>Ga0193739_1000418_pt1 | contig 12052 bp, 11 predicted proteins | sample L2a2metaG_FD_144926 | JGI IMG/M metagenome (GOLD analysis project Ga0193739, IMG submission 144926) | Soil microbial communities from a riparian zone of the East river system, Colorado, United States - L2a2 | ecosystem: Environmental > Terrestrial > Soil > Riparian zone | place: USA: East River...
TTACGACCGGTGGTGACACGGTCTTGGTCACCGGTGTGGCTTCGACGGATCGAGAGCTTCGCAAGCTCCGATGGGTGGTACGACCGCGCCGCATTCGACTCACCGGCGGCATGATCCCACGGTCGACTGCCGGTGTGCGTTATTCATTGCGCGGGAGTGTCGCCGGAAACGGGGTCCTGATCCTTGTCAACGAAATTGCTGACGTGTCGGCCCGCGATTCCCGGGTTGCCGTCATTGGCGTCGAGTCCCGGAACATCATCGCGGCGCAGCCGCTCGCGCTCCGCTGCCCCTGAGCATAGGTTCTCGCGCGTGAAGATCTACACGAAGACCGGCGACGAGGGAGAGACGAGTCTCTTTGGCGGCGTGCGGGTGTCGAAGGACGACGCCCGTGTGCGGGCTTACGGCGACGTGGACGAGTTGAACGCCGCTATCGGCTTCGCGATGGCGCTCGAGCCACGGGCGTTCGAATCGGCGCTCCTTGAATCGATCCAGCGCGATCTGTTTACGGTCGGCGCTGAGTTGGCGACGCCGGACCCTGCCAAGATGCATAAGGCGCTCAATCGGAGCGGTGCCGCGATTGGAGGGTCCAATGTCGCGGCCCTCGAAGAGGTCATCGACAATCACGAAGCAAAGCTGAAACCGCTCAAGAACTTCATTCTTCCCGGTGGCACGCCCAAGGCCGCCGCCTTTCACCTGGCCCGCACCGTCTGCCGTCGAGCGGAACGTTCCGTGGTGACGTTGTCACGCGACGAGCAGATCAATCGCGCGATCATTCACTATCTCAATCGGCTTTCTGACTTGCTGTTCGTGCTCGCGCGAGCGATGAACCAGCAAGCCGGCCAACCCGACGTCGCGTGGTGACGATTCGGGTCCCGCTCGTCGAGCAGCGGGACGCCTCCTACGACATCCTGGTCGCGCCGGGTCTGGTCCATGAGCTGGACAAGATCCTGAAGCAATACTGTCCCGCCGCCGCGTACGCGCTGATCTCGGACTCGCACGTCGCGAAGGTTTACGGCGAAGACCTTATGCAGCGGCTATCGGCTGCCGGCCATCGGGCCGAATTGCTCACATTCCCCGCCGGAGAATGGAACAAGACGCGAGAGACCTGGGCATCGCTCTCCGACCGCATGCTCGCCGCACATCTGGGGCGCGACTGCGCGGTGATCGCGCTCGGCGGCGGCGTCGTGAACGACGTCGCAGGGTTCGTCGCGGCGACGTATCTGCGCGGCGTGCCGCTCGTGCAGGTGCCGACGTCGCTGCTCGCGATGATCGACTCGTCCATCGGCGGCAAAACCGGCGTGGACGTGCCCGCGGGCAAGAACCTGCTCGGTGCGTTTCATCAGCCGCGCGTCGTCGTCGCCGATCCCGAGCTGCTTGCATCGCTATCGAGCGTGCAGCTCGCCGCCGGCCTCGCCGAAGCGGTGAAGCACGGCGTGATCGCGGATGCGGATTATTTCGGGTTTCTCGAGGGAGAGTATGCCGCGATCTTCGCGAAGCACGCGCCGGCGCTGGAACGGCTCGTGCGCCGGTCGGTGGAGATCAAGGCGGCCGTCGTCGCCCAGGACGAACGCGAACAGGGACGGCGCGCGATTCTCAACTTCGGTCACACCGTCGGCCATGCGATCGAAGCCACGTCGAAATACGAGGTGTTGCACGGCGAAGCGGTGGCGATCGGCATGGTGTACGAGGGCCGGCTTGCCGAGTCGCTCGGCATTGCAGCACCAGGCGTCGCCCAACGCATCCGGGCGATCCTGGAGCGGCTGCACCTGCCGGTCGAGCGCCCGGACGGCAGCCACGTGGATGACCTGATCGCGGCGATGCGCGCGGATAAAAAGGTGCGCGCCGGGGAGATTCGGCTGGCACTGCCTCGCGCGATCGGGAGCGCGCATGGGGACGATGGTCATGGCTGGACCGTGGCAGTGCCCGAAGAGGCGATTCGTCAAATCCTGCTCAACACTTAGCCCACATGGCTTTCCACCTCTCCACAGAGGCTATCTCATCCTTCGGATTGAGATAGGCAGCATGCGGGCTATCCTAGTGCCGGGACTATTTTCCACAGGTGCTGTGGATAGTGGACAAACGGGGGAATCCCTACATATCCAATAATTTGTGATGTGGAAAACTGAGTACATTTGCACGTACTGGCAGGAAAACCTATATTGGCGCGTGGTTTAGGTGGCCTAAATGGCGGGGTCACCCGTGGTTTCCACAAACATATTGTTTCAAGGGGAGTCGCGCATGGCGAGGTCGAATGGCGGCAAGGCGAAGGCCTTTTTCCGCACCACCCCTTCCGGAGCATTCGACCAGTACCTGCAAGACATACAAAAACTTCCCCTCATCAAAGATCCCGCTGAAGAACGTCGCCTTGCACGTCGCGTGCAGCGCGGCGATGAAAGAGCAGCCGAGCGTCTGGTCACCGCCAATCTCCGATTCGTCATCTCCTACGTAAAAAAATATCAGGGCCACGGACTCGATCTTTCCGAGCTCGTCGCGATCGGTAACGAGGGCCTGCTCAAGGCGGTCAAGAAATTCGATCCCGATCAGGGCGTCAAGTTCATTTCGTACGCCGTGTGGTGGGTGCGCCAGGCCGTGCTGAAAGCGTTGGCGGAGCAGACGCGCAGCGTCCGCATTCCGCTGAATCAGAACTCGCAGCTGATCCGCATGAGCCGCACCGAGACGTATCTCTCGCAAGAGCTCGGTCGGGAACCGACGGACAACGAAATCGCGCAGGCGCTCGAAGACAGCGTCGAGAACGTGCGCACCGCGCGCCGCATGACGGCAGCGGAGCTGTCGCTCGACGCGCCCGTCGATCGCACCGACAAGGACGCGGCGACACTGGGTGAGCGGTTCGCGGGGCAAGAAGGCGGCGAGATCGAGGAGCGCACCGACGGCAAGCTGATGCGCGAGTTCATCGATCGCATTTTCCAGAAGTATCTGACCCCGCGCGAGCGCAAGATTCTCTATCTCTACTATGGACTGGAAGAAGGCAGCGAGGCGATGACGCTCGAGAAGATCGGAGCGCTGATGGGCGTCACGCGCGAACGCATTCGCCAGATCAGAGAACGGGCATTTGAGAAGCTTAGGGAATCGCCCGACGGGAAAGCGCTTAAGGGATTCTGGCGGGCGGCCTAGAGACGTCTAGACGCACAGACGGCTAGCGGCGGTAGGATTGAGGGGTCAGGAAGACGTCTTCCTGGCCCCTTCGTACTAAACGCCGCTAGGCGTCTCGACGTCTAGACGTCTACTATATATGCATGTCCCCCAACCTCGCGGACGACCTCGCATCGATTGTCGGCCAGCGCCACGTGCGCCAGGCACGAGCGGAGCGCGTGACCTACGCGATGGACGGTCTCCCTACTCATCGCCGTGTTCCCGATCTCGTCGTCCTTCCGGGCACTCGTGAAGAATTGATTGCCGTCGTTCGTTTGCTCGCCGCGCACGACGTCCCCTTCGTGCCGCGCGGCGCGGGCACTGGCCTCTCAGGTGGCGCGCTCGCGGATGAGGGCGCTGTGCTCGTCGTGTTGACGCGGCTGAATCGCATTCTGCGCGTCGATCGCGACAACCAATTGGCGATCGTCGAGCCCGGCGTCGTCAACGCAAAGTTGAGCGCCGCCGCGCAGCCGCTTGGATTACAGTACGCGCCCGATCCCTCGAGCCAGAGCGCCTGCACGATCGGGGGCAATGTCGCCGAGAACGCGGGCGGGCCGCACTGCTTGAAGTACGGTGTCACCGCCAATCACGTGCTCGCACTCGAGCTGTTGCTGGCGGATGGCTCGATTGTGGACGTCGGCAGCCCCGGCGGCGAGCCGTGGGGGCCCGACATCGTCGGATTGTTCGTCGGCTCGGAAGGAAATTTCGGAATCGCGACAAAGATCACCGTTCGTCTCATGCCGCTTCCCCGCGCCGTCCGAACCATGCTCGCCGACTTCAACGGACTGCGCACGGCCGGCGAAGCGGTGTCGGCGATCATCGCCGCCGGCATCGTTCCCGCGGCGCTCGAGATGATGGATCAGTCGTGCATCTGCGCCGTCGAAGACTCGGTGTACGCCGCCGGATATCCCCGTGACGCCGCCGCTATCCTGCTCGTCGAGATTGACGGCCGGAACGCCGACGCGGTCGTGGCGGAGACGGAAGCGGTGGCCGAGCTGCTCCGCAAGTCGGGAGCGCGCTCAGTGCGCACCGCCGCGAGCGACGCGGAGCGCGAACGCTTGTGGCAAGGCCGCAAGAAGGCCTTCGGCGCGATGGGACGGCTGTCGCGCGACCTCGTGGTGCAGGATGCCGTGGTCCCCCGCTCAGCACTCCCGGACGTGCTCGAAAAGATTGGCGGCATTGCGCAGCACTACGGACTCGTGATCAGCAACGTATTTCACGCCGGTGACGGCAACCTGCATCCGAACATTTCCTTCGACGCGACCGATCCGGCGCTGAAGCAGCGCGTCGAGGCCGCGAGCGCCGAGATCATGGCTCTCTGCATCGCGGCGGGCGGCACGATCACCGGCGAGCATGGTGTGGGGCTCGACAAATTGCGGTACATGCCGTTGATCTTCGACGCCGAGTCTCTGGGAGCGATGCACGCGGTCCGGAAGGTTTTTGATCCCCACGAACGCGTGAACCCCGGCAAGGTCGTCCCCGTGCACGCCTGTCGCGAATGGGCTTCGGCTCACCCCGGGGCGGCGCCCCGGGGTCAGCCGGTGCTGGCAAGGGCCTCATGACCATTGTCGAAAAGGTCAGTGCGCTGCTGGGTGAGGGAGCGATCCTCGAGGCCGGGACGGACCGCGTGCCTCGCATCGCCCCTGGCTCTCCCGACGCGGTCGCGCTGCTGCTCGGCACAGCGCACCAGGAGGGTTGGCGCGTGCGAATCGAGGGCGCGGGCACCTGGCTCCAGAGCGACGCCCCCGCCGACCTTGCGCTGACGACGCGCCGCCTCGACCGCATCCCGGCGATCGAGCCTTCCGACCTCACGGCAACGGCGGAAGCCGGCATCGGCCTCGACCAGCTCCGGCAACAGCTCGCGGATCGCGGCGCGTGGCTCGCGATCGATCCGCCCGGCCTCGCCGGCCGGACGCTCGGCTCGGTCGTGTCCACCGCCACCGCCGGCCCGCTGCGCCACGCCTTCGGCCCCATCAAGGATCATCTGCTCGGCGTCACGTTCGTGACGGGCGACGGCCGCATGGTGCAGAGCGGCGGGCGCGTCATGAAGAACGTCGCCGGCTACGACCTCACGCGACTCCAGGCGGGAGGCTTTGGCGCGTTCGGCGTGATCGTGCTCGTGCATCTGCGGCTGCGCACATTGCCGCGCGCCGACATCACCTACCTGCTCGAAGGCGCGCGCGAAGACCTCACGCAGGTCGGCGAGGACGTCGCCGCTGCCGGCCTCACGCCTGCAGCCCTCGAGCTCGTCTCCCCCGCGCTGGCGCGGCGCGAGCGCTGGGTGCTGGGCGTGCGGTTGGCCGGATCGCCGGCATTGGTCGCCGCGGACGAGGCCGGTCTCGGCGCCGCGAGCGGCGGCGGCCGCTTCACGGCGCTGCGCGCCGAAGAGGCGCATGCGTTTTGGATGCGCCTGGCGGAGGGATTCTCCGTGCGACCGGTGACCTTCCGCATCGGCGGCGTGCCGTCCGCCAGCGACGAGCTGCTCGATCTGCTGCAGCACCAGCTGGGCGACGAGTGGATCTCGGCGTCACCCGCCGCGGGGGCGATCCGCTGGACCGGCGATACGAGCGTCGATCGCCTGCAACGGCTCCGGCGCACCCTCGCTGGAATGGAGGTGCCGCTGACCCTCGAGCGGGCGCCCTGGCCGCTGCGCGGCGCAGTCGGCCACTTCGGCGCGTATCGCGAGGGCGTGGGCCCGCTCGTCGCGGGCCTGCGCCGTACGTTCGATCCGGGAGGCGCCCTCGTCGTCGCAACAGAAGGCTCATGACGCGGGGAGGATTTGAAGGGCTGGACGCGTGCGTCCACTGCGGGTTTTGTCTTCAAGCGTGTCCCACTTTCCTCGCCACCGGAGACGAATCGGATTCGCCGCGCGGCCGCATCGAGCTCATGCGCGCGCTCGAGCGCGGCGATCTCCTGGAAACGGATGCCGCACTCTCCTACCATCTCGACCGCTGTCTCGGCTGTCGCGCCTGTGAGCCGGTGTGCCCCTCGGGCGTGCACTACGCCCACGGTCTCGAAGCGGCGCGCTCGCGCATCACGGCGGCCCGCGGCGTGCCGCGCCTGGCCCGGCTCGCGCTGTGGGCGCTGACGACGCCGGGAGTGAGCGCGGCGGTCTACTGGTTTGCACGACTGCTGAGAGCGACCGGGCTCCCGCGGCTGTTCGCCGGGTGGGGAAGATTCCGGTTTGCCATGGGAATGCTCGCCGCTACCGCGCCGGAGGATGGTGGAGGACGGTCGAGGTTGGTGAAGGCCCTCCACCAACCTCCACCAACCTCCACCATCCTGCTCTTCCGAGGATGTGTCCAGCAGGGCCTCTTCTCCCACGTCCACGACGCTACCGTGCGCACCCTCGGCGTGAATGGCTATGAGATCCGGGAGGTCCCTGGCCAGGGTTGCTGCGGCGCGCTGCACGCCCACGCGGGTTTGCTCGATGAGGCGGGCGCTCTGGCCCGGACGAATATCGACGCGTTCGGAGACGGTGATGAGGCGATCGTTGTCAACAGCGCCGGCTGCGGTGCCTTAATGAAGGAATACGGACATTTGCTGGGCGATGAGGAAGGCAAGAAGTTCGGTGCCCGAGTGCGCGATGTCACGGAGCTGCTTGCCGGTGACGCGATGAAGGGGCCGGTGCCGGGCGCGCCGGTCGATCTGCATGTCGCCTACGATCCGCCCTGTCACTTGCTGCACGCCCAAGGCGTCGCTGCCCCGCCGCTCAAGCTGTTCGCCGCGATTCCACTGCTGGAGCTCGTCCAGGTGCCCGGCGCCGCCGAGTGCTGCGGCAGCGCCGGACTGTTCACGCTGCTCGAGCCCGAGATGTCGCGTGAAGTGCTCGCCACAAAGCTCGAGCGACTGCGAGAAGCGGCCCCCCAAGTCGTCGCCACGGGCAATCCGGGTTGCCTGATGCAACTCGGCGCCGGTCTCGCGGCCGTGGGGCTGCGCGCGCAGGTGCGTCATCCAGTCGAGCTGCTCGACGACGCCTACCGCGCCGCCGGGCGCTACGAATGACCGGTGGCGCGCGCCGCATCACGACGCCCGACGGCGTGGAGCTCGCTCTGCATCGGCTCCGCGCCTTTCGCGACGGCCGTCCCGCGGTGCTCCTCGTGCACGGCGCGTTCACCAATCATCGCTGCTGGCTGTATTCCTCCGACGGCGCGGCGGCTGGTGGCATGGCGCACTTTCTCGGCGCCGCCGGCCTCGATGTCTGGCTCGCCGATCTGCGCCACCACGGCGAGAGTGCCCGCGAACCGCGGCGGGGGGCTTGGACGTTCGAGGACTGGGTGCTGCATGACACGCCGACCCTCGTCGCGCGCGTGCGGGAGGAAACCGACGGCGCCCCGCTCGCGTGGATCGGCCATTCCGCCGGCGGTGCCGCTGGGTTGTGCTGGCTGGCGCGGGTCGCAGCCGCGGCGCCGATTCGCGCCGTGGTCACGCTCGGCACACCTGGACCGCGCCGCCTTGGGCCGGTGCGGCGCACGCTGGCCGCCACGACGATCGCCCTTTCGCGGGCCATGGGCCGGTTCCCGGCCCGCGCGCTGCGTTTCGGCAACGAAGATGAGGCGGCGGAGATCATCGCCGAATGGATGGAGTGGAATGTGCGCGGCGCGTGGCTCGGCACCGACGGTTTCGACTACTTTGCCGGGTTGGCGGCGTTGAGCACTCCGTATCTCGGCGTGGCAGGCGGTTCCGACCGGATCTTCGCGCCGCCGGCCGCGTGCCGGCACGTCGTCGAACGCGTGGGGGCAGCGCGGAAAGCGTTTACGATCGCGCCCGGACTGTCCCATCGCGGTCTGGTGCTGAGCGAGCGCGCCCGGGCCTCCTGTTGGCCCAACATCGTCGCATGGCTGAAGGAGACGCTGTGACCGAAGCGGTGCTGTTCGATTTCAATGGCGTGCTGGTGGACGATGAGGCGCAACATTGCGAGGCGCTGCAACGCGTGCTCGCCGATGAGGGCATCACGCTGACGCGCGAGCAATACTACGCCGAGTATCTCGGCCTGGACGATCGGACCGGTTTTGTCGAGGCGTTTCGCCGCGCTCAGCGGACTCTGACAACGGAGCTCATCCGGTATCTCGTGGACAAGAAATCCCGCGTGTATCTGCAGCTCGTCACGACGACGTTGCGCCTCGTCGCGGGCGCTCCGGAATTCGTCCTCGATGCGGCAAAGCAATTCCGGCTCGGCATCGTGTCGGGGGCGTTGCGGCGCGAAATCGATCACGTCTTGGGGCTGACGGGACTCGCCGGACAGTTCGAGACCATCATCGCCGCGGATGACGTTCCCCGCTGCAAGCCCGATCCTGCGCCTTACCGCGCCGCGCACAGCGCGTTCAACCAAAGTGGGAGGCGCCCGATTGCGGTGGACCAATGCGTCGTCATCGAGGACTCGGTGCCTGGACTCGAAGCCGCACTGGCGGCGGGCATGCCGTGCGTCGTGCTGACGACCAATCACCCGTCCGACCGGCTTGCGGGACGTGGCGCGGCGCGGGTGTGGGATTCACTGGCCGGTCACGCGGCGGCGGAGCTGGCCAACCTGTGAGCGACCTGACCGTCACGCGACTGGAGCGCGACGCCGTGCCGGCGGAAGTGATCGATCAGTTGCGGGCCGGCGCCATCGCGGCGCCGGCGGATGTGGGCGTCCTCGAGCTGACCGGAGCCGGCACCGGTGCCGTCTCCTGCTTCCAAGGCCTGCTCACGAACGACATCGAGAAGCCAGGCGACGGCGCATTTATCTACGGCGCGCTGCTGACGCCCAAGGGGATGATCGTCGTGGACGGGTGGGCCGCGCGTCTCGGCTCGCGCGTGCGATTCACCGTGCCGGCAGAGGGACGCGAGCGCGCCTTGGCGATCTTCGAACGTTCCATCCCACCACGTCTCGCGCGGTTCGAAGACCGCACCGAAAACTCCGGGATGCTCCGCGTGGCTGGCGCGCACGCGGTCGCTGTCATGGGCGCGGCCGGTTTCCCGATGCCGCACGGACCGAATCGCGTGCTGGAAGGCACGGCCGGCGACATCCCGGTGGAGGTGGCGCGCGCCGGCGAGCTGGCCCCCTTCGTTTTCCAGATCACGACGGCGTCCGAGCACCGCGCTGCCCTGCACCGGCGGTTGGTGAACGCCGGCGCGCACAGCGCGGGTGCCGATGCACTCGAGCTGGCGCGTATCCTCGCCGGCTGGCCCCGGCTTGCCTCCGAAGTCGACGACAAGACCATTCCGCAGGAAGTGCGCTTCGATGAGATCGGCGGCGTGTCCTACACGAAGGGTTGCTACACAGGCCAGGAAACGGTGAGCCGCCTGCATTTCCGCGGCCATGCCAACCGGCACCTGCGGGGCCTGTTATTCGAGACCGATCCACCGGCGGTGCCGGCAAGCGGTTGGAGCGCGGTCACGCAGGGCGAGCACGACGTTGGTCGAGTCACCAGCATCGCCTGGCTCCCCGACGGCGGCGGATCGGTGCTCGGCCGCTGGATCGGCCTGGCGATCGTGCGACGCGAGGTACCGGTCGGCGCCATGGTGCGTGCCGCAGGCCGCGAAGCCCGCGTGGTTGGCCTGCCCTTCGACGCTCCGAATATCGGTCCGGCGTGACGGTTCTCGTCACCGGCGCGGCAGGCCTCGTCGGCACTCATGTCCTCGAGGCGTTGCGCGCCCGAGGAGAACGGCCGCGCGCGCTGGTCCGCGAGCATTCGCGGGCCATCGTCGAGGGGTTCGGCGCCGAGGCTGTCGTCGGGGACGTCACCGACGCGGCAGCGTGGGAGCGGGCGGCGCGGGGAGTGCAAGCGATCGTGCACGCCGCCGCCTTGGTGGTTACGCGTGACTCCTTCGATGAATTCACGCGCGTCAACGTCGGCGGCACCCGGCTCGCGATCGAAGCGGCACGCCGCACCGGCGCACGCCTCATTCACGTTTCTTCCGTGGCTGTGTACGGCCGGACGGAAGTGTATGCGGCCGGCAAGGATGGCGTTACCGAGGACTATCCGTTTCAGCGGCTGCCCGCTACTGACTTCTACGCGCGCACCAAGCGAGCTGCCGAGCAACTGGTGCAAGACGAGGTCACGCGCGGCGGGCTCTCGGCAATCGCGATTCGGCCGAACGTCATCTACGGAGAGCGAGACCGGCTGTTCACCCGGCGTCTCGTCGCCAATCTGAAGCGCGGGCTGCTTCCGCAGATCGGCCCGGGGACAAATCATTTGTCGTGCGTTTACGCCGGGAACGTCGCGTCGGCCATTCTTGCGGTGATCGACGCGCCGGCGCAGCGCGGATTTCGCGCGTATAACGTCACCCGCGATGCCCCGCCGCTCCTTGCGCAGCGCGAATTCTTTGCGACGTTCGCAGCCGCCACGGGAAGGCACCCTCGCTTCATCGGCGTACCGGTGGGGTTGGTCCGCTTTGGGATTACGATGTGGAGCACGTTGTTGCGCGTGCTTTTGCCGGGCCGCTACGCGGGACTCGGCGGCGCGGCCATTGCATTTATCATCGGCGAGAATCCCTACTCGACCGATCGCATCCGCGCGGAGCTCGGGTGGACTCCGCCCTTCGATACCCGCACGGCCATCGCGCGCTCGGTGCAGTGATTCGCAATCCGCTGAAAACAAGAAGCCCGGGGATTCCCCGGGCCTCGTCGCTGCATGACGTGCGTCGTTCAGGGCCGCTGCTTCGTGGTATCCATCGCCTTCATCGAGTCAGCCATCCGGTGCATGGAGTCGGACATCATCTTCATCGAGTCGGCCATCGCGGCGCTGTCGGCGGCCATACCGCGGTCTTCGGCCTTCTTGCACGCGCCTGCTGCCATGACGACGAGCGCCACGGCCAATGCGATGCGCTTCATGCTATCTCCTGTTGAGGTGCCTGGGGGACGAGCGACGGCGAAACGTACATAGGAGCCCTGCGCAGTCAAGCAGCGCTAAGTTATAGCAATCATGCTCCGCTTTGATCGCCGCTCATTCATCGCCTGGCTGGGGACGCTTCCTGTGCTGCGACGTTCTCTCTTGGGAACGGAACAGCAGCCGGTCATCGACGTGCGCCCCACCGCGCTCTTCCAACAGCCGGACGGGCGGAAGAATCTCGTCCGCGTCATTGTCTCAGGATTGAGCGCGCCCGCCGCGCGCGCCCGCGTGACGGATCGCCGCGGCGCGCTGGTCGGGACCGCCGGGCTGCTCCCCTCGCCTGAAGGCGTGACGTTGATCGGTGAGCTGTGGGTGCCGCTCTCGCAGCCGTCCGATTTCCAGGTGGACGTCGAAGTCGGACGGGATCGCGCGGCGCGCCGGCGGCTGCGGCTGGTGCCGCCGAAACGCTGGACATTACACTGGCTGTCCTCGATTCACACCGACGTCGGATACACCGATCTCCAGGAGCGAACACTCGAGGTTCATCGCAAGAATCTCGACGCCGCGCTCGCGTGGCTCTCCACGCGCCGCGACTTTCACTTCACCGCGGAGTGCGCGCTGCAGGTACTGTCGTATTTGGAGAATCGCTCGGCTGATGCGGGCGACGCGCTGTTGCAGGCGATCCGCGACGGCAAGATCGGTTGGCAGGCGCTGTTCGCGAACATGCTCACCGGCCTGCTCGATCACGAGACGTTCGCGCGACTCGCGTGGCCGGCGGGCAAACTCGCCCGCGAGCGGGGCCTGAGTTTCCTCTCGGCGCAGATCACCGACGTACCGGGACAGCCGCTGACGTTCCCCATGCTGCTCGCCGCGAGCGGCGTGAAGTATCTCGCGAGCGGGCCCAACCCGGAGCGCGCCGTGCCCCTCCTTCCGCCGAGCGGCGGCGGCGAGGGGGGGGGGACTGCGTATCCGCAGCTGTACTACTGGGAAGGGCCCGACGGCAGCCGGGTGCTGCATTGGCGGGCGCACCACTACGGTGATGGCACGCGCTTCGGGTTCGACGTCGGCGCCGACGAGATGGGACATCG
>Ga0193739_1000419_pt1 | contig 12045 bp, 12 predicted proteins | sample L2a2metaG_FD_144926 | JGI IMG/M metagenome (GOLD analysis project Ga0193739, IMG submission 144926) | Soil microbial communities from a riparian zone of the East river system, Colorado, United States - L2a2 | ecosystem: Environmental > Terrestrial > Soil > Riparian zone | place: USA: East River...
CCGGGCAGATCGACTACCCGAAGGCGGCCGCGCTGGCGGTCGGGGTGCGGGGGTTGGATCCGCCGGACGGGATGCAGGACCGGATCACCGGGGAGCCGATCACCGCCGACGGGGTCCGCCGCGGGCTGGTCACGCTGGTCGAATCCCGGGTGTTGCCCAAGGCCGGCGGCCGGTCGCTGCGGCAGCACCGCGACGCAGTCGCCCGCGCGGTCGCCGCGCTGGCGCCCCGAACCGCCGAGGAGCGACATGAGGAGGCGCGCCAGCAGCGGCACGTCGCGTTCTCACCCGCGCCGGATGCGATGGCGTGGTTGAACATCTACGGGCCGACCGAGGACGTCACCGCGATCCAGACCATGCTCGAAGCGGCCGCCGACGCGGCCACCACCGAGCCGGGCGAGGAGCGCACGACCGACCAACTGCGATTCGACGTGCTCGCTGCGCTGGCATGGGCGTCGCTGGACAGCGGGCACCTGGGCGGCTGCGAGCACGCTCCCAGGCTGGGGAAGCGGCACGGCCGCGCCGCAGCCGTCGCGGTGACCGTGCCCCTGTCTACGCTGATCGGCATCGACGACACCACCCCCGGCGAGCTCGACGGATACGGCCCGGTCACCGCCGAGGTGACCCGGCGGATCGCCGCACCCGGCACCTGGCGCCGGCTACTGACCGACCCCGCGACGGGAGCGCTGCTCGACTACGGGCAGACCCGCTACAGCCCGCCGCAAGACCTGATCGACCACGTCATCGCCCGGGATCGCACCTGCAGGTTCCCGACCTGCTCGCAGCCCGCGCGGCGCTGCCAGATCGACCACACCACCGCCTACCACCTGGGCGGGTCGACCAGCGCGGCGAACACCGGTCCGCTGTCCGGCGGCTGCCACAACGGCAAACGCATTCCGGCTGGCAGCTCGACCACCCGAACCGGGTCACTTCCGTTGGCGGGCACCCACCGGCCACACCTACCAGGTCGAACCCGAACAGATCGGCCCTATCGTCGTGGGCACGGAGCCAGAACCGCCCGGCGAACCATCTCCACCAGACCCCGCCGACATCCCGCCGTTCTGAGCCGGCGATGACCGCTCATTGCTGACCCGAGCCAGTCGATTCAGGGGAGCTTCCAATCGACTGGTTCGGCGCCCTGCTGTACCAGCAACTGGTTGGTGCGGCTGAACGGACGCGAGCCGAAGAAGCCACCGCGGGCCGACATCGGGCTCGGGTGCGCAGACTCGATGCACGGGACGGCGCCGAGCAGCGGGCGGAGGTCCCGAGCGTCGCGGCCCCACAGGATCCCCACGAGGGGCGTCCCTCGGTTGGCGAGGCCGCGGATCGCCTGCTCGGTGACCTCCTCCCAGCCCTTTCCGCGATGGGCGGCCGGGCGGTGCGGCGTGACGGTCAGGGCACGGTTGAGCAACAGGACGCCGTGGTCCGCCCAGGGGGAGAGGTCGCCGGTGCTGGGCTCTGGGAACCCCAGGTCGTCGACGTACTCGCGGAAGATGTTGACCAGACTCGGGGGCAGCGGCCGCACGTCGGTTGCGACGGAGAAGCTGAGCCCGACGGCGTGGCCGGGCGTGGGATACGGGTCCTGGCCCACGATCAGCACGCGCACGTCGTCGAAAGGCTGGGCGAACGCTCGGAGTACGTTGGCTCCGGCCGGCAGGTAGGTCCGGCCGGCCGCCAACTCGGCACGCAGGAACTCGCCCATCGCCGCGACACGCCCCGCGACCGGGTCCAAGACGTCGGCCCAGCCCGGATCGACGAGCTCCCGCAAGGGTCGTCCCGACATGCCGCCTCACCTTAGTGGCGGGTGACCCCGCGAAGGGAGCCCGCCGGCTGGTCGCCCGTCGCAGGACCACACGCGAACCTGGAAAGCTGGTGGCCTTGGCCGTTCTTTTGTCGGGGGTTGTCGGGGCTCGCACTGCAGTCTATAGTGCTAGGTACCTAGATGAATGAGGCTGACGGTGATCGAGTTCCACCTGGACGGCCGCTCCGGCGTCGCCCCGTACATGCAGCTGATCCAGCAGGTCCGCCAGGCCATGCGGCTGGGGCTGCTGACCGAGGGTGACCAGCTGCCGACGGTCAAGGACGTGGTGGCGAAGGTGGCGATCAACCCGAACACGGTGCTCAAGGCGTACCGGGAGCTCGAATACGAGGGTCTGGTCACACCGCGCCCCGGGGTGGGCACGTTCGTCACCCGGACCCTGACCGACCGGTCGCTGGCGGCGCACGGTCCACTCCGCGAAGAGCTACGCGCCTGGCTCGCCCGGGCACGTGCAGCCGGGATGGACACCGAAAGCATCGAGGCCCTGTTCGTGACCACATTCCGCACCCCGATAGAGGAGACCGCATGAGCAACCCCGTGCTTCAGGCCGAGGGCCTGTCCAAGCGGTACGGGCGGCGCCTGGCGTTGTCCGACTGCACCCTCGCCATCCCGCCCGGCCGGGTCGTGGGCCTGGTCGGCCCGAACGGTGCCGGCAAGACGACCCTGCTGCACATCGCGGTGGGCCTGCTGCCACCCACAGTGGGCAGCATCGAGGTACTCGGCGGCCGACCGGCATCCGGTGCCGCACAGCTGGCCAAGGTGGGATTCGTCGCCCAGGACACCCCCACATACGCGGGCCTGTCCATCGCCGACCACCTGCGTTTCGGTGCCCACACCAACCCCGGCTGGGATCAGCAGGTTGCCGAGGACCGGATCACCAAACTCGGCCTCGACCCTTCCCAAAAGGCTGGGAAGCTCTCCGGCGGGCAACGCGCCCAGCTTGGGCTGACCCTGGCCATCGCGAAGCGACCGGAGCTGCTCATCCTCGACGAGCCCGTGGCCAGCCTCGACCCGCTCGCCAGGCGAGAGTTCCTACAAGGCCTGATGGCATACATCGCCGAACACGGCGGCAGCGTGATCCTGTCCTCGCACCTGGTCTCCGACCTGGAACGCGTCTGCGACTACTTGATCGTGCTCGTCGCCTCCCGGGTCCGCATCGCCGGCGAGGTCGACGACCTGTTGGCCAGCCACTTCCGGCTTACCGGTGCCCGCCGCGACCCCGCCGACCTGCCGACGGGCGCCGAGGTGATCGAGGACAGCCACACCGACCGGCAGTCCACCCTGATCGTGCGCAGCACCACGCCGATCGACGACCCCTCGTTCACGATCGAGCAGATCACCCTCGAAGACCTGGTCTTGGCGTACATGTCTCAGGACGCCACCGACCCCTTGCCAGCATTGGAGACGACACGATGATCTGGTTCACCTGGCGCCAGTTCCGTACCCAGACCTGGGTCACCGTCGGTGCCCTGGCTGCACTCGGCGCCGTGCTTATCGTCACCCGCGGCAGCATCGCCGACGCCTACGCCGCCGCCGACGTCGCCGCCTGCGATGCCGACTGCGCCACGGCGATCGACAACTTCCTCACCCAGGTCAGGACCAGCACCAGCGGCACCGTCTATGACCTCGCCAACGCGAGCATCCAGGTGGTCCCCGCCCTGATCGGCATCTTCTGGGGCGCCCCGCTGATCGCCCGGGAACTCGAAACCGGCACCCACCGCCTCGCCTGGAACCAGTCGGTCACCCGCACCCGCTGGCTGGCCACCAAGCTCGCCATCGTCGGCGCGGCCGTGGCACTAACCGCCGGGCTGATCAGCTGGGCGGTGACCTGGTGGGCGCAAGACATCGACAATGCGGCCGACAACCGGATCACCCCGGAGCTGTTCGGTGCTCGCGGCATCGTCCCGATCGGCTACGCGCTGTTCGGGTTCGTCCTCGGCGTCACCCTCGGCATGCTCATCCGCCGCACCATCCCCGCGATGGCAGCCACCCTCGGCGTCTACTTCGCCGCCGTCATATCGATGCCACTTTGGATCCGGGAACACCTGGTGCCAGCCAGCCACACCACCAAACCACTGGACACTTCGTCACTGGACCAGTTGATGATGAACGGTGACCCCACTGATCAGGTGGAAGATCCGATGACCGTGGTCGGCAGCGACAACTTGCCCGATGCCTGGGTACTGTCCAACCAGACCATTACCCCCACCGGCGAGGTGTTTACCGGACCCGCCGACCCGCAGTACTGCGGGCCGAACGCCAGCCTCCAGGCCTGCGAGGAATGGGTCGGCAGCCTCGGCCTGCGCCAAGACCTCACCTACCATCCCGCCAGCAACTTCTGGCCCCTGCAATGGACCGAAACCGGGATCTTGCTCGGCGTCGCCGTCCTGCTCGCCGGGTTCTGCTTCTGGTGGACCCGCCGACGCCTCACCTGAACGGCCAACAACGGATCATCGGCGCGCTGGGTCACCCGGCGCTCCCTAGTCGGCCGAGTTCGATGACGACCCCTCTACGTCATCGAACTCCAGCCGCGCGCGGGCGCTCGCCGCGAGCTCGGCCAGCACCTCGTCCGGTCGGTAGCTGCGACCGGGCTCGAACGGCGCCGGTGCCGGGTCGAGAGGGATGAGGACGTCGTCGCGACCCGTGTCGTCCTTGAGCCACAGCGCGACGAAGTAGAGGGCGGGATGCGGAAGCAGCCGGACCTCGTAGTCGCCGGCTGCCAGATCGGGATCGTCCTCGGCGCGGGCGATGGCGTCGGCGGTCGCCGCCACGTAGGGGCCTTCGTTGGCCTGGAAGCCCGTGCCGTCCTCCTCGGCGATCTCGGCACTGCTGATGGCGCGGTCGCCGACCATGACGAGAAACCGGCGACCGATCTGCCGCGCCTGCTCGATCCGGGCACCGTCCGCGACCTGGTCGAGGCCGAGGACGTAGACGTCGTGCGGCGCGGCCAGTGCGACGTCCAGCGGGTTCGCCCGCGCGAGCGCCCGCCGGCGGAACTCCACCCGGCCCGCAAGTTCGGTCAGTGCTGCAACCACCGCGTCGAGGCTCTCCTGGGTCGGTTCCGCGACTCGCAGCGTCATGACCGCTCACCTCCGCCGATCGCCAGGGGGTCATGGACACGGATGCGTTCCCAGATCTCCCACGGGAAGCGGATCTCCTCCAGCGGAGGCAGGAAGATCAGCGGCGGGCGCTGGGTGAAGTAGGAGTGCGTCCAGGTTCCCGTGCCCTGGTAGGTGCCGCCGGTCAGGGTCGACAGCGCCACATCGGAGGCGCCGTACCAGGGGTCGTCGACGGCGACCCACTCGGCCCCGAATCGCTGGTATCCCTCGACGACGGCGAAGTGCCCGCCGCCCCCGCTCCAGCCGATCCGCCAGGCCACCGGGCGGCCCGCGTCGATCTCGTCGCGGATGACGTCATAGGCGACCGCGCCCCCCTGCATGAAGTTCAGGACGTCGGCGCGGGCGAGCGGCGCATCGAGGACGTGCGGTTGGTTGCACGCCGACGTGGACCCGTTCTGACAACAGGTGCTCTGGCCCTTCTCCTGGTTGACCATTTCGCACTGCGTCCAGCCGCTCCACGGCGTGTAGTAACGGGACACGCTGACCGACGTGGCGGCCCAGCACCACTGTGTCTGCTGCTGGAACTGCATGGTGAACTCGAGGCGGACCCAGCGGGGGATCAGCTTCCACCAGCGTCGGATCGCGGTCTCCAGGACCCTCCTGGCCATGAGCGGCTCAGTGAGCACGACGTCCTCGCCCTCGCGCTGCGGCCGTAGGTCAACCAAGTCGAATCCCTGCTCGTACGCGGCCTCGGAGATCAGCCGTTCGGGCACGAGCGATATCGGCACGCGACTCGTCTTCAGGACGCTGGTCATCCGTCCCTCCTGAGGTCTGTCGGAGCGGTACGGGCGATGGTCGGCAGCGGCCGGCGACCCGCCTCACTCGAAGCGGTGTGCCTCTGCCACGGAAGAGGCGGCGGATGGGCTGCTGATACGTCCCTGCCGTAGGGAGGTCAGCGCCGGCGTCCGGTTGCTGACCGTCGACCGACCCGGCTGCGGCGCGTCGTCGCCGGCCTACGTGGAGGCGCCCGACCAGGCCGTCGAGTCGGTGACGGGCGGGCCGGCTGACGACTCTGCGCTCACCGATCCGGCCCACCGTGAGCGGCTTGTCGCGATGCTCGCCGAGGCGTTCCGGCCCGGTGCCGAAGGTGCGGCGGCCGACGTGGTCGCGATGAACATCGTTCCCGACGACGTTCAACTCCGCGGCATCGCCGAAGCCGTGCGTAGCTGACGGCATGGTGGGACGTACTCGCGGCGGTGGCTCGCTGAGCGGTGGCTCAGAGGTCGGGAGTGGGGCCCGGGACGGGGTCCGGACCGGGCCCGGGCGGGGGCGGCAGCGGACCGGGCTCGGGCGTCGGCGCCGGCGGGACCGGACGCTCGGGGGCAGGTCCAGGCGGGATCGGTTCGGGCGGGCCGGGTTGCGGGGTCGGTTCCGGGTCGGGAGGGCGGGGCTCGTCGGGCGGCAGCGGCGGATACGGAGTCGTCATGCGCGTCCCCTTCCCGCTGCCCAACCTGACAAACGCAGGCTCTCACCACAGCGGCCGCCCGGCCGGGTTACCGTCGTCTGCGTGAACGGACCGACGACCGAGCCGCAGCGGCTCGGACCGTACCGCCTCGTCGAACGCCTCGGCGAAGGCGGCATGGGAGTCGTCCACCTCGCCGTCGGCCCGACCGGTGATCTGGTCGCGGTGAAGGCACTCCGTCCGTGGCTGGTCGGCGGACAGGACGGCCGCATGCGGTTCGGTCGTGAGGTCGCGACCCTGCAACGAGTGCGCGGCCCCCGGGTCGCCGAGGTCCTCGACGCCGACGTCGAGGGCGACCCACCGTACGTCGTGACCAGGTACGTGCGCGGAGCGTCGTTGGATCGCGTCGTCGCCGACCACGGGCCGTTGCGTGCCGAGGCCGTCGCGAGACTGGCGGCGGGCCTGGCCGAGGCGCTCACCAGCGTTCACGCGGCCGGGTTGGTGCACCGCGATGTCAAGCCGGGCAACGTCCTGCTGACTGACGACGGGCCGGTCCTCATCGACTTCGGGCTGGCCAGGGCGGTCGACGAGACGAGGCTGACCGCCACCGGGATGGTCATCGGGACACCCGGCTACCTCGCACCGGAGACGATCGACAGCAGGGAACCGGCACCCGCGACCGACGTCCATGGCTGGGCCGCGACCGTTGCCTTCGCGGCCACCGGGCGGCCGCCCTTCGGGACCGGGCCAGACGCCGCCGTGCTCGACCGCATCCGGCGCGGACAGCACGACCTCGACGGTGTCGAGCCGGAACTGGCCGCGCTCCTCCACCGGGCGCTGGCGGTGGAGCCCGCGCGCCGCCCGACCGTCGCCGAGATCCACCAGCGGCTCTCCGGGCCCGATCCGGACGTCACCTCGGTGGTGATGCCCGCACCTGTGACGGCCCCGGTGCAGCGATCGGTCGCGCCCACTCGGGTCGATCTATCAGCGACCCCGGCCGCCGTCCCAGCGGGCCCGTGGTCGCCGCCGGTCGGCGCACCAGTCCCGGTGGCTCCCACCCCGGCGGCCGGCGAACCCGTTCCACAGGGCCAAGCACGCCCACTGCGGGACTGGCCCGCTCGCGTGGCCGTGGGCGCCGCCGGGCTGGCGATGGTGATGCTGTTCGGAGTGGCTCCGTACGTCGGTGCCGTGGTTCTGTTCGCCGTGACAGTGCTCGCGCGAACGGCCTGGCGCATGCGGTGGAGGCTCAACGAGCGTCGTCTGGCCAGAGGTGCTCAGCGGGGCGACAGATGGTTCACGGCGATCGGATCGCCGTGGGATCTCGTCGTCGTCTCCGTGCCGGCGCTCGTGCAATGTGCCTGGGTGTGCCTGTGCGGCTTCGTGGTCGGTGCGGCGATCGCCCTGTCCGACCAGCCCAATGTGCGGCTCCCCTACCTCGCCGGTGGAGCGGTGGCGCTCCTGCTGGTCTGGCTCGGGCCGGGGACGGCCAGGGTCCGGTACGGCGTCCGCCTGCTGGCCGCACCGCTGGATCGCGACGCGCGGTGGGCATGGGCGGTCGCCGGGCTCTTCCTGGCCCTGACCTGGGTGCTCGTGCTGTGGTGGGACGCGTACGGGACGTCGTGGTTCCCGGGCACCGGTCCCCCCAGTCCGCTGGGCATCATATGACCGGCCGGTAGCCCGCTGACCGGTCGGCGGGCGCCGCCGTCCGTGCACCACCTAGCATTCGACCGTTCCGCCGCCATCCACGACGGAGTGCACCGTGCGCCTGCGCCTCTCTCCCGGCGACACCGTGTTCTACAACCTCTTCACCGCGTCGGCACAGAACGTCCGAGAGGGTGTCCGCCTGCTCGCCGAGGCCCTGGCCGACGACGCCGACCGGGCCGCGGTCGCCACCTCCCTCAAGGAGATAGAGCACAAGGGGCGATGAGCACACCCACGACATAATCCGCCGGGTCAACTCGACCTTCGTCACGCCGTTCGACCGCGAGGACATCTACCGGCTCGCCTCCGGCCTCGACGACGTCCTCGACCGTGCCGCCGAGCTCACCGCCGCCGCCATGCCGAGGCTGCGAACGATGGGCGACCTGCACGACTACTGGATCGAGATCTACCGTCTCGAGAACCAGGCCGACCAGGACTATCGGCGGTTGGTCGCGCGGAATTTCTCCGGTGAGTACGACGCGTTGACCGCGTACAAGCTGAAGGACGTCGTGGACAATCTGGAGTCCGCCGTCGACGGCTTCGAGCACGTGGCCAACATCGTCGAGCAGATCGCTCTCAAGGAGTCCTGACCCCTTGGAGCTCGCGCTCATCATCACGGTCATTGTGGTCGCGCTCTCATTCGACTATACGAACGGCTTCCACGACGCCGCCAACGCGATCGCCACGTCGGTGTCCACCCGGGCGCTCACCCCGCGAGCAGCGGTTGTTCTGGCCGCTGCGATGAACCTGCTCGGTGCGTTCCTCGGCACCGGCGTGGCGGAGACCGTCGGGTCCGGGATCGTCGAACTGCCCGAGGCGGATGCCAGCCTCGTGGTCGTCCTGGCCGCGCTGCTCGGTGCGATCGCTTGGAACCTCATCACCTGGTGGTTGGGGCTACCTTCGTCGTCGTCCCATGCACTCATCGGGGGTCTGATCGGCGCGACCCTCGCGGCGGTGGGAATCGTGAAGTGGACCGGGGTCGTCGAGAGTGTCCTCATCCCGATGGTGGTCTCCCCAGTCGTGGGGTTCCTGGTCGCGTACCTGCTCATGACGGCGATCCTGTGGGCCTTCAGGCGAGCCAACCCGGGCAAGGTCAACCGGGGGTTCCGGATCGCCCAGACGTTCAGCGCTGCAGCGATGGCACTCGGCCACGGCCTGCAGGATGCCCAGAAGACGATGGGCGTGATCACGCTGGCGCTCGTCGTGGGTGGCTACCAGTCCGGTTTCGACGTGCAATGGTGGGTGATCGTGCTGTCGGCGAGCGTGCTCTATGCGACGGCCTTCGCCTTCCAGGCCCCGATCTCCACGACCCACACGATCACCTCGGCGGTCATGGGTGTCGGCGCGACGAAGCGGCTCTCCGCCGTTCGATGGGGGGTGGCGGGCGACATTGTCACCGCGTGGGTGCTGACGATTCCGATGGCCGGGTTGGTCGCCGCCCTCTGCTACTGGATTCTCCACTGTTCGCGGCTCTGTGACCCGAGGCCGGTCCAACTGGTTCACGCCCGAGCGGCGTCAAGGAGCCGGAGCGCGTCCGCGGAACCATCGGCGCAGGTAGCGGTGCAGGCCAGTCGCGTCTGTGCCAGGCGCTCGGTAGCCGATGTACCCGTCGGGGCGGATCAGGATCTGGCCGGTGGCGTCGGGCCGTTTCATGCCCAGCCGGCGCAGGGCGAGTCCGTCCGTCGTGCGGAGGACGTCGGGTATGTCATCGCGGGTGAGTCGGAGAACGGTGACGACGTCCCCGAGTGACGTGGCCAGCCGTGCGACCTTGTCCGCCTGCCACGCGTCGAACGGTCCGCATAACAGCAGATGGAGCCCTGGTGCAGCGGTGGCGGCATGCACGGTGGTGGGCTCACCGTTGCTGGTCACGGGGGCGTCGGGGAGCCGGTCGCCGGCCTTGGGCACCCGCCGGTGTACGCGCGGGCTACCGGCAGCGGCCGGGCTGCTCCGGTAGTGGATGCCGAGTTCGGAGATCCTGCGGAAGCCGGCTGCCCGCAGGGCCGTACTGCGCAGGGCGAGCGGAACCAACCAGGGAGCCAGACGGGTCCGCGCGAGCCGCACGATCGGCCTGCCCGTCGTGGCGATCGTGAATGCCCTGTCCGTGAAGCGCAGCACCGACCGGCCGACCGGTGCTCGCTCGAGATCGTACGTGTCGAGCAGGGCCGGATTCGCAAGTCCGCGTGCGACCATGGCCAGCTTCCACCCGAGGTTGACGGCGTCCTGGATGCCGGTGTTCATGCCCTGCGCACCTGCTGGGCTGTGGATGTGGGCTGCGTCGCCGGCCAGGAAGGCGCGACCGGCGCGGTAGCGGGTCGCGCCGCGGTTGTGCAACTGGAAGTCGGTCATCCACACCGGGTCGCGCAGCCGCAGGCCCCCCGTGGTGTAGACGTCGACGATCGCCTGGAGCTGGACCAGTTCGACCGGGCCGCTGGCCGGATCGGTTCGGGGCCGCATGGCGAGCATGCGCCACGACGCCGGCGTGTCGAGCGGGAAGAAGAACAGCATCCCGGCCTCGGACACGTAGGCGTGCAAAGCGTCGCGCTCCAGCCCGTCGACCTCCAAGTCGGCGAGGAGGAACGTCTGTGGATATGCGGCACCCTCGAACGGGATGCGCGCCAGCTGGCGCACGGTGCTATGCGAACCGTCGCAGGCGACCACATAGTGGGCCTGCACGGACTCAGGTCGGCCGTCGTCGTGGACCAGTCGGCACGTCACCTGCTGCTCCGCGAGCTCGAGGCCGACAAGCGCAACGCCACGTTCGACCGCCACGTCACGGTCGTCGAGGTGCTCGCCGAGCACTCGCTCGGTCTCCGCCTGCGACAGGAACAGCAGGAACGGGTAGGCCGTGTCGTCGACGCCGATGTCGTACAGCGGCATGGAGAAGACCCTGCGGGCGAGATGCATGCGAAGCTGTGCGGCCGGGTTTCCACGAGCGACCAGGTCCTGCGTGATGCCCAGGCCGGCCAGGACCTCCAGCGTCCTGGGCTGGATCGCCAGCGCGCGGGACTCGTGAACGCGGTCGAGCTGACGGTCGACGACGCGGAACCGCGCGCCGAATGCCCGTAGCTGGGCGGCCAAGGTCAGCCCCGTCGGACCGGCGCCCACGACCAGGACGTCGAGGGGTGCGGATCGCTCATCCGCAGCGGCTCCGGCTTTCTCGGCGGTCACGCTGACACCCTGCCGCAGACCACGCCCGGCTGACCACGGTGATCACGTGCCGCACGCCGAGGGCAGCCCCGGCCGGCGAGCTAGCGCTGGAGCAGGCTCGGGACGGACAGCGTGATCACGTCGGGCGTGGCGCAGCAGCTCTCAGCCGCTGCGCCGGACTCGTCGAAGAGCCCGGAGCCGCCGCACACGCCGGTCTCAGGTAGCTGAAGATCCACCCTGGTGGCTGCATCATGGTCGCCGGCGATCTCGGCGACGACACTGCGCACCTGTTCGTAGCCGGTGAGGGCCAGGAACGTCGGTGCCCGGCCGTAGCTCTTCATGCCGACCAGATAGAAGCCGGGCTCCGGATGGACGAGTTCGGCGGCGCCGTGCGGCGGGACGGAGCCGCACGAGTGCACGTTCGGGTCGATCAGCGGCGCCAGGGCGACCGGAGCCTGCAGTGTCGTATCGAGCCCGAGCCGGATCTCGGACAGCCATGACAGGTCGGGGCGGAACCCGGTGAGGACCACGATCTCGTCGAGGTGGTCGAGGCGTCCCCCGTTGTCGGACACCAGCGCCACGCCTCCGTGCGCACGCTCGACGGCTGTGGTGCGGAACCCGGTGACCACGTCGACGTGACCGTCGTCCACCGCCGCTCGCGCCCGCTGGCCGAGGGCACCGCGCGCAGCGAGCGCATCCCCCTGCCCGCCGCCGAACGCGTTGCCAATCTGGCCGCGACGTAGCACCCAGGTCAGATGCGTCGTGGGATCGTCGGCGGTAAAGGCGCTGAGAGCAACCAGGGCGGTCAGGGCTGAATGCCCGCTGCCGACCACGGCGAAGTGCTTCCCGTAGTACCGGGC
>Ga0193739_1000420_pt1 | contig 11990 bp, 10 predicted proteins | sample L2a2metaG_FD_144926 | JGI IMG/M metagenome (GOLD analysis project Ga0193739, IMG submission 144926) | Soil microbial communities from a riparian zone of the East river system, Colorado, United States - L2a2 | ecosystem: Environmental > Terrestrial > Soil > Riparian zone | place: USA: East River...
ACGTCCTGGCCGAGCGCGAAGGCGAGCTTGCTCTGCGCGCTGGCCGTCTCGAAGTTCGGCGAGGCGAGCACCTCCTTCAGCGTTACGAGATCGAAGGCGCTGTTTGGGATCTCGATCCCGACGAACGGCTCGCCGGGGATCGGGGCCTGGATCCGGATGCTGCGCGCGGCCAGGGCCAGGGCCAGGTTGTCGGCCAGCCCCTCGATGCGCGACAGCTTGATCCCCGGCTCGACGTCGAGTGCGTACTGAGTGACGACCGGCCCTTCCTGGATGCGCGCCACCTTCACGCCGATTCCGAAGTGCGCCAGCGTCTCGCGAATGCGCTGGCCCTTGGCGGTCAGGTCGAGCTGCGCGGCGCTCGAGGCTGGGGCGTCGGAGAGCATCGCGACCTCCGGCAGATCCCAGCTGCGCTGCGTCGCCTCCAGCGCGGCGTCCTGGGCTTCGTGCTCCCCCACCGCGGCCAGGTGCGCCACCTCCTCGGTCTCCAGCGTCTCGACCGAGATGGAGGCGGTCGCCGGCACCAGCTCGTCGCCCTCGCCGGGGAGCGGCGGCGGGCTGGGGCGGACCGGCGCGGCGGCCGCGGGCACGCCGTTCGAGCGAGCGCGACGCAGGATCAGCGGCGCATCGTCCGGCTCGGCTCCCCCACCCAGCGCCTTGCGCATCCGCTCGAACAGGCTGCGGCCGGCCGCGGTGGGGGCGGGCTGGACCGGCGGAGCCGGCTCGCCGCGCGCGCTTCGCCGCTCGGCGGCCATCAGGCGACGCGCCTCGGCCGCGGCGGCCATCTCGCGCGCCTCGTCGCGGCGCTGCAGCTAGGCCGCCACCACGTCGCCGACCGTCATGTTGAAGTAGAGCAGCAGGCCGACCAGGAACAGGAGGATCAGGACCACCCACGCCCCCGCCGCGCCGATCGTGACGGCCAGCAGCGTGCTGACCGCGAAGCCGATGACGCCGCCCCCCTCGCCGGTATCGATCAGCTCCGATCCGCCACCGGCCGCCAGGTGAAACATGCCGAGCAGCGAGAGCGCCACCACCGCGGCCCCGGTGGCCGCCATCCAGCGCTCGGAGGGCATCGACTTCATCCACAGCATCAGCGCGAAGCCGGCCAGCAGCGGCGCCGCGAAGGCGATCCCCCAGCCCAGCATGCTCGCCAGCCAGTCGTGCCACGGCTTGACGATCATCCCGGCATCCTGTGCGAACAGGGCGATCACGCTGAGGATTGCCAGGAAGACGAGGATCAGGGCGAGCACCTCGCGCGCGAGGCGGCTGCTGACGCTGAAGGTCGTGGCGCGGCGGCGGCGGGAGCTGTTCCTGCGGCGCGACCCGCCCGATCGTCGGCTCGACACGGGGCGCCTAGACCTCCATCACGATCGGCAGGATCATCGGCCGCCGCTTCGTGCGTTCGAAGAAGAAGCGCGCCAGCGTGTCCCGGATCTTGGTCTTGAGGTAGCCCGACTCCGCCGTGTGGTCCTCGTCGGCCAGCGGTTGCCGCAGCGCGGCGGCCAGGTGGGCGATCGCATAGGCCATCAGGGGGTCATCGGGGTCCGACAGGAAGCCCCGGCCGACCAGGTCCGGGCCGGAGAGCGGGCGCCCGGTGGATCGGTCCACCGTCAGCGCCACCATCACCACCCCGTCCGAGGCCAGCATCCGGCGGTCGCGCAGCACGACACCGTCGATCCCATCGATGGCCGCGATCCCGTCGACCAGCACCGCGCCGGCGGGGACGCGGCCCGCCATGCGGGCGCTCGTGCCATCGAACTCGACCACCTGCCCGTTCTCGAGCACGAAGATGCTGTCGCCCCCTCGGCCAGCAACCCGTGCTGCACCAGCATCCGGTACTCGCCGTGGACCGGGATGAAGTGGCGCGGCTTGACCAGGCCCAGCATCAGCTTCAGCTCTTCCCGGGAGCCGTGGCCGGAGACGTGGCAATGCTTGAGCGGCTCGTAGTGGACCATCGCCCCCTCCTTGAACAGGTTGTCGATGGTCTTGGCCACGGCCTCCTCGTTGCCGGGGATCGGCGAGGCGGAGATGATCACCGTGTCGCCCGGCTCGATGGTGATGTTGCGGTGATCCCGGTTGCTCATCCGGGTCAGCCCGGACATCGGCTCACCCTGCGAGCCGGTGGTCATCACCACCAGCTCCTCCTTCGGCAGCCGCTGGAGGGCGTCCTTCTTCACCAGGGTGCCGTCGCGCGGGTTGAGGTAGCCCAGCTCCAGCGCGATGGCCGTGTTCTGCTCCATGCTGCGCCCGATCGTCACCATCTTGCGGCCGTGCGCCCAGGCGGCGTCCAGCACCTGCTGCACCCGCCCGATGTTGCTGGCGAAGGTCGCCACGATCACCCGACCGGACGCCTCGCCGATGAGTTGGTGCAGCGACTCGCCGACCGTCGCCTCCGACAGCGTGTAGCCCTCGCGCTCGGCGCGGGTTGAGTCGGAGAGCAGGAACTCCACGCCGCGGTTCCCGAACTCGGCCAGCAGGCCCAGGTCGGCCCGGACGCCGTCCGGCGGGGTGTGGTCGAACTTGAAGTCTCCGGTGTGGACCACCACCCCGAGCGGCGTGCGGATGATGAGGCCCATCCCATCGGGGATGGAATGGTTCACGCGGAACGGGGTGACGGCGAAGGCTTCCCCGATCCGGACCTCCACGCCGGGCTCGATCAGCTCCAGGCGCGTGCGCTCCAGCAGCTTGTGCTCGCGCAGCTTGCCCGTGACCAGGCCGCGCGTCAGCTTGCCGGCGTAGATCGGGGTGCCCGGCAGGCGAGGCAGCACATAGGGCAGCCCGCCGGTGTGGTCCTCGTGGCCGTGGGTGATGACGATGCCGCGGACGCGGTCGCGGTTCTGCTCGAGGTAGGTGACGTCCGGGATGACCAGGTCGATCCCCAGCATCTCCGGCTCGGGAAACGCGAGGCCGCAGTCGACGACCAGGATCTCCCCACCCGCCTCGATGACGGTGATGTTCTTGCCGACCTCCCCCACCCCGCCGAGCGGGATGATGCGCAGCGTGTCTGTCATGTCGCTCCTAGAAGAGGGTGAGCTGTTCGGTGTGGTCGGCCTCGGGCGCGGTGCTCGCCGGATCCGCCGGCGCGGCCTCGCGCAATGCCTCCTGGACCGATCCCGCCCGCTCGGCCTCCAGGGCCTCGCGGGCGGCCAGCAGCGCGGCCGGCAGGCCGCGGATGTCGGCGAAGAGCGTCTCCCGCAACGAGGCCTGGTGCAGCGCCGCAGCAGGATGGTACATCGGGAAGACGAAGAAACCGGCCGATCGGCGGAGCTGGCCATGCACCGAGCTGATCCGCGAGCCGGGCAGGTAACGCGCCAGTGAGTGCCGTCCCAGGGTGACGACCACGGCCGGATCGAGTGCCCGTTCCTGGCGGTCCAGATACGGGGCGCAGGTCTCGATCTCGACTGGCTCCGGGTCGCGGTTGCCAGGCGGGCGGCACTTCACCACGTTGGCGATGAAGACGTCCTGGCGCGCCCAGCCGATCGAGTGCAGCAGCTCCTCGAGCAACTGGCCGGCAGGCCCCACGAACGGGCGGCCGGTGGCGTCCTCGCGAGCTCCGGGCCCCTCCCCCACCAGCAGCACGTCGCTCAGCGGGTTGCCCTCCCCGGGTACCGCGTTCGTCCGTCCGCGATGCAGCGGACAGCGGGTGCAGCCGCGGACCTCGGCGGCGACCGCGGCCAGCAGCGCCTCGGTGCCCATCGCTGAGTGCGCAGCCTCCCTCGTCGCTCTTCGGTTGGAGCTTCACGCCGCCGCGCACGGCGGCGTCATCGGTCGTCAGTCCTGGTCCGTCGTCGCGCCCGCCGTGGCACCCGCCTTGGCCATGTGCCGCTCCATCGCCGCGCGGCGGCTCAGGTTGATGCGGCCCATGCGGTCGATCTCGGTCACGATCACCATCAGCTCGTCGCCGATGCTGACCACGTCCTCGACGCGCGGCACCCGGTAGTCGGCCAGCTGGCTGATGTGCACCAGCCCCTCCTTGCCGGGCAGGATCTCGACGAAGGCGCCGAAGTTCATGATCCGCGTCACCTTGCCGAGGTATTCCTTGCCGACCTCGACGTCCTTGGTCAGGCCCTCGATCCAGGCGATCGCCTTCTGCGCCGCCTCGACCGAGGTGGCCGCGATCTGGATGGTGCCGTCGTCCTCGACGTTGATCTGGGTGCCGGTCTCGGCCGTGATCTGGCGGATCACCTTGCCGCCGGCGCCGATCACGTCGCGGATCTTGTCGACCGGGATCTTGATCGTGGTGATGCGCGGCGCGTACGGGCTCAGCTCGCTGCGGCTGGCGCTGATGACCGCCGTCATCCGCTCCAGGATGAAGAGGCGGGCCACCCGGGCCTGCTCCAGCGCGTCGCGCAGGATCTCGCTGGTGATGCCGGCGACCTTGATGTCCATCTGGAGGGCGGTCACGCCCTCCGCGGTGCCGGCCACCTTGAAGTCCATGTCACCGAACGCGTCCTCCTTGCCGGTGATGTCGGTCAGGACCGCGTAGCGACCGGTCGCGGGGTCGGTGATCAGGCCCATGGCGGCGCCTCCCACCGGGGCCTTGATCGGGACGCCGGCATCCATCAGCGCCAGGGTGCTGCCGCAGGTGCTCGCCATGCTGGTCGAGCCGTTGCTGCTCACCACCTCCGACACGACGCGGATGACGTACGGGAACTCGTCGACGCTGGGCAGGACCGGCACCAGCGCGCGCTCGGCGAGCGCGCCGTGGCCGATCTCGCGCCGGCCCGGGCCGCGCATCGGGCGCGACTCGCCGACCGAGTAGGGCGGGAAGTTGTAGTGGTGCAGGTAGCGCTTCTCCGTCTCCGGGGAGATGGTGTCGAGCCGCTGCACGTCGCTCGAGGGGCCGAGGGTGGCGATGCTCACCGCCTGCGTCTGGCCGCGGGTGAAGATCGCCGAGCCGTGGGTGCGCGGCAGGACGCCGACCTCCACGCTGATCGGCCGGATCGTGCTGGTGTCCCGCCCGTCGATGCGGATGTTCTCCGACAGCACCAGCTCGCGGCTGGTCGCCTTGGTGAGCACGTCCATCAGGGCGCTGCCGATGCCGTGGCGCCGGCGGATGTCCTCCAGCCGATCGCCCTGCTCGGCGCGGTTGTAGGCCTCCCGCGCCCGCCGGATCTCGTCGGCGATGTCGACGCGGATGGCGTCCAGCCGCTCGGCCAGCCCATCGGTCAGGCTGATGAACAGGTCAGCGGTCGCCTCCGCGTCCGGCATGGCTCGATGCGCGGCGGCGTGATCGCGCCCAAAGACGAAGCGAATCAGGTCGGCCAGCTTGTAGCTGCCCGCGTCGGGGTAGAGCTGGTAGGCCAGCTCCAGGGTGTCGTACACCGCCTTCGGCTGCCAGCCGGCGTCGTGGGGCAGGTGACGCTGCACGAACGGAAGGTCGAAGCCCACGTTGTGCGCCACCACCGGCGCCTCGCCCACCCACTCCGCGAAGCGCGACAGCACCTCGGCGGCGGTCGGCGCGCTGGCCACGTCCTCGTCACTGATTCCGTGGATCTGGTGGCCGATGATCGAGCGGCCCGGGTTCACCAGCGAGTCGAAGCGGTCGACCACCTCGCCGCCTCGGACGCGCAGCGCCGCGATGTCGACGATGTAGCCGTTTTCCGGCTTCATGCTGGTCGTCTCGAGATCGAAGACCACGAACTCGCTGGCGCCCTGCTTGAGCGCCTCGCCCAGCTTCACGACCGAATCGGCCTTGGGGCCGAGGAACGGAACCTTCTTCGGCTTGCCCGCGGTCCCAACGAGCTTCTCCTGCAGGTCGATGCTGTGCTGCAGCTCGGCCTGGCCATAGGCGATCGCATCGGCCATGACCGACTCGGGCAGGATCTTGGCACCGGCCTCGACCATCATCACCGCGTCGCGCGTGCCCGCGACGACCAGGTCCATGTCGCTCTCGTCGAGCTGGCTGTTGGTCGGGTTGGTCACGAACTGGCCGTCGATGCGCCCGACGCGCACCGCGCCGATCGGGCCCAGGAACGGGATGCTGCTGACCGAGAGCGCCGCCGATGCGCCGTTGATGGCCAGGATGTCGGGGTCGTTCTCCTGGTCGGTCGACAGCACCGTCAGCACGATCTGGACGTCGTTCTTGTAGTCCTTTGGGAAGAGCGGGCGAATCGGCCGGTCGGTGAGGCGCATGGCCAGGATGGCCGCCTCCGATGGGCGCGACTCGCGCTTGATGAACCCGCCGGGGATCTTGCCCGCGGCGTACATGCGCTCCTCGTAGTCGACGGTGAGCGGGAAGAAGTCGATCCCCTCACGCGGCTCCGCGGAGACCGCGGTCGCCAGCAGGACGGTGTCGCCGTACCGGACGAGCACCGCGCCATCGGCCTGTTCGGCGAGCTTGCCCGCCTCGAGCGAGAAGGACTTGCCGCCGATTTCGGCCTCTACCTTGATTGCCACTGATTCCTCCAGTTTGTTTGGGTCGATCCGCGACCGGCGCTCGGCCCGCGCTGCCCTCTCGTGCGGGGGCGGGCGGCGACCTCACGGACGCGCGCGTTCATGTGGTTGGGGCGCGATTTCGCGCCTGGGTGGGCCCGGTTGGGCCGGGATACGCACGACCCAGGGCCGTTGCTGGCGCCTGGGTCCGGCGGGGTCTGATTAGCGGCGCAGTCCCAGACGACCGATCACCGCGCGATAGCGGTCCACGTCATTGCGGACCAGGTACGCGAGCAATCGCCGCCGCTGGCCGACCAGCTTGAGCAGGCCACGGCGGGAGTGATTGTCGTTCTGGTAGGTGCGCAAGTGCTCGGTGAGCGACTTGATCCGCTCGGTGAGAAGCGCGATCTGGACCTCGGGCGACCCGGTGTCGCCGTCGTGGGTTGCGTAGTCGTCGACGATCGCGCTCTTCGCATCCTTGGCGAGCGGCACGTATTCCTCCATTTTTTCCTTTCCGTAACCGGTGGATGATACCAGACCGATGGGCTTCCCGCCCTCGGCCGGCCCTCCTCAGCCGATCCCCAGGTAGCCCCGGGCGGCCGCCTCGTCGAGCTTCATCTGCCTCACCAGGGAGTCCGCGTCCTCGAAGCGTCGCTCCTCGCGCAGGCGCTCCAGCAGGTCGACCTGCAGGCGAGCGCCGTACAGGTCGCCGTCGAAGTCGAGCAGGTGCACCTCCACCAGGACCCGCCCGTCGTGGTGGAACGTGGGGCGCACGCCCACGCTCACCAGCGCCGGATGGCCGGGGTCCACCCCCCGCTCGGGCACCGCCACCTGGCCGACGTAGATGCCGAGTGCCGGCATGGCCGGTGCGTAGTCGAAGGCCAGGTTGGCGGTTGGATACCCGAGCGTCCGACCGCGACGATCGCCGACCACCACCGTTCCCTCCAGGCGGGGCGGATAGCCGAAGGTGCGCGCCAGGCCGATCTCGCCGGCGGCGATGGCCGAGCGGGTGCGGGTCGACGAGACAACCTCGCCGCCGATCAGCACCGGCTCCACGGTGACGACCTCGAAGCCGCGCTCCGCGCCGAGCTCCCGCATGCGCGCCACCGTGCCGCCGCGCCCGCGACCGAACGCGGCGTCGGGCGTCATCACCAGCGCGCGCAGCTCAACCGCCGGCGCGAGCGCCGCGATGAATTCCTCGGCGCTGCGCTGGCGCAGCTCGTCGTCGAAGCGCACCGGCAGCGGCCAAGCCACGCCGCAGTCCGCCCGGATGCGCTCCACGACGGTCGCCAGCGGCGTCAGCCTGGGGACGACCGTCCCGGGGCGCAGCACCTCGTCTGGATGAGGCTCGAAGATCAGCGCCGCGCTGGCCACGCCGCGCTCGGCGGCCACCCGGACCGTGGCCTCGAGCAGGGCGGCGTGGCCGCGGTGCACGCCATCGAAGACGCCGAGCGTCAGCGCCGCCGGCCCCACCGGGGGCAGCTCGTCGAGCGCGTGGGTCACTCCGCACCCTGGGAGGCAAGCACCTTGTCCGGCTGCAGCAGCCCCGCTCGCAGCGTTCCCACGCCGAGCAGCTGGTCCGCGTCGAAGACCGCCATCCGGCCATCCGGCCCGGGCTCGGGCCGGACCCGGATCGGCGAGCCGTGCCGGAATCGATCGGCGTCGATGGCGTCGAGCTGGACCCGCGGCAAGGACAGCAGCCCGGCGATCGGCAGGATCGCCTCCTCCAACCGACCGGCGCCGGCCAGCTCCTCCAACCGCTCAGGGCTGACGGCGTCGTCGACCCGCAGCCCGGCAGCCTCCGTGCGGCGCAGCGCGTGCAGGTAGCCCCCGCAACCGAGCCGTTCGCCCACGTCGCGGGCGATCGCGCGGACGTAGGTTCCCGGCCCGCAGCGCAGGTCGATGCGCACGTCGAGCCACCCATCGCCAATCTCGCTGCCGAGCAGCTCGACGGCGTCGACCGTCACGGGGCGCGGCGGAAGCTCGAGCGGGTCGCCGGCCCGCGCCGCGCGGTGGGCGACGCGCCCCGCCTGCTTGCGGGCCGAATAGGCGGGTGGGCGCTGCTCGAAGGTCCCGACCAGGCGCGCCAGCTCCGCCGCCACCTCGTCGACGGACGGGAGCGGCGCGCCGCTCGGCTCGAGCGGACCCTGCCCATCGTCGGTCGCCGAGCGGATGCCCAGCCTTATCACCGCGTCATAGCGCTTGCGGCCGCCGGTCAGCTCCTCGCTGAACCGCGTCGCCGCCCCGACGAGGATCGGCAGCACGCCGGAGGCGAGCGGGTCGAGCGTGCCGGCGTGGCCGATGCGCCGCGTGCCGGTCAGGCGGCGCAGCAGGCCGACCATGTCGTGCGAGGTCGGGCCGACCGGCTTGTCGAGGTTAACGATCCCGAGCATCGGCCCGGGCGAGCTCGCGCTCGCACTCCCCCAGGACGAGCTCGCGGGCGGCGTCGATGCCGACAGTCAGGGTGCAGCCGGCGGCGCGGACGTGGCCGCCACCGCCGAACGCGGAGGTGATGGCCACCGCGTCAGCGCGCTCGGTGGTGCGCACACTGACCCGCGTGCTGGTCGCATCCACCTCCTTGAACAGGACGGTGACGTCGGCGTCCCTGCTCGAGGCGAGCAGATCGATAAATCCCTCTGAGGCGGTGGGCTGCTCACCGGTGGCGGCAAGCATCTCCGTTGTCATCGAGGAATACACGATCCGCCCGTCGCAGCGCTGCGCGATGCCGGCCAGCATCAGCCCCCAGAGCGCCAGCGTGCTGAACGGCCGATCGGCGTAGACCTTGCGGTTGATGCTCGACAGCGACGCCCCCGCCTCCACCAGCAGCGCCGCCACCCGCAGCGTTCGGGGCGTGGCGTTCGGATGGGCGAAGGTGTGGGTGTCCTGCACGATCCCGGTCAACAGCAGCGTGGCCAGCTCCTCGTCCAGCGGAACGCCCAGCTCGGGCAGGAGGAGGGCGACCAGCTCACAGGTCGCCGCCGCCTCGTGGTCGACCAGCTGCGCAGCCCCGAAGCCGGGGTTCGAGACGTGATGGTCAATGTTGACGATCCTGGCTCTGGCCAGCCAATCGGCGTGCTCAATCGCGATGCTGCCGGTCCGGGACAGCTCGGCCGAGTCGACGACGACCGCGACGTCCGGCTCGAGCGTTGGCGCGCTCTGGACGCGTCCGATGCCCGGCAGGAAGGCGAGGGACGGAGGGGGCGGATCGGCGCACACGACCTCGGCGGCCTTGCCCAGCCGCTCGGCGGCAAGCGCCAGCGCGATCCCGGCACCCAGCGTGTCGCCGTCCGGATTCTCGTGGCAAATGGTCGTCACCCGGCTGGCGCCCCGGAACAGGTCGACGACCTCCTTCACGCGTCGTCCCCCGGGCGATCGGCCTGGTCTTCCTCGAGGTCGCGAAGCAGCCGGAGCACGCGGTCCCCGCTCTCGATCGACTCGTCGCGCCGCAGGCTCAGCTCGGGAACCTTCCGGATGGAGAGCCGCTCGCCGAGGCGGCGCCGCAGCCACGGCGTGGCGTCGTGGAGAGCCGACATGCTCCGCGCCTGCTCCTCATCGGTCCCGTACACGCTGACGAAGACCCGTGCGTGCCCAAGGTCTCGCGCCGTCTCCACCCGGGTGACCGTGGCGAAGCCGATTCGCGGGTCCTGCATCTCGCGCTGCAGGAGGTCCATGAGCTCCTGCCTGATCTGGCTGTCGAGGCGGTCCGTCCGCTGGCTCATCGGCGGCTCAGGAGCCCTCGGCCACCATCTGGTAGCACTCGATCACGTCGCCCTCGGCGATGTCGTCGATCGACAGGCCGATGCCGCACTCGAACCCGGTGGCCACCTCGCGGACGTCGTCCTTGAAGCGCTTGAGCGACTCGATCCGTCCTTCGGCCTCCAGGTTGCCGGCCCGGAAGAGGCGAACCTGGCCGCCCCGCACGATGCGGCCATCGGTCACGTACGAGCCAGCCACGTTGCCGGCCCGGCCGGCCTTGATGACCATCCGCACCTCGGCGTGGCCCTCAACCTGCTCGACCAGCTTGGGCGCGAGCATACCCTGCAGGGCGGCGCCCACGTCATCGGTCAGCTTGTAGATGACGTCATAGATGCGCACGTCCACGCCGGAGGCGTCGACCTGGCGCTGCGCGCCGGGGTCCAGCTTGGTGTTGAAGCCGATGACCACCGCGTCCGAGGCGGACGCGAGCAGCACGTCGGATTCGTTGATGTCGCCGGCGCCCTCGCGCAGGATCGAGATGCGCACCTCGCTCGTGTTCAGACGCTCGAGAGCGTGTCGGATGGCGCCCAGCGAGCCCTGCACGTCCGTCTTGAGCACGACCTTCAGCTCCTTCACCTCCGAGGCCTGGATCTGAGCGGAGATATCCTCCAGGCTGAAGGCAACCTTGCCGTCGCCTCCCGCTCCGGCGCCGGCTGCCGCCTCCGCCATATCGCGCGCCGCTTTGTCGTCGGCAACGACCCGCAGGATGTCGCCCGCCTCCGGCAGGTCCTGGAGGCCGATGATCTCGACCGCGGTCGCCGGCTCCGCCGCCTTCACCCGCTTGCCGGCCGCGTTCTGGAGCGCGCGAACGCGGCCGTGGGTGCGCCCTACCGCCACGATGTCGCCCACCCGCAGCGTGCCGGTCTGCACCAGCACGGTCGCCACGTTACCGCGCCCCTTCTCGACCTTCGACTCCACGATGGTGCCGACGGCGGGGCGCTTCGGGTTCGCCTTGAGGTCCTGCAGATCGGAGACCAGCAGCACCATCTCGAGCAGGTCGTCCAGCCCGGTCTTCTGCTTGGCCGAGACCGGAACGGCGATCACGTCGCCGCCGAACTCCTCGATCAGGACCCCGTTGTCAGCCAGCTCCTGCTTGACCCGATCCGGGTTGGCGTCCGGCTTGTCGATCTTGTTGATGGCCACGATCATCGGCACCCGCGCCGCCCGGACGTGGTCGATCGCCTCCTTGGTCTGGGGCATCACCCCGTCGTCGGCGGCGACGACGATGATCGCGATGTCGGTCACCTGCGCGCCGCGCGCCCGCATGGCGGTGAAAGCCTCGTGGCCGGGCGTGTCGAGGAAGACGATCCGCTTGCCGTTGTGCTCGACCTCCGAGGCGCCGATGTGCTGGGTGATCCCACCCCGCTCCCCCGCCGCCACAGCGGTGCTGCGCACGGCGTCGAGCAGGCTCGTCTTGCCGTGGTCGACGTGGCCCATGATCGTCACGATCGGCGCCCGGGTCACGAGGTCGGCCGGATCGTCCTCGCTGAACAGGACCGGCTTGCCGCTGCCATCCGCCTCGGTGCCGGGAGCCACGATCTCCTGCGGACCAGCGCTCTCGGCCGCGGCACGCTCGGCGGCTCCTCGCTCCACCGTCTCGAAGCCCAGCTCGCCGGCGACCAGGGCCGCGGTATCGAAGTCGATCGACTGGTTGATGGTGGCGAAGATGCCGTTGCGGATCAGCTCCTTGATGATGTCCGCGTGGCTGACCGCCAGCAGGTCGGCCAGGTCGGTCACGCTGATCGAGGAGGGCAGCTCGACGGCGCCCGCCGGGCGCACCGGCATCACCGGCGCTTCGGCGATCGCGGCGCCAGCGGCCCCCGTTCGCTTGCGCTGCGGGCGCGGCCCGCGGCGCGGCTGGT
>Ga0193739_1000421_pt1 | contig 11971 bp, 11 predicted proteins | sample L2a2metaG_FD_144926 | JGI IMG/M metagenome (GOLD analysis project Ga0193739, IMG submission 144926) | Soil microbial communities from a riparian zone of the East river system, Colorado, United States - L2a2 | ecosystem: Environmental > Terrestrial > Soil > Riparian zone | place: USA: East River...
GGAATTTGTCCTTGAATCTATTGTTGAGTAAGGTAAACTATCAAGACCCCTTATCACTATTGTTCCTCTATGATATTCTAATGTAACCGATTTAGAACTCAATTAGTTACTTACTAACTAATGATCATTTTTAAATCATATCGGTTAGACAATTGGGAGATTACTTCAAAATACCCCAGTTAGTGGAAAAATAATCAATATCGTTCAGAACTGCTGCATGGTAGTTCTCACGAGATCAAATCCACATAGAAGGATCATTACTAAAAACAGTTGTTCTCTCAATCAGATCTATTTCAATATTGATTTTTTCGCGAGGAGTTTTGTTCGAGTCTATTATTTTCATGTGCGTTGTAGATTTATCCTTATTTTCATCCCCTATAATTGCCTCATCTCTCTCTTTATTACTTCCGAAATTCCTCAGAAAGACTCTCAATTCACTAGCTAGATCCGATTGATTTTCCAACTGATCTACTTTTGAACTCATAGTATTATAAAATACATGAAGTGTTAATAATAATCAATAGTTAAAACTATTTGTCAAAGGGAGTAATGAAATTGAATTAGTTGATATTTCCTTTCAAACATGATCAATTTGTGTTGAATTTGCGAATCGTATTGACTCTAATACAATTTTATCCTTGATGGTATCGTAATATAACGATTAGATTCGATAAGAATTTTTCAAGATACGAAGTACGATAATATAAGTAAGTTTCAATATTAATGAATAGCACAAGAACATGGGTATGTCTAACGATTCAATTGATCGGATTATTGCAGAGGTTATCAATTGCAAGCTGTGTAACCTGTGTATAAATAGAACAAATGCAGTTCCTGGCGACGGTAATTCTGAAGCAAACATCATGTTTATTGGAGAAGCCCCAGGAAGGAACGAAGACGTGAAAGGTAAACCATTTGTAGGTATGGCAGGAAAAATCCTTGATGAAGCATTAGTCAAAGTAGGACTAGTTAGATCAAGAATTTATATAACTAATATCGTAAAATGCAGACCACCGGGCAATAGAGTTCCAACGGAGGATGAGAGACGAGTTTGTAAAAGCTATCTTGAAAGAGAGATTTCGATTGTTTCTCCTAAGATTATTTGCATATTAGGTAGAACGGCCTATCAATCATTGCTTGGTGGCGGTTCAATCCTTGGAAATCGTGGCAAATTCATTCAAAAAGATAACAGGCTATATTTTCTTACGGTACATCCCGCAGCTATAATTTACAACAATAAACTTCGCAATGTTTTAGAAAATGACATGCAAACATTAGTTATGGAATGTAGACGATTGAGAATTCCCATATAGCATATAAATATAATCTTCAAGCTGATTTCATTCAGGTACTTTCAGCCCTGGCCTTTAGAGCCTTATTCATTATAACAAAACTTTCCCTGAGATCTTGATCTAACTTGTCCCCAACTAGTTTCACACCCAATCCTTTGAATACTTCTTTGTGTAAGAATGAAACTCTATTGTTGTTGGTTTCTTCAATTACAAAAATGCGTTCCCCATCAAAAATACCAGGTAAAAATGACTTACCCTTCCATCGAAGTTCTCTGTTTATTTCACATTTGGTTATAATTGGAAAATAAGTTCTTTGTTTTCCACTGATAGTCTTAATGTTGACTTCAATTTTAGATCCTAAAATGGCATTTCCTACTACTTTTGTCATGAACGGATTCCACAATTCATATTCTTCAAATTTAGTAAGAATACTCCAAATCTTGTTTGGGTTAGAATCTACGATGATGTTCGTTTCTATTGTTTTCAATTAGTCCAATGAATAATCTTTGATTCTTAATAATGAACCTTTTGATATACTGAAAACTCCATTCAAGAGTCCGGATCGGATTCATTATAATTTTTTTCTGATTCTGCACTTGCTGTACTTGAAAAGTCAAGCTAACTACACATAGAATCAATTGAAACTAATTAATTAAGGCTGGTCTATTCAATATCTGATTTCTCAGAGGATCTATAGATGGAAATAATTTGTGATACCAGTTTTCTCATTGCGTTGGTTTCGAATACCATTAAATGCTTGGACAAGGTTGAAAACGAAATTGGGAAATTAAAATTCATTGTACCTACATTTGTACTTGATGAACTAGATTTAATTGAAAAAAAGTCAGGGCCCAAGAAATCAATGATCGCACATACTGCAATTCGTATATCTAAATTAAAATTTGAGATCATAGATATTGGTAAGTCAAAGAACGTGGACAATGATATTCTTAATTACGCAACCAAAAACAAAAGGTTTGGTGTGGCTACGCTGGATGGTAAACTCTTGATTCGACTTAAAATGGCTGAAGTGACAACAATAACACTTTCCAAAAATAAAATGATAATAGCTAATCGATATTTCGAAGGGTAGCTTTAAATCGTCAATCTATTTCTAATTATGCATGTTCGAGTACAATAATACTGGTATAACATGGACCGGACATGCTGGGTTCAAGATCATCTATGAAACTAAAAAAGTGTACATTGATCCATACAAATTAAGCAAAAAACACGATCACGTCTATGACGCTGACATTGTACTAATTACCCACAATCATTTTGATCATTTATCAATAGAAGATTTAAAAAATATTATTAATGAAAGAACGGTTATTGTTTCTGCTCAAGAATGTCTATCGCAACTAAAGCCCCTAGGTGTGAAAGAATCCATTGGCATTGATCCTCGGGATAGTGTGAAAGTGGATGATTTGAAGATAGAAACTGTTCCGGCATACAATGTAGATAAGGAATTTCATCCAAAGGATGATAAGAAAATTGGATTCATTGTAGAGTTTGGTAATGATCGATTGTACCACATTGGGGATTCCGATGTCATCCCAGAAATGAAAGATACAAAGCCAACTATTGCACTAGTACCTGTTTCCGGAACTTATGTTATGACTGCTGAGGAAGCATCAAAGGCAGTAAATGAACTGATTAATCCAAAAATTGCAATTCCAATGCATTATGGTACAATCGTAGGTAATAAAGAAGATGCGATACGATTCTCAGAACTAGTCACAGTATGTAAAACAAAGATTTTAGAGTCAGAATAACCAAAATTTTTTTTCAAAAATTAAAACTTATATACGATCTGTTTTCCTAATATCATTGCAAATGGCAGCTAAAAAGAAATCGAAGTCTGCTAAGAAAGGAACCAAATCAAAATCAAAATCAAAGAAGTAATAGTTTCGCAGTCACTATTCCCTCTTAATTCCCCCCTTCTTTTGTTAGAGACATGATAAAAAAAATTTGGATAAATTTTTTTGCCATGTTTTTTTTTAAAAAATATGCTATCCAGATTTTTCAGTACGTTAAAAAATGAGTGAAATCAACATGCATTATCATGTTATCTGGCGACAGAGTTTTGTTCAATGTCGGAAATTACAATTTTAATGTACGTCATTTGTTAGTTATTGCAGTACTAGCTATTGCATTTTCAACAGCTTTCATTATGCGTTCTTTTCCCGTAAAATACGGTTATTATCTCAATGAATTTGATCCGTATTTTGATTATAGAGCAACCAAGTATATTATAGACAATGGACTTGAAGCTTATCTAAATTGGCATGACAACATGTCTTGGTATCCTGATGGTCGAGACATACCGAAGACATCACAAGTTGGTTTACACGTAACAGCGGCGTATCTGTACAAGATATTTGGAGGAAATAGTTCTGTTTTAGATTTTACAATCATTTTACCAGTCGTGGTAGGATCATTGACAACTATTGTTGTCTTTGCATTAGTGAGATCACTCGGTGGAACCACCGCTGGATTGTTTTCTGCATTACTGATTGCCTTTACTCCTGCGCTTATTCAACGTGGAAACTTGGGTTGGTTCAAATCTGAACCTCTTGGTCTGTTCCTCGGGCTATCGGCGCTTTACTTGCTTATTTCTGCCATGAAACACAGGCCCAGCATTGCAATTGTGAAAGCAATTGCGGGAGGATTATTGCTAGGGCTTGCTAATGCTTCATGGGGCGGGATTCAATACTTTAGTATCCCAATTTCACTATTCTTCTTTGCAGTAACCTTCCTGCGAAATGACATAAAAGTCCCCTTGATTGTCGCCATTGTGTTTACGGTGGCAACAGTGTTAGCTGCTGGAATATCTCCTAGACCTGGACTATCTTTTGTATTTGGACTCCCGGGCATTGCCCTCATTGGAGGAACAATATTTTTGATTGCTTCATCAATTGTAAGGAAATTAAGCTCGTCCAATACTTTTGTAAGAAACAATTGGATTTTGCTTGGAGCTTTTTTCGCAATCGCCATTGGAATTGTTTTATCGGGAAGTTTTCATGTATCCTCCTTCAGATATCTAAACGCAATCAATCCATTTCTATCTTCCCAGAATCCCCTCGTAGAGTCCGTTGCTGAACACTTCACTCCAACTTTGGTAGAATACTTTACTGATTATTCAATTCTGTTGATGTTTGCAGGATTTGGGGCACTTATGGCATTCAGGCGCCGAAATGATATGTCAATTTTCGCCCTAATAATTGGTATTACTGGAGTTTACGTAAGCGCAACATTTGCACGATTACTTGTATTCTCATCTATTGGAATAATACTCTTGGCAGGATTGGGTCTTTATGAAATCACCAGAACAATAATCAATTACAAGACATTAGAGCCGTCGTATAAAAAGAAGAGAAAGGTGGAAGGGGGGAAAACTTCTCAAATGGACAGACCAATAAAAATCGCATATGCTGTAATAGTGGTTGTTCTAATTTCAATTCCTGTACTGGACAATGGCTTTTTGTATCCACAAAATGCAAATTGGTTGAGCTCTGCAGACATTCCGCCTTCTATAGCAAATGGTGGTACCGGATTTAGGGTCAAAACAAATGATTGGATCAACACATTAAACTGGATTTCTACTAATACATCTTCAAATTCAGTAGTTGCATCTTGGTGGGATTATGGTTACTGGATTACTACATTAGGAAATAGAACTAGTTTGGCTGATAACGCTACTATAAACCAAACACGAATTGCAACTATCGCCAAGATGTTTATGGATCAGACCGATAACGGGCTTAAAATTGCACAAGATCTAAAATCTGACTATATTATTGTGTACGTTGTCGGACAAAGATTTAGTGGGATTAATAGTAGTGAGCTTTATGTTTTAGGTAATGGTGGAGATGAAAGCAAAAAACAGTGGTTTATCAGAATAGGAGGGTTTGATGAAAATAGGTATGTTGAACAAGACGGTTTTACTCCAACACCCTTCTTCTGGAACAGTACGTTACTTGGACAATTGATACCTTTCACTCCTGTCTCGTACATACTAAATGGCGCCCCGTCAGGAGAATATCAACCAGGCGCGATGACCATTTATTCAAAAGACATCAAGTATCCACAAAATGCAACTGCTGAACAACCATTGAGACTTGCATATTCTTCTGACAGCTTCAGGAGTAACAGCCCGGGGCTATTTTTCGCAGTATTGATTTATGAAGTTAACCATAACTATGTACCTAAACCCACATCGGATCCATATAATGAAATTGTTGAAAATGAAGAGAAATTTTCAATAAACACCCCCATGACTAATAGTACTATGATATCAAATAATGAATCTAAGTTGGCGGTACTAGATACAGCTCAGGGATCTATAACTATGGAATTCTTGCCAGATGTAGCACCCATCCATGTATCAAATTTTGAGAAACTTGCAGAATCTGGATTCTACAATGGCACAATATTCCATAGAATTGTGAAAGGATTTGTAATTCAAGGGGGAGATCCAAATACAAAAAATAGCACAAACATGGCCGCATGGGGGACAGGTGACCCTGGTTATAAGATTGAGGCAGAATTTAGTAACATACCACACAATAGAGGAATTGTTTCGATGGCAAGATCCTCAGATCCGGATAGCGCTGGTTCACAATTCTTCATTGTATTGAATGACTCTAGATTCTTGGACAATCAATATACAGTATTTGGAAGAGTAGTAAATGGCATGGATGTTGTCGACAAAATCGCTGCATTACCAACAATTCAAAATGATCAACCACAAGATCCAAATATGGCCAAAATAAATTCTATAAAAATAGTAGATAGAAATGCGACTGCAAATTAAATTCGAAAGTCAATAGTGAATTGAATGTTTTATTTCAACAAGGCGGCATAAATGAACGGTAACAATGTAGTTGCTTCTCCATGAATTGTAGTTTGTTTTGCTCCTCCCTTTACTTTTCCCCATGATATTGCCTCTGCAACCAAGGCTCCACTCAAACTGCCATCCCACTCTGAAGCTGTTGTTATAGAAACGGCATAATCTAGCCCTCCACGGAATTGGTTCCACCACAGTGTATGATGTTTCGAAATTCCACCCCCAATAAGGAAAGCGCCAGTCTTGTTCGCTTCATAAACCAAGTCAGATAGCCTGGTTTCATCCAATAGTATATTTACATTAAAGTCCCTGTGTTTCTGATAAAAGAACCATATCTGACTTCCAACGGCGCCATCTACTATGCCAGGCACTATGACTGGAATGTCATTCTTGTAGGCCCAGTACAAGAATGAGGTATCATCTAATGTCTGTCCTATACTTTTTGTTATTTCAAACGTCGAAATACTTCGTAATCCTTGTTTATACAGATCGTTTAGACAATCCTGCACCTTTTTTTCAATTACCGGTCCATAATTATTTTTTGGTACGAGTACATTTCCCAATCTATGAATATTCTTCCTATAAAGCAAGCTATCATCCATCCGGAAGTCCCCTGAATAGTATTTTGTACTTGTTCGTGCAATATCATGATCGAGTGCACCACAGGTTGTAATCACGCAGTCGAACATCTTGCGTTTTAACATATCCTTTATAATTCCTCTTGCTCCTGTCGAGATAATAGAACCTACAAATGACAGGAATTTGGTACAGTTTTTATCCTTTGTCATTGTACGGATTATATTAATACCATCTGAGAGATTTCTAGATTCAAACCCGCCAGAATTTGCCATACCATCAATTAGTAACGATATAGAATTAGATTCAATTTCGTAATCACGTACTGAATCACTCAAAATATTCTTATGTGATTTTTTTGTGCCTTTTCGTTTCAATTTCCTACAGTTAAGCTGCCAGATATATTATTATTCTTATCGTTTCAGTTAGAAACTACATTACGATACTACGCTGCATTGGATATATCATGCTAATTATTTGGGAGAGGTAAAGAAATGTTGAAAATTCAATATTTCGTCACATTATTATAATGATAATTTGGTATATCCTCAGATGCGTGTAAGATATTGGCGTTTAAATGTCAATGACCTATTAAGTTCAACTTACCCGGTAGAAAAGGCTAATCACTGGGACATTAAATGCCTACAGGGAGAGTATGAACACTTTGGGGTTTTTTGGTTTAGATATGGAACCCCATTTGATAAGGAATTAATAAATGGCATCTGTTTCTATTATAATGATATTCCACAAGATAAAGTTCAACAATTACTAGATTTTCTGCAGCAAAAATATGGAGGAAAGGTATTATTTAGGCAAAGTCGAGTTTTTCTTCAAGGTTCTAGAGAATTTAATGACAAAAACGAAATAGCCAATTTAGCAAATGAAATTAGCACTAAATTCAATGGACCGATAGAGATCACTCTTGAATTTGAAAGGGTTACTCCGGAGGAACAGGAAAAAAACACATTTAATTTTCCTGCAGGAAAGGCATTGCCTATTGCAGGTTCAGAATAAGCACAGGCAACAACCATGATTATAAAGTAGAGCTAGAATTGGTGTTCTATTAGGCCTCTGTATTATTGTCCTCAAGTATGGATTTTATTTTCTCCCTTAACTTGGAAATACTGACTGGTTTGCTAATAAAATGAGTAACATCGACAGATGGGATAACTTTGCTGAATTCTTCCTTGTTAATTTCAAATGCGGTAATAAATGCAATCTTCATACTAGGATCATTTTCTTTTATTAGCCTATACAGTTCAAACCCGTTTACTTTAGGCATTCGAATATCCGTAATCACAAGATCATAATATTTTGGAGGATGATTCTGAAAATTAATGATGGCATCATCACCGTTTGAAAATGTCTCAACTTTGAAATCATTTTTTGACTCTAATCCTCTTTTTATGACCGAAAGGATATCAGCTTCATCGTCCACAATCATTATTCGCGGTGGTGAAGTAATTTTCTTACTTTCCGTCATATGTTGATTTTTGATATGGTTATCATATATAATAAGTTTCATTATGAGAAAATTGATATATCAAAAAAAATAATGTCTTGAAAATGAGCAAAAAGGTGGATTGGTTGGGCCTCTTACAAGATTCGAAAATTAAGGAATTTAACGAATGGAGAATGGCCAATATCTTTGAGAAAATCGATCTTAGCGGGAAGGATTTTTCAAGAAAGAATTTATCAAATGCATATCTAAACGGCATCAAGTGTAATGGGGCAAATTTGTCAGGCTGCAATTTACAAAGGGCTAATTTTGCTCAATCTGAAGTTATGGATTCTAATCTTGAGAAAGCAGATTTGACGGATGCAATTTTTATTTATGGAAATTTGAAAAATAGCAAATTAATGAATGCAAATCTGTCGGGAACAAACTTTATGTGGTCGGATTTAAGAAATTGCGATCTAGGTGGATGTAAATTTAACAAAACAGTCTTTGTTGAAGCTAAACTGCAGAATGCAAAATTAGATCCATTAGAAAATGAATCTGTTTATCTAAAATTTGCAAAGCTAGATTGACTATTTTTCAAATCTCATTTTTGAAAAGATCATGTCATACACACGAGGACCCAAATAGATTAATACGAATGAAATGTCTAGATAAATTGGTTGGAAGTAGATAAGATTAGAACATTAAAGTTACTTGGTAAATGGTCAGTTAATAGGGCCATAGGCAAACGACGTCCACTAGTGGCCGTTTTCAGTTTGACTCATTATTGTAACTTTTATTGTCCTATGTGTCCTTTCGGCGATTCCAATAAGGATGGGCAATTGAAACTTGCTAGAGAAAGAGACCTAACTACTGAACAGTGGAAAAGTATTTTTGACAAGGCCTCAAAATATTGCGTCTGGTCAATTATCGAGGGTGGTGAACCAACAAGCAGACCTGATTTTATTGATCTTGTGAGATATCTTCATAGTATCAACATGCCTACTTCCTTGATTACAAACTGTTCTCTTTTGCATACTGTGGACCTTGAAAGACTAAAGGAATACATCCAATTTATTACCTGTAGTATTGACTCAGTGCATGAAGAACCTTATTGTAAGGTACGTGGTGTCTCTACTAAAACCTACCACAAAGTCATGGAAAATATTGGACTCCTTAATCAAAGTAACATATCTCATTATTTCAACAGCGTGATTACCAAATTTAACACAGAAGAATTTATTGATCAAAGCTATTTTGAGAAGGCTAAAGAGCTTGGATCAAACGCAGTTTCTTTAACTTTTGTAGAAGATAGAGCTGACGTACCATATTCTTTATTGCCAGATAGAAAAACTATGATAAGAGTTTGTGAAAGCATTTTGGACTATGGTAGAAAAAAATCATCGCCTCAAATTATGATTCCGCCAAAGTATTTTGAACAGATAATAGAGCACGGGCGTACTACTTTCGATGAGTGTGGAGTATGGAAGAGCACATTTGTTAACGCAGATGGTACTGTAATGGTACCATGTTGGAAATTTAACAAACAAGAGAACACGTATAATTTGCTTGAGGAAAGTATTGAAGAGATCTGGAGTGCACCCCAATGGGATATCGCCAGAACTTGTCATGATTGTCAGGTGCTTGGATGTATCTGGTATTCTTCACAACCGATCACAACTTTTGCTAAGAACTATATGAATGGCCTGTCAAGGCTTATCAATCAACATAAACCAGAATTGCTTCATTGATTGTATAATAGATGCCCATTGAGAACTGCAAATTGTGCACCTTAAATTCATCTACAAGATTTGCTTTACGCGAATGTTCAACTTGTCTTTATCCCGATAGATTTCACCAATAGCTTTGAATTCTCTTCCTTTTTTTATCAACTCTCTTGGACCACGGTAATCATAATGATGCAGTAGAGCTTGCCATTTACTGTTAACCAGTACTATTGCTTTCCCCATTACTACCTTTTCAATTTCAATCTTAAAGACTTGTCCTTGAATTTTTACCATATTTTCGGAATGAAATGCCTTTCTGCCAATAATTTTTATTTTTTCCAATTTCTCGAGCATTTTTAATGCTGCGTCTACAAGTGCGTCGTCTTGTTCTAATGCTTTATGGACCAGTTCGATATCTAATCCGCTGTTTCCATGAATAGATACTATGGAACATATTTTCCTTGCAGTACGTTCTACATGACTCTTAAGCCCGACTAAATTGTTATCAATATTAGAATATGGAATTTTGTCGATTGGAATTGGATTCTTTTTCATACTTGACGATTGCGATTTTCGTTTTGCTCTTTCTCCAAATCTGTCCAAACACGAATCAAGGAATTCAATCTCATATTTGGTCATAGGATCTTGTTCTACACACACTCTATGAACTGGTTCTAATTTGAGTTGTGTATTAATAGATGAAAGAACTGATTTCATTTTTTGTATCTTTTTTCTACTTACCTCGAGATAACGTTCATCAATCGTATCCTTTGTCGCAAGGATTGTTACTGAACCAATATTTTTTCTTCCAGTTCTGCCTCTCCTTTGAATATGCCTAATTTCACTTGGTATTGGTTCATAAAATACAACTAGGTCGACTTCTGGGATATCAAGCCCTTCTTCTGCAATAGAAGTAGCCACTAAAACATTAAACTCGCCTTCTCTAAATTTTTCCAATATGGAATTCTGTTCTTCCTGTTTCATTCCAGGATCCCCTTGTCTCTTTGATTGCCCTACAAACTTTGATGACTTAATCCTGTTTTTTATTAACAATTCAACTATGTGTTGTGCAGTGTCTCGATATTGAGTAAAGACAAGTACTCTGGAATCTTTTTCTATTTCACCTCTAATTAAATTAGCAGTGTTTTTCGAATTAATTTGAGAATCAAATCTTTCTCTTAAGACTTTGATGAGATATTTTATTTTCGGATGCTCTATATTCAATTGTTCGATCAGTCTTCTAATTTCTTTTGTTCTATTATCACCAATCAACATCTTGTGGCTCTTAGTGTCTTCTCCCTGCGTTCTATTCAGAAATGTCCCAAGAGAATAGAATCCTTGACTTTCGATTAATTCAATGCAATACATTAGTGAGAGGGCAATGGATTGTTGTATCAATGCAAAGTATAATGATCGTCGTTGTTCTTCTGGTATTGTGATTAAAGTGCGTCTTAATTCATCACCTAGAGAAATTAAATCTCTCTTGAAGACCCATTCTGATTTTTTTGTGACAATATTTCTGCTAATCAACCATTTGAGTTTTTCTTCTAACATTGTTTTCAATATAGATTTGACGTAGTGATACTCTGAAGGAAGATCAAACCATTCCCAATTAATATCGATGGGGTTGATGTATCGCTTTACGTCAGCATCTTCCTCGGTCTTATACTCTAAATGTTCAATAAACAAATTATTACATATCTCTTGAATCTTGTTTTTTTCTGACCCCGGGCTTGCAGTTAATCCAAGAATTAATGGATACGAACAATGCCGTACATATTGATCTGCTATGAATGTATATGCATAATCTTTAACCGCACGATGTGCTTCATCAAAGACAATCAAAAAGAAATTCTCTAGTGAAACTCTCTTCTCTTTTATGTCGTTTCTTACTACTTCTGGTGTCGAGAAAACAAGTCTGATAGCATTGTTACTCCACACAACAGTTCTTGCGTACGGGGGTATTTTTCCTGTAACTACAGCTGTTTGATCATCGAGTAACTTTATACATGATACAAATGATTTCCAGTGTTGATTTACGAGTGGTCTCGTGGGAGCTAATATCAGGATTCTCTTGTCCCTG
>Ga0193739_1000422_pt1 | contig 11938 bp, 14 predicted proteins | sample L2a2metaG_FD_144926 | JGI IMG/M metagenome (GOLD analysis project Ga0193739, IMG submission 144926) | Soil microbial communities from a riparian zone of the East river system, Colorado, United States - L2a2 | ecosystem: Environmental > Terrestrial > Soil > Riparian zone | place: USA: East River...
CTTGGCGGTCGGCTCACCGACGCTGCGGTGGCCTGTAGCGAAGGACTCAAGCTGGCCGAGGACATGGGCCAATACGAGCCCCCCGCTCATCACCTGGTCGGGTTGGCCCTGGTAGCGGCATGGCGCGGCGAAACCGACGCCTGCCGCGGATTTGCGAAACGAGCGAACGACCTGGCCATGAGCCGCCGGCTCGGGTTCATCGCATCGAGCACGGCGTGGGCTCTTGGCCTGCTCGACCTAGGCGCGGGCCGACCGACGGAGGCCCTGAAACGTCTGGCCCCGATGATCAACGGACCTGGTCCGACTCATCCAGCGGCGCGCCTGCGGGCAATCCCGGACTGGGTTGAGGCAGCTGCCCGAGCCGGCGAACCCGAACTGGCCATTCCGGCTATGCGGCAGTTCGAGAGCTGGGCCGACATGGTCGCCCTGCCGTGGGCACGCGCGGTCGCGGCGCGCTGCAGGGCGTTGCTGATTCCACCCGACAATCCCTCGGACGGTTACCTACCTGCCCTGGCGCTGCACGACGACGGAAACCGGCCGCACGAACGGGCCCGCACCGAGTTGGTCTATGGCGAGGCACTGCGCCGTGCCCGCATGCGGACGGCGTCACGGATCCATCTGCGCGCAGCCCTGGCGGGTTTCGAGCAGCTCGGTGCCAAGCCGTGGGCAGAGCGCGCCCGTGCCGAGCTTCGCGCGACTGGCGAGACAACCCAGGCGCGCGGCTTCGCGTGGGACACGCTCACCGTACAAGAGCTTCAGATCGCTCAGCTCGCTGCTCGTGGAGCCTCCAACCCGGAGATCGCCGGCCAACTGTTCCTCAGTAGGCGCACCATCGAATACCACCTGCACAAGGTGTTTACCAAGCTCGGCATGGCCTCCCGGGCGGAGTTGGCGAGCGCCAAAAACCTGGCCTAGTGCCCTCACGGATGCGGCGACCAGTCCGGAGATCATAGGTTTGGCCTCATGATGTCTGAGTCCGCATTATCACGTTACGCCGGACCCATTGTGCTCATTGTCGGCGCCTATTTGGCCGCGATACACCTGGTGCTGGAATTCGTCTTTATACGTTTCAGCGATCTCGCTGTAATGCTGGCTGATCCGACCTTCCGCGTTGTGAATCTGGCCTACGCAGCCGCATTTTCCGGTTTGGCGATCGCAGCGTGCGCCGCGTACGACAAACAGGCCCGTGAGGCCGGCAGGTTCGGTCTTGTGGCTCTCTGTGCCGCGATCATCGGAACGGTCAATTTGGGCGCCAATATGTGGTTCGAGGGCTTCGCGGTCCCCTGGCTCGCCGGCGAAGTACCCCAAATTCTCACCGCAGAGAAGACACTGTTTTGGCAGGTCGGCTACTACTCCAGTTACCTACTCTTCGCCATCGGTTGGGTGCTCTTCGGGCTTGCCTCCCTGCGAGCCAGGGTTTTTCCACGTCTTATCAGTCTCGCGATTGTGGTCGCAGGAATCATCGGCTTCCTGGCGGCACGACCACCGTACGGCGTGGCGCTGGGACTTGCCCTGCTGAGCCTCGGGATCTGGATGGTCAGGGCTCGGAGGGCCGCTGGCGCAACTGGGCAGCCGATCACGGTCTCATCGTGACCGTGAGCGCGTTCACATGACTGCTGGCCGCTCGTCGAGGCTTTCCGTCGTGGATCGGGATCGCTGGCCCCGGAGTAGCCACACGCCAAGTGCGGCGATGGCCAAGCCGAGCAGAAATCCCCATGGCGCAAGCAAAGCCTTGTAACCGGCGATGCCGCCTGCGATGACCAAGAGGGAGATCCAGACAGGAAAGACCCGTGCTCGAAGACTTACGAGGCCGAAGGCGACCCAGCCAATAGCGAAGAGCCAGGAACTCACGATTGCACCGAGGGCGAACAGTATGGACGGATCGCTCTTGAGAACCTCAGGGAACGGGCCCTCGGCTAGCCACGGGACGGCAAAGCTTTCGAACCAAAGGTCTCCACCGAAAAGCATCGTGCCAAGAACAGCCACAGAGAACCCGAATGTGCCCAGCCGCCCGGCGCGGTGCGCCTGCCGTCCGTGGACACCGATCAGGGCGAACATGAGGGCACAGAAGCCAGCCAAATAGACGACGCTGCCAGCGTTGAAGATGTTGTTCTGTGACGTCGCCACATTTCCCTGCTGGTCGAATGGCCACCAGATGGCCTGGCCAATGACCAGGAGGGTGCCAGCGGCGACAGCCAGCCAGCCTGCGGCTGCATAAAACAGCGGGGTTGGGGTTGTCTCAAGTTTGCGGGCATCCGTACTGGCGGTTGGCCTCGTGACCATGACGCATCTCCTGTTGAGTTTGGCAGTGATTGAACCTGCGGCCGGGCCGGTCTCTCCTACGTAGTCTCTTGGGTAAGGACCCGCCATGTCATCTGTGAGATCACTTGCCTCGGCTCTTCGACCCTCAGCCCCGTTGGACGATGACGTCAGCCCGAGCAGTCGACTGCTGCTGCGAGCGCCGCACAGATCTCTCTCATGCGGCTATCCGCAAGCCGGCCGAGGCGATCAACGAGCACCGCGACCGACACGCTCTCAACCGAGTCCAGGTTGACTGCGGACCGTCGAGGGATTGGATCGTCGATGGGCTCCAGGACTATCTCGCTAGCCAGGCCTCGGATAGTGGTTGTGCAGGGCGCGACCAGCGCCCTGCGTAGCCGCGGGATGGCTGCGTCGCGTGATAAGACTACGACCGGGCGTCTACCAGCTTCGGCGAGCTCGCACCACCACACTTCTCCGCGTGCGGGTAGCGCTATCACGAAGCCGCTGCAACCCGCCGAAACGAGGCGAGGTCGCCCCACTCGTCCGGCTCGTCGAGTGGGTGTTCGTCGTATGCCGCGTAGCTCGCGTCGACTTCGGCGGAGCGGTGGCGCCTCAGCAGCGCTTCAAGGGCTTCGTCGACAAGCGCGGCGTCGCTGGTGCCGGGGCGCAGTCCCCGAGCGCTGTCGAGCAGTTGCTGATCGACGGTCGTGCTCAGTCGTGTGCGAGTCATGCCATAAGTATGCCACTACCCCGCACTCAGTACGCGCTTTATCGGGATGACCTGAACCCAACGAGCGGCTGCGCGCACCCGACGCAACGGCCCAGCTCCCATGGGACAGGCGGCGGTAGCAGCGCGATGGTCACCGCAGACGAGGTCCGGACGGTTGCGTTGTCCTTACCGCGTACGGAAGAGGCGCTGGTCCGGGATCAGGTCAAGTTTCGAGTGGGCCGGATCGTCTACGTGGCGCTCAGCCGGGACGAGCGGTCGATGGGCTTCGGATTTTCGAAAGAAGAGCGCGCCGCATTGGTCGCCGCCCAACCAGAGAAATTTTTCATGCCGATTCCGTCCGACATGCGTTACCAGTGGGTCCGAGTGTGGCTGGACGCGATTGACCTGACCGAGATGCGGGAGTTGGTCATCGACGCGTGGCGCATGGTCGTACCGAAGCGCGTTGCCGCCGAGTATCTAGGTGATCATCCGTGAGCGACCACGCAGCAGCGGGCCGTCGGTGTCCGCGATGACGACCGGCGACGCGAGCCCAAGCGATGAGCGCCGCTGACGCGCCTACGTGAATGTCCTGCTTCACGACCTCGGCCACCCGAAGGTCCCGGACCGACTGGCGCGCCGTGTTGATCGCGTCAGCGGCAGCCTCCTCCCAGGAGGTCGTGCTTGTGCCGACGACGTCGATCACCCGGTAGACGCTCATGTTTGTCCTCCTCGTTGGATGTGCCGATCGGCCCGATTCGGCACGGTGATGATCTCGCACAGACAAGCCGAGGGGCAACTATCACGCGCCATTCCTATGGCGAGCCCTTCAGGTCAGCCTCGATTCACTGGGATGGTTGCGAAGGATTCGTGCCTGACCCACCGACATCTTGCTGACGAGTTCGGACGGTCCACGCAACGATGGTCCGGTGACGCGCAACGCTCTGATTACCGGTGTGGGACGGCGACGAGGGATCGGTGCGGGGATTGCCGCCGGACTGGTGCTCGACGGTTGGGATCTCGCCCTCTCCTTCTGGAGCCCGTACGACGATCGGCTAGGAATGGAGTGGCAGCCCGACGACCCTGATCTGCTCGCGGACGAGTTGCGGTCGCTGGGACGCAGGATCGAGCTCATCCCTACTGATTTGGAGGATCCGGCGGCGGCCGATGCCCTGGTGCACCGCGCCGGCGAGCAGCTGGGTCCGCTCGACGCGATCGTGATGTCGCATTGCGAGAGCGTGAACTCGGGCATCCTCAACACTTCCGTGGAGAGCTTCGACCGTCACTACGCAGTGAACGTTCGGGCGACGTGGCTACTCATAGCCGCATTCGCGCGGCAACTGCCGAGCCGTGGCGGCGCGGTGATTGCGCTGACCAGTGATCACACCGTCGGCAATATGCCGTACGGCGCCACGAAGGGCGCCCTCGATCGGCTCGTGATGGCCTCAGGGCACGAGCTCGGCGACCGTGGGCTACGGGCAAATGTGATCAATCCGGGCCCTGTCGATACGGGTTGGATGGACGACCAGACCCGGGCCAGCGGAATCGCCCTGCAACCCAGTGGACGCCTCGGGACGCCGACCGACGTGGCCAACCTTGTGCGGTTCCTGCTGTCTGATCAAGGTCAGTGGATCAATGGCCAATTGCTCTACAGCAACGGTGGTTACCCGAAGGGCCATCTCCCGCGCTGACCCCGACTTACCCCTAGCGTTGCTGACGTGAACTCGCCGATGGGTGCTCCGACCTTCACGGCGTACGGCCTCTTGCACTGGGCCATGCTGGTCGCGACCGTCATCGGCGCGGTGTTGTTGGTGCGGTTCGGGCGCCGGCACCGTGGCACAGCGACGGAGGAGACGTTCACGCGGGTGTTCGCCATTGTCCAATTCGTGGTGACTTTCGGCTTCATGATTCTCTGGCTGATTCCGCCATTCTTCGACCTGCATCAGTCGCTCCCATTGCATCTGTCCGACTTACTGCGTGTGGTCAGCGGTTACGCGCTGTGGAGCCGGCGGCCTTGGGCGTTTGCGCTGACCTACTACTGGGGTTTGACCCTCAATCCGCAGGCGATCCTCACCCCCGATCTGCTGCCCGACATCGCGCCGGCACTGGAGATCGCCTCCTACTGGCTCCAACACGTACTGGTGATGTGGGCGGTGATCTACCTGACCTGGGGTCTGGGACTGCACCCAAACTGGCGCAGTTACCGGCTGACACTCGTGGTCACTGTCGGCTGGGCCGCCGTAGTCTTCGCGATCAACCGCGCCCTGGGAACCAACTACGGCTACCTGAACGGCAAGCCGGGCGGGGCGTCGCTGCTAGACGTGCTGGGCGATTGGCCCTGGTACCTGCTGGTGACATTGGCCTTGGCAGCTGCTGTCTGGGCCTTGATCACCTGGCCGTGGACGCGTCGTACGCGAGTGCAGCAGTGATCTGGTCGGCGTAGCTGGTTGCGACCCGGGTCGTTTGCGATCAAGCACCCGAAGAGCCTCAATTTGGCAGCGCAATTGGGCCTCACAAGCTCGCAAAGGCCTTTGGCAGAGCGCAGAACTGAGACCGGCGCTAGCGCGGCATCCGCAGCGCAGACAGGGGTCCGGCCCGCAGGGGGACGGTTCGCCAGCTGGCCCGGAACGTCCCCTCGGCCAGAGAGCACGTGAGCGCGAGCCGGTGCGGTGTCTCGAGGAAGATGACCTCTGCTCGGAACGTGTCCTCGTCGGTCCAGCCGCCGCTGATGGCCAGCGGCACGCCTGTCTTGCCGTGGTCCGTCTCGGTCAGGTTGGTACGCCAGCCAGCAACGCCGACCGATGCACCGAACGCAACATCACCCTCGAGGAAGGTCAGCCGCCACAGCTCAGCATCGTGGTGAAGCCTGACGGCGGTGAGGGTGGGTTGCGCCTCACACAATCCGCCCGTCGGCAGGAACGAGGCCGTCGCCCAGGCGGCTACCGAGGAGTCCGGAGCACGCTTGGCCTGGAACGCCGCCAACTGCAGCCCGTCGAGTCGGGCGGCCAGCTGGTCCGCGACCGGTGACGGGTCGACGGTCGCGGCCGTCATGGCAGGCAGCAGATCGGCCCAGACGGCGTCCAAGATGCCTTGCATGTTCTCGGTTCCGGCAGTGGTGGTGATCACTGCGTCCTGTTCGGGAAGCACCACGCAGAATTGCCCATACGCCCCGTCACCGCGGTATCCATGTCTGGCCATCCAGAACTGGAATCCGTACCCCTGCTGCCAATCCGGATTCGGTTCGTTCGGGGTCGGCACATGCATTCGGGTAGCCTCGGCGACCCACTGCTCTGAAAGCAGCCGCCGACCATTCCAGACCCCACGCTGGAGATACAACAACCCGAGCCGGGCGATCGCGTCCGTGGTCGCGTGGAGCCCGGTGTACCCGAGGTCGCGACCAGCGGCATCCCGCTGCCAGCCAGCATGACCGATACCCAGTGGGTCAAACAATCTGGGCCGCAGGTACTCGATCAGGGTCTGACCGGTCAGCCGCTGCACGATCGCGGCGAGGGTGTAGGTACACGGTTGGTTGTAGGCAAACACGCTGCCCGGCTCGCGATCGGGCGGGATGAGCAGGAACCCGCGTACCGGTTCGAGTGGATCGAGCGCCGATGCTCGCAGGACGGTCTCCTCGAGGTGGCCGCTGGTCATCGCGGCCACGTGTCGGACCAAGATCGACCGACTGCGCCGATCCGTGATCTCGCCGTCGAGCTCAGGAAAGTAGGAGAGCACAGTCGCGTCAAGATTTAGCAAGCCTTCGCTGATTGCGAACGCAGCCGCGGTCGAAGTGAAGCTCTTGCTCAGCGAGTACAGCAGATGCGGTTGCTCCTGCAGGTAAGGGGACCACCAACCTTGGGCAACCACCTGACCGTGCCGGATGATCATCAAGCTGTGCATCTCGATGTCGGGCGCAGACTCCAAACTGTCGAGAAAGGCCAAGATCCCCGCCGGATCGATGCCCTGGGACTCCGGTGAGCTACGCGGCAGGCCGCTGACGCTCATGCTCGCGAGCCTATCGACTCACCTTGATCAGAAAGTGACCTGCTGAGGGCGTCCAAGATCACGCCGAGTCCGAACTCGAACTCGTTCCCGAAGTCGTAGCCGGGTTTCAGGATGTACTCGGTCGCCATCTCGACGAAGTGCGGATACGCGTCGGGGGGGAACTGCTGCAGCATCGGCTCGGCAACGTCGACGACTGTGTCCGGGCCCTCGAATGGCAGGGATGCCTCCTGTAGCGCGAATCCATAGATGTAGCTGTCGAGCAGGGCGTACGCGTGGGCAGTCATCTCCACTGAGAAACCGGCCGCTCGCAGCGTGCCTATGGTCGCGTCGTGGTGGCGCAACGTTTCCGGTCCTGGCGTCTTTCGAGATTCCATGAGCCCGATGGCCCACGGGTGTCGCCTCAGCACCTGGCGGGCCGACTCTGCCCGCCGGGTGATCTCCGACCGCCAGTCGCCGTCGGCAGACGGCCGTTCGATTTCACTGAAGACTAGATCGACGATGCCGTCGAGAATCTCCTCCTTGTTGGCCACGTGGTAATAGAGCGCCATTGGCTTGACGCCGAGTTCGCGGGCGAGCGATCGCATCGTCAAAGATCCGATGCCCGTGGCGTCGGCGATTGCCACGGCGGCGCGTAGCACTCGTTCGCGACTGAGCGGGACGCGCTTCTCCGGCTTCCCGTTGGCTGTTGTCGACATGGTCCTCCGGCCGCTAGCCGTGTTTGTACTTTGTACGATACCGTGCTGTACTAAGTACGGCTAGCACCCAAGCCGTGCCCGCTCGAAAGGAAAGTACCTCATGGGATTGGAAGACCAGGACGCGCGGCCAACCAATGGAACCAACACTCCGACGCCGCCGGAAGGCACCATGCGTGCCATCGTGCAAGACGCGTACGGCTCACCCGACGTCTTTCGCGTCGGGCAGATCAGGATCCCGGAGGTCACCGACCACCAGGTGCTGGTACGCGTCCACGCAGCTGGTATGGACCGGGGCACGTGGCATCTGATGGTTGGCCAGCCATACCTGCTCCGCCTCGCCTTGGGATTCCGCAAGCCGAAGAACCGAGTACCCGGGCTCGATCTTTCCGGCACAGTCGCGGCAGTCGGACCGGCCGTTACCAGATTTTCCGCTGGTGAGGAGGTATTCGGGACTGGCCACGGCTCGTACGCCGAGTACGCCGTGGCACCAGAAGATCAACTCGCCCGCAAGCCCGGCAACCTTTCCTTCGAGCAGGCCGCGGTGGTTCCGGTGTCGGGGCTCACCGCCTTGCAGGCCTTGACCGATGTGGGGCAGGTCGAGACTGGGCAGCGGGTGTTGATCATCGGAGCCTCCGGCGGAGTCGGTAGCTACGCCGTCCAGCTGGCCAAGGCTCTCGGGGCCGAGGTCGCAGGTGTGAGCAGCACCGCGAAGCTCGATCTTGTGCGATCCCTCGGTGCCGATCATGTGATCGACTACACCAGAGAGGACTTCGCCGATGGTGAGCATCGCTACGACCTGATCCTCGATATCGCAGGAAACCCCACACTTTCCCGGCTCCGTCGCGCCCTCACACCCACCGGAACGGCCGTAATCGTGGGCGGCGAACAGGGTGGCCGCCTGACCGGCGGACTGGACCGACAGTTCCGCGCCGCGGCTCTGTCACTTCTCGTACGCCAGCGGCTGACATTCTTCGTCTCTAAGGAGCGCGGAACTGACCTGGAACGTCTCACCGAATTCATCGAAGCCGGCCAGCTGACGCCGAGTATCGACCAGAGCTTTTCACTGGACCAGGTGCCGGAAGCCATGCGCCATTTCGTCGCTGGCAAGGTACGAGGGAAAGTCGCCATCACAATCTGAACAAAATGCGTGGCCGGGCTTGACCTCATCGTTATATGAGCGGTAGTTCCGACGCTACTGCTTCGGCGGGACTGTCGGTACCGTGAAAAAGGTGAGCGCCGCCACGCGAGCCGTGATCGCCGGAGCGGTTGTCGCTGCCGCGCTGGGGACTGGCGCGGTGGTCGCCCTCGACGGTCGTCGTCCGGCTGCGCAGGCTGAAGACGCGAACGCTTCTGCCGCTGGCGCACAGAGCACGCAGCCGTCCCCCACCTCCACGTCGGCAAGTCCAACGCCCCCAGGCCCGGCGCTGCTCATGCCCAACATGCGGAGCCTGAAGCCGACCGATCTCCAGATTGAGGTCGTCGGCAACGAGCGCCGGCTACGGTTCGCAGCATCTTTGGCCAACTTCGGGCCGGGGCCTCTGCTCGTGCTGCCGCAGGGTCGCTCGAAGTGTCCGCGCGGGCAGCACCCGGCGATGCAGGTGCTGCATCGGGACGCGAACAACGACGGCGCTTTCCAGCTGAAAGGCGACAAGGCTGAACTACGCCGTGACGTCGGGTGCATGCTCCACCACCCGGGCCACAAGCACTGGCACTACGACGCAATGGCCCGCTACTCATTGCGCCTGCCGGGCAGCGACGAGGCCCTCGTCGCACGCAACAAGGTCAGTTTCTGCCTCCGCGACAACCGTCGGGTACGCGTACCGGCGCAGATGCAAGTGGCGCGGCAATTCCGCCGGTGCACGCGTAGCAGCCAAGGGCAAGGGGTATCGCCGGGTTGGACCGACCTGTACAAGGCGGACCTCAACGGCCAGTGGCTCCGGCTCCCCAAAGGAGTGGACGGCGATGTGCTGTGTCTGGATCTGGAGGCCGACCCGCGGGGACAGTTGATTGAGACCAACGAGATGGACAATGCAACCTCGATCGCCATTCGGGTCGATGGCACGAGGGTGCGCACGGTGAACTCTGCACCCTGCCGCTAACCGCCCGCCAGGGCAGGCTCATTCAGGCGTAGCCGGGGTTCCTTCGCGCGCTCGGAGCAGGTAGGTGCCCTCGGTGACGGTGCGATATGACTCGGCGACGATGGTTTTCAGCACCGAGAGATCAACCTTTTCAAGATCCTTGATGTAGAGGCATCCGACGCCGGTTGTATGCGGCCCCAGCTGCTTGAGCTGCTCGGAGTACCGTCCAACGCCATCAGTCAGGTAGATCGTCGTTGCGGCCTTGCGCGGCGCAAAGCCGGCTGCCGCGACATCCCCTTCGCGGCCGGTCGGGTACTTGTAGTGGTAATGGCCGAAGCCGATGATGCTCCCCCAAAGTTGTGCCGGTTCTCCTGTAACGCGCGCCATAAGTTCCAGCAACTTCTCAGCGTCCCGGCGCCGCTTCTCTGGGGTGACTCCATCGAGATAAGTCCGGACAGCCTCGCTCTGGTCACCCATGTGTCGCTCCTGGAAAGCTGCTGGAAGGTATTGGCAATGCTGCCGTACGCCCTTTCTTGCCCCGAAAGTGGTCGCAAAAACACGGATCTTCCCGCCATTTTGGTGTTGTCTGTGACCACTTTCGAGAAGGGACTGCCGCGTCACGACAGTCGACGATGTCGGCCGCTGGGGACACGATAGAAAACGTCGGCGTTCTCAGACCCGAATGGACGATCGGAGTGACGTGATGGAGACGACACGGTTCAGCCGGTTCGAGTTGGCATTCATGCTCGCAGTCCCCGTCGGCTGGGCAATCCTGCTGCTGTTCCACCCCAACCCCACCAAAAACATTTACGCAGGCCTTCAGGGCGAGGCGACCACCTGGTTGATAGTGCACCTCGGCAGTCTGGTGTGCATCGGCCTTCTCGGCGCGGTATTCCGCCTGCTTACCCGAGGCATGCCTGGACGCGCGGCACAGGTCAGCAGGCTCGCGGTCACACCTTTCGTGTTGTTCTACGGAGCGGGAGAAGCCATTCTCGGCGTGGCTACCGGCGTCCTTGTCCAGCATGCCGACCATGCCCCGGCTGCTGAACAGCCTGCCGCTGCCGCTGCCGTTCAAGCCCTCTGGAGCAACGTCATCGCGGCCGACGTGATCATCGTGCTGGGCTCGATCGCGTGGACCGTCGCGGTGATCGCGGCTGGGGTGGCCCACCGCCTCGCAGGGGCACCGCTGGGAGTCGCGATCCTCCTCGGCATATCTGCGATAGCCGTGGTTCACACGCCGCCGTTCGGGCAGGTCGGGCTGGCCTGTCTCACCGCCGGGATCGCTTGGCTCGGCTGGCGACAGCATGCGAGCGAGGCCCGGGAGGGCACCCCAGCCCGCGTCAAGATCGCTCGGCGACAATGACCGCCAGCGCCAGTCGCACTTCAGCCGGCTCCAGGCACCTCGCGGCATTCCTCGTGGCTACAGGGGTCATCGCCCTTCAGGTCGCAAAGCAGCGGGTGGGTACCGCACGAGTTGTGGAGAGCTCCCGGCAGCTCGCGCGTCGGCTGCCAGGACGCCAGGCGCGAGGCGTACGAGCGATGTGTCGCCGATTTCTTCGACCGGGCTTTGCTGAGCGCGCCGTAATGACCTTCGGGAGGAAGGCATGTCAACGATCACCTTGATCGCCATCATTGTGCCGCTCGTCTGGGTGGGTTGGCTGATCCTTACCGAGTGGGTACCCATGTTCCCGCTCAATGACCTCGAGGCCAGTACTGTGCGGGAACGCGCCACGACAGGAGCACTCAACTACACCGTCGGGCTAGTGATAGCCGGAGGCATCCTGATCGATCAGACCTGGTCGCTTGTCGTCGCCGTCGTGGTCTCCCTGCTGGCGCTGGCCGGGCACATCGCGAACTGGTGGTTGCCATACTTCGGGATCAGCACGCAGGCGCAGCGCGACGCCTATCAACGTGAGTTCACGCGCACGTGGAAGATCCTGCCAACAGAGGGGCATGACGTGGTTATTGATGTCCAGCACATGGTTGTCGGGGTGATCACCGTCGTCATGGTCGGCACAACGCTGGCCGCGGCGCTGGCATGACAGCTGGGCAGTCTGATAAGTCCCAGATCGCGTGCCTGCTGTACGGCATCTTGTCGGCAAGTGGTCACAAGCAACGCGGATCGCCGCGGTTTGGTGTGGTTGGTGACCAGTTTCGGGAAGGAGGGCGGCGCGCTTCATCGGTCGATCTCACGA
>Ga0193739_1000423_pt1 | contig 11904 bp, 11 predicted proteins | sample L2a2metaG_FD_144926 | JGI IMG/M metagenome (GOLD analysis project Ga0193739, IMG submission 144926) | Soil microbial communities from a riparian zone of the East river system, Colorado, United States - L2a2 | ecosystem: Environmental > Terrestrial > Soil > Riparian zone | place: USA: East River...
GCTGTGTGTGCTTGCGGAGTACGCGTCGTTCGCCGCCGCCTTCGGAGTCGCCGCCGCCGTGCTCGCGCTCGGTTCCACGGCCTTCGTCCGTATGCGCGAGCCCGCTCGACGCTCAGTTACAGCGTCCCCAGCCACGCCCACATGATCGTGCCCACCCGGCCGAGCTGGTCGGGGTCGACCACGCTGGGTACGTCGCCCGCGGAGTGGTAGCCCGGATACGGGACGCTGCCCATCCGGGCCGACGGGATGTCAGCCTTCTCGAACGACCAGTGGTCGCTCGCCCGGTTGTCCTGCGACCGCGCGGTCGGGATGCCGGCCCGGTCGGACACCGCCGACAGTGTGTCCATCACCTGTGTCGTCCCCGTGCCGCCGGTCGCCAACGGGACGCTCGGGGCCGACACACCGACCCGGTCGAGCGACACCATCGCGGCGATCGCGGCCTGCTGAGCGGCGGGCAGGTCGCGGACGTACGCCTGCGACCCGAAATGGTGCATGGAGTCGCCCCGCCCGCGTGGCTCCTCAGCCCCGAAGGCGATGAAACGCACCGGGAGCGTGGGCGGCTCGGCAGCCGTCATGCGCGCGAGCTCGAGCATGACACCGATGCCCGACGCGTTGTCCTCCGCGCCCGGGGCGACGGCGACCGTGTCGAGATGCGCTCCGATGACGACGTGAACGGCGGCCGGGTCGAAGCCGGGCGGGTCCGCGACGACGTTCTCCGACGTGCCGGCCCCCACCGGCACGCCCCACGAGTCACCGGCGGGCACCGGTACGGGCGTCTGCGTTACGGCATAGCCGAGTGCCTCGAACCGTGACTGGACATAGGCCGCTGCTTCGTCGAAGGCCGCTGAGGCGGCCTCCCTCGGGCCCACCTGAGTGGCCAGGTACTCGACGACGGCGAACGCGGCCGCCGGGTCGAAGGCCACCGGAGTCGGCGTCGGCGTCGGGGTCGGGGCGCGAGTCGGCGCAGGGTTGGCGGTCTCCGTAGGGGTCGGCGTCGGAGACGACGACGCTGCCGGCTCGTCGTCGCTGCACGCGCCGAGCAGGGCGGCACCGGTAGCGACGCCGACCCAGCCCAGGATCTGGCGGCGACCCGTGTCGACGGGCCGCCTCAGCTCCTTCCGTGGGTCCGCCATGACACCTCCGTAGGAGTGCACGCCGGTTCGCGTTGCATAGTTCAGTCCAGCATAAGAAGCAGGGACCCGGCGGAGGTGAGAAGGGCGCCTAGGCGGTGATCTGAGCAGCCGGTTCGCTGTCGCCGGAGCCACCCGAGTCGATTGCGACGGGGCGCCGCTTGGAGAACCACACCGCGCCGACGATCACCAGCGCGGCGCCGATCGCGAGGGAGTAGCGGAGCGCGTCGTTAGCGTCGTCGCCTACGGACATGGTCACGATTGCCGGTGCGACCAGCACCGAGACCAGGTTCATGACCTTGATCAGCGGGTTGATCGCCGGACCGGCCGTGTCCTTGAACGGGTCGCCGACCGTGTCGCCGATGATCGTCGCCTCGTGCGCCGACGAGCCCTTGCCACCGTGGTGGCCGTCCTCGACCAGCTTCTTCGCGTTGTCCCACGCGCCACCGGAGTTGGCGAGGAACACGGCCATCAGCGTGCCCGTCGCGATCGCGCCGCCGAGGTAGCCGGCCAGCGGTCCCACACCGAGGCCGAACCCGACCGCGATCGGCGCCAGCACGGCGAGCAGCCCTGGCGTCGCCAGCTCGCGCAGCGAGTCCCGCGTGACGATGTCGACGACCCGACCGTACTCGGGCCTGGTCGTGCCTTCCATGATCCCGGGGATCTCGCGGAACTGTCGCCGCACCTCGAACACGACCGCACCGGCGGCCCGGCCGACTGCGTTGATAGCCAGGCCTGCGAACAGGAACACGACGGCGGCGCCGATGAGCATGCCGACCAGGATGTTCGGCGCGTCGACAGTGCGCAGGAACGAGCTTCCGGCGTCGGCGACGGAGGTTCCGGCCTCGGCGAGCGCAGTGTTGACGGCATCGTTGTAGGACCCGAACAGCGCCGTCGCCGCCAGCACGGCCGTTGCGATCGCGATGCCTTTGGTGATCGCCTTGGTGGTGTTGCCGACGGCGTCGAGCTCGGTGAGGATCTGCGCGCCCTCGTCGCCGACCTCGCCGGACATCTCGGCGATGCCCTGGGCGTTGTCGCTGATGGGGCCGAAGGTGTCCATCGCGACGATGACGCCCACGGTGGTGAGCAGGCCCGTGCCGGCCAACGCGATGAGGAACAGCGAGAGCACGATCGAGCCGCCGCCGAGGAGGAACGCCGCGTAGACCGCCGCTCCGATGATCAGCGCCGCGTAGACCGCGGACTCCAGCCCGATCGCGATACCGGACAGGATGACCGTCGCCGGGCCGGTGAGAGCGGTCCGGCCGACGTCCCGGACGGGGCGCTTGTCGGTGCCTGTGAAGTACCCGGTGAGCCACAGGATGATGCCGGCCAGCACGATGCCGACGATGACAGCCAGCGCTGCCAGCGACCGCGGGTCGCCGTCGTGGTCGATGCCGCCGTCGAGCTCGAGGAACGAGGACGGCAGATATGCATATGCGGCCAGCGAGCAGAGGATCGCCGAGACGATCGCAGATGCGTAGAAGCTGCGGTTGATCGTGCGCAGACCGTTCTCGCCCGGGCGGGGTCTGGTCATGTAGATGCCCAGAACCGCGGTCAGCGCGCCGATCGCGGGCACCACCAGCGGGAAGACCAGACCCTCGGCGCCGAACGCCGCCTTGCCGAGGATGAGCGCCGCGACCAGCATCACGGCGTAGGACTCGAACAGGTCCGCGGCCATACCGGCGCAGTCGCCGACGTTGTCCCCCACGTTGTCGGCAATGGTGGCGGCGTTGCGGGGGTCGTCCTCGGGTATACCCGCCTCGACCTTGCCGACAAGGTCGGCCCCGACGTCGGCGGCCTTCGTGAAGATGCCGCCGCCGACCCGCATGAACATCGCCAGCAGTGCCGCGCCGAAGCCGAAGCCCTCCAGCACCGTCGGTGCGTCGCCGCGGTAGATCAGGACGACGGTGGCCGCACCCAGCAAGCCGAGCCCGACCGTTGCCATGCCGACGACACCACCGGTGCGGAATGCCACGCGCATGGCGGGGTCGCGACCTTCGTCACGAGCCGCGGCGGCGACGCGGACGTTCGCTCGCACCGCCAATGACATGCCGAAGTAGCCGATCGCGGCGGAGAACGCCGCCCCCAGGATGAAGAACAGCGACCGGCCGATGCGCACGCCGGTGTCGCCGGGAAGCAGGAACAGCACCCCGAAGACCAGCACGACGAATACGGCGAGGGTCCGGAACTGCCGGTTCAGGTAGGCCGCGGCGCCCTCCTGGATGGCCAGCGCGATGGCCCTCATCTTCTCGGTGCCCTCGCTCGCGGCGAGCACCTCCCGGCGGAACAGGCCCGCCATTACCAACGCCGCCACCGCGACCAGCGCGACGACGACGACGTAGGAGAGGTTGCTGCCGGACAGCGAGATGGCCGAGCCGCTCTCTTGAGCCCGAATGAGCCCGGTCATTCGTCCTCCTTGACGTGGCCCGACGTCTGGGCCGGCCGACCAATGCCCCGGCACCCGCGCGCGGCCTGCGCGGCGGGTACGGGACCGTGGTTGTCCATCCAGGGCCGACCGACTGATCGGCCCGACTGGGGCCGGAGTCTACGCAGTGCCGCTCAGCGGCTCGCCACCGCTACCGGCGGCCAGCCCAGCGCCAGGCGCATTCCCAGCTCGGATGTCGTGACCTCGAGCCGCGGCGCGAACTCGGCCAGCACCGCCAGCGCGGCGCCGACCGGTAGCTCCTCGGCGATGTCCGCGGCCGCCGGGACGGCATCGGCGAGGACCCTCAGCGCGTGGTCGCCGGTGGCCGGGTCGAGGGGCGCGGAGGCACGCACATCGACTGTCAGACCTGCGCTGTCGTCGAACACGAGCACGACGGGGTCGTCTGGCCGGGTCTGCCGCTGCAACGCGAGCGCAAGGCCGCAGGCCTCGCCCACGGCGAGCCGGACTTCGTCGAGGAGGTCGTCGGCCAGCCCCGCACGCCGGGCCAGTGCGACGGCCACCTGCCGCGCGGTCCGGACGTGCGCCGACCGGGGAACGAAGCTGAGCTCGACCATTCCCACAGCGTGGCCGGTCAGTCGCTCGCCGCCACCGCCGTGGCGACGGAATCGTGGATCGGGAAGACCTTGGTCAGGCCGGTGATGCGGAAGATCTTCAGGATCCGCTCCTGGGTGCACACCAGGCGCATCGAACCGTCGTGCTGGCGGATCCGCTTGAGTCCGCCCACGAGTACGCCCAGACCGGTCGAGTCGAGGAAGTCCACGCCCTGCATGTCCACGACGATGTCGTGTCTTCCGGCGTCGACCAGCTCGGCGAGTTGCTCGCGCAGCTTAGGCGCCGTGTAGACGTCGATCTCGCCGGCCACCTCGACGACGGTGCGCCCGCTCTCGGCGCGGGTCGACAGGGACAGGTCCACGCGGTCCTCCAGACACGTTCCTCGGTTCGTGGCATTCAACCACGGTGCGAGACTTTCGACGTGTGCCCACCACCCGCCGACCTGCTCGCCACACTGACGGCGGGTGCCGGGCGCCAGGAGCGGGTGACCCACGTCGAGTCGGTTCCGGCTCGCACGGCGCGGACCGTGCCCTGGCCGGACTGGCTCGACCCGCAGGTCCGGTCCCGGCTGGAGGCGGTCGGCATCCGGGCACCGTGGGCTCATCAGGTCGAGGCCGCCTCGCACGCGTGGTCGGGGCGATCGGTCGTCGTAGCTACCGGGACAGCGTCGGGAAAGTCGCTGGCGTACCTCTTACCTGCCCTGACCGCTGCCCGCCAGGACCGGTCCCGCACCCTGTACATCTCCCCCACGAAGGCGCTTGCCGCGGACCAGCTGCGAGCACTGGAGGCTTTCCTCGTCCCGGACGTCGTTGCGGCGACATACGACGGCGACACGCCGGTCGAGGCCAGGGACGTGGCACGCGCCCATGCGACCTACCTGCTGACCAATCCCGACATGGTGCACCGCTCGCTGCTGCCGCTGCACCATCGGTGGGCCGCATTCCTCCGGTCGCTGCGCTTCGTCATCGTCGACGAATGTCACGGGTACCGGGGCGTTTTCGGCTCCCACGTCGCCCAGGTGCTGCGGCGCCTGCGCCGGGTATGCGCCCTGTACGGGGCTGACCCGGTCTTCGTCCTGGCGTCGGCGACGACCGCCGATCCGGCGGCGAGTGCCGGCCGGCTTGTGGGCGTCCCCGTCACCGCAGTCACGGCCGACGGGTCGCCGCGCGGAGCGACTGCCTTCGCCCTGTGGGAGCCACCGCTGCTACCCGCGCGGCCCTCGGCCGGGGGAGGCGGCGAGAACGGAGCGCCGATCCGGCGCAGCACGGTGGCCGAGACCGCCGACCTGCTCGCGGACCTCGTCGTGGCCGGTGCGCGGACGGTTGCCTTCGTGCGGTCCCGGCGCGCCGCCGAGACCGTCGCGACGCTCACCCGCGCGGCTCTGGCCCCGGTGGACCCTGACCTTCCCAGCCAGGTCGCTGCCTACCGCGCCGGATACCTCTCCTATGAGCGACGGGCCCTCGAGGCGCAGCTCCAAGCAGGGACACTTCGCGGGGTGGCGGCGACCAACGCGCTCGAGCTCGGGGTCGACGTCGCCGGTCTCGACGCAGTACTCATGGCGGGGTGGCCGGGAACGCGGGCCTCGTTGTGGCAGCAGGCGGGACGGGCCGGGCGGGCCGGACAGGGGGCGCTCGCCGTGCTGATCGCGCGCGACGACCCGCTGGACACCTACCTGGTCAACCATCCCGCCGCCGTGTTCGGGCATCCGGTGGAGGCGACCGTCCTCGACCCGGACAACCCCTATGTGCTCGCTCCGCACCTGTGCGCCGCCGCCGCCGAGTCACCACTGACCGACGACGACGTCACGCTCTTCGGCCCCTCCGCGCCCCAGGTACTGGCCTCGCTCGAGCGCCGTCGGCTCCTGCGCCACCGGAGCTCGGGGTGGTACTGGACCCGTCGCGACTGGGCCTCGGACCTCGCGGATCTGCGCGGAGCCGGTGGTGAGCGCATCCGGCTCGTGGAGGTCGCAACCGGGCGACTGCTCGGGACGGTCGACGATGCCCGGGCGCACGCCACCGTGCACACCGGGGCGGTGTACGTGCACCAGGGCGAGACCTACCTCGTCGAGAACCTCGACCTCGACGAGGGCGTCGCCGTCGTCCGGCCCGACAGGTTCGACTACACGACGACGGCGCGCGACGTGACCGACCTACGGGTGCTCGACGAGGAGCGGACGGCGTCCTGGGGGGCCGCTCGACTCGTCTTCGGAAGCGTCGAGGTGTCGAGCCAGGTGGTGGCGTTCCTGAAGCGGCGGTTCGGCAGCGGCGAGATACTCGGGGAGGAGCCACTCGACCTGCCGGCGCGACAGCTGCGCACACGCGCCGTGTGGTGGACATTGCCCGATGCGGTGGTGGCCGCCGCTGGCGTATCCGCGGCTGCTGCTCCGGGTGCCGCACACGCCGCGGAGCACGCCGCCATCGGGATGCTGCCGCTCGTCGCGACGTGCGATCGCTGGGACGTGGGCGGCATGTCGACGGCGAGGCATGCGGACACGGGGCTGTTGACCGTGTTCGTCCACGACGGGCACTCGGGCGGCGCCGGCTTCGCCGAACGCGGCTTCGACGCGGCCGCGGCGTGGCTGCGGGCGACTCGCGACGCGATCATGGCCTGTCCGTGCCCCGAGGGCTGCCCATCGTGCGTACAGTCTCCGAAGTGCGGGAATGGTAATGATCCCCTGGACAAGGCCGGGGCGGTACGACTCCTCGACGCACTGCTCGCCGAGGCGCCCACCGGGCCGGCTACCTGACACTCGTGCGCGGGAGGACCCGTCATGACCGTCATCGCAATACTTCTACTCGCCGTCGCGATCGTGCTCATCGTCGCCGCCTTGACCGGCAGCGGCGACGCGGTGAACATCGACGTCTTCAACGTGAACATCGACACCAACGTGGCCCAGGTCTTCATTGCCGGTGTGCTGACCGGTCTGCTCGCACTCGCGGCCCTGGTCTTGCTCCGCGTGTCGCTGCGCCGCGCCCGTGAGCGTCGTCAGGAGGTGCGTGAGCTGCGCCGGCAGGCTCAGGCGGCCCCCGCGGCATCGGAGACACCGGCGACCGCCGACGCCGCGGCGGCGCCCGACACCGACGCGCCCACCGACGCACGGACAGCGTCGGAGGCCCCCGCCAGGGCCGACGACGACGTCCCGGACCGGCGAGTCACGGCGACCGACCGCGAGACCTCTCCACCCAGAGACACCACGGATCCGACATCCGGCCCGACCACGGAGACGCGCATGCCCTAGAGGCCACCCCGAGCGTGATCAACGTTGCCTTGGTGTCGTTCCAGCGACACCAAATCCCCGTTGATCACCGCCGAACCCGTGCTCGGTGGCGCCCGTTCGTAGCCTGTGCTGGGTGACCAGGCTCGACGCGGTGCCCGCGCCGGGACTGGTGCTGCTCGGGATCGTCTCGGTACAGGTGGGCGCCGGGCTGGCGAAGAACCTCTTCGACGTGCTGCCGCCGAGCGCGGTGGTGACGCTGCGGCTCGCGACGTCGACCGTGGTGCTCGTCGCGCTCACCCGTCGGTCGCTTCGCGCCCGCATGGGTCGATGGTCGCGACGCGACCTCGCCGTCGCCGTGGCCTTCGGCGTCGTTCTCGCGACGATGAACGTGTCGATCTACGAGTCGATCGCGCGGATACCGCTGGGGATCGCCGTGACCATCGAGTTCCTCGGTCCGCTCGGGATTGCCGTGGCGTTCTCGCGGCGACGGCTCGACCTGATCTGGGTGCTGCTCGCCGCAGGAGGGGTGCTGCTGTTGACCCGCGGCGACGCGGACAGCGTCAACGTGGCGGGAGTGGGGTTCGCCCTGCTGGCCGCCGCCGGGTGGGCGGCGTACATCCTGCTCAGCGCTGCCACCGGCCGACGCTTCCCGGGCTCGTCCGGGCTGGCCCTGGCGAGTGTCGTCGGGACGTTGCTGGTACTGCCGTTGGGAGCCGCCACCGGCGGCACCGACCTGCTACGGCCCGAGTTCCTGATGATCGGAGCCGGCATCGGACTGTTGTCGTCGGTGATCCCGTACACAGTGGAGCTCGAGGCTCTGCGTCGGATGCCGGCGAAGCTGTTCGGCATCCTGATGAGCCTGGAACCGGCCGTGGCCGCGCTGGTGGGCTTCGTGATCGTCGGCGAGGTGCTCGATGCCCGCGAATGGGTGGCGATCGGATGCGTTGTGGCCGCCTGCCTGGGGGCAACCCGTACGCACGCAGCGCCGCGGGAGGCGCCCGAGGTGTGAGCGCGGACGGCCAGAAGGTCCGCGCTCTCGCCTGCGCAGTCACCGAGCCAGGGCGTGGGCACCAAGAAAGGCCTCCGGATCGCGAGGATGTCCGCCGACGCGCACCTCGAAATGCAGGTGGGGACCCGACGCGTTGCCGGTGGCGCCGACTGATCCGAGCCGTTCCCGGGACTGCACGACCTGGCCGGCGACGATCAGCACGCGTGACAGGTGCGCGTAATAGGTCACCACGCCACCGTGGTCGACGACGACGAGGTTGCCCAGGCGGCCTGCGCCGCCGGCCACGTCGACCCGGCCGCCCGCAGCAGCCACTACCGGGGTGCCGACAGGCGCAGCGAAGTCGAGGCCGGTGTGGCGCCCGCTCGACCACGCCCGGCCGGTGTCGCCGAACCTCGCGGTGATGTGGTACTCGCCGTCGACCGGGACCGACCATCCCGGAACGGGCAGCGAGGCGCGGCCGCCTTCGGCGTAGTGACTGGCGGACGCGCCCGGACCAGCTCGTGCGCGGCGTGCAGGATCGCCGAGCACCGCCGCCGGGCCGGCGACCTCGACCGCCGTGACGACCTCGACCTGCTCGCCCCGGACGCGGCAGGAGCGAAGGACCGCGCCGTTGGCCTCGGCGACGCCACCAGCGGCGGAGCACGCTGCCGCTGCTCCCGACCACACCTGGCCGGCGGCGGCGAGTGCGGCCAGGTCGGCCGCAGCGGCTGCACGATGCCGGGCGAGGTAGCCGCCTCCCAGCGTGGCGACTACCAGTAGTGCAGTCAGCACGACCATGACCCCGCAGAGGACCAGGATCGAGCCGGCACCCCGTTCGGCTGTGCTCCCGCGGGGCCGTCCCAGCCCGGTCATCGACCCTCCGTGACCGCGGCGGCGCTCGCGCGGACTGTCGGAGCAGGGACACGATCGCCGAAAGGCAGGGGCACGGGGACCGGGGTCGAGACTTCGACGGTCACGAGCTCGTCCTCGACGTGCACCCGTACCGTCGCGCCGTCCGGCGCTGCGGCGTCGGCCACGCTGGAGACGACCGCTGGCGCGTCGCCGCGTGCGGCGGCCCGGGCAGCCTCTCGTGCGGCATCTGCGCAGCGCAGTTGGGCGAGCCCGACCGCAACGACCCAGACTGCTCCGATCACGACCACGACCAGAGCAGGCAGCGCCGTGGCGATCTCGGCGGTGACGACGCCGCGCTCTGGATCGCCCCTGACCCGGCGCCGGCGGGGTGCCCCCCGCCGGCGCGTCGTAGGCGTGGTCACCCGAAGACGCCGAAGGCGCGGCGCACGAGGTCGGTCAGCAGACCGGTGACGGTCTCGCTCGTGAGCAGCTTGTAGAGGACGCCCCCGAAGCCGCACGCGGCGACGGTGCCCACGGCGTACTCGGCGGTGGTCATGCCGCGCTCGCTGCGGCGCAGAACGGCGACGATCTTGGACATGGAACCTCCCGGAACCCGGCAGCCGGCCGGTGCGGTGCCACGCGATCGCGCGGCTGCCGCCAGGCTGGTCGACCGTCGGCGGGTGATCCCAGTGGCGCGATGCGACCTGGGGACGAACACCGGATCGTCCGCCTTCCTGTGGACGACCGCTGAGCCGCTCAAGGCAGCAGCGGCCCCGCGCCGGCAACCACCGGAACGATGCCGACCAGGACGAACGCCGGCAGGAAGCACAGCCCCAGGGGTGCGGCGGCCTTTGCCCCGACCGCCCTGGCCCGCGCCTCTGCGTCCCACCGGGCGGCGCCGCGAGCGTCCTGGGCCACCCGCTCGAGCATCGTGGTCGGCGACGCGCCACGGCTGCCGGCAGCGGCCAGAGCCCGCGCCAGCGGGCGTAGCGCCGGGTCGGTGACAAGGCTCGCCCACGCCGCCCCTGGCTCGACCCCGACGCGCGCGGAGGCGGCCGCCACCACCAGCGCACCTCCGAGCCGGCCGCCCACGGCTACTCCGACCGCCTCGGCCGCGACAACGGGCGGACTACCCGCCGCAACGGCCGCCGACAGCAACTCCGCGGTCAGCGGGAGTGCCGCGATGGCATCTTCTCTGGCCCGCACCGCGCCCGCCGATTCCAGCCGGCCGATCCACACCCAGGCGGCGGCCCCGACGACAGCCCCGACGGCAGGACCCGCAGAGCCATCGACCAGCCACGCCGCTGCGACCGCCACGATCGCCACGGCAGCCGCACGTGCGCGTGTAGAGCCGAGGAGGCCGCGCTGCGAGTCGCCTACATGTTCCCCGCCGCGGACCGGCGATCCGGGCGCCAGAATGCGGCCCAGCCGCGTGGACGCCGGCCGCGGCCCGACGGCAACGGAGGCGGCCGCCGCCGCGAGCACTGCCGCCATAGCTGCGGTGGGGGTCACGGCGACGTCGTCGTGAGCCAGATCCTGCTCAGCGCTCCCACGGCGACCTGACCGCGGACCGGGCCAGCCGGTGGATCCACCACATTCCCGCCCCGACGAGGGTGGCCGCGACGACCACGCACGTCATCCCCAACGGCGATCCGACCAGGAACTCCACCGCGGCACCTCTACCACCGGAGAGCAGAAGCAAGGTGCCGACCGGCAGAAGAGCCAGCAACCGCGACGTGGCGCGGACGGTGGCGAGCTGCGCCTCCGCCTCGCGGTGCACGGCCGCCTCGGCCCGAAGCGTGTCGGCGACAGCCACGAGCACGTCCGAGAGCGCGGCCCCGGTGCGTTCGGAGACCTCCCATCCGGCGGCCACCCCGGCGAGGGCGCCGCAGCCAGGGTTCGTCGAAGCCTCGCGAAGCGCGACCGGGACGTCGCCGCCGATCGCCGCCCGCCTGGCCGCAGGTCCGAACAGGCCGGGCCAGTCGTCTGCGACAGCGTCGAGCGCCTGACGGGCCGGTACGCCGGTGCGAAGGGTGGACGCGAGCACGATGCAGGCCTCGGCGACCTCGCTCTGGCGGCGCCGCCGATCGCGCGCGGACGCCGCGGCCCGCCGCAGCCGGACGAAGACGGCGATGCTCCCGGCCGCAAGAAGACCTGCCACCGGACCCGCGACAGCCAGCCCGCCCAGTGCGCCCGCCAGCGCACCGACGACAATCCGTCCGCGATCATCCGTGGAGAATTGGTTCGCCAAGGTCGCGAGCAGCCTGGAGGCACGCCCGCCGCCGGCGGCTCCGCGTCGCATCGGCCCCAGGCGTGCCACGAGCAGGCCGGGCCGGCCACCGACGGCGAGCGCCGCGGCACCACTCGCCAGCAGCACGGCGACGAGGCCGCTCACGGTTCCCCTCTCCGGTCGGAGAGCATCGTGTCGAGGCCGGCTGCCCCCGGACCGCGCCGCACGTCCCCGTCTGCATCGGCGCGCAGGGCGGGAACGGTGACCAGCCGTCCGGCCGCCGTGCAGGACAGCAGGTCCAGCCCGGCGACGCGGCGGCGGCCGGAGCCGTCCCGGACGAGGTGGACGACGAGATCCAGCGCCGCGGCGGCCTGCGCGTGGACGGCGTCGCGGCGGAGGCCTGCGGCCACCCCGAGCGCCTCCAGCCGTGCGGGCACGTCAGCCGCCGAGTTGGCGTGGAGGGTGCCACAACCGCCGTCGTGCCCGGTG
>Ga0193739_1000424_pt1 | contig 11887 bp, 12 predicted proteins | sample L2a2metaG_FD_144926 | JGI IMG/M metagenome (GOLD analysis project Ga0193739, IMG submission 144926) | Soil microbial communities from a riparian zone of the East river system, Colorado, United States - L2a2 | ecosystem: Environmental > Terrestrial > Soil > Riparian zone | place: USA: East River...
CACGTAGAGCCGCCCGTCGCGCTCGAGATGGCGCGCGCACAGCGTGCCCGCCAGCGCCTGCCGGACGTACTCGGTCAGGATTTCCGGATCCTTGGTCCGCGGGGCGTAGTCGCCGAGGGCCTCGAGAATGGTCCCGAGGTCCCGGATCGAGACGCCCTCGCGAAGGAGGTTCCGCAGCACCTTCTGGAGCTCGGCGGGCTTCACCACCGCGGGGACGACCTCCTCCACCACCGACGGGCGGGCTTCCTTGAGCGTCCGCACGAGGAGGTTGACGTCGTCCCGCGTCAGCAGGTCCGAAGCGTTCTGGCGGACCGTCTCGCGCAGGTGGGCGTACAGGACGGAGCTCCCGTCCCGCACCCGGAAGCCGCGCGCCTCAGCCGGGCCGCGCTGCGCCTCCAGGATCCAGAACGCCGGCCGGCCGAAAATCGGATCCTTCGTCGCGAGCCCCTCGAGCGGACCTGAGGCCGCCCCCGGGTCCACCGCGAGGAGTCGGTCGGACTGGAGGGCCCCTTTCGCGACGGTGACGCCGCGGATCTTGATCTGGTAATGATTCGCGTCGATCTGCATCGAGTCGCGGATCCGGACGGCCGGAACGACCAGTCCGAGATCGGTCGCCATCTCGCGCCGGAGGCCGTCGAGGCGGTCGAGGAGGCCCGAGCCGGGACCGGCGAGCCGGATGAGGCCGACGCCGATTTCCAGCTCCAGCGGATCGACCTGCAGGAGGGATTCCGGTTTTTGAGGCTTCGCCGGCGCCGCCGCCTCGAGGGCTCGGCGATCGGCCTCGCGCCTCTCCGCGACCTTGGCGCCGCGGGAGATGGACCAGATCACGCCGCCGAGCAGGGCCGCCCCGGCGACCAGCGGCCCCAGGGGAAGGCCCGTGGGGGCGAGGACGAGGAGGAAAATCCCGGCGACGGCGATCGCCTTCTTCTCGCCGAAGATCTGCCCGAAGAATTCCTTCCCGAGGTCCGTGGGCGAGGAGAACCGCGTGACGATGAGCCCAGCCGCGAGGGAGACGATGAGCGCGGGAATCTGCGCCACGAGCCCTTCGCCGATGGTCAGGAGGGTGTAGGTCGAGAGCGCGACGTCGAGGGGCATCCCATGCCGGAGCGTGCCGATGAGGAATCCGCCCCCGATGTTGACGAACGTGATCAGCACCGCCGCGATGGCGTCTCCGCGGACGAACTTCGTCGCGCCGTCCATCGCGCCGTAGAAATCAGCTTCCCGGCCGACGGCCTGCCTCCGGCGGCGGGCCTCGTCCTCCTGGATCAGCCCGGCGTTCAGATCCGCGTCGATGGCCATCTGCTTGCCGGGCAGCGCGTCCAGCATGAACCGCGCCGCGACCTCCGAGACCCGGCCCGCGCCCTTCGTGATCACGACGAAATTGACGATCACCAGGATTCCGAACAGGATGAATCCGACGATCAGGTCCTGGCCGCCTACGAATTCGCCGAAGGCCCGCACCACCTGCCCCGCCGCGCCGGTGCCCCGCTCGTGCGCCGTTCCCAAGATCAGGCGGGTGGTGGCGATGTTGAGCGCCAGCCGGTAGGCGGTCAGGAGGAGGAGCGCGGACGGCAGCACGGAGAATCCGACGGGCTCCCGGACGGTGACCGCCGCCAGGAGGACCAGCACGGAGAGCGCGATTGAACCCACGAGGAGCAGGTCGATCAGCGGCGTCGGGAGCGGCACGAAAACGACGAACAGGAGGCCGAGCAGCCCGGCGATGAACAGAAGATCCCGGTGCTTGGCCAGCTTGTCCGCCAATTGTCCGATCATTGCGTCCTCACGCAGCGGTCGCCTGCGGTTTCAAACGGAGGGCGAGCGCGAGCACCTCGGCGGCCGCTTCGTGCAGGTCCGCCGGAATCTCCTCGCCGGGCTCCCCCCGTCGATGAAGCGGTCGGGCCAGGTCCGGCCGCTCGATCACCGGGATGTCGTGCTCCAAGGCCACTTCCCGAAGGCGGTCCGCCAGGGCTCCCCGCCCGCGGGCGAGGAGTTCGGGCGCGCCTCCGGAGTCCGGGTCGTAGCGCAGGGCCACGCACAGGTCCGATGCGTCGGTGACGATCACGGACGCGCGCGCGGCCAGGGGAATCATCCGCTGGACGGCGAGCCGCCGCCGGAGCGCGCGCCGCCGGTCCCGGATCGCGGGATCTCCTTCGAACCGCCTCAACTCGTCCCGCACTTCCTGCCGGCTCATCCGCAGGTCGCGGAGGTGCTGCCAGCGCTGGTAAGCCCAGTCGACTACGCCGAGGGCGAGCAGCGCGAGGCCGGCACGAAGCGCGAGCCCGAAAGCGACGGCCGCGGCCACCCGAACGGCCTCCGGAAGCTCGCGCTGTGACAGGTTCATGAGGACGGGCCACTCATTCCACAGGGTCGCGACCAGGATTCCCGCGACGACCGCGCCGCGGACCAACCCGCCGAAGAGCCGGACCCCCGTCCGCAGGGAAAACGCGCGGCGGATCCCTTCCCCGGGATCGAGCCGGGAGGACTTCGGGAGCAGGGGGTCGCCCGTGAAGAGGAATCCGATCTGGACCAAGTGGGACGCCACGGCCGCGGCGGCGATCACCAGGAGGAGCGGGGCGGCCACGCGCAGGAACGCGGCGCCGGCCGCAACCACCGCGGCGCGGGCGGAGTCGACGCTCCCGGGCATCCGGTGCAGATTCTCGAGCGATCCGCGGAGCGCGTTGGAAAGTCCTTCGACGAGGGACGGTCCGGCCAGCGCCATTCCCCCGAGCGCCCCCAGGAGGGCGATCGAGGCGGCCAGCTCCCGGCTGTGGGCAACCTGGCCCTTCGTCCGGGCCTCGCGAATGCGGCGCGGGGTCGGGGCTTCGGTGCGGCTGTCGGCGTTCTGCTCGGAGGTCATCGGATCACCGTCCTTCCGCGGTCGTCGGTCAGGACGACCACGGCTTCAGCGACATCGTCGAGCCATTCCCCGACGACCGAGGCGAGCCTCTGAAGGCGCTCCAGTTCCGGAGCCTCGATCGATCCCCAGGCAATCCTCACCGCCACTTGAAGAGGCTCATGCGGATCCAGGGAATGGATGCGGACGTCGGTCCACGAAACACCCGGCTCTTCCTCGACTTCCGAGCGGGCTCGACTGAGCGCGTCCCCGATCCGGTCGGCGAATCCCGCCGAGGTCCATGCGGAATCGACCCGCGATTCCGTCCGGGCATCGACCGACGCGGGAGCCGCCGGGCCCAGCGCGGCCGCCGCGGCGGCGAGCGTCGCGAGCAGGGGAATCGCCAGCAGGCGGGTCGTCATGGCCGGCCTCCCAGGAGCGGCAGGACGCTCCGGATGGAGCTCTCGTGCCCCGCCACCAGCCGCGCGAAGCCGTGGACGAAGAATCCGACCCCGACCGCGAGCGCGGCGTACCCCACGAGGACCCGCATCGGATATCCGAGGGTCAGCAGGTTCATCTCGGGCACCGTCCGGGCCAGGAAGGCCATCGCGACCGTCACGAGGAAGAGCGTCGCCAGCGCGGGGGCCGCGAGGCCCAGCGCCACCGCGAAGAGGCGGGCGGCCATGTCTCCGACCAGGGTCACCGGAATCGCCGGCGGGCAGGCGAGGCCCGCGACCGGGACCGTCCGGAAACTCTCGAGGGTGCACGCCACGAGAAAATGGTGGCCGTTGATGAGGAGGTACACCGTCACGGCGAGGGCCGTCTTGAACTGGCTCACGATCGAGACCTGCTCGTTCGAGATGGGATCGAGCGTGGCCGCGAGCGAAATCCCGAGATCCTGGTCGATGAGGTGTCCGGCGAGCTGGACGGCGGCGAAGAGGAGCGACGCCGCGAAGCCGATCAGGAGGCCGATCGCGAGTTCCCCCGCCCCCGCCAGGGCGAACCCGGCGATTCCCGTCGGCACCGACGCCGGTCCCACGAGGGGGGCGAAGAGGAAGGCGAGGGCGAAGGCGATCGCCACGCGCGCCGTCACCGGGACGACGGAGGCGCCGAAGACCGGGGCGGCCAGCAGCAGGCCGCCGGTCCTGATGAGGACCAGCACGAAGACCGGCACGCTTTCGATTCCGAACGGGTTCATCGCGTTCTCACGACATCCAGCCGCCGGGGTCGACCATGACCCGGCGGGCGTAATCCACGAGCAGGGACAGGAACCACGGGAGCAGGATCGCCAGGGTCAGGACGATCGCCAGGAGCTTCGGGAGGAAGGAGAGCGTGGGCTCCTGGACCTGCGTGGCCGCCTGGAAGATCGAGATCAGGAGCCCGACCGCCAGGCCGACCGCCAGGACGGGCAAGGAGATCTTGACCGCGATCCAGAGCGCCTCGCGCGCCAGATCGGCCGCCGACTGCACGTCGCCCATGCCTGCCACCCGAATCAGAAGAAACTCTGGACGAGGGACCCGATCACGAGTTGCCATCCATCCACGAGCACGAAGAGGAGGATCTTGAACGGCAGCGAGATGAGGATCGGCGGAAGGACGATCATCCCCATCGAGATCAGGATCGACGACACGACCATGTCGATCACCATGAAGGGAAGGAAGAGCGCGAACCCCATCAGGAAGGCGCGCCGCAGTTCGCTGATCACGAACGCGGGGATGAGGACCTCCGTCGGGACGTCGGCCTCGGTCCACCCCGAGGGATTTCGCGGCTGCTTCGTGACGTCCATGATCAGCGTGAGGTCCTCGGCCCGGGTCTGCGGGAACATGAATTCGCGGACATGGGACACGGCCCGCGAGAAGGCCTCTTTCTGGGTGATGCGTTCCTTCGGATTCTCCACCGTGTACGGGTCGATCGCGTCGCGCTTGATCGCCGTGATGGTCGGGGTCATGACGAGAAACGTGAGGATGACCGAGAGCCCGATGATGACCTGGTTGGGCGGAAGATCCTGGGTTCCGAGCGCCCGGCGCACGAACGAGAGGACGATGACGATGCGGGTGAAGGACGTGAGAAGCACCAGGATGGAAGGCGCGAGCGCGAGCACCGTGAAGATCAGGAAGATCTCCAGCGAGGTGACGACCTTGTCCGGATCCGCGTCGCGCTTGAACCATTCCTGCGTCGGGACGATGGGCTCTTTCTCGCGGTCCTTCCCCGCGGAGGGGGCCTTGTCCTGGACGGCCACGGGCGCGCAGTTCTCCGCCGCTTCCGCGGCGAGGGCCGCCAGGCAGAGGAGCGCCAGCGCCGACACCCCGATCCGGAACTTCACGGTGAACCCTCTCTCTCTCTACCAAGTCCGGGCGCGGCCTTCGACGTGCGACGATTTCAGGACCGCCGGCGGATCCGGAACGTCCATGGCGCCCCGGCCCGCACCCAGCGCGGCGCGCACCTCGATTCCGATCACGCCCTCATCGCCCGCCGATCCCGACCTCGCGGCCAGGCGCTCCACGGACGGGCGCGCCTCCTCCAGGTCCTCCGGCGCCGCCCCTCCCGTTTTCAAGAGGACCTCGAGGGCGCCCACGACCACCTGGTCGTCCGAGGATCGCAGGAGCACGGCGGCGACGGGCCGGGCCCGGCCGCCGAGGGCGGCCAGCGAAGCCCGCGTTGCCGGGCACGTCATCCCGTCCCAATTCGGGCACGGCGACCTGGATGATCCGATTGGCGTGGATTTCTCCGGCCAGGCCGGCGAGCAGCCACGCCGCGGCGGCGCGGCGCGGCGGATCGTCCGAGTCAAGCGCCGCGAGGAGGCAGGGAACCGCCTCGGCGCCGAGCGAAGCCATCGCCGTCCGGGCCCAGACATCGGCGGCGAGGCGGGTCGCCAGGGTTTTCATCGCTTCCGGTGGAACGGGGCCCGCCGCCCGCAGGAGCGCGAAGGCGCGTTCCCCCAGGGCGCCGTCTTCCACGAAGGCCGCCAGGCGGGCGCGGTGGGCCCGCACCGCCTCGAGGTGCGCCTCGGGATCCTCCGCGCGCTCCACGAGGATGCGCAGCAGCGGATCCGGGGCGGGCGCGAGCAGGACCAGGGCCCGATCCAGGCAGCGCGCCCGATCCGCGATCGAGGCCGCCTCCGACAGCGTGAGGGCCCGGATTTCCTGCCGGACGAATTCCGCCGCGCAGGGAAGGCGCCCGTCGAAAAAGGCGGTGACGAACCGGCGCCGGGCGCGCGGCGTTACGGGGACGCCGATCGCCTGGAATCCGAGGAAGGCGCGCCACGCGGGGCGGAGGTCCATCGACGCGATCGCCTGCTCCGGGGTCCCAGGAACGGAATCCGAGGGCGCTGACGCCCGGGCGAGCGAGACGGTCTCTGCGGGCGCCGCGACGGCGGTGCGGCGTTCCGGAAGCGCGAAGGGAAGGGCCATCAGGGCCAGGAGCAGCGCGCTTCCCGCCAGGACTTGCAGCGTCCTCATGCCCCCTCCTCCCGCCATCCCCGGACCGCGGTACGAATCTCGGACAATTCTTTCAGGACGTCGCCATAGGCCGCGGCCGCCGGAGCGGCCTCGGGGTCGACGGGACCGGCGATTTCGCGCGGCGCCTCGGGCCTCGGCGCCCGCATCGCCGGAAGGGGCATCGGCTCGCGCGATTCCCCGCAGCGCGCGCGGAACTGGGCGACTTCCTCGCCGGAGGTGATCTCGCCGAGCCGCGTCAGCGACTCGCGCGTCGCGCCGACGACCAGGAGGCGCGACCCCACCTCGACGACGAGCACGTCCTGCTTCGGGGCGATCGACCGGCGCGCGAGAACGCGGATGGCGCCCGGGCCCGCGAAGAGCCGGGAGCCGCGGAGAAAACGGCGCAGGAGCAGGGCCCCGGCGCCGACGAGCGCGAGCACGAGGAGCGTGGCGACGAAAACTCCCGTGAGGTTGGTCTCGGGCTGCGCGCGTTCCCCGATCTTCGTCGACGATTCCCCGGCGCTCCCAAAAATCCGCCGCTCCGATCCGGAGGGCGCGGGCGCCTGGAACATCTCGAACGGGGTGGCGACGGTGGCGGCGGGCTCCTGGGGCGAAACCGGTCCCATTCCCTCTTCCCCTCTCTCTCTCGCGGCCGACACATAGTTTACAATTCGTAAACTATGATGTGTAAATTATAACCGATGGCGGCGAAAAAGAAAGGGGAATCCGCAATCTGCCGGGAGGCCCGGGTTCAGGCGGTCGCGTCGGGGGAAAGCACCTCGGTGACGCGCAGGGCGAAGGAGCCCTCGGCCACGACGATTTCCCCCCGCGCGACGAGGCGGTCGTTGACGTAGAGGTCCACCGGATCCCCGACCCGGCGGTCGAGTTCCACCACCGCGCCGGGGCCGAGCTTCAGGAGGTCCTTCACCGGAAGGCGCGCCCGGCCCAGTTCCAGGCGGGCCTGGAGCTCGACATCCCTGAGCAGTCCCGGCGTGATCGCCGGGGCGGGGCGTCCGGGTTCGGATTCGTCGGGCATGCGGATCAGGGTATCCCCCGTCGTGCGGCGGCGCAATGGGCCGGTCATGTCGGCTCCGCGCGGGGCGCGCGATCATCGACGGCCTTCTGCTCCTCGAGGTTTCGTTCCGCCGTCCACGAGGAGCGACGGCGCTCCTCGAGCCGCTCGAGGACCCGGACGCGCTGCGCCGCCGCGACGAGCGCCACGCGGCGAACGTCCGCAACCTCCCCCGACGTCCGCAGCTCTTTCGCCCGCGCCTCGAGATTCCGTTCCAACGACGCCTCGAAGGCCGCCGCCTGGACCAGCATTCCCGGATCGACCCGGCCGCCGAGCAACTCCCTCCGGTCCTCTCCGGCGCGCGCCCGCTCTCCCGAGAGCGCCCCGACGCGCTCTTCGTGTTCGGCGACCGATCGCTGCGCCTCCGCGAGATTTCGCCGGGCGGACTCCTCCGACGCCCGGCGGGCGCGGAGCACGCGCGCCAGCCTGAACCGGAAGGCGGCGCTCACGGCTGCGCCCCCCAGCGCGCCGCGAGCTCGGCGAGCCGGCGCACCGTCTCCCCGAATTCCGCGCGCTCCGACATGTCCTGCCGGAGGAACTCATGGATCGCCGGCCGGGCCGCGAGCGCGGCGTCGATTTCGGGATTCGCCCCCCGCACGTAGGCTCCCACGTTGACGAGGTCCTCCGCGTCGCGATGGACCGCCAGGAGCGACGCGAGGCGCACCGCCGCGCGCCGGTGCGCGGGAGTGACGACGTCCCCCATGACCCTCGACACGCTTCCGAGCGGATCGATCGCGGGGTAGTGGCCGCGATTCGCCAGCGCGCGCGAAAGGACGAGGTGCCCGTCCAGCACGCTGCGCGCGGCATCCGCCACCGGCTCGTTGAGATCGTCGCCCTCGACGAGGACGCCGTAGAGGCCCGTGATGCTTCCCTCGCGGGAGCGGCCCGCGCGCTCGAGGAGCCGCGGCAGCATCGCGAACACGGACGGGGGGAACCCGCGCGTGGCCGGCGGCTCCCCCGCCGAAAGCCCGATCTCGCGCTGGGCGTGCGCCATGCGCGTCAGCGTGTCCATCACGAGCAGCACGTGCCGCCCCCGGTCCCGGAAGTGCTCCGCGATCGACGTCGCGACGAACCCCGCGCGGAATCGGAGCAGCGCCGGACGCTCCGCGGTTTCGACGACGACGACGGATCGGCGGCGTCCCTCGGGTCCCAGGTGCCCGTCGAGAAAGTCCCGCACCTCGCGGCCCCGCTCCCCGACGAGCGCGATCACGAGTACATCGGCGGATGAATGGCGCGCGATCATGCCGAGCAGGACGCTCTTGCCGACCCCCGATCCCGAGAAAAGTCCCACGCGCTGGCCCCGGCCGCAGGTGTGGAAGGCGTCGATCGCCCGCACGCCGGTCTGGAACGGCTCGAGGATTCGGTCGCGGTCGAGCGGTGAAGGAGCGCGGCCGAAGAGCGGCTTCGAATGGTCCAGGACGGGCGCGGATCCGCCGTCGAGCGGATTTCCCTCCGCGTCGATGACGCGCCCGAGCAGGTCGTCCCCGACCGCCACGCGCTGGGTCGTCTGGAGGCACGTGACGTCGTCGCCCCGGCGCACGCCCGAAACTTCGCCGAGCGGCATGAGGAGCGTCGCTTCCTCCCGGAATCCCACGACCTCCGCCCGGAGCGGAAGCCCCTGGAAGGGCCGGATTTCGCACACCGCCCCCACCGGAGCCGAGAGCCCCTCGCATTCGGCGACGAGTCCCACGACGCGGCGGACCCGGCCGGAGATCCGCGCCGGATCCAGGCCCGCGACCGCCTCCAGATAGGGCTGGAAGGTCCGCTCCACTCAGCCTCCGATCAGACCGCGAAGGATTTCCTTGAGCTGGCTCTTCACGTCGAGGTCCACGACCCCCTCGGCCGTCCGCACGACGCACCCGCCCGCGGCCACCGCGGGATCGGGCACGAAGACCGCGCCGCCGGGCGCCTGCAATCCCCGGCGCAGGTCGGCCGCCGCGGATTCGACCCGGGCCGCCTCGGCCGGGTTGAGCCGGATCTCGAGGTTGTGGAGCCTCGACGCGCGGCGGATCGCCGCGCGCAGATTGTTCTCGGCGACGGGCCGGCCCGCGGCGATCTCCGCCTTCACGATCTTTTCCGCGATCGCGACGGCGAGGCGGACCAGGTCGCGCTCCGCCTCCGACTCGAGCTTCGCCCGGTGGCGCTCCACGGCCTCGACGACGGCCTGCACGGACGCGCACATCCTGCGGACTTCCTCCTGCCGTCCTTCGGCCCGACCCTCCGCGAGGCCCTGCTCGAATCCCTGCCGGCGCGCCTCGTCCCGGAGGCGCACGGCCTCGGCGGCCGCGGACACCGTCAGGTCCCGGGCGAGATCCCGCGACTGGCTGACGATCGCCTCGCCCTCTTTTTCGAACGAGGCGAGGTAGAACGGCCTGACGGAATCCATGTCAGAGTGTCCTTTCCGATTCCCGGTCGCGCACTTCGAGGTCTCCCCGCTTCTGAAGTCGCCGGGCGACCGCGGCGAGTTCGAGGCGGGCGTCGGTGACTTCCTGGAGGGTGACGGGGCCCAGCGTGTCCATCTCGTGCCTGAGCAGCGCCGCCTCGGCGGGCGGCAAGGCGCGAAAAACCGCGGCCGTTACTTCCGGAGCGGGCGCCTTCAGGGCAACGGCCACGCGGCGCAGGTCCACCGACGCCACCAGGGCCTGAAGGCCCAGGTCATCGACGGCACGCAGGTCCGCGAAGGTGAACAGGGCGTCGCGGAGGCCGTCCGCCAGCTCGGGATCCTCCCTTTCGAGCGCCCGGAGCACTTCGCGGCTCGTGTCGGGGAGGGCCCGGCCGAGGACGGCGGCCGCGGTGCGAAATCCGCCGGGGGCGGGCGCGCCCGCCTCGCGGATCCCCGCGAATTTCGCCTCGAGCGATTTCTCGACCTGCCGGACCGCCTCGGGCGACATCGGCTCCATCCGGGCCAGCCGGCGTGTCACCTCGATCTGCGTCTTCAGCGGAAGGCGGTCGATCATCTGCGCGGCCTGGCCCGGCGGCAGACACGCGGCGATGAGCGCGAGCGTCTGCGGATGCTCGTCCTGGAGGATGGTCGCGATGCGGGACGCCCCCGCCTTCGTCAGGAATCCGAACGGAGCCGAGCGGACGGCGGCTTCGATCCGATCGAAGAGGCGACGCCGTTCCTCCGTGTCGGTCCCGGGATCGACGAGCGCCTTCGCGACGTCGAGGCCGCCGGGGCTCGCGGAATCGGCCGATTTCTGGTGCTCCTTGAATTCACGGAGCGTCGTCTCGATTTCGGACCGGGACGGCGGATCGAGGTCGAGCCTCGCAACTTCAACCAAAACGCGCTGGCGGTCCGGGGCGGGCAGTTCCTTGAGGAGCGAGCGCGCCGTCTCCACGTCGATCGAGGAGACGAGCACCGCGACCCGGCGGGCTCCGGGCATTTCCGACAGGGACTCGGTTCCTGGATTCATGGCGTCATCCACCGGCGGACCACGTCCGCCGCTTCGCGGGGGTTTCTCGCCACGGATTCCCGGACGCCGTCACGCATGCGGTCGAGGATCTCATCCTGCGCCGACAGGATCGATTCCCCCGGCGGCCGGAGGCTCTCCTCCGATACGACTCCCCCGTCCGGCACGGCGGGAGGGATGGTTCGAAGCAGCCTGTAGGCGATCACCAGCGCCGCGAATCCGAAAAGCACGAGCAGGAGCGTCCCCATGTGGGGTTTCAGGCCCGCCGGGGGCTCCGCGGCTTCCACGACGGCGGCGGGGACCTCCATTTTCCACGCGGGACTGATCTGGACGGAGACGACATCCTTGGCGAGAGCCCCGATGGCCGCCCGGACGTGTTTTTCCTGTTCGCGAAGATAGTCCCTTCGGGCGGCGTCGCCTGCCGGAACGCCCCGGGCATCGTCGGGAATCGTCACGGCGATGGTGATGAGATCGATGGGCGCCCCCGCGCTCGACTTTCTCAGCTCGGTCGTGGTCTCATCCCTGCGTTCCTGGAAGGTCCCCTCCGCGCCCCCCTGCTTGAACACATCGTGGGTGCGCAAGGGGCCCTCCTCGACGGCGGGCGAATTCCGTTCCACGGTTTTCTTCTCGAAGGTGCGATTTTCCGGGCTCAACCTGATCTGCGCGGCGGCGCGCGAGTTCGGGGGCAGAATCTTGAGCGCCTGCTGCTCGATCATGGAGGCGAGGGTGATTTCCTGGCTCCGGAGGTCGTGCCCCACCATTGCTTCGCCATCGGGGACGCGGTACGGCCGGCCCGAACGATCGACGATCTTCACGCCCGAGGGTTTGATGCTGGGAACCGCGGCGGTGACGAGGGCGGCGATGCCCATCACCCGCTGCGGGGTCATGGCCTGCCCCGGTTTCAGCTCGATCACCACGGCCGCGGCCGCCTCATGGCCCGTGGCCCATCCCTTGGCCTTCGCTTCGGACTGCCCGGCGATCTGGACTCCGACCGAGCGCACGTAGTCCAGGCGCAGGATCATGCGCTGGAGTTTCTGCTGGACCGCCACCTGCCAGCGCCGGTCCGACTGGTCCCGCGTGGCGAAGGGATTGCTGTCCTGCAGGTACCGGAACATCGCGTCGTCGTCGAGTACGC
>Ga0193739_1000425_pt1 | contig 11851 bp, 10 predicted proteins | sample L2a2metaG_FD_144926 | JGI IMG/M metagenome (GOLD analysis project Ga0193739, IMG submission 144926) | Soil microbial communities from a riparian zone of the East river system, Colorado, United States - L2a2 | ecosystem: Environmental > Terrestrial > Soil > Riparian zone | place: USA: East River...
TCGGCGTAGAACGAGTCGAAGACGTCGGCGTCGAGGACGGCGACCTTGATCGACCCGATGAACGGCAGGACATGCCTTTCGACGTACCCCTCGTACGTGCTGCGCGTGCTCGGCTCGATGACCGACTCGCGCAGGTGGCGCTGCAGCAGCTGGCCCACCGTCGCATCCGTGCGCGGGTGCCGGCGCTCGTACAGCTGGTTGAGCAACCGGGCGCGCGCTGCTTCGGCCTGCTTCCGTGCCTCCGGTCCCACGGAGATGATCTCTACGAGGTCGTGGCGCCTCTTGGTGACCGCGTCTATGCCGGCATAGACACGCACGCGCAGGGCTCCGCTCGGCAGCTTGTCGATGGTTCCCCGCTGCGCCGCCTTCGGCTCGATGCCGTGGCCATGACGCGATGGTAGCGCGCACTCGCGTCACGAAACGTGTCATGGCGCGGATTCTGGGGCTAAGCGGAAGCCCGTTAAGGGGCCATAGCCGCAGGTCAGGTGGGTGGGCCCCGTGGGACTCGAACCCACAACCCGCGGATTAAAAGTCCGCTGCTCTGCCAATTGAGCTAGAGGCCCAGGAGCACGCTTCGCCGAGATCCGCGCCGCCGCAAGATAGTTATGCGGATCACCGCCCACGGGCCAGCCTATCCGCGACCGACCATGGCCATGTTTCGGCGACGGACCAGGCGCGAAGACGGTGGGGCGCGGCCGGCCGACTGGCCGACGGCGCCCCACCATGGGCTGCCGTCCGGGTCAGGCAGCTGCCCTGGACTCGTCGCTGTGCGCCGCGATGCGAGGCTGGGTCGGCGCCAGCGCCGCAGCAGCGGGCAGGGCCGACGTGTCGAACGCGAACGTGAGCACCGCTGTGGCCACCGCGTCGGCGTTGACGTCGAACGCGAACGTGTTGACGTTCCCGACCAGCTCGTAATCCTCACGCAGAGCGTCGTACAGCGCCTCGTCCTGGCCGTCACCACGCAGGTTGTCGCAGAACAGGTGGTAACACGGGTCGTAGGCCGCGCCCGCGACACCGCCGTAGGCCTCGGCCTGCGCCGCGGTCTTCACGCCCTCTGCTCCGCTGAACAGACCGCCGGCAGGGATACCCACCGCGATGAACGGCCCGTAGTCAGAGCGGCCGGAGAACTCGGTGTCGTTGAACGCGAGCCCGCGGTCGGCGAAAAAGCTCTCGAAGACGTCTTCGATCTCGGCGGAGCCGGGCGGGATGAACCCGGGCGGCGCCGTGCCACTGCTGTTGTCGCCGTCGTAGACGCCGAACATGAAGTTGGGCGAGCCGATCATGTCGAAGTTGAGGTACAGCGCGATGGCTTCCCTCTCCTCCGGCGTGAGGTTGGCGACATAGTGCTCCGAGCCCAGCAGACCGGACTCCTCGGCGCCCCACCAGGCGAAGCGGACGGTGTTCGTCGGCTTCTCCTTGGTGAGCTGGATCGCGACCTCGAGCAGCGCGGCGCTGCCGCTGCCGTTGTCATTGATGCCAGCGCCGTCCTGGACGCTGTCAAGGTGCGCGCCGACCATGACGACGTTGGAGTCGTCGCCGCGCTTGGACTCGGCGAAGACGTTGTAGGAGGGACGAACCTCGGCCGTGAACTCGACCTTGACCCGGACCGTCGCGCCCGGTGTCGAAGCCAGATCCGCACCGGCGTCGAAGGTGGTGAAGACGGCCGGGATGGTGAGGCCGGTGGCGTCGCCGATCATGTTGAGCAGCCCGGTTCGGCCAGCCTGACCCTCGTTCATGACGATCACCGCCGCGGCACCGGCAGCCTGCGCGTTGAGTGCCTTGAGGGCGAAGCCACACGTGCCCCGCTGGACGAGGGCGACCGAACCGGCCACCATGCCTGCGAAGTCACTGGCCTCGCATCCACTGTTCGAGGTGTTCGGCGGCAGGGTCGGAGCGTCCAGCCGAAGATCGGCCAGGAAGAGTGCTCCGGTGGCTTCACCCTCGGGGGTGCCGGAGTCGAACTGGTTGCGGAGGAAGTCCACGCCGTTGACGTACGTCGTCGGAGACGGGGAGATGCGCTCGATCTCGGAGTTCTCCTCGAAGTAGTCGAACTCGAACTCCTGCACAACCGGCGTGTAACCGGCCTCCGTCAGCTTGTCGACGACGTAGTCGACCGACGCGTCGTAGCCGGGCAGTCCGCTGGCACGGTTTCCGCCGTTGAGGTCGCTCGCCCGTTGCAGACCCTCGATGTGCTTGAGCAAATTCTTGAGCTTCACTCCGTTGGTGAACTCCGACAACGGGTCCTCGTCGGGCGGCGCCGCGACTGCGGGCACGGCGAGCAACGCAGTGCCGACGAGCACACCTGCGGCTACAGCCGCGACGGATCGTCGAATTGATCGAACGGTCATCCCCTGCTCCTCCTGGACAGAAACTCCCTATCCCCCGGATTCGGAGGTATGGCGGGGACGCTATCCCGCCGGCCGCGTCTGTAGGAAGCCGTTCCCGGACCGCTACGAGCCAGCAAGAGGGCCACGTCGCGCCAGCAGTCCGCGCGCGACGAGCTCGAGGGTGACGACGACGGCGACGGTCTCCACGGCCAACAGCGCTACCAGCACGAACAGTTGGACGGCGCCCGCCTGCACTGGAGATGCACCGCCGAGCAGCATCCCTACGAAGGCGCCCGGCAGCGTCACGAGGCCCACGGTCCGCGTCTGGTCCGTCACCGGGACGAGAGCGCTCGAGGCCGCCGGACGGCAGATCTCCAGCGCCGCGTCCCGGGGAAGAAGCCCCAACGACAGCGCCGCCTCCACCTCACCACGACGCACGCGCAGGTCGTCCAGCGCACGCCGTCCGGCCAGCGCGGTTGCCGTCATCGCGCCGCCGATGAGGATCCCGGCCACGGGAATCACCGCCAACGCCCGCGCAGGCAGCACACCGGTCACGAGGAGGACGACCAGCACGGGCAGCGTGCTGGCCACCACCGGCACAGCCGCCCACGATGCCTCCCGGCTCCGGGTCATCCGTCGACCGGCCGTCACCGACGCGGCCGCATACATGACGATGACGAACCCCGCAGTCAACGACCACGAGTCCACCACCGCGGCGAGAACCAGCGCGACGACGGCGAGTTGGATGACTGCTCGCACCGAGGCTGTCAAGGCCGACCACGACCGCCCCAGCCGGCCGACCCATGCAGTGACGACGGCCACGCCGACGAGCACCACCATCGCAACGCCGAGGCCTAATCCGGTGGGAAGCAGAGTCGACGACACGGTGCAGTCTAGAAAACGGCAGCCGTCGTACGGTGAGCCCATGCGGCTGACGAAGTACGAGCACGCCTGCGTCCTCGTCGAGGACGGCGATGCGCGCATCCTCATGGACCCCGGCACCTACTCCCACGGCTTCGAGGACCTCACCGGCCTGACCGCGGTGCTCATCACACACCAGCACCCCGACCATGTCGACGTGGACCGGCTACGGCCGCTGCTCGAACGGAACCCCGGAACAACCGTGCACACCGACGAAGCAACGGCCGCGATCCTCGCCGAGCAGGACATCGCCACGAGCGCCGTCCGGGCGGGCGACCATTTCGACGTCGGCACCGAGATCTCCGCCTACGGGGTCCACCACGCGCGCATCCACGAGGACATCCAACTCGTGCCCAACGTGGGCTACCTGGTGGGCGGGCGTTTCTTCCACCCGGGTGACTCCTTCACCATTCCCGACGTTCCCGTCGACGTCCTCGGGCTGCCGACGGCGGCGCCTTGGCTCAAGTTGGCGGAGTCGATCGACTACCTGCGCACGGTGGCCCCACGCGTGGCCGTACCGATCCACGAGGCCGTCCTTTCCATGCCTGACATGGCCTACCGGCATTTCCACAACCTGGCCCTCGACGGCACCACGGTCACCGTGATCCCGCCCGGCACCACAGCCGAGGTCTGAGCGCGCTCGCGGCCCGACGCGGGCGCTAGCACGGCCCGACCGACAGGATGGTTCGCCTCGCCGCTCGCGCTGACCTGGGCCACGAGCGCCCGGAGCTCAATCCGTCCTGTTCGTCGGGCCGAGACGTCACTCGTAGCCGAAGACCTGCGTCCAGTAGATGCCGCGATCGGAATCGACGGCGCCGACCCCGATGGCCACCGAGTCGCAGTTCAGGATGTTGCGACGGTGGCCCGGACTGTCCATCCAGTCGTCGACGACAGCCTCGGCCGTCGGCTGGCCCATCGCGATGTTCTCGCCCGACCACGAGTCGTAACCCTGCGCGGCCGTCCTCTCCCCCGGCCCATCGCCCTCCGGACTGTCGTGGTCGAAGTAGTCACGCTCGGCCATGTCGGCGCTGTGCCCCTGGGCTGCAGCGACCAGACGCTCATCGACGCGTAGGGCGTCGCACCCCTCGTCCGCCCGCTCGGCGTTGGTGAGTTCGACGACCTTGGCCTCGAGCGGCGTATGGCCGCCTGCCGGCGGTGGCGGCGGGTCGGGTGGCGGAGGCTCCGGCTCGGGGGTCGGTGTCGGCGTCGGTGACGGCGTCGGTGACGGCGTCGGTGTCGGGGTCGGAGTCGGTGTGGGTGTGGGTGTCGGGGTCGGCGTCGCGGTGGGAGTTGGTGGCGAGGTCTCCCACGGCCAGGGCGCCTGGGTGGATTCGGTGACGACGACGAGGTCGTCGGAAGCGCCTGGGTCGCAGCCGACCAGGGCCAGGGTCACGGTTGCAGCGATGACGACGGAGGAGACGGTGTGCCGCACGTACACGATTCCTCTTCTTCTCGGCTGCCCACAGGCTCCCCCATGCAAGCGGCCCAGGGTACGAGGGTCCGCAGCGACACGCCAGTGTCCGCCCGATCACCAGGCGGCGATGACCACTTGGTCCGTAACCGCGGTGGGAAGGATTCTCCGGATACCCAGCTTCGCGCTAACGCCGGCGGCGACGCACCAGCGCCCACACGATGGCGATCACCACCACCAGTGCGGCGACCGGTGCGAGGCGTTTTGCGACCGATCCCCCTGCGACGTCGAGCAGATCGATCGCCTCGGGCGTGGGGCGGTCCTGCGTCGCGCCCTCGGTGGCACCGGCCGCCGCTCGGGCAGGGGAGCCGTCCGGCGACGCGGACGCAGCCGACGCCTCCTCACCCGATGCGGCCGCTCCGCCCTCGGTGATCGTCGAAGCCAGACAGTCGGCGAATTGGCCGATCAGCTTGTTGCCGACGTCGTTCATGACGCCGCGACCGAACTGGGCCGGCTTGCCGGTGATGGCCAGATCGGTGAGGACGTTGACCCGGGTGGAGCCACCCTCGTCGGTCATCTGGGCCGTGACGGTGGCTGCGGCCGTGCCGGAGCCACGGGTTTCGCGGCCCTTGGCCTCGACGACGGCCCGGTGGGCGTTGGCGTCCTTCTCGAGGAAGGACGCGTTGCCCGCGTAGGCCACCGTGATCGGCCCGACCTTGACCTTGACCTTGCCGGTGAACGAGTCCCCGTCGACCGTGTCGATTGATGCGCCGGGCATGCAGGGCGCGACCGTCTCGACGTCGAGCAGGACCTCCCAGGCGCGGTCGACCGGGACGGGGACGGTGAACTCGTGCTCGAGCTGCATGGCTTCAGATCCCTGCTGCCGCTGTAAGCGCCCGGCCGGTGAGTACCTGAGCCAGGTGGGTCCGGTAGTCGGCCGACGCGTACGGGTCGCTGGTCGGACTGGTGCCGTCACCGGCCGAGCGGGCGGCAGCCGCGACGGCCTCCGCCGACGCGGCCGAACCCACGATGGCCTGTTCGACCGCGCGTGCCCGCACGGGTGTCGGTCCCATGTTGACCAGGCCGACCCGTGCATTGCCGATGTCGCCGTTCGAGCGCTGCACGACCGCAACGGCGCCCACCAGGGCCCACGCCTGCGCGACCACGTTGAACTTCTCGTACCGGTGCCCCCACCCGTCGCCCAGCTTCGGGACCGACACCGACACCAGCACCTCGTCCGGCTGTATGGCGGTCTGGAGGTAGTCGAGGAAGAACTCGCCGGCCGCGATCGAGCGCCGGCCACCGGATCCGGCGACCTCCATCGAGGCGTCCAGCGCCAACGCGAGCGCGGGCAGGTCTCCGGCCGGATCGGCGTGCGCGATGGAGCCGCCGAACGTTCCACGGTGGCGGACCGCCGGATCGGCGACGGTCTCCGTGACCTCGGCGACGACCGGGCAATGGGTCCGGACCAGCGGATCGCGCAGGACCTCGTCGTGCGTCGTCGCCGCGCCGATGACCAGCCGGTCGCCGTCCTCGCGGATACCGCGCATCTCCTCGATCCGCCCGACGTCGACGAGCACCGCGGGGTAGGCAAGCCGGATCCGGAGCAGCGTGATCAGGCTCTGCCCGCCGGCCAGCACCTTGGCGTCGTCGCCGTGCTCTCTCAACGCACCGATCGCGTCGTCGACGGAGGCGGCGCGGACGTAGTCGAACTCCGCCGGGATCATCGCGGCTCTCCCTTCGCGGCTTCCATCGCCTGCCAGACGTGCATCGGCGTGCACGGCATCTGCACGTCGTTCACGCCCCGCGGCCGCAACGCGTCGACAACGGCGTTGACGACCGCCGGGGTCGACGCGATCGTGCCGGCCTCGCCGACACCCTTCACCCCCAGCGGGTTCGTCGTCGACGGTGTCTCGGTCCGGTCGGTAGTGAACGACGGCAGGTCGGCGGCGCTGGGGACCAGGTAGTCGACCATCGTGCCGGTGACGAGGTTGCCCTCGGCGTCGTAGACGGCCTCCTCGAACAACGCCTGCGCGATGCCCTGCGCGACGCCGCCGTGGACCTGTCCCTCGACCACGAGCGGGTTGACGACCTTCCCGACATCGTCGACGGCCACGTACTTCTTGAGGTCCACCCCGCCGGTCTCGGTGTCGACCTCGACGTGGGCGAGGTGCGTGCCGTGCGGGAACGAGAACGTCTCCGGGTCGAGCACGGCGTCGGCAGTCAGGATCGGATTCGCGCCGTCGGGCAGGTCGTGCGCCACGAACGAGGCGAACGCCAGCTCCTGGATGGTCTTCGCTGCGTCGGGTGAGCCCCTGACGGCGAACGTGCCCGCTGAGAACTCGAGGTCGGACGGGTCGCACTCGAGTTGGTGCGCCGCCAGCACTCGGGCCTTCTCGACGATCTTCTCGCACGCCTTGAGGATGGCGATGCCGCCAACTGCCAGCGACCGGGAGCCGTAGGTATCCAGCCCCAGGGGCGCCGTGCGGGTGTCGCCGTGCACGACGACGATATCGTCGAACGAGACCCCGAGCGCGTCGGCCGCGATCTGCGCAAAGGTCGTCTCATGTCCTTGGCCGTGCGGTGACGTGCCGGTGACAACCTCGACCTTGCCGAGGGGTAGCACACGGACGGTCGCCGCCTCCCAGCCCCCTGCGATGTAGCCCTTCTGGCCCAGCCACCGCGACGGCGCCAGGCCGCACATCTCTGTGTACGTGGAGACCCCGATGCCGATCTGCACGTGGTCGTTGCGGTCCCGGCGCGCCTGCTGCTCGCGGCGCAACTCGTCGTAGCCGAGCAGCTCGGTTGCCCTGGCCGTCGCCTTCTCGTAGTCGCCCGAGTCATATTCGAGTCCGCACACGGTCGTGTACGGGAATTCGTCGCGCTGGATCCAGTTCTTTCGGCGCAGCCCGAGTGGATCCATGCTCAGCTCGTAGGCGAGCTCGTCCATTATCCGCTCGATGACGTACGTCGCCTCGGGCCGGCCAGCACCCCGATAAGCGTCGGTGGGCGTCGTGTTGGTGAACACGCCCGTGCAGGAAAGATCGTGCGCCTCGAACTTGTAGATTCCCGGGTACATGTACCGCCCGAGCAACGGGATGCACGTGGTGAGCAGCTGCAGGTAGCCACCCATGTTGGCGGTCAGGTCGACCTTGAGCCCGAGGACGGTGCCGTCGCGCATCGCGGCGATCTCGGCATCCTGGATGAGATCGCGGCCGTGGATCGTCACCTGGTAGTTCTCGCTGCGGGTCTCCGTCCACTTGACCGGAACACCGAGCTTCTTGGCGAGGACGACCCCGATCGCCTCCTCGGCGTAGACGTCGAGCTTGGAGCCGAAGCCGCCGCCAACGTCGGGCGCGATGACCCGAAGGCTCGACTGCGGGACGCCGGCCGTCAGCGAGATGAATATCTGAACGAAATGTGGGACCTGGGTAGACGACCACATCGTGTACTCACCGGTGGCGGGGCTGGGCTGGACGACTACCGAGCGGGGCTCCATTGCGCTCGGGATCAGCCGCTGGTTGATGAACCGGCGGTTCAGGACGACCTCGGCGCGGTCCTTGGCAGCGGCGTAGTCCCCATGGCTCTCCCGCCAGGTGAAGCAGCGGTTCGCGGGCACGTCGTCGTACACGAGCGCGGAACCTTCGCCCACGGCGGCCTCCATGTCCACCACGGCCGGCAAGGTTTCGAACTCGAAGTCGATCGCGTCCAGCGCGTCGACGGCGCCTTCCCGGCTGGTCGCGGCTACGACCGCAACGCCGTCGCCGACGAAGCGCACCTTGTCGGCGGTGAGTGGGAAGTGTGGCGGGGACTTCTGGTCCTCCGACACCGTCCAGGCCATCGGCAGCGGTCCCCAGTCGCCCGCCAGGTCGGCTCCGCTGAACGCCGCGACGACACCCGGCCGCTCGCGGGCCGCGGAGACGTCGACCTTAGTGATCGTGGCGTGCGCCACCGGGCTGCGCAGGATCGCCAGGTGCAGCATCCCCGGCAGCGTGACGTTGTCAGTCCACAGGGTCTGTCCGGTGATCAGGTGCGCGTCCTCACGACGCCGGCGTGCCTGCCCGACTTCGTTGACGCGCCCTTCCGCAACGGCGGTCATGCCGGCACCTCTTCCCGGCTCTCGGTCGCGCCCGCGCTCGACTTCGCGGCGAGCTGCACGGCGCGGACGATGTTCTGGTAGCCGGTGCAGCGGCACAGGTTGCCCTCTAGCCCCTCCCGGATCTCCTGCTCGCTCGGGTCGGGGTTGTTCGACAGCAGGTCGACGGCGGCCATGATCATGCCTGGGGTGCAGAAGCCGCACTGGAGCGCATGACACTCGTGGAAGGCCTGCTGCATGGGATGGAGTCCGCCGTCGGTACCGGCCAGCCCTTCGATGGTCGTGATCTCGGCTCCGTCGGCCTGGACCGCGAGCACCGAGCAGCTCTTCACGCTCACGCCGTCCAGGTGGATGGTGCAGGCGCCGCAGTTGGATGTGTCGCAGCCGACGACCGTGCCCACCTTTCCGATGCGGTCGCGGAGATAGTGGACGAGCAGGACTCGGGGCTCGACATCGTCCTCGTGCCGGACTCCGTCGACGGTGACGCTGATCCTGGGCACTTGTTCCTCCTACGCATCGGGGACCCGGCGATCAGGAGGGGACGGCGCGTGGGAACGTGCCGGCCCCCGGCACGGTGTTCAGGGATCGCTCATGCTGCCCACCGGGCATCCCTTCGTGGCTCACGCCTCGACCGCCACCCTAGGCACCGCGAGGCCCCGACGTAAGACCCTTGACGAGGAAGGACGTACGGGGCGGCGGGTGTCCGCGGGTTAGCCTGCCGGTAGGACGTTCATGCGAAGGGCAGGGAATCGGCGATGTCCGAGAGGCCGAACGATCCCGCCGGCCGGTCGAACCACGCTCCCGACCACGGGCGACCGGCTGACCCCGACCAGACGTCTCGCCAGACCGCCGCACTCGAGCGGGAGATCGATCTCGCGTTGCGACGCGCGGACGACGCCACGCTGGGCCGTCCGGTCCGGCGCCGCCGGCCGCGCTGGTTGATCGCCACGGCCGTCGTGCTTGGGCTTGCCCTGGTGGCAGCGGGCGCGCTGGCGACGTACCTGTGGCAGACGACCGACGAATGGATGGCGGAGTCGGGCCGTCTCGAGACCGTGGCCACCGGGCTCGCGGACGAGCGCGACGAGCTGACCGGCAACCTCGATCAGGCTCAGCGCGACCTCGCCGCCACCGAGGAGCAGCTCCGCGAGGCTCAGGACCGCATCACCGCCCTCGCCGAGGAGAAGGCGCTGACTGCCGACGAGCGCGAACTGGCCCGTCAGGTCGCGGGAAATGTGGTCAGCGTCGCCAACCAGCTCGAGGTCTGCGTTCGCGGTCAGGGCCAGCTGATCACCGCGCTGGAGGATGTCGAGGCGTACGACCCCGCCTCCGTGTCCGAGTTCGCCCGGCAGGTCGCCGACGCCTGCAACCAGGCACTGGCGGGCAGCGAGGAGATCAAGCGGCAGCTGGGGATCGAGTGAGGCTGCGCCTGTTACCGCTGTGCGCGGCGGTCGTCCTGGCCGGTTGCGCGGGACTGCCCGAGCTGCCGCCGATGCCGGACCCGGTCGCGATCGGCGAGACGACTGCCGCGCCCACCCCGACCTCTGGGACGACGACACTCTCGCCGGACGGGTTCCGGACCACCGAGCGGGTTGCTGTCCGGGTCCGCAACGTCGGGTGCGGGGGCGTGAGCACGGGGAGCGGATTCGCGGTGTCCGAGGATGTGCTCGTCACCAACCGGCACGTTGTGGCCGGCGCCGACACCCTGCAGGTGAGCACGTACGACGGGCAGGACCTGCTGGTCGACGCCGCCGGCGCGGCGGTCGTCGCAGACCTCGCGATCGTGCGGACCCGTTCGGCCCTTCCCGCGGCGGTCACCCTGGCCGAGTCGGACCCCGAGGTGGGCGACCCGGTCGAGGTCGTGGGTTACCCAGGCGGCGGGCGCCTCACGTCGAGTACCGGCACCGTGCTGGGCTTCGACGAGGACCCCCTGGACGCGAATGCCGGGCAGATCGTCGTCACCGACGCAGCCGCCGAGCCCGGGTCGTCGGGGAGCCCGATGTACGACTCGTCGGGGCTCGTCGTCGGCGTCGTCTACGCGGCGACGCAGGACGGAACCTGGTCGCTGGCCGTCCCCGTCTCGACACTGCACACGATGCTCGACCAGGCCAGCTTCGACGACGACGTCCCACCCTGCGAGTAACGGCCCGGTCAGCCGCGCTCGCGGAGCCGGGTGCGAAGATGCGCCGAATGACCGCCGATCTCCTCTCGAACCGGGCCCTGAACCGGGCAACGCTCGCCCGTCAGCTGCTGCTGGACCGACAGACCATGGCACCGCTCGATGCCGTCGAGCACCTGGTCGGCCTGCAGGCCCAGAATCCGCTCGACCCGTACCTCGCCCTGTGGTCCCGCCTAGACGGGTTCGACCCGCGCAAGCTCGGGCGCCTCATCGAGGACCGGTCGCTCGTGCGCACCGTCGTCATGCGATCCACCATCCACCTCGTCACCGGCGACGACGCGCTGTTCCTCCGGCCACTGACGCAGCCTGTGATGACGATGGAGATCGCCCGGCACCTTGAATACGCCCCCTTGCTCGTCGGCGTCGACATCGAGCCTGTTCTCGCCTACGCCCACCCGCTGCTCACCGAGACGCCGATGTCCGGCCGCAAGCTGCGAGAGGCTCTTGCCGTGCGCTTCCCCGACCTGCCGGCCGCCGCAATCGCCTACGCCTGCCGCTGCTACCTGCCCCTCGTCCAGGTCCCGCCGCGCGGAGTGTGGGGCAAGACGCTGCAGGTCACGTCGACACCGCTCGACACTTGGCTCGGGCGGCCGCTGCGGACCGACGCCACGATCGACGAGGCGGTCCTCCGCTACTTGGCGGCCTTCGGGCCTGCCATCGTCGGCGACCTCGCGGCCTGGTCGCGGCTGACCGGCTTCCGCGAGGTGATCGACCGCCTGCGCCCGCGGCCACGGGCGTTCACCGACGAGAAGGGACGACAACTCGTCGATGTCCCCGACGCACCGAGGCCCGACCCCGACACGCCGGCGCCGGTGCGGTTCCTACCCGAGTACGACAACGTGTTGCTGTCCCACGCGGACCGCAGCCGGTTCGGCGAGAACGCCAAGATGTTCACGTCTGACTTGGGTGCCTTCAAGGGC
>Ga0193739_1000426_pt1 | contig 11847 bp, 14 predicted proteins | sample L2a2metaG_FD_144926 | JGI IMG/M metagenome (GOLD analysis project Ga0193739, IMG submission 144926) | Soil microbial communities from a riparian zone of the East river system, Colorado, United States - L2a2 | ecosystem: Environmental > Terrestrial > Soil > Riparian zone | place: USA: East River...
CCGAGCGCGACGACAGGAGGACGACGATGACCGAGGGGCCAACACCGCGGGAGCCGCGGGACGAGCCAGGCGCCCCCCATGAGGCACCCCGGTGGGAGTCGCCAGGCGCACCGCCCCCGCCGCCGCCGCAGGGGGAGACCTGGGAGCAGCAGCCGGGTTCCGCTCCCCCACCCCCGCCCCCGCCGTCCGGCGGTCAGGGCTGGGAGCAGCCGGGCGGGTACCAGCAGCCAGGCGGGTACTCCAGGCCGCCGGCGGGCAGCGGCATGGCCCCCAACGTCGCCTCCGGCCTTTCCTATGTGCTCACGTGGCTGACCGGCCTGATCTTCTTCCTGGTCGACAAGCGGCCCGAGGTCCGCTTCCACGCCATGCAGGCGATCGCCTACGGCGTGCTCTGGACCCTGGTGGCGGTCGTCCGTCCCTACATGCCTGGGCCGATCGGCGCGCTGTTCGGCCTGGTCCTGTTCGCCTTCTTCATCGGCTGGATCGTCCTCCTGATCCAGGGCTTCCAGGGGAAGCATTTCAAGCTGCCTGTGATCGGCGATTTCGCCGAGCAGCAGGCCGGCCGACCCGGGCTCTGAGCGCCGGGCCGGCACCCACCTCACCAGCCAACAACAAGGAGCAGCTCCGATGTCCCAGGGGTACGGACCGCAGGACCCCAACCAACCTGGCTACGGCCAGCAGCCACCCGCCCAGCCGCCCTACGGCAGCCAGCCGCCGCCGTACGGCACCCCGGCCCCGGCCAGCTACGGCCAGCCGGCGCCGGCCTACGGCGGCGACCAGCCCGGCCTCTACATGGGCCGGCCGCTGGCCAACTGGCCGCAGCGGGTCGGCGCCTACCTGATCGACGGCCTGATCGCCGGCATCCCGGCGTTCCTGGCCGCCATCCTGTTCAACCCCGACGCCGGCGAGCCGATGAGCGGGGCCAGCGCCATTGTCGTCTTCCTGCTCTACCTGGTCTCCCTCGGGATCACCGTCTACAACCGCTGGATCCTGCAGGGCCGGACCGGGCAGAGCTGGGGCAAGCAGGTGCTGAACCTGCGCCTGGTGCGCATGTCGGACGGGCAGCCGATCGGCGGGGGCATGGCCTTCGTGCGCGACCTGGCCCACTTCCTCGACGCGCTGCCCTGCTACATCGGCTACCTGTGGCCGATCTGGGACGCCAGGCGCCAGACCTTCGCCGACAAGATCATGAGCACGGTGGTGCTCGCCGAGGGCGCGGCACCGGGCAGGCCTTCCGGCTCGCCCTCCAACTACGGCGGCTTGGGGGCCTGATCGCTAGCCTTCCTTGACGGCGGCGACGGCCAGCTCGGCGGCCTCGGTGGGGTTGCGGCCGACCCGCACCCCGGCGGCCTCCAGCGCCTCGGCCTTGGCCTGGGCGGTGCCGCTCGACCCGGAGATGATCGCCCCGGCGTGGCCCATCCGCTTGCCGGGCGGTGCCTCGAACCCGGCGATGTAGGCGACCACCGGCTTGTCCATCCGGTCGCTGATGAAGCGGGCCGCCCGCTCCTCCTCGTCGCCGCCGATCTCGCCGATCATCACCACCGCCTCGGTCTCCGGGTCGTCCTGGAAGCGCCCGAGGACGTCGGTGAAGCTGGAGCCGACCACCGGGTCGCCGCCGATGCCGACGCAGGTGGTCTGGCCGACCCCGGCCGCCGCCATCTCGTACATCACCTGGTAGGTCAGGGTGCCGGAGCGCGACACCAGCCCGACCGGGCCGGCGTGGGTGATCTCACCGGGGATGATGCCGACGTTGGCCTTGCCGGGCGAGATGACCCCTGGGCAGTTCGGCCCGACCAGGGCGACACCCTTTGCCCGCACGTAGTTGTAGGCCCTGGTCATGTCCAGCACCGGGATGTTCTCGGTGATCAGCACGACCACCTCGATGCCGGCGTCGGCCGCCTCGTAGAGGGCGTCGACGGCGAAGCGGGCCGGCACGAAGATCAGCGAGGTGTTGGCGCCGGTGGAGGCGACGGCGGAGGCGACGGTGTTGAACACCGGGATGCCCTCGACGTCCTGGCCGGCCTTGCCCGGGGTGACCCCGGCGACCACGTTGGTGCCGTAGTCGCGGTTGCGCAGGGCGTGGAAGCGGCCCTCGCGACCGGTCAGGCCCTGCACGACCAGCCGGGTCTGCTGGTCGACGAGGATGGCCATGGCTCAGGCACCTGCCTTCGTGTCGGCCAGCTCGACGGCCTTGCGGGCGGCGTCGAGCATGGTGGCTGCCGGGATCACGTTCTCGGACGGGGAGCCGGCCAGCAGGGCGCGTCCCTCCTCGGCATTGGTGCCGTCCAGGCGCACCACCAACGGGACCTCGACCTTGTCGCCGAGGCGGTCGAGGGCGTCCAGGATGCCCTGGGCGACCAGGTCGCCTCGGGTGATGCCGCCGAAGATGTTGACCAGCACGCTGCGCACCTTGGAGTCGGAGAGGATCACCTCGAGCCCGTCGGCCATGGTCTCGGCCGAGGCGCCGCCGCCGACGTCGAGGAAGTTGGCCGCCTTGCCGCCGGCCTGGGCGACCACGTCCAGGGTGCTCATGACCAGGCCGGCACCGTTGCCGATGATGCCGACGTAGCCGTCGAGCTTGATGTAGTTGAGGCCCTTCTCCTTGGCCGCCTGCTCCTGGGGGTCGGCGGCGGAGGTGTCGCGCAGCTGCTCGAGGTCGGGGTGGCGGTCCAGCGACGAGTCGTCGATGCTGACCTTGCCGTCCAGCGCGATCACCTGGGCGTCGCCGGTCAGCACCAGCGGGTTGACCTCGACCAGCATGCAGTCGGCGGCCACGAACACGTCGTACAGCTTGGCCAGCAGCACCGCCGCGCCCTTGCGGGCCCGCTGGTCGAACCCGGCACCGTAGACCAGCTGGTTGACGTGGTAGCCGCGCAGCCCGACCAGCGGGTTGATCTGCACCTTGACGATCGCGTCCGGGTTCTCCTCGGCGACCTGCTCGATCTCGACACCGCCCTCGGCGGAGGCCATGGCCAGGAAGCCCTTGCTGGCCCGGTCGTGGAGGATGGCCACGTAGTACTCGGCGGCGATCTCGGAGGCCTCCTCGACCAGCACCCGCCGGACGGTGTGGCCGCGGATGTCCATCCCGAGGATCCGCTCGGCCTGCTGGCGGGCCTCGGCCGGGTCCTTGGCCAGCTGGATGCCGCCGGCCTTGCCGCGACCGCCGATCTGCACCTGGGCCTTGACCACCACCGTGCCGCCGACCTCGGCGGCGGCGGCCTCGGCCTCCTCGGGCGACCAGGCGACCTTGCCGCGCGGCACGGCCACCCCGTACTTGGCGAACAGCTCCTTCGCCTGATGCTCGAACAGGTCCATGCGTCAGCCTCTCCGTCGGTGGGCGGGGCGGTGCCCGGTCAGGCGGCCTGGTCGATGGCGCTCCGCAGCCACTCGACGATCTTCTGGGTCGGGGTGCCCGGGGTGAAGATCTCGGCGACGCCCTGCTCCTTGAGCAGGACGATGTCCTCGCGAGGGATGATGCCGCCGCCGAACACCAGCACGTCGTCGGCGCCGCGCTCATGCAGGAGCTCGACCACGCGGGGGAACAGGGTCATGTGGGCGCCCGAGTGGATCGAGAGCCCGACCGCGTCGGCGTCCTCCTGGACGACGGCGGCCACGATCTGCTCCGGGGTCTGGTGCAGCCCGGTGTAGATGACCTCCATGCCGGCGTCCCGTAACGCCCTGGCCACGACCTTGGCTCCCCGGTCGTGCCCGTCCAGCCCTGGCTTGGCCACCACCACCCGGATGCGTCCCTGCGCCACAGTGCCGTCTGCCCCCTTCGCCTTCGCCTCGGTCCGGCCGCAATGCCGGGCCGCACCTGGGAAGATACTACCCGGCCATCGAGCCGCCCCAACGCCCGAAGCTCCCGGAGGACGACCACCCCGTGCCCGCCGGCGATCCCACGCCTCCGACGCCCGGCCGCGACCCCGGCGGCCGGGTCGCCTACCTGCCGCCCCGGGCGGCCAGGGCGCGCAAGCTGATCCTGCGCAGCCAGCTCGGCCGCGGCTGGATCATGGCGTCGGCACTGTTCGGGATCGTGATCCTGGCGGCCGGCGTCCTGTTTCTGGCCAGGGCCGGCCGGCCGGGCCCGCCCTGGGTCCGGGTCGCGCGGCTGTCGGCCCTGCCCGCCGGCGCGGTCACCGAGGTGCTGGGGCCGGCCGGGCAGGTCGTGGTCGTCGACCGGCGGGGCGGCGAGCTGCGCGCCTTGCTGGCCCCGGGCGGCGCCTGCCCGGTGGAGGCCGCCGGCGACGGCTTCGCCCGCCCCTGCGCCGGGCACCGCTGGGACGCGACCGGCGCCCCCGCCGGCGACGGCCAGCAGCGGGCGCCCCCACCACTGCGCCCGGTCCCGATCTCGTTCGCCGGCGGCGACCTCTACATCGATCCTCGCTGACCCCGGTCCGTACCGGGCCGGACTAGTTCCATCAGGCCCCGCACTTCCGCCTTCAAGGTGGGTGCGCCGTCCGTCGGAGCCGACCGATACCTCAAATATGACCACTCTCCGTGGTAACGAGAGGTCAGGGAGGTGACGATGATCGCTCGGGTGCTGTGCGCAACGACCGGGTCGGAGCAGGCGGCCATGAAGATGGCCGCACTCTGGGGCGAGCAGGTGGGACGGTTCGAGCGGGCCGCGCCCGGCTTCCAGGGGGCGGTGCTGCTCCGGGAGGGGGCGAATCTGCTCGCCGTCTCCTGCTGGGACGGTCAGCGGGCCGCCGAGGCGGCGCTGGAGCCGCTGCTGGATCGGGTGGCCAGCTCCGACCTCGACGACCTGCTGGCCAAGCCCCTGTCCTGCCGCTTCAGGACGCTGTGACGGTACGGGCGCTGGCCGACCTCGGCCAGGGCGCCAGGGGGCGGATCGTGGAGCTGCGCCTGCCGCCAGGACGGCGGACGCTCCCCGGGTCGCCGCTGCAGCCGGGCGCCGTGGTCTACGTCGCCGAAGCCACCGGCGGCCGCTGGCTGCACGTGCGGATCGACTACCGCGAGTACTCGATCCCCCTCGGCGTGGCCGAGGGGGTCCTGATCGAGGTGCCCGAACGGCCGCAGCCGCCGACCGCCAGGGACGCCTACGCGGTGCTGGTGTCGCGCCTGGACCGGCGCAGCTGGCGGGTCCGGGTGATCGACCGGGCGAGCGGCGTGGTCGCCCGCAGCGAGTGGTTCGAGGACGAGCTGGCCGCACGCCGCCGCTTCCAGGAGCTGTCCGGCGACGCCGACGCCCTGGACGCCACCGCCTTCCGGGCCCGCTACCGGCTGCCCTGATCCCGGTGGTGCATGGTCTCGCCGTGGCTGTCGCGCTCGTCGATCCCGGCCGGGTCCAGGTGCAGGTCTACCGCGGCCACCCCAGGCAGGGCGTGGAAGACGGCGTGGCGGGCCTGCTCGCCGAGCTCGTGGGCCTCGCGCAACGGCAGGGCCGGGTCGACCTCGACGTGGACCAGGACGTGCAGGGAGCGGCCCACCCAGCGGGCCCTGACCGCATGCACGGCCTCGACACCCGGGACCGACGACGCCGCCCGCTCGATCTCGTCGATCACCTCGGGGTCGACCCGGTCGAGCAGCCGGGCCAGCACGTCGCGGGTGGTCCCGGCCAGCACCCAGACGATCACGGCCGAGAGCAGCAGGCCGGCCAGCGGGTCGGCGGCCGGCCAGCCGGCCCATGCCCCGGCGATCCCGGCCGCGGCGGCCAGGCTGGCCAGCCCGTCGACCCGCGAGTGGCGGCCGTCCGCCTCCAGCGGGACCGAGTTGATCCGCCGGCCCACCTCCAGCTTGTAGCGGGCCACGGCCTCGTTGCCGGCCACGCCGACCATGGCCGCGGCCAGCGCCCAGCCGGGATTGCGCAGCGCGGCGGCGTCCCCGGTCAACCTGGCCAGCGACTCCCAGGCGGCGACCACCGCCGAGGCGGCGATGGCCAGGACCACCAGCACACCGGCGACGTCCTCGGCCCTGGCGAACCCGAAGGTGTAGCCACGGTCGGGCTGGCGCCGGCCGACCACGAAGGCGACCCACAAGGTGACGGTGGTGAACACGTCGCCCAGGTTGTGCAGGCCGTCGGCGAGCAGGGCGACCGAGCCGCTGGCGGCCACGAAGGCGAACTCGACCGCGGCGGTCAACCCGAGGCCGATGGCCGAGAGCCGGACCGCCCTGAGGCCCTCGTCCTCCCCGGCCGGGGAGCCGGCCAGGGGGACCGGGGCATGGGCATGACTGTGGCCGTGACCGCGGCCGTGACCCTGATCGTGGCTGCCGCCCACCGCTCCCTCCATGCCTGCAGGCCCGCCGGGCGCCGGACATGCAGCGGGCCCATGGCGCCGACCGGGTGGGATCGGCGGCGCCAGGGCCCGACTGCCAGTGGCCGCGCACACCCGAAAGGGCGGGGCCACCGCTGCAAGGGTAAGCCGGCGCAGCCCTGGATACCAGCCCCCAGTGTGGAGAAAATGGCATCCGGGCCAACGGCGGCCCGGCAGGCGACCTGGAGGTGTGCCCATGGAAGCTCGTGTCGACCGCGAGGCCCCCGACCGCAACCTGGCCCTCGAGCTCGTCCGGGTCACCGAGGCGGCCGCCATGGCCGCGGCCCGCAAGATGGGCTTCGGCGACAAGGAGGCGGTCGACCAGGCGGCCGTTGACGCCATGCGCCACGTGCTCGGCTCGGTCTCGATGACCGGGGTGGTGGTGATCGGCGAGGGCGAGAAGGACAACGCCCCCATGCTCTACAACGGCGAGGAGATCGGCGACGGCACCCTCCCCGAGGTCGACATCGCCGTCGACCCGGTGGACGGGACCACCCTGACCGCCAAGAGCATGCCCAACGCCATCTCGGTGGTCGCCCTCTCCGACCGGGGCACCATGTTCGACCCTGGGCCCTGCGTCTACATGGAGAAGCTGGTCGTCGGACCGGAGGCGGCCGACGCGGTCGACTTCGAGGCTCCGCTGGCCCTGAACCTCCGGCTGGTCGCCAAGGCCAAGGGCGCCCATGTGGCCGACCTGACCGTCTGCATCCTCGACCGCCCCCGCCACCAGGACCTGGTCGGGCAGATCCGGCGGGCCGGTGCCCGGGTCAAGCTGATCACCGACGGCGACGTCGCCGGGGCGATCATGGCCGCCAGGGAGGGAACCGGTGTCGACATGCTGGTCGGGATCGGCGGCACGCCCGAGGCGGTGATCGCCGCCTGCGCCCTCAAGTGCCTGGACGCGGCCATGTACGGCCGCCTGTGGCCGCGCAACGACCAGGAGCGCCAGGCCGCCGTCGACCTGGGCTACGACCTCGACAAGGTCCTCAGCATCGACGACCTGGTCCGGGGCGACAACGTGTTCTTCGCGGCCACCGGCGTGACCGACGGCGAGCTGCTCCGCGGGGTCCGCTTCGACCGCAACGGCGCCAGCACCCAGTCCCTTTCGATGCGCTCCAAGTCCGGCACCTCACGTCAGATCGACGCGCGCCACCAGCTCGCCAAGCTGAGCCGCTACGCCAGCATCGACTACGGCTAGCCCGCCGGCCTGGTCCCGGTCACCCACAGGGCCTGGTTGTCGAGGCGGACCCGGCCGCCGTCGGTGACGAACGGCGCCCATGCCGCGGTGACCTTCGCCCAGACGCGCTCCTGCACCTCGGGTGGCTGCCCGTCGACCAGCGCCGTGATCGGCGGGGCGACGTCGCGCAGCCAGTGGGTCGCCCGCTGGGGCGAGGCGAGCTGGTAGGTCGCGGTCACGGTCCCGGTCCCGACCTCCTGGAAGCCGGCGGCCTCGACCAGTCCCCGCAGCCGGGCGGCGTCGGCGAGCGCGAACGGGCCGGGGACGCCGGCAGGGGGCGGCGGCAGCTTCAGCTCGGCGCCGATGACGGGCACGGATGCCGCGAACTGGACCGCCGGCGGCGGGCCCCACACGGCGGCGGCCAGCCGCCCGCCCGGCCGGAGGAAGGACCGCAGCCGCGCCAGCGCGCCGGCGACGCCGGGAAGGAACTGCAGGCCCTGGCGGCTCAGCACGGCGTCGAAGCTGGCCTCGGGGAAGCTGAGCTCCTCGGCGTCGCCCTCGACGAACTCGACGTTGTCGAGCCCCTCGGCGGCCGCCCGCTCGCGGCCGATCCCCAGCATCGCCCCCGAGATGTCGGTGCAGACCACGCGCCCGCCGGGGCCGGCCGCGCGGGCCGCGGTCAGGCCCGGCTCCCCGTAGCCCGCGGCCACGTCGAGCACGACGTCCCCCGGGCCGATCCCGGCCAGCTCGACCAGCTTCCGGCTCACCGCCAGCCCGCCGCCCTCGGCCTCGAGGACGTCGAACCAGGCCCGCCAGCCGGGCGCGGCGTCGCGCCACTCGGTCCTGGCCTTGGCCTTGTACTGGACCGGGTCGAAGGTGGTGGTCGACGGCATGGCCCTCCCTCTGGGTCGGCTGCGCCGCATGGGCCGACCCTACGGGGCAGGGTCGCCGTCCGGCATCGGCTGCTTCAGCCATCTCGCCGGCGGCACGGCATGGTGGGTTCTAGCCATCGGTCGCCAGGGAGATCCCGCTCGAGCGCGGCCGAGATGGCCGCGGCCCGGGAGGACACGCCGAGCTTGGCGAAGACGTTCTGCATGTGCCGGGCCACGGTGTGCTCGCTGAGGTGCAGCACCCTGGCGATGTCGCGGTTGCGCCTGCCCGCCGCGACCAGGCGCAGCACCTCGATCTCGCGGGCGGTGAGCAGGCGACGCGCCCGAGGTGGCTGCAGGAGGGCAGCCGCCCGGCGCGCGTCGCCGGCCGCGCCGAGCCGGTCGAACCCGGCCCTGGCGGCGTCGATCTCGACCCGGCCGCCGCCCTCGTCGCCGAGCATGCGCAGGGTGGCTCCGACCAGCACCCGCGCCTTGGCCTCCTCGTAGGGCAGCCCCAGCTCGCGCCAACCGTTGAGGCCGCGGCGCAGCTGCTCCAGCGCCGCGGCCGGGTCGTCCTCGGCCAGCAGCAGCGCGCCGGTGGCGGTCGCCGCGGTCGCCTCGATCACGGCGCCGGCCAGCGCTTCGGAGACGGTCGCCAGCTGCCGGCCGGCCTCGCGCGCCTGGTCGAGCGCGCCGGCCGCGATCGAGACCTCGACCTGGGCGGCCAGCAGGCGGGCGTGCGCGAACCGGTCGACCGCCGGCGGCGAGGCCAGGGCCGACCGCAGCGCGGCCAACGCCGCCGGCACCCGTCCCTGGGCCAGCCGCAGCAGCGCCATGCCGGGCTGCGGGTCCCATCCGAGCTGCTGGGCCCGGACGAACGCCTGCTCCGCCGCGGCCAGGTCTCCTCGGCGCCGCAGGACCTCGCCGACCCCGTACGACGCCTCGGCCGCTCCCCCCGGCTTGTGGGGCAGCAGCTCGTCGTGGGCCAGGCGCAGCTCGGCTTCGGCCTCGTCCCAGTCGCCGCGCAGGGCCAGGACCTCGCCGCGGTAGATGCGGCACAGGCCCTGGCTGTACGGCGTGGTCGCGGGGAGCTCGCGGCACCACCGCCTGGCCGCCTCGGTCCACTCGCCGGCCCGCCGCAGGTCGGCGAGGTCCCTGCAGGCCAGGATCACCGAGCAGTAGACCCAGCCGGTGTAGAGGGGCGCCAGCTCGCCGGCCAGGACGAAGGTCATGGCCTCGTCGAGCAGGGCGACGCCCTCGTCGATGCCGCCCTCGGCGACCAGCGCGCGCCCCTGGAGCTGCATCCCGATCGCCGCCAGGTCGGCGTCGCGGTGGCGCCGGGCCGTCTGGACGGCCTGCGCGGCATGCTCGACGGCCTGGTCGAGCGGGCCCTGGTGCAGGTAGAGCTCGGCCTGGGCGAATTCCAGCCAGCCGTGCTCGACGCCGCCGGGATCCTGCTCGACATGCCGGAAGCCACGGCGCAGCCAGCCGACCGCGACCGCGCGCTCGCCGCGGTAGAAGTGGTCGTGGAACAGCCGAGCGGCGGTCCTGGCCGCTCCCCGGTCATCCCCCGCCTGGCGGAACGCCACGTGGGCGCGGTGGCGGGCGGCGATCGACTCGCCGGTCAGGCACAGCCACCAGGCCGCCTCGGCAAGCGCGTCCAGCTCGGCCGCCTGGAGGCTGGCCGGGTCGCGGGCGCTCAGCTGGTGGTAGACGTCGAGCCAGGGCCCGGTCCGCACGGTCTCCCGCACCCGCTCCGTGCCCGCGCTGCGCTCCACGACAACCTCCCGGAAGGATCCTAGCGCCGCCGTGTGGACAGTGTGTCCGGTACCGGGCGGGATGGCGGCGCCGTCGCGTAGGCTTCCGGCACCCGGTCGCCGATGCTGGCGGCCGCCGCCGAGCAAGGAGGCCTTGCCGCATGAGCCAGATCGATGCCTCGGACTTCTCGTCGCTGAGCGCCGCCGTGGAGCAGAGGTCCAACGAAGAGCTGGTCAACGCCATCCAGCAGCAGGACGGCGGCGTCGACGGGGTCCTCGAGAAGGTCTTCGCCGGCATGGCCGAGTCGTTCAGCGCGGCCAAGGCGGCCGGCCAGCAGGCCACCGTGCAGTACGAGATCAGCTCACCCGACGGCACCCACGAGTACGCCATGCGCATCGCCGACGGGCGCTGCGAGATCGCCAAGGGAAGGGCGGAGAGCCCGCGGGTCACCATCCGCATCGGCCTGGCCGACTTCCTGCGCCTGATCACCGGCAAGGCCAACGGCATGCAGCTGTTCATGACCGGCAAGCTCAAGGTGTCCGGCGACCTGTTCTTCGCCCAGACCTACCAGAGCTGGTTCGACCGGCCGCAGGCCTAGCGGATTCACGCCGAGGTGCAGCGGGCGGGTACCGGTCGACAGGCTCGGCCCGCCCGTAGCCGGTTACCTCCACTCCAGCTCGACCAGCACGGCCCGGTGGTCGGAGGCCGGGCCGCCGACGATGCGGGCGCCGCGGCGCCGCACGGTGGCACCCGCCCCGGCGGCCAGGACATGGTCGAGCTGGACCAGCGGGGCGTGCGACCCTGGCGGGCGGTTCCGGAAGGTGCCCCCATGGACCAGCGGCCGCCATCCGGGCCGCGACAGCAGCCGCACCGCCGGCCACCACAGGTTGAGGTCGCCGAGGAGCAGGCGGGGCCCGCCCAGGTCGTCCAGGTGGCGCTGGAGGGCCCGTAGCTGGCCGAGGTTGGGGCCGGGCACGAAGCTCAGGTGGGTGCCGGCGACGGTCATCCGCCTGCCGCCGTCGGCCAGCCCGGCGACCAGGGCGACCCGCGGCTCGTCGCGGCCGCTCTGGGGCAGCAGCACGGTCTCCACCTGGTCGAGCGGCAGGCGCGACAGCAGCGCGATCCCGTAGGCGGTGCCGCCGGGATCGGGATCCCCGGGGGCCGGCGCCCGCCAGCCCTCGGGGCTGCCAGGGGTGCCGAGCAGGGCCGGGGCGTAGCGCCACTCCATGCCGAGCGCCCCGGCCAGCTGGGCGGCCTGGTCGGTCCGGTGGCTGCGGGGCTGGAAGCGGTCGACCTCCTGGAGCACCACCAGGTCGGCCTCCAGGCGGCGCAGGGTGGCCAGGGTGAGGTCCAGGTCGACCCTGGCCCCGTCCCAGGTCCGGCCGGCGAAGATGTTCCAGGTGGCCACCCGCAGGATCCGGGTCACGAGGTCACCGTGACCCGGTCGCCGAGGGCGACCCGGCCGCCGGCCACCACCCGGGCGTTGATTCCGAACAGGGCGTCCCGCTGCCGGTGCAGCCAGCGCAGCAGCTCCGGCCAGCGTCCGGGGCCGCCGGGGTCCCTGGTCGGGATCACGCAGCGGACGCACGGATGGAGCAGGGCCAGGGTGACCTCGCCGACCTGGAGCCGGCCACCTTCCCAGCGCTCCTCGGCGAACGCCGGGGCGTCCAGGTCCAGGTGCAGGTTGGGCCGGAAGCGGCGGAGGTCCAGGGGCCGGCCGAGGGCGGCCTCGGCGGCCCCGCGGGTCGCCTCGGTGGTCACCAGCACCGAC
>Ga0193739_1000427_pt1 | contig 11845 bp, 12 predicted proteins | sample L2a2metaG_FD_144926 | JGI IMG/M metagenome (GOLD analysis project Ga0193739, IMG submission 144926) | Soil microbial communities from a riparian zone of the East river system, Colorado, United States - L2a2 | ecosystem: Environmental > Terrestrial > Soil > Riparian zone | place: USA: East River...
TACCTCTCGAAGCCGCATGCGTTCGAGGCAGTCGGGCGGCGATTCCTGAGTAGCGTGCCCGCCGACCCACGCTGCCGGTCTTGCGGCGCGCCGTTCGCGGGCGCCGGGGGTGTCGGCATGCGGCTGATCGGCCGGCGTCAGTCCATGGCCAACCCGAACTATTGCAACGCCTGCGAGACCAAGCTGATCAAGTACCACGGTGGCGCCGAGGTCGAGGGCTCGGCGCTGTTCGCCGACATCCGTGGCTCCACGGCGCTGGCTGAGAAGATGACGCCCACCGAGTATCGCTCGGTGCTCAATCGCTTCTACACGACGGCGTCGCGCGTCGTCTTCGCGCACGATGGCCTGGTGGACAAATTCGTCGGTGACGAGCTGGTCGCCATATTCCCGCATGCCCTCAGCGCCCAGCGCCACGCCCAGCGTGCCGTGGAGGCGGCCCAGGATCTGCTCCGCTCGACCGGCCATGCCGATCCCTCGGGTCCGTGGGTATCACTTGGAGCCGGCATCCACACGGGGCGCGTCTGGTTCGGCGCGGTGGGGGAGGGTGGCCACGTCGAGCTGACCGTGGTTGGCGATGCGGTCAACGTCACCGCTCGACTGGTCGCGCAGGCGGAAGCGGGCGAGATCCTCGTCTCGGCCGAGGCCGCTGCGAAGGCCGGCCTGGAACCGACGCTGCCGCGACGAGCGCTCCAGCTGAAGGGCAAGCAGGAGCCGATGGAGGTTGTGAGCCTTCGCGTAGAAGGTAAGGCGGCGGCCGAGTCGTGAGCCGCCGCATGCGTTCAGAATCGGCTGCGATGCCTGCTACAGACCACCATCCCGCGCCGCCGCGCCGCGATCACAAGCTGGAGCTGTACGAGCTGGAGCGCCTGGCCCGGACCTTCGATGCCATCGGTGACGAGATCGGCGGGGCCAAGTACCCGGCCGTCGCGTTCGTGCAATGGCTGGCCGGCGAGTACGCGGCCACCGGCCGGCGCCCGGTAGTCCCGAGCCGATGACATCCCAGCTTCGCGTGCTCGTCGAACAGCCCACGAGGGGCAAGCGCTGGGTCGCCGTTGCGGCGGACTGGCCGGGTCTCGAACGAGGCGGCAAGACGGAGGACGAGGCGGTCGAGAAGCTCGCCCGCTACGTGCCGCGATACCTCCCGGTCGCGAAGCGCGTCCGGCTGGGCTCGGAGCTCGCGACCGAGACCGACCTCGACATCATCGGCCGGTACCCGGGGGTCGGCTCGACCGACTTCTGGGGCATCTCGTTCGCGCCGTCGCCGCTCGACCGCGAGCCGTTCGACGCGCCGACCTTCGACCGCCAGGTGCGGCTGCTGCGCGCGGCGTGGGCCGAGTTCGACGAGACGGCCGCCCGTGTCTCGGCGGAGCTCCGGCCGGGTGTCCGGGGCGGCGGCCGCTCCCGCGACGAGATCGTTCGGCATGTCCTGGCGAACGAAGGTGGCGACTTCTCGAAGCGCGTGGAGGCGAAGTCCGAGCTGGAGGACCTGCTGACGCCGGGCGGGCTCGCCCATCATCGCGACCGCTTCGTCGAGGCGATGCGCGCTTGGTACGCGGAGGGCAAGCCGCTCGGCAACTGGACGATCCCGTACCTGCTCCGCCACACGGCATACCACGCGCTCGACCATACGTGGGAGATGCAGGACCGGGACCTGACGGACGACGCCTCCGCCGGATGACCGCTATGGCGCGACCGGCGGCGGCCTAGATTCGTACCCCAATCTGTACCCCTTAGCGGTTGGATTCCGGGGGGTACGGCTGGACGCTGGGGGACGGTCTGCACGCTCAAACTGCTACCCTGAGCGAGGTCGGGCCTGAATGGGGTTCAGGAGGTCGCTGGTTCGAATCCAGTCGCCCCGACCACAGTCACGGGACCACGAAACGCCGCAGCCCGATATGGGCGCTCCGGCATGAAGTCTCGACGAAATGGGGGGCATGCGAGCGTGCTCAGAGCCATGACGCAGATGCGACCAGCCGTCGTGCTCCTGGTGGCAGTCCTCACCGCCTGCACCGGTGCGCCATCGGCGTCGAGCTCGGCCTCGATGCCGAGCGAATCGGCCGGCGCGGACGCCACCGCGTCGCCCTCTTCGCCAAGCCCGTCTCCCATCCTTCGCGATGAGACCTCGGCCGCCGGCCTCGCGCTCATTCGGTTGGTCGACGGCATCGCTCAGGTCTTCGTCATCGATGCTGACGGTTCCGCGCGGCAGGTCACCGGCCTCGGGGAGCACGCATCCCTCCCGGCGGTTCGCCCGTTCTGGTCCCCGGACCGGACGCAGATTGCCTTCCGCCCACGTGCGCTGGGCGCAGGAATGGATCCGCAGCTATGGCTGGTGAATGCTGACGGCTCCGAGCAGCGGCCGATCGCCGATCTGGGCGAAAGCATCGGCTGGTCGCCAGACTCCACCAGGCTGCTGTTTCAGGACTCCGTGTTTACGACCGATAACACTGGCGAGCCGCCGGCAATGTGGCTCGTCGAGGTCGCCACGGGCGAGGTGACCATGCTGGGGCGCGGCAACGTGCCTGCGTGGCTGCCGGACGGCCTCAGCATCAGCTACTTCCCGATCGCCGGAATCCTTCCGGACAACACGCAGCCGCTGGTCGTGGATCCTCTCTCCGGCGGAGAGCCACACGAGATCGCCCGGGCAGAGGGTGCCTGGTGGTCTCCAGACGGGTCGGCATTGCTGCTGCTGCAGGACGACGGCCTCTACCTTGCCAAGACCGATGGGTCGAATGCCCGCCACCTGGTCGATGGCTACTCACCGGTCTGGTCGCCGGACGGGTTGCGCGTCGCGTATGCCTACGACGTCACGGCCGATGCGTTGCCGATCATCGGGGTCGTGGATCGGGACGGGCAGGTCCTCTGGTCGGGCGAGATCGGTGGAGATCCGAGCTGGTCCCCGGACGGGACGATGTTGGCGGTCGAAGTCGGCTACCCGGAGACCTCGATTCAGATCCTGGACGCGGCCAGCGGCCGATTGCTGTGGGAGCTTGAGGGAGAGGACCCCGCCTGGTAGAGCGGGAGCCGTTCAGGGATGCATGGCATGCTCCAGCCGCCGGCGATCTGCTGTCTCGAGCTGGATCGTCGAGTGCTCCATGTCGAAGTCATCGGTCAGGCAGGCGCACACTTCCTCGAGGACCTGTGCGGGATCAGCGCCGGGTCGCATGACGACGTGGGCTGACACGACGTTGATGCCGGAGGTGAGCGTCCAGGCATGCAGGTCGTGGACGTCGACGACGTCCACGGCGCGCAGGAGGTGCTGTCGCACCTCGTCGAGGTCGATGCCCTTGGGCGTGGCCTGAAGCAGCACGTCGACCGCCTCGCGTAGCAGGCTCCAGGTGCGCGGCAGGATGAGGGCAGCGATCAGCAGTGAGGCGATCGGGTCAATCGGTGTCCAGCCCGTCAGGATGATGACAAGTCCGGCGACGAGGACAGCAACCGAGCCGAGCAGGTCGCCGAGGACCTCCAGATACGCGCCGCGCAGGTTGAGGCTGGTCTGCGATCCGGGCTGCAGCAGACGCATCGAGACGAGATTGACGGTGAGCCCTACGACCGCGATCCCGACTACCGGGAGACCGACCACATCGGGTGCTGCGGCGAAGCGCTGGATGGCCTCGTAAACGATGTAGCCGGCGACAGCGAACAGGATGAAGGCATTGGCCAGGGCCGCGAAGATCTCGAACCGGTAGTAGCCGAATGACTTCTCGGCAGTCGCGGGACGCCCCGCAAACCAGATGGCCAGCAGAGCCAGTCCGATGCCCGCGGCATCGGTGAACATGTGACCGGCGTCGGCCAGCAGCGCCAGCGAGTTGGTCAGCAGCCCGCCGATGACCTCCACAACCAGGAAGGCAGCCACCATGCCGAAGACCGCAAGCAGGCGACGTCGGCCGGCTGCGGCGGCCGATTGGCCGTGGGCATGCCGCAATCGGGCCGTCGCGCCACCCCTCGCTCTCGGCTCAGCCATTGTGATCCTCGCCGCTCCACGCCTCGCGCCCCTCGCGTAGCAGGATCACAGTGACCCCCAGTGCCGCCAGCGGATCGGCCCACCACCAGCCGAACAGGGCGTTGAGGCCGATGCCTACCAGCACTACGACGGACAGGTACCAGCATGCCTGCGTCTGCTCCGCGTCGGCGGCGAGGGCGCGACTGCCAAGCTCGGCTGCGGTGCGCCGCTTGGCGCGGGCCAGCCACAGCATGACCCCGATCGAGACGGCGGTGACCCCGATGCCCAACGGGCTTGCGTCGGGCCGCTCCTGGCTGATCAGGGTGGTGACCGCGTCGAACGCGATGTAGGCCGCCAACGCGAAGAACGATCCGCCCACCAGTCGCTCCGCCCGCCGCTCGATGCGCTCGATCGCCTCCTCGTCCTGATCGCCAGCCGCCTCAGCGCGCAGGCGCCAGACAAGCACGGAGCCTGATGCGCTCTCGACGAAGCTGTCGATGCCGAAGCCGAGCAGCGCGACGCTGCCGGCCACCACCGCCGCGGTGACCGCAAGTGCGCCCTCCACCAGGTTCCAGCCGATCGTCAGGTACTCGAGTCGGAGGCCGCGCTGGAGCAGCGAAAGACGCGCTGAGGTCGCGGCCGTGCTCATGCGATGGTCGACGCCTGTTCCTCGGGCTCGACCTCACTGGCGTGGCGCAGGCCATCGCCAAAGACGTGCCGGACATGCTCATCGGCCAGGCGGTAGTACACGATTCTTCCCACCTTGCGCCGCGCGACGACGCGCCGGTCGCGCAGCAGGCGGAGCTGATGGCTGAGCGCCGACTGACTGATGCCGAGCAGCAGCGCCAGGTCGCAGACGCACAGCTCATCGGCCAGGCTCAATGCGTGGAGGATGCGTGTGCGGGTGGCGTCGGCCAGCAGCGCGAAGGTCGAAGCTACGGCATCCGCGGCCGCGTAGTCGATGACACGTCCCAGCAATGGGGCGACGTGTTCGGGGTGGAGGCACTCCACCTCGCAGCGTTCAGCGGTCAGCGTCTGAATACCTGAAGATGTGCTCATATGTCCGATATTACAGCCTGGCGAGTGATGTCATCAACGCTCTGCATGCTCGGCAGTACACTCGGCTCACACCAGAAGTGGAGGAGAAACGTGAGCGCGTATCGAGCCAAGGGCAGTGGCACGCGCGAGGACCCGTGGGTCCTGAAGACGCCGAGCGGGACCTCCGAGTACCAGATGTACCGCGACGAGGCGGCCGATCCACCGGCGCTCATCTGCCAGGTCGGGTCCACCCAGCTGAAGTACAACCTGCGAGCGATCGAGGACCTGCACGCGGCGTTGAAGGCGCACGGCGACTGGATGCCGCTTGGCAGCGCCGACGAGCAGAAGCCGGCCGCGGAGGGGACGGTCGAGGCATGGGGCCGCTCGCCGAACAACCCCGTCGGCGGATGGTATGGCCTGCGCAAGGGCTATCGCGGCCGGTTCGGGATGTACATGCCCCCGCTGCTGGAGGCGCTGGGCCTGGCCGAGGTCGAGCACAACCCCAAGAACAACGGGATGCGCGCGCTCTAATTAGCCTCGAAGGGGAGCTAACCGAGGAGGGGTGGTGCCATGGGCACCACCCCTCCTTTGTTCAGTCGCGTTCAGCGACGATCGTTAGCGCGAAAGCCGCTGGTCGAACTCTGTGCTCGGCGAATCGGTCGCTCCACCCACGCTCAACTGTCGCAGTGCCGCGTCGGCAGCAAGCGAGGTCGTCGTGAGCGGCTCCTGGGCGAAGTTCCGCTTCGAGAAGAGGAGGGTCGCATGGGCCGCCGCGTCGGACATCTGGTCCAGGGCAGTCAGGCCGACCCACGGCGTACCCAGGCCGGTTCCTGCGAACGTATCGCAGGCCAGGTGGTAGCACGGGTCGTACTGGGCTCCCGGGACGCCACCATAGACCGCGGCCTGTGCCACGGTCTTGATGCCTTCCGCCCCGGTGAATAGCCCACCGGCAGGGATGCCGACAGGAAATGCCAGGGTCGGCGTGATGAACGGGCCGTAGTCTGACCGACCACTGAACGGCGTGGGCTCGCTGAGCAGGCCCTGCGACGCGAAGTAGTGGGCGAAGACGCGCTCGATCTCACCCGATCCGGGTGGTCCCAGCTGGACGCCGGGTCCGACCGGGAAGGTCGAATTGTTACCGTCGTACACGAAGCGAACCATGTTCGGTGAGCCGACCATGTCGAAGTTCAGCATCATCTCGATCTGGCCGCGCTCGGCCGCACTGAGGTTCGCCACGTAATAGCTGGATCCGATGAGCCCGCCTTCCTCGGCGGCGTACCACATGAATCGAAGCTTGTTGCGGGCGTCGCGACCCTGGGCCGCGAAGACCTCCGCGATCTCGAGGATCGTGCCTGAGCCCGAGCCGTTGTCGTTGATGCCCGGCCCGCGCGTCACGCTGTCGAGGTGCGCGCCGACCACAACCACCCGGTTCGGGTCACCCCCCGGCGTCTCGGCGATGACGTTGCGAGTGGTCCGCTCCTCGGCGAGCTGGTCGCTCTTGACGTGAACGGTCACACCAGTCGGGCCGTTGACGACGCCATTCCGCAGGCTGTTACCAAGCTCGAAGGTAATTCCGATAGTCGGCAGGTCGACAGGGGGCGGGCTCAACGTTGGGAAGAGCACGGCAGTTCGTCCCGGCTGGCCCTCATTGAAAATGATGGCCGCTGCTGCCCCCGCGGCGAGAGCGTTCTCCGCCTTCACACGGAAGGTGCAGGTGCCGCGCTGCATCAGGGCAATATGACCAACCGTGAACCCGGCGAAATCGCCTGCCTCGCACCCGCTGGTATTTCCGTTCATCAGTCCTGGGCTCGGCACGACCAGGTCGACGGCAGTGATCGGTGCGGTGACGTCGCCGCTTCCGGAATAGCTTGCGGTGCCGAAGTCGACGCCGTCGACGTAGACCGCCGCCGGCGCTGTTATCCGCTCGAACACGGGCGGCGTTGCGTCCCCCACGAACGTGAACGTGAACTCCTGGAAGCTGACGTCGTACCCGGCTGCGGTGGCGCGATCGTAGACGTACTGGGCGGAGGCGTCATAGCCACCCAGCCCAGATGGCCGGTTGCCGCCGTTGTCGTCCGCGAACGACTGGAACGCGGCCTGGTGCTCTCGGATCCCGGCCACGGTGACACCCTTGCGGAATCCCTTGGTCTGCTCGATCTCAGAGATCGGGTTGGCGCCCGATGCGACGGGCGCAATCAGGCTGCTTCCGACGAACGCCAGGGTTGCAAACACCCCGGCACGGGAACGTCGATCTCGGAAGTACGACAAATGTGGCCTCCTCTTGGTTGTCTCCACGGCTTGCCCTCCGCGTTGCTACCAAGGCAGCGGTGGCGAGACCTGCAATCCAAAGGCCACATGCGGCACCAATGCTTCCGCGCTCCGGCCGGGGACGTTTCTGCGGTGCACCGGAGCACCGCTTCTGGCTTCCGAGAGACGAAATCGCCCTGGGGAACGATTCCGAGGCGTTGGTCGCCGGCGCCGGACCGGACCTGGGGGAGCGAGGGCCACGACCTCTGCTTCTCCCCAGATCCCCCCGGCGGACGTCCGAGATCGCCGTTACATGATCCCGACGACGTGACCCTCCGGGTCCGCGAAGAGCGCGATCGTCGTGTCCTTCGCCACCTCGGTCAGCGGCATGATCACCCGGCCGCCCAGCTCCTCGACGCGCCGGAGCGTGGCCTCAGGGTCATCGGCGTGGACGTAGAAGGTCACCTGCCCGGCCGAGCCGTCGCGCGTCGCGCCGATCCCGCCGCCGATCGCGCCCGGGCGCTCCTCGCGAAGCATCCCGTAGCCGCCGGGGTTGTCGGTGTCGAGCTTCCAGTCGAAGACCTCGCTGTAGAAGCGCTGGAGGCCTTCCCCGTCCTTGCCGGTCACCTCGAAATGAATCACCTTGGCAGCCATCGTCATCTCCGTCCCGCTACGTGGACGGTCATGGATTGCCGTCCTCTGCACCTACGACGACCGGCAGACGCCGGAATCGACACCGGGGTCAGCCGTCGGGGGCGACGCGGATGATCCGGTCGTCTCCGTCTGCGTTCGAGGTCGAGACGTAGAGGGCTCCATCGGGACCGATGACGACGGCCCGCAGCCGTCCGAACTCGCCGTCCAGCAGGGTCTCGACCAGCGCCAGCTGCCGGTCGCCGTCGGAGAGCGCGAACCGACGCAGGTCGCCCTCCTTCAGGGTGCTCACGATCAGACTCCCGCTGCGGCCGCCCCAACCGGTCTCCGGAAGGAAGACGGCGCCCGAGGTGGCCAGCGTCGGGTTGCCCGATGCCCAGAGCGGCGGCAGGTAGTCGCTCGCCGGTCGGCATCGGTCTCCGGCTGATCCGTCCTGCGCCGGACCAGGGTTGGCGAGCCCGCTCCAGCAGGCGTAGCCGTAGTTGCCGCCCGCGATGATGCGATTGATCTCGTCGTCGATATCCGTTCCATGCTCGGCGGCCAGGACGAGCCCGTCGGAGCGGATCGCCACGCCCTGCGGGTTGCGGTGACCCACGCTGTAGACCGCGCTGCGCCCGGTCGCGCCGGGCAGGACCGGATTGTCGGCCGGCAGGCTGCCGTCAGCGTTGAGCCGCAGGACCTTCCCGTTGAAGCCGTCCGGGTCCTGCGGAGGGTTCACCTCCGCAGCCGAGATGTTGCCGTCGCCCATCGTCATCCAGAGGTGCCTGGTGGCGTCCATCTCGACCGCGCAGCCGTTGTGGTGGATTGCGGCCGCCATCGGTTCGGCGAAGAGCGGGCCGTCGAAGGTGAGCTGGCCGTCCGGCGCCAGCCGGTAGCGCAGCAGCTCGTTGTGCCAGAGCGCGTCGCCATCGGGCCCATCGGTGTCGAGCGAGGCGCAGACGTAGGCGTACGGGTTCGCGGCCAGGTCGCGGTCGATGCCCATCACGCCCGCCTCGCCCTCGGCCCGGACGTCGGGCACCGTGGTGGTGGACAGCAGCTCGGCGCCCGGTTCGGCGCCGGCATAGACCCGGACCTGCCCCTCGCGCTCGGTCACCAGCATCAGGCCATCCGCCGTGAAGGCGATGTCCCATGGCACGTTCAGGCCCGACTGCACCACGGTCGTGCGCAACGGCCCGGGTGGACGGGTGAGCGCAAGGCCGGCAACGACGGCGGCGACGGCTGTAGCCAGCACCAGCCAGAGGCCGATCCAGTGGCCCGATCTGACGGTCTTGCCCTGCACCCATCGATATTGGCACCGACTACCATCCGCGACGTGACGCCGCCGCCACTGCCCGCCACTCCGCCGTTCACCCTGCGCGCCCGCCTGCTCACCCCCATCGCCGAAGGTGGGATGCGATATGAGCACGACGCCCTGATCGCGGTCGATGCGAGCGGCCGCCTCGCACGAATCGGCCCAGGCGACGCCTCGATGGCCGATGCCGTGGTGGACCTCCGGCCCTGGGTGGTGATGCCCGGCCTGGTCGACCTGCACGCTCACCTTCCGCAGCTGCCGAATGCGGGGGTGGGCGCGGGCCTGCACCTCCTCGCCTGGCTCGAGCGATACATCTTCCCGTTGGAGCGCGACTTCGACGAGGCAGCCGCCGAGCAACTCGCGCCGGCGGCATTTCGCGCGTTCGCGCGGGCGGGCACCACCACGGTCGTCGCTTACGGCGCGATCTGGCAGCCGAGCCTGGATGCGTGCTTCCGAGCCGCGGAGGCGCATGGCATCCGGGCCGTGATCGGCAAGGTGATGATGGACCGCCTCTCCTATGACACCGAGCTCCAGGAGGACGAGGTGCTGGAGCTCTCCCTGCGGCAGTCGGCGGAGCTGTGCGAGCGCTGGGACGGCCGCGACGACGGCCGCCTGCGCTACGCCTTCACCCCGCGCTTCGCTGTCAGCTGCTCGGCTGAGATGCTGCGCGAGTCCGCCCGACTGGCAGCGACGACGGGCGCGTTCTGGCAGACGCACCTTGCCGAGGATCGCGGCGAGATCGAGGAGGTTCGCAGGCTCTTTCCCGAGGCGCTCGACTACACCGACGTCTACGACCGCGCGGGTGGGCTCTCGCGGCGGGCGATCCTGGCGCACGCCATCCACCTCTCCAAGCGCGAGATCGACCGCCTGGCGGAGACGGGGGCCGTGGTGGCGCACTGCCCCGCGTCGAACCTCTTCCTGGCCAGCGGGGCGATGCCGCTGGCCAGATACCTATCGGCCGGGATCCGGGTAGGACTCGGGTCGGACGTGGCGGCCGGCCCTGACGCCTCGATGTTCGGCGTCATGCGAGCCGGCGCCTACACCCAAAACGCCCTGCACGGCATGGGCCTAATCGCCGACGAAGCCCTGCCGCCCGCGGCATGGCTGCGACTCGGGACGCTCAGCGGCGCCGAGGCGCTCGGCGTGGGCGACCGCATCGGCTCCGTGGAGGAGGGAAAGGAGGCGGATCTGATCGTCGTCGATCCATCCGTGACCCTGCCGCTTCCAGGTGTTGGGGTCGCTGTGGACGACGGCCCGGACGAGATCCTGAGCCGCCTCATCTACCGATCGCACCCGGACATGGTTCGCGGCGCCTGGGTACGGGGGCGGCTTCTGCCGACCTGAGGCCCCGCGTTAGCTTCATCCCGTCACCTGCCGTCACAAGGCACGCTATCCATGATCCGCGTAGCGCATGAGGCGTGGGCGGAGCGTGCGGACCGGCCACATGCTCCTCGCGCGGGCGTGGGATCCTGCCTAACGTGCCCGGTGGCAGCACCTGACAGGACCGATGCGAGCTACGTGCCAAAACGTGCCTGTCGGCACCATCTGACAGGACGGCGCACCAGGTGCGTCGCGGCGAGGCGCATCGGTCTGGACAGCATCCGCTAGGCTACGCGGCGATGGGCATGGATCGGATCATCCAGATCCTGGTGAACGCGGCCGCGCTGTGGGTCGCCGTCTGGCTCCTGGACGGACTCGACTTCGCCGGGGAGTGGTGGAAGTTCCTGCTGGTCGCGGTCATCTTCAGCCTCATCAACAGCTACATCCGGCCAATCCTGCGGATCCTCACCTTCCCGATCACGATCGTGACGATGGGCCTCTTCCTGCTGGTCATCAACGCCCTGCTGCTCATGCTGCTCGGTGCCATCAGTGCGCAGCTGGCGCTCGGCTTCACGGTGGCCGACTTCTGGGCCGCGCTCCTGGGCTCGATCATCATCTCGATCGTGGGCTGGATCCTCTCCATGGTCATCGGCGCCAGCCGGATGCCCGGCCGGCTGGTCTGATCGGGGCAACTCCGCCCCTGACGCGCCGCGCAAAGCCGTCCACGTGACCCGCGCCCCGATCCCTGTTGCCCTCACCTTCGCCGTGGCGGCTGCCCTGGCGATCACCCTCACCGGGCCGCTGCTCCTCTTCAACCCGTGGCTGGTGGGCCTGGCGCAGGCACGCCATGGCGTCCCCGCCCTGCTCGGCACCGACCAGCCGACCGTCGACCGCCTCACCGGCTCGATGCTCGGCGACCTGTTCCTGAACGGCGACTTCACCGTCAGCCTGGACGGGGAGCAGCCCGTCCTTGACGCGTCCGAGCGCAGCCACATGCGAGACGTCGGCGGCCTGGTGCGAGCCCTGGTCGCGCTCGAAGTGCTCGCGCTGGCCGCGCTCCTGATCGCCGGGCGACGGCTGCGGGCGGAGCGCACGCGTCGCGGCCGGCTCTTGCTGGTCGGCGCGGCGGTTGTCGGCGGTGCCGCGGTCGCAGGAGCCCTCGTTTTCGCGGTGGCGTTCGAGGCGGCCTTCGCCGCCTTCCACGCACTCTTCTTCGCCGCCGGCACCTGGCAGTTCAGCACCGACTCCAACCTGCTGCGCCTCTTCCCGCAGCCGTTCTGGTTCGAGCTGTCGCTGGTGGCGGGCGCGGTGGTCGCCGTCAGCGCGCTTGGTGCGACCCTCCTCGGACGGCGCGACCT
>Ga0193739_1000429_pt1 | contig 11801 bp, 7 predicted proteins | sample L2a2metaG_FD_144926 | JGI IMG/M metagenome (GOLD analysis project Ga0193739, IMG submission 144926) | Soil microbial communities from a riparian zone of the East river system, Colorado, United States - L2a2 | ecosystem: Environmental > Terrestrial > Soil > Riparian zone | place: USA: East River...
CGCCCCCGGTGAAGCCATGCACCGTGGTCACGACGGGAATCCCCAGCCGGCGGGCGACTCCCCCGTCCAACACGTCGGGACGGTAGCCGTGTGTGTGCATGACGTCGGGCCGCACCTGGCCGCAGAGCCGCCGGATCGCCGCACGCTCCGCCAGCCGGCCCGCCCCCACCAGCCCGTGCGTGTGCACGCCGGCGCGGGCAAGGGGCGCGAGAAACGCGCGCATGGCGCGGTCCTCCCCGGTTCCCACGACGGCGGCCACATGGACCTCGTGCCCCAAGCCCCGAAGCCCCGTTCCCAGCAGCTGAACGACGCGCTCGAGACCGCCGAATGCACCGGGAGCGACTACTTGCAGAATCACCAATGACGTGTGGGCACCGCGCGCACGAAGGGGGGGGAATGTCGCGAGCGGGGTGAGCGCCGCAACACGGCGCTGGCCACGGCTCGTGCGACGATGGCCGCGCCCGCCGGCGTGTAGTGCACGAAGTCGTAGTAGTTGTCGAGCGTGGGCGCCAGCACCGGTCGCAGGTCGAGGTGCTCGATGCCGAGCTCTTCGGCGACCAGGGTGGCGCGTGCATCGACGAGCCCCATCAGCCGGTTGAGGACGTCCTGCGCGTAGTAGACGGTGATGTGCTCCTTCCACGCCTTGCCCAACCCGCCATGCCACAGTCGGCCGGCCTCCTCGGCGGTGTACGTCTTCCGTTCGAACCATGGCTGGCGCACCACGAGCACGCGGTCCGCGTGCGCCGCGGCCCGCTGGAGGAGACGCCGGAAGTGTTGCTCGAACGAATCCACCATGACACTCGGGTCGGATACCTGGGTGCGCAGCTCCTTCGCCTCGGCGCGCATTCTCCGCGCGCGCGATACCCACGCGCCCGCATCCTTTCGCACTTCGACGGGGTGGAGCCACGATCGCTGCAACCGCCGCGCCACGTCGGGCAGCGCCCATTGTCTTGGGTGCCAGCCGAAGCGGCGCTCGGGGTGAACCGGGAAGACCTCCGACACGTCCAAGGGCGCGGGCGGCGATGGCGGAGCACCGTCCTCCAACCACAGCACCACGTCGTTGCCCCCCACCATGACCACGATCAGCGACAGGCGGGGGTATTCGGGGAGCAGGTGCTCGAAGATCAGATCCAGGTGCCGTGACGAGATTCCCCCGCGGCCGATGCTGCCGACGTGGGCCCGGCGGGCGCCGAGGGTGCGAAGGCTCTCGGGCCGGGTCAAGTTGCGCTCGAGCGCTCCGGTCCAGCTCGTAGGCTGGTCCAGGGCGAGGCACTCGACTGCACTCCCGCCCGCAACGAGGGTCCGGTACAGGCCTGGCTCGCCCTCCCGCACGGGGCCGCCGCGCTCACCATCGGCATTGACCTCGAAACGCGCCACGCGCTCGACCTCCGGAAACACAGGGACCTGATGGAGCTCGAGCCGCAGCCACGGTGCCCACACGTGGTGGCGCGTGCGATGGCGAATCCACCAGCGCGCCGCAAGCTCCGACGCACCGAGCGCCGCCACGAGCACGCCGGCCAGCATCCACAGGCTCATGCGCGCTCCTTTTGGCTCACGCGTAAGCCCGGCAAGTAGCTGCGCAAGTCGACGTGCGGGTCGTCGCGGTAGACGAAGAGCACCCAGATCGCGCCGAAGAGCGCGACCATTGCGATGCCCGCGACCGCCAGCTCGCCAAAACTCCGGACGTCGAGGCCCAGCTTGAACCAGAAGAGCAAGGCCAGGACCGGCAGCGCGCCGATGATGGTGCGCGGCACGACGTAGCGCAGGTACTCCCACACCGGCGTCTCGAGCTCGCGGCAGGCCTGCACCACGACCAGCGCTCCGAACAGGACGTTGGGGATCGCCGTCCCGATCGCCACGCCGGCGAGCCCGTACGGGCCGATGAGCAGGATGCTGAGGACGAGGTTCAGCACTCCCGCCACGAGAAAGCCGATGGTTGGCAAGCCCGGTTTGCCCAGACCCATGAGAATCGGCAGCGCAACGCCGCGCATCGGCAGGAACACGAGATAGGAGACCATGAGGATCTGCAGCACCTCGCCCGCCGGCGCCTCGAAGGTCGGATCGATCCACCACGCGATGAACCGCGGTCCGAGCACGATCAAGAACAGGCCGACCATGAGGCTGAGCGAGAGGGCGATCTTGGACCACTTGAGAAACACGCCCCGCAGCTCCGCGGTCTTGCTCTGCGTCTTGAGCCTGGTGGCGATGGGCATGACCACCGCGGCGATCGCGATGATGAATTCCATCAGATAAATGAGAAAGCTGTTCGCGACCGTGAAATACGGAATTGAGCCGACATCCTTGAACGCGCCGATGACGAGTGCGTCGGTTTCGAACGACAGCCGCGCACCGGCATTCAGAACGAGCACGAACAAACTGAAGGAGAAGATGCCGCGCGCCATCCCCCAGTCGAAGTCCCGCAATCGCACGCGAATGTTGGGGTAGCGGCGGCGGATGAATACCCAGCAAAGGGCAAAATCGAACACCAAGCAGGCGATCTGCACGAGCGCGAGAACCGCGAGCGACGCCGACAGCGAAAGCAGCACCACCGTGAGAACAACTCGCAGTAGCAGGGCGGACAGACGGACGATATTGCGCGGAACGAAGTCGTCGTGAGAGGCGAGCACGCCCTCTGGCAGGAGACCCACGAACCCGATCGAGACGAAGAGCACCATCAGCACGAATGCTCCGTGAGCGTCCGTGCTGAGAGGCGCCGGGATGTTGTAGAAGCTGAAGAAGACGTACAGGCCCGTGCCGACCACGAGCGCGATGCCGCCGAGCAGGAGGTAGAGCGCCATGCAGCCCCCGATCGCCTCGCTCAGCTTCTTCTCGTCGCCCACGGCGACGTGTTGCGCGAATGAGCGCACTGCCGCCATGGGCACGCCCAGCGCGAGCAGGCTCAGGTACCCGGTCATCGCCGTGATGAGCATCCAGGTCCCGTACGCTTGGTCGCCAAGCTTGTGGATCGTGAACGGCGTCAGCACGTATAGCGCTGCCACCGTGACCAACGTCACGACCCAATTGCTTCCGACATTCTTGAACACGGACGACTGCCCCCGTTGATTAGCTCTCCACAAGCCCCGCGTGGAGCCGGGGCACATCCTGTGCCACGTTCGCCATGTGGCGTCCGCCCAACAGCGCGGCCGCCTCGGAGACCGTCGCGAACGTCACATTGGTGAGACGTGACAGGCCATCGAAGTACGCCTCGAGCGAGGCGTACAGCCGCGCGACATCCGCCGCCGTGGCGGCGAACGGACTGAGGCCGGGCTTCAGCGTGGGACTGTGCCACGACACGTGCAGGTGGCGCACACCGTGCTCGAGCAGACGGCGCGACAAGGTGAGCATGTCCGCGACCGACGCCAATTCCGGGCACAAGACCAGGCGCTTGAGGATGCCGAAGCGGTCGGCGATCCCCGCCAGGCGCAGCCACCGGAACGGCGGCCGCTCGAGCAGCCGGCGCGTCGGATCCCAGAACGAGAACGGCCCGCGGCTGAAGCCGTACGACAGCGGGATTTCGAGCAGCTCACCCTTCGGATTGGGACTCCGGGGATCGCGGCCCCAGCCGAGGCGGTACACGTCGAGCGGGGCCCCAACGAAGTTCGGGCCGTCATCCATCGTCTCGAGGTTGATGAACGGGCTGACGCTGCTATCGACCTGGTAGCCGGCGCAGATCAGGGCGCCGATGGTGTCGCAGCCCAGGCCGTAGCGCCCGGCCCGAAACGAGCGTGGCGCGGTGCCGAACACCTCGTGCAGTTTCGCCGTCAACTTCTGGATCTTGGCCAGCTGCAGCGGGGGCGGCAGGTTCTTCGTCATCGAATTCCGGGGAACGAACGCCTCGGAGAGCGGCGGGGTGTTCCACGGATGGAGGTGTGCCCCGATCTCGGCGCTCCCGTTCGCGCAGACGTCGCGCAACGCCTGCGCCGCGCGCGGCGCGATCGCCACCTGATAGGTCGTGAAGTAGGTCGGGCGCACGCCCAACCCGCCCAAGAACGCGCCAAGACGCGGGATCTCGAGGATGTTTTCGACCGCCACGTCGTTCCGGCTGCGGTTCCAGTTGTCTTCTTCGGTGTCGATGGAGACGACGACGACTGTCTCGCGCGGCTTAACCATGGGCCACCCCCGCCGCCCAATCGAGCGCGCGTACCCAGTGCCCACGCCACCCGGACCGGAACACCACGATCTCAGCGGTCTTCCGTTGCGTACCGGTCCAGTGGGTCTTGTAGCTGTCCTCTCCGCGCAGAAAATCGAACCACTTGAAGCCGCGCTCGATCGCGCGCCGGATCATACAGCCCATGAGGACAAGGCCGACGCTCTCCCCCTCCCATTCGGGGGCGCGCCCGCTCTGGTAGAAGTACACGGTGTCGCCGGCGTCGAAACCGTACCACGCGGCCGCCGGAACGCCGTCCAGATCCAACGTGACGAGCCAGAGATGCCCCTGCCGCGCCATCTCGCGCGCGAACGCAGTCTGGAGGGCAAGGGCCATCGGGTCGCGAAATGCGCCTGCGCTGAGCCAGCGCTCTTCGTGGAGGCGCACCAGGTGACTCCATCCTTCGTCGAAGCGCTCCTCGGCGTAATCCGTGATCGTCACGCGGTGCAGGCGGGACAGGGTGCGCTCTTTGCGTCGCACCGTCTGGCGGCGCGTACCACTGAGCGTCGCGAGGTACTCGTCCCAGGTCGCCGGCAGGCGCATACGAGGGCAACCCCACAGCGGCTCACGCCGGGCGACATGCCCCCGGCGCGCGAGCGCCTGACAGAGGCGATCGGCGTTCGGGGACGTCTCCGCCAGGTTGCTGAGGATCAGGATGCGCCAGGGCATCGCCTCGAGGGCCGGCACGAACGCGTCCAAGTCGGCCTCGGGCACCGCGGGAAGGTCGACGTGATCGGGGCACCCGGCGTCGCCGATGGCCCAGGTGACGGCGTCCATCGGCACGCGCCGGAACGGCACCCGCCGCACCACGACGGGAAACACCGCCTGCAGCGCGCCATCGGGCGCGTGGAGCAGTAAGGCGTCGCTGGCGTCGACCTCCGCCCGGGGGGCCGCATCGGCCCACGCGCGGTGCCAGGCCCAGCTCATGAACGGCGACGTCGCTTCGGTCCGCGCCACCACGCCGTCCCACACCTCCGGCCCGAGGGCCAGTGCGTCCGACAGCGACATCCGCGTCACGCCGCCAACAGCACGTGCTTCAGCCGACAACGCAGTTCCCACGACGATGCCGCCTCCGATTCGGGCCTGGGTACGTCCACGGTGCAAGAGACACGCCGGGGCCCGAGTGTTGCGCCCAAGCAACAACGACGCTGTCCAGGACCGGGCACCACTCTTGCTCCTGATCGTTTTCAACCGCGAGCGCTGGAGACACGCCACATGTGCGGCATTGCAGGGATCGTGTACCGCGACCGCGGACGCCCTGTGTCAGAAGCGCTGGTCCGACAGATGTGCACCAGCATGAAGCACCGAGGTCCCGACGACGAGGGCGTGTATGTGCAGGGCGCCGTCGGTCTGGGGATGCGACGGCTGAGCATCATCGACCTGGACGGCGGGCGGCAGCCGATTTTCAACGAAGACCGCTCCAAGGTGATCGTCTTCAACGGGGAGATCTACAACTATCAGGACCTGCGCCGCGGGTTGGTGGCGCGGGGGCACGACGTCAAGACGCACGGCGACACCGAGACCGTGCTGCACCTCTACGAGGAGGCCGGCGCTGACTGCGTCATGCCGCTGCGCGGCATGTTCGCCTTTGCCCTCTGGGACGCATCCGCGGAGACCCTGCTCCTCGGGCGCGACCGCTTCGGGATCAAGCCGCTCTACGTCGTCACCGGTCCGTGGGGCATCGCGTTCGCCTCCGAGCTCAAGGCGTTGCATGCCGCCGCCCTGACTTCGCGCGAGCTCGACTGGGAAGCCCTCGACACGTACTTCCAGCTCGGGTACATCCCCGCCCCGGCGTCGCCGTTCCTGGACGTGCGCAAACTCGAGCCCGGGCATACGCTCGAATGGCGCCGCAGCCACGGCGGGAGCGACGTCTTTGCGCGGCGCTACTGGCGGCTCCCCTCCCCCCAGCTCACACAGCCCAGTCCGCCCGATCCCGAGGAGCGCGTACGCGAGTGGCTCGACGCTTCGGTCGGGGCGCACATGGTGAGCGACGTGCCCGTCGCCGCGTTCCTGAGCGGGGGCCTGGATTCCTCCGCCGTGGTGGCGAGCATGGCGTTGGGGGGTGAAAACGCGCCGCACGCCTTCACCGCGCGCTACTTCGGGTCGGGCGCCGCCGCCGCGAACGAGACCGACCTCGCCGGAGACCTGGCGGCGCGGTACGGGGCCGAACTGACGCTCGTCGACATTCAGCCGAACATCCGTGACATCTTCGAGCCAATCGTGCGGGCCCTCGACGAGCCTCATGCCGACGACTCGGCGATCCCGACGTGGCTGCTGTCCCAGGCTGTGGGGAGCCGCTACAAGGTCGCGTTGACGGGCATCGGCGGGGACGAGCTGTTCGCCGGGTACCGGCGGCATACCGGGCTCCTGGCCGCAGGCCACTACGCCCGCCTCCCGGCGGCGGTGCGGCGCACCCTCGGCGCGGCGAGTCGGCTGTTGCCCGAGCCGCGCAACGGCACACTCGGCGTCGATCGCCTCAAGCGCTTCCTGCGCACCGGCAACGGCTCCGTCCCGGACCGCTTCCTCGCCATGATCAGCCGCCTCCCCAACGGCGAGCGCCCGGCGTTGTACATGCCGAGCCTCTCCGCGAAGATCTCCGGGCAGGCGGCCCGCGCGCGCTTCGACAACGTGTTCCGCGCCCAAGGCTCGCCCACCGGACTCGCCGCGGGATTGTCGCTCGACTACATGACGTTCCTCCCCGACGACATCCTGGCGCTCAGCGACCGCCTGTCGATGGCGCACTCGCTCGAAGTGCGAGTCCCGTTCGTCGACCATGTCCTCGTCGAGTCGGTCTTTCCGCTCCCCGATCGGGTGAAGATCGGGCGCTTGTGGAAAGCCAAGCGCCTGCTGCGACGCGCGCTGCGCCCGCGCCTGCCGCCCGGGCATCTCCGCGCCCCAAAGCGGGGATTCGTGGGCCCGACGTCGGCGTGGCTGAAGGGGGAGCTGCGCGAGATGCTGACGGACGAGCTGTCGCCCGAGCGGCAGCGGCGGTTGGGATACTTCCAACCGTCCGCGGTGGAGGGCCTGCTGAACGATCATCTCACGGGACGTCAGAACCGGGAGGGGATCCTGTGGGCGCTGCTCTGCTTCTCTACCTGGCACCGGCTGTACGTGGAATGATGCCGAGCCACTGCAAGCTCTCCACGAGAAACGGCGCGGGATCGCGCCAGCGGAGCACCTCGCTGCGGTCGTTGCTGGTCCCGCGGAGGAACTCCCGGACCGCCTGAAGCCGCGAGCCTCCATTCCGGAGGCGCAAGTACAGTTGATCGACGTCGCCCCAGAACCAGCGACTGCGGACGCCGACGCGGTAGTCGCGCGGCGCCGGCACCGTCTCGCCGGCGGCGCAGCGCACCAGGAGTGCCGGGAAATCGACTCCGGCGTCGATCGCCAGCTGGAGCGAGCCCCAGAAACGGCCGTTGACCTCCATGATGACCTGGCGACCCGTCGCCGCCTCGCGTTTGCACTCGATCATGGCGACCCCGTTCCAGTCGAGCGCCTCGAGCAGCCGGACGCCGGGACCGGCGAGTCCCTCCTCGAGGGCGATACTCTCGCGGTAGACGCTCACACCGCCTGACGGCGGCTTCTCGCGCAGGCGACGATGCGCGAACATCGCGACCATCCGCCCCTCCCACCGTAGCGCGAAGAACCCCTCCCCTACTCCCGAAACACGCCGCTGCAACAGGACCGGGAATGCGGACGCGGGGAGTGCCGCGAGCGTGGCACGACAGGCGGACGGGTCGACGACGGGCGTGACCGCCACCTTGCGACGCACACCACCCACGCTGACGACCGAGCGATGCGGCTTGACGAATGCTGGAAAGAACGCGGCGTCCGGAATCGGGTCGGCGGCAGTCATGAGGACGCGGGTCTCGGGCACTGCAAACCCGCTCGCCTCGGCGAGCGCCATGACGTGCGCCTTGTCCGAGGCGGCACGATAGGTGGCCAGGTCGGGGAACGGGACGGTCACGGCCGCCGGCAACTCGTCCCGGTACTCGAGCACAGCTTCGACCGACGGATCGGTCATCGGCAACAGCACCGTGGGGTTACCGCGCCGAGCGAAGCGGGCCAACTCCGCGACGTAACGCGCGGGGTCCTGCAGCGGGTCGGTCCCGACGCGGTGCGAATGCACGCCGCGGGAGGCGCCGGCGAGGGACAGCCGTGCCGGCGTGCACACCGACACCGCATGTCCCGCCTGAACCAGGGACCGCGCGGCGGCGAGCGCGGCGCGCTCGTTGCCGTCGGTGATCAGGATGCGCATGTGCTTTTCCTAGAGGTGCAACATGCGGGCCGCCCTCGAAGCGTGGCGCTGACGCAACACTTGGTGCTGCTTCGGCCACCGCGGTTCGGCGCCCGTGCTTGGCTCTAGACTTGCATGTCCGCAATCATATGCGCAACTCTCGCCCACTTCGCATTGGTTTCATCGGCGCCGGCAACATGGCCGGCCTTCACCTGGCCGCTCTGGATCACCTCAAGACCCCGCACGCGATCGTAGGTGTTTATGACGCCCGGCCGGCAGTGGCTCAGACCTTCGCCCGCCGCGCCGGAGCGCCCGTCTGTGGCACGCTGTCCGCCTTGCTCGATCAGGCGCGCCCCGATCTCGTGCACATCTGCACACCGGCGGGCATGCACTTCGAGCCGGCGCGCCAGGCGCTCCTCGCCGGCGCCCACGTCTACGTCGAGAAGCCGTTCGTCGAGACGCTGGAGGAGGCGGAAACGCTGTTTCGGCTGGCGCGCGAGCGCGGCCTGCTGATCTGCGCCGGGCACCAGCTCGTGCGCGACCCGGCGTTTTCACGGATGATGCAGGAGGCCATGGCGCTGCGGCCCATCACGCTCGTCGACAGCACCTTCGCGTTCCGGCCACCGCGCCTCGACCCGGAGCGCGGCGCCCCCCGAGCGCTCGCCGAGCAGCTCCTGGACATCGTGCCCCACCCCCTCTACACGCTCGTCGCGGCACTCGAAACGTTTGGCGCGGGACCCGCATCGCTCGACATCGTCAGCGCGACCGCAACACCGACAGTGCTGCACGCTCTGCTTCGCAAGGGCGACGTGACGGGCCGGCTCTGCGTCAGTCTACGCGCCCGACCGGTGACCTCGACGCTCACCGTGTCCGGAGCGCACGGCGCGCTCACCACCGACTTCGTGCGCGCCATCGTGCTCGGCGCCGCGAACGAGGGCACCAGCCCTATCGAAAAGATCGCCAACCCGTTTGTGGAGGCGGTGCAGCTCGCCTGGCGCAGCGCCACGAGCCTGACCCGGCGCCTGTTGCGCGGCGCCGGCTATCCGGGGCTCGCGGAACTGCTCGATGACTTCTACGCTGCCGTGGCCGGCGGCGATCGCTCACCACTGACCGTCGATCACCTGCGGCGCGTCACGGCGATCTACGAACAGCTCGCCGCCACCGTCCGCAGCGTCGTCGCTCCGGAGCCAGCCGATCCCTGGACGCCGGAGGTCACGCCGTCGGCGGCCCCTGTTGCGGTCGTGACGGGCGCGGCGGGGTTCTTTGGCCGCGCCATCTGTCGCGAGCTCGCGGGCCGCGGCTTCCGGGTCCGGGGCATCGGCCGCTCCGCACGGCCTGAAGATCCGAACGTGCACGAGTGGGTCCGCACCGATCTCTCCGAGGAGATCACGACGGAGGCGTTCGCCGGCGCGGCGGTCGTGGTGCATGCCGCCGCCGAGACCGCCGGTGGATTCGAGGCGCACGAGCGCAACACGGTGGGCGCGACGCGTCACGTGTTGCGCGCCATGGCTGCGGCTCGCGTGTCGCGGTTGGTATACGTGAGCACGATCTCCGTCCTGCGCCCACCGCGCTCGTTGTGGGAGCGTCAGAGCGAACAGACGCCCATCGCGAGGGGCGCCGAGCGGCTCGGTCCCTACACGTGGGGCAAATGCGCCGCGGAGGAGCTCGTGAGGGCGGCGCACGCCCGCAGCGACATCGAGGCTCGCATCATCCGGCCGGGCGCCCTCATCGACTGGAGTCACATCGAGATCCCCGGCCTGCTGGGGCGCCGGCTGTTCGGCCGGTGGCACCTGGGGCTCGGCCGCCCCGGCCTGCCGTTCGCGGTGTGCGAAGTCGGGCAGGCAGGCGCCGTCGTCGCGTGGAGCGCCGACCGTTTCCCCGATGCGCCACCCGTCGTCAACCTCTTCGACACGGCGATCCGCACCCGCGCGGACCTGCTGCGCCGCTTTCGCGAGCGCGGTTGGCGCGGGCGCATGGTGTGGGTGCCCATCAGTTTCCTGGCCGGTGCTGTCACAGCGCTCAGCTTCGTGATGTCGCTCGTCCGGCGCGGCGGAGGGCCTCGCACGGCCTTCTGGTCCATCCTCCGGCCCCGCCGGTACGATACCGCCGTGACGACGGCGGTTCTCACGGCGGTTCGCCAAGACTCTCCGACTTCGACACCCGTGCCTGTTCGGATTGAGGTGAGCCAGGCGTATGGTTGAGCAGTCGGTGAGTTGGGGAAGGCCCCCCACTCTCGACGCCGTCCTTCCCCCGAGACCCGCTGGGTGGGACCTGCTGCTCGGCTGCGTGGCGTTGTACGTGGCCACGGCGGTGGGCCGCGTGCACGATCTCTTCCCGGTGCTGGGCTTCTTCAAGCCGGCCCTCGTCGCGACGGCGCTGGGGCTCGGCCTCTATGTGCTCCAGCAGCGGGGGATGCGAAACATCGGGCGGCTTCGGTCGCGGGCCACGACCTGCGTCCTGGGCCTGGTGCTCTGGGGCGCTCTGTCGGTACCGGGCGCGCTCAACCAGGGGCTCGCCTTTCAATCCTCGACCAACCTCGCGCAAACCATCCTCATGTGCCTGCTGGTCGCGGGCAGCGTCCGCAGCGCCCGTGACGTCGAGCGCCTGGGCCTCGTGTATTTCGCCGTCACCGTAGTGTACACGGCGATCGTGCTGTCGCGCTTTCAACTTGGTGGCGACAACTGGCGACTCAGTGGCCTTTATTACTACGATGCGAACGATTTCGCGACGCTGATCGTCACCGCGATGCCGTTCGGGTTGTACTTCGTGCTCGCGCGGGGCAGGCTCGTCATCCGGCTGCTCGCGCTCGCGGGGCTCGCGGCGTTGGCGGTGGGGCTGATCCGGTCGGGGTCCCGCGGCGGCTTCCTCGCGTTTTTGGCGGTGTTGATGTTCGTGCTGCTCCGCTTGACGACCATCCCGGCACGCACGCGGTTCGCCGGGCTCCTCTTGATCGTCGCCATCACCTTCGGAACGGCCAGCGACCAATACTGGGCGCAGATGCAGACGATCATCAGCCCGAAGCGCGACTACAACCTGACCTCCGAAGAGGGCCGCGTGCAGATCTGGGAGCGCGGCATCGGATACATGGCGGGGCATCCGATGTTTGGCGTCGGGATACGAAACTTCCAGGTCGCCGAAGGCACGATCTCGTCACAGGCTAGGCGCGCGGAGCGCGGCCTCGGCGTTCGCTGGGGCGCCGCTCACAACACGTTCGTCCAAATCGGCGCCGAGCTCGGCGTGCCGGGCTTGGCCCTGCTCGTCGGGCTGCTGGCGTACACCTTCGCGGGGCTGGGCCGCGCCGCACGACGCTTCCGCGCCCCCGAGTACGCCGGCACCAATGCAGCGCGGCTGGCGCAGACCCTGATGGCGGCACTGGTTGCTTTCGTGGTGGGAGGATTCTTCCTGTCGCTGGCCTAC
>Ga0193739_1000430_pt1 | contig 11782 bp, 6 predicted proteins | sample L2a2metaG_FD_144926 | JGI IMG/M metagenome (GOLD analysis project Ga0193739, IMG submission 144926) | Soil microbial communities from a riparian zone of the East river system, Colorado, United States - L2a2 | ecosystem: Environmental > Terrestrial > Soil > Riparian zone | place: USA: East River...
CTGCAGGCTGTCGATGGTCAGGCCTTGCTTGCGGACGAGGTAGCCGACGCCGCCCCCGAGCGTGATCCCGCCGATGCCGACCGAGCCCGTGTCGCCGAACCCGATCCCGAGGCCGTGTTCCGCCGCGGCGGTCGTGAACTCGACGGCGGTCAGCCCCGTCTGCGCCCACGCCGTTCGTGCTTCTGGATCGATCTCGAGCGCCCGCATGTCCGCGAGGTCGATCACGATCCCGCCCTCGGACACGCAGAGGCCCGAGATGCTGTGGCCGCCGCTCCGAACGGCCAGCTCGAGCCCGGTCTCGCGCGCCAGCGCGACGACGCGAGCGACGTCCATGTCGTCCCTGACCCGAACGATCGCCGCCGGGTGGCGATCGATCCCGCCGTAGAACACGCTCCGCGCCGAGTCGTACTCGGGGTCGTCGGGCGCGATCACCCGCCCGGCGACGTCGGCTCGGAGCTTCGGGATCGAGATACTCGATGTGCTGCTCACGACGGCCTCCTCCCTCGGTGGTATCAGCTACGACCCCGGAGCGAGCGCGAACTCATCGCTGTCAGTCGTACTCGTCGGCGAAGTCCCAGACCCGCAGGTGGCCGGGTTCGAGGCGGGCGATCACGTCGTTCTCGGCGGACCCCACATGCTCGGTACCCTTCGCCTCGCCCACGTACCGTGTCGCGATACGGACGGCAGTGGCGCGGACGTCCCGGTCGATGAGCCTCGCCTCGGTGCGAAGCTCCACGCCCCGGAGCGGGGTCTCGGACTCCGCCACGACGAGGCTGGCCCTCGGATCGCGTCGCAGATGACGGGTCTTGACGTCCTCCGTCGGGAGCCACAGGTTGAACCCACCGTCCCGCCACTCGTGCCAGACCGGCGAGAGCTGGACCGAACCGTCTCGGCGCAGGGTCGCGAGCACGGCGACCAGCGGCAGGTCGAGGAAGCCCGGGAGGTCCTCGATGGTCAGGTTCGTGCGCATGGCTCACCATAGCGAGCGCTATGGCGAGCCGGGACCGAGCGACGCGTCCACGCTCACCATCGCGCCGAGACCCCTTCCTCGTCGTGTCGTTCATGACCGTACGTCGACATGCCGGCGAACACATCGCGGCGATGAGGGCCCTCCTACGCAGAACGCGGGTTGCCCGTAACGAACGGAACCTGATAGGACTGTTTTCAAGCCCGATCTCGAAGGAGGAAGCGTGAGAACGCGTGCGATCCTTGCTTGCATCGCCCTTGCAGTTGCGATGGTGGCCTCCGTGCCGACCGCGGGGGCAGCCAATGGTGGTTTCAAGACCGGGCAACCCTCGATGCTCATCGGGGTCAAGGCCGGTGTCCAGATCACGCCGCTCCTGACCGTCGGAGACGTGTTCGGGGACAGTGGCTTCCGGTTCGAGGCCATCCCGGACGGGATCTCCCTGCGGACCCGTGGCAAGGGACGGGTCGACGTCTACCTGAACCACGAAACGAGCAAGGTGCCGTTCCCGTTCGGAAACTCGCTCAACCCCCCGCAGCCTCCCACGGCGGCCAACGGGGAGAGCGATTTCGACAACTCGCAGGTGAGCCATCTGATACTGAACCAGAACTCGGCCGGCGCCCTCGATGGCTCGTTCGCGATCCCGAGCAGCGGCGGCTTCCAGCGGTTCTGCTCCAACTACCTCGCTACCAGCAAGGAGGGGTTCGACCGCGAGATCCTGTTCACGAATGAGGAGTCCCCGGACTACGTGTTCCGGCAGGAGGACTCGTGGCCGCCTCCGATGGGTGACCCGGACGAGGAGGAGAACGGCGTCGTGCTCGCGCTCGACGTCAAGAGCAAGCAGTACCACGTCATCTACGGGATGGGCCGGCACAACCATGAGAACAACGTCGCGATCCCGGGGTTCGACGACCTGGTGGTTCTGTCGGGCGACGACACGTTCACGAGCGGCCCGCTGTCTGACCCAACGAGTGTCACCACACCTCCAGCGCAATTGGCGGCGGCTCAATCGGAGCTCTTCTCGTACATCGCGCCGGACACGGATTCGCTGCTCGCCGACGAGGGCGACCTTTGGGCGTTCGTCTCGGACGACGCCAACTTCGACGACTACTACGACTTCGTCCCGAACTCGGCCCAATCGGTGAGTGGCCACTTCATCAAGGTGCCGAAGCTCATCGCCACCGGCAAGAACCCCGACGGCTCGGAGGTCACCTCGTCCGACCTCGGGTACCCGGCACCCCCCACGGACGGCAGTTGGCAGCGGGACCTCCGCACGACGGTCCCGACCGGTATCGACGGGCCCCAGTGGGTGCTCCAGTATTGGAGCCAGCTGAACAACGTCTTCGAGTTCGTCCGCGTCGAGGACATCGCGTACGACAAGCGCCCCGGCATGGGGAACGTCGTCTACGTGGTCGACTCGGGCCGCGGGACCGCGGGCGTCTCGCAAGCAGGGCGCTCCACGAACGGACGTGTTTGGAAGATGGTCCTCGATCCAGAGGACCCGAAGGTGGTCGACTCGCTCAGCATCCAGGTCGAGGGTGACGACAACCCGGTCAAGACCCTGGGTGAGGTCCACCAGCCGGACAACATCGAAACGACAGCGACGGGGCTCCTGCTGACCGAGGATCCCGGATCGAGCCAGCAGTTCGTGCTGGCCGACCAGGGGCTCCCGAACGCGACGACGGCACGGCTCTGGTACGTGCCGTTCTCAGGGTCGCCCCAGGTTGTCGCAAAGATCGACCAGTCGGCCGACGGGGGCCCGACCGATGTCGGCCCCCTTCCAACCGGCAACCTCTCGATCGGGAACTGGGGCGCCTGGGAGACCACCGGCATCGTCGACGCCTCGGCGGCGTTCGGCGCCGGCGCGTACCTGATCAACGTCCAGGCGCACACGCTCTGGATCGAGAAGGCGCCGGGTACGGACAACTTCGCGCCCGAAGGACCCGACTTCACGTACAAGCGCGAAGGAGGGCAGCTGCTCCTGATCCGCATCCCGGCGATCTAGTGGTACGAAGGAGGGGGGCGCCCCCCTCGGGCGCCCCCCTTCGTTCACGTCCGGCCGATCGATCGGGGTTCGTGAGCACGGTCTGACGGCCTAGACTCCCGCCGTGGCGGCCTGTCCGAACTGCGGCTCGGAGAACGCCGAAGGGGCGAACTTCTGCTCGGTCTGCGGCGAGCGCCTCGGTACCGCCGATTCGTCGGCCGAGGTCCGCAAGACCGTCACGATCTTGTTCTGCGATGTCACCGGCTCGACCGAGCTCGGCGAGCAGCTCGACCCCGAGTCGATGCGCAAGGTGATGGCGCGCTACTTCGACGCGATGCGTGCCGCGCTCGAACGCCACGGGGGCTCGGTCGAGAAGTTCATCGGGGACGCCGTGATGGCCGTGTTCGGCATCCCGGAGCTCCACGAGGACGACGCGCTCCGCGCCGTCCGCGCCGCCGTCGACATGCGTGCGGCGCTCGAGGACCTCAACCACGAGCTCGAACGCGACCATGGCGTTCGGCTCGCCTGCCGGATCGGCGTGAACACCGGCGAGGTGCTCGTGGGCGCCGGCTCCACGGACTTCGGGCGCGTGACCGGCGACGCAGTAAACACGGCAGCCCGGCTCGAGGCCGCCGCCGAGCCCGGCGGGATCCTGATCGGCGAGGGGACGCACGCCTTGGTGCGCGACGCCGTCGAGACCGAACCGGTCGAACCGCTCTCGCTCAAGGGGAAGGCCGAGCCCGTACCCGCCCACCGGCTGCTCGCGGTCGTCTCGGAGACCGGACAGGTTCGCAGCGCGCTCCTGTCCACGATGGTGGGCCGAGACCGCGAGCTCGAGGACCTCACGCGCGCGTTCGCCCGCGCCGCCGAGGACCGGAGCTGTCTGCTGTTCACCGTGCTGGGGGCCGCGGGCGAGGGCAAGACGCGACTGGTGGAGGAGTTCCTCGCTTCGGTGGGCGGGTCGGCCAGCGTGGTGAGCGGCCGCTGCCTCCCGTACGGCGAGGGGATCACGTACTGGCCGGTGGCCGAAGCTGTTCGAGGGGCCCTGGGCGTTCAGGTGTTCGACGCGCCCGAGGATGTCGCTGCCCGACTGGATCGCCTGGTCGCCGGCGACGAGCACGCGGCCGCGATCGCTCATCGCCTCGGCCAGATCCTCGGCGTCGGCGAGAGCGTCGGCGCCGCCGAGGAAGCGCCGTGGGCGATCCGTCGGTTCTTGGAGATCCTGGCGGCCGAACGACCGCTGGTTGCGCTGTGGGAGGACATCCACTGGGCCGAGCCCGCGTTCCTCGACGTCGTCGAGCACATCGCGGACTGGTCGCGCGACGCGCCGATCATGCTCGTGTGCACCGCGCGGCCGGAGTTCCTCGACACCCGAGCGGACTGGGGCGGAGGCAAGCTGAACGCCGCAACGCTCCTGCTCCAGCCCCTCGACACGAAGGCCTCGGCCCAGCTGATCGCGAACCTGCTCGGCGGCGCGGGGCTCCCACCCGAGGCGTCCGACCGGCTCACGGAGGCGGCCGGGGGCAACCCGCTGTTCGTCGAGCAGATGCTCTCGATGATGATCGACGACGGGATGCTGGTCCGGGAGGACGGCGCCTGGCTCCCGGCGAGCGATCTCAGCGCGGTCGCGGTCCCACCCTCGGTCGCTGCGCTCCTCGCCGCGCGTCTCGAACGTCTGACCGACGACGAGCGTCGCGCGATCGAGTGTGCCGCCGTGATCGGCAAGGAATTCTACGCCGGCGCCGTTCGCGACCTGCTCCCTGCGGTCCTGCGTGACGACGCACCCGACCTGATCCGTTCGCTGATCCGCAAGGAGCTCGTGCGGACGGGTCGCTCGATGGTTCCCGGCGAGGAGGCGTTCCGCTTCCGCCACATCCTGATCCGGGACGCCGCGTACCGGTCGATCCCCAAGGAACGCCGGGCGGACCTGCACGAGGGGTTCGCCGCCTGGATCGGACTCGTCGGCGGCGAGCGCGCCGAGGAGCAGGACGAGATCGTCGGCTACCACCTCGAGCAGGCGTTCCGGTACCGACAGGAGCTCGGTCCGCTCGACGACCAGGCGCGACGGCTCGCTCGTCAAGCATCGGATCGGCTCGCCGCGGCGGGTTCCCGCGCGCTCGCCCGCCACGACATGCGGGCGGTCGCCAACCTCCTGGGCCGCGCCGAGGCGCTGCTCGACCCGTCCGATCCTGATCGACTCGCGCTCCTGCCGGACCTGTCGTACGCGCTCTGGGAGCGTGGGCTCACCGAAGAGGCGACCGCGGTCACGTCGGAGTTCCGCACCCTGGCCGATGACCTCGGCGACGCCGATCTCATCGCTTACGCCACGCTTTCCGCTTGGCTGCTGCTGGGCGAGCTGGAGCGACCGTTGGACCTGGCGAGGTCCGATGCCCAAGACGCCATCCGGGTCTTCGAGGCGTCGGGGAACGAGCGGGGCCTGGCCCTCGCGTGGCACGTGATCGCGTCGGTCGAGTGGGACCTCGGGCAGGCGGGCAAGCAGCTCGATGCGCTAGAGCATGCCCTCGATCACGCGGGGCGCGCCCGCGCTTCGTTCGAGACCGCGGAGGCGTTCCATAGCTTCACGGCGGCGATCGTCCGCGGTCCGATCCCCGTCCCCGAGGCCATCGCTCGGGCGGAGGGGATCATCGGCGAGTTCCCGGACAACCGCGGCCTGGAGGCGTTCATGAGTCATGCCCTCGCACACCTGCGAGCTCGGCTCGGCGCGTTCGACGCGGCCCGCGAGGCGGTGGACCGCTACCGCGGGTTCCTGCTCGACACCGGGCAGCTGATGGCCTACTGGCGCTCGGCCGAGGTGCGGTTCGACGTCGAGATGCTCGCCGGCGACGTCCAGGCCGCGGCCGACGTCGCCGAGGAGGCCCACGCGAAGCTGAGCGAACGAGGCGATCGATGGCCGTACCTGTGCGCGTTCATCGCGCAAGCGAGGCTCGCACTCGGCAAGCACACGGAGGCCTCCGAGGTCGCCGAGATCGCCGCATCGAGCGCCAACTCCATCGAACGCGCGCTGGGCCTGGGCGTGTTCGCGCGGCTCCGGGCGAGGGAGGGAGACGCGACCAAGGCCGAGGAGCTGATCGATGAGGCCGTGGCCATCGTCGAGCGAACCGACTTCCTGTTCGACCGCGGGACCGTCCAGCTCGACCGCGCCGAGGTTATGGAGCTGCTCGGCCGTAACGAGGAAGCACGTGCGGCCCGCCAGCGAGCGCTCGCGATGTTCGAGGAGAAAGGCGATCTCGTGTCTGCTTCTCGGACCCGCTCGTTGCTCGAACACGGATAGCGCCGCTTCAATCGACCGAGCGCAGGTGCTGGTCGAACCAGGCCTGCGTCCGGCGGATCGCGTCGAGCGCGTGAGCTCGCTCCATCGGGACGTGGCCCTCGCGCGGGTAGACGACGAGCTCGACCTCGGTGCCCGACACGGCGATCGCGTTGGCGAGCTCCCACCCCTGGCCAACCGGCGTGCACCGATCTTCCGAGCCCTGGATCACGAGGGTCGGCGTCCGGCACCGGTGAGCATGGGTGACCGGGGAGCGCTCGACGTACTGACTGGTCGGGTCGTGCCAGTCGCCCTCCAGGATCATCTCGTCGTACACCCAGACCTCCGACGTCAGGTGGAACGAGACGTAGTTGGAGACCACCGACATCGCGACCGCGGCGCCGAACCGATCCGTCTGCGTGACCGCCCAGCCGGCCAGGTAGCCGCCGTAGGACAGGCCGGAGACGCCCAGGCGTTCGGGATCGGCGACGCCGAGCGCGATGCAGTGGTCGACGCCGGCCATCACGTCCTGGAAGTCCATCCCGCCCGAATCGCCGATCACCGCCTGCGCGAACGCGTGCCCCCGGCCGATGCCCCCCCGCGGGTTCGGCAGCAGGCACGCGTAGCCGGCGCTCGCGAGCAGGACCGCGTTCGGCTCCGAGTCCGAGAAGAACGCGCCCCAGTTCCAGGTAGGACCGCCGTGGACGAGCGTGAGCAGCGGCAGCGGGCCCTCGGCCCCGCGCGGCGTCATCAGCAGGCCCTCGATCTCGAGCCCGTCGGACGCGGTCCAACGGATCGTGCGTACGTCGGGGAACAGCGTGTCGGCGATCACGTCGTCGTTGAACGAGGTGAACCGGGTCCACTCCTGCTTCTCGTGATCGAAGCGCGCGAGCTCGGGCGGCAGACCGTGCGCCTGGTGCGTGGTCCACACGACGGAGCCGCCGTCGGCGATCGTGCACATCGGCTTGGTGACCTCGTCCCCGATGAAGGCGTCGCCGCGCCACCGCTCGTCGACCGTGCCGTCGAGCGAGATCCGTCCGCAGGCCGTCCCCGTCCCGTCGCAGCGCGCGTACCAGAGCGACTCGTCGTCGATCCACTCGACGAGGCCGACGGTCTGCAAGCCCGGCCAGGGATCGGTCGTCGTCCCGTCCGTGAGGTCGACGATCATCACGCTGCCGCTCAGCAGCCCCGGGTCGCTCGAGTAGCCCTCGATCACGGCCGCGCGCCGCCCGTCCGGCGAGAGCGCGAGGCCCTCGAGCGACCAGGTCGGCCGGTAAAGGGTGTGCGCGGTGCGTTCGGCGAGGTCGAGCCGGGCGACGACCGAGCGGTACCAGCCCGCCGTGCTCGGATCCTCCGAGACGAGCGCGACCACGACGCCGTCGGGGTCCCCGTCGAACTCCCACACGCTCATGCCCGCCGGCCCTACCTCGGCGACGTCGCCGTTCGCGAGATCGATCTCGAACAGGCGGCGGCGCGCCTCGCCCGGCCGAAGGACCGATGGGTCGGGCGCCGGTTCGGCGCCGCGCACGGCCCGCGCACTCCAGTCGAGGCCGTAGCAGCCGGGGTCGGCCGCGAGCACCAAGAGGCGGTCGCCCGAGCCCGACCACGAGACCGCCTCGGCCGACCCGGTCAGGGTGGCCGCGAGCGCGGGTTCGGCGTCGAGAACCATGGTGAACGGGAGCTGGTGGCCCGGCGTGATCCGGTCGGAGAGGAACGCAAGCCGAGAGCCGTCCGGCGACCACGCTGGGATGCGATCGCTCCACACGCCGCTCGCGATCCGGACGGGCACGTCGGAGTCGCGGTTGACGAGAAAGAGGTCGCTCGTTGGGTGCGAGCCGACGTCGGCGACCGTGGCGTGCAGCGCGAACGCGACCCTCGACGCGTCAGGGGAGAACACGAGCTCCGCCGGGGTCCGAATGTCGAGCAGGCGCTCGTCGATCGGGCCGTGGGGCTCTGGGGTTGCACTCACGGCGCGACAGCGTAACTGCTTGGCCACAGCCGTAGAGAAGAGGTCTCGAGGCGAACCTGCGTGACGCAGCCGGTGCATACTGACTCGGTGGATGCGTTGCGAGGCCGGGGAACGATCGCCCTCGCGGTGATCGTGGTTGGGCTCGTCGCTTGCGACGGCTCGGCAGTGGTTCAGGATGCGAAGCCCGCGCCCGAGCCCGCGAACGGTGGGATACCTTGGCCGGCGCCATCAGACCCGCTCGATCTGGCCATCGCCGCCGGCCTCGAGCCGACGACCCGCGAGTTCCTAGATTTCCACGTCCACGCGCATCTCGACGTCTTCGTGAATGGGTCAGCCGTCGAGGTGCCAGCAGGGATCGGCATCAACATCGAGGATCCCGCCGTCCAGACCACGCAGACCGACCTCGGGCCGACGTATGGGGGTATCGATCCTCCGTGTTCCCAGCCCTGCATCTCGCCGCTGCATACGCATGGCCCCGACGGCATCTTGCACACCGAGTCCGCGGTGGATCAACCGAACACGCTCGGGCAATTCTTCACCGAGTGGGGCGTGGCCCTCACCGACACGTGCGTGGGCGGTTATTGCTCGCCCGGCACGTCGGTCCAGGTGTTCGTGAACGGGGAACCGTACGAGGGAGACCCCGCCGAGATCCAGCTCATGGACCAGTTGGAGATCGCCGTCGTGATCGGGTCGCCGCCAGACGAGGTCCCCTCCTCGTTCCCCGAGGCGTGATCACACCGTCCGCGCTACGTTCCCGCTCACCCTGACACACCCTCCCACACGCGGACCCAGAGACGGCATCGGGGACATCCCCGACGTGTGACGGAGTTCACAGCATCTCGAACACCTGTTCGAGTATCGTCGTCCTCGTGAGTACCTTGCGATCGGCGTTGGACGAGATGCGGGTCGAGGACCTCCGGCTGGTGGACGACGAGGGGCTGGCCGCGGACCTCGACGAGATCGAACGCGCCTCGCGCGTCCTCGAGGCCGAGCGCTCGCGGCGGCTTGCGGAGTTCGATCGGCGGAGGGCGTTCGCGGCGGATGGGTACCTGTCTGCCTCTGCGTGGTTCGCGCACCGCCACCGCTCGTCGCACGCGAGCGCCGCCGCGCTCGTGCGCCGGGCACGGACGCTCGAGCAGATGCCGTTCACGCGTGAGGTGCTGGGAGCGGGCGAGATCTCGGCCGATGTGGTTCGGCTGCTCGCGTCGGCGCGGGAGGCCTGCCCCGAGGCGTTCGCCGAGACCGAGCAGGCCCTCGTGGAGGCCGCCCGGACGATGACGTTCGGCGAACTGCGGAACGTGACGGCTTACTGGCGGATCGCGGCCGACCGCGAGGGGGCACTGCAGGACGAGGACCGTCGGTACGAGCGACGAAGCCTGTTCGTCTCGCCCACCTGGGGCGGGATGGTCCGGGTCGATGGGGACCTGGACCCGGAGACCGGGCAGACATTGATCAGCGCACTGCGAGCGGTGACCGACGCCGAGGCGCGCACCGGCGAGGGACCGGATCTGCGCTCGCCCGCACAGCGTCGGGCCGATGCGCTCGGCGAGGTGTGCCGGCAGTGGCTCGGTTCGCTGACGCGCCCAATCGTGGCGGGCGAGCGGCCACATGTCGTGGTCACGATGGACGTGGCATCGCTCGAGGCGCGCGCGGGTCGATCCGAGCTGGAGGACGTCGGTCAGATCACACCCGAGGCGGCTCGACTGCTGGCGTGCGACGCCAACGTCACCCGCGTGATCACGGACGCGCGATCCGAACCAATCGACGTCGGTCGAAGGACGAAGCTGGTGTCGTCGGCGCTACGGCGAGCCGTCGTCGTTCGAGATCGCGGCTGCCGGTTCCCGGGCTGCGAGCGGCCACCCGGTTGGTGCGACGCGCATCACGTGCGGCATTGGGCCGATGGTGGCGAGACGTCGCTCGCCAACCTACTGCTGCTTTGCCGGCCGCACCACCGGGCGATCCACCGCGGCTTCGGGGTGCATGTGGTGGATGGGTCACCCGTCTTCTCGCGACCCGACGGCACCGCGCTCGGCGAGCGCGCTCCGCCGTGACGAACCCGCACGATCTCAGGGTTCTTCCCGGACATCCCGGATGGCGCGGGCCCCGCTGTCCGAGCATCATCGTGGCGGTCGTCGTGCTCGGACTGCTGTTGGTGATCTCGGCGGGACGCCGGCTCATGCCCGTCCGCGAGGACCTCGCCGCGATGGACGACCCACGCTCAACGGGGACGATGGACCCGAACCCGACTAATCGCCTTCCTCGTCGTGGCCGTTGGCTTCGGCGTGGGCCGGCGGCCCGGAGCCCCCGCCCGAGGTCTCCTCACCCGACGAGGGCTCCTCGACGGGTGAGGGCGAGACCGTCTCGAGCGCGCTCTCGCCACCGAGCGCGACGACAGCGTCGACGATCGCCTGGTCGATCGTGTCGGCGGCCGCAGACGAGATCTCGCCGTCCTCGACGGCCTTGCCGAGCTCCTCTTCCAGGTCGTTGAGCTTGTCGCCGATCTCCTCGGCGTCGCCCTCTCGGTACGCGTCCAGCAGCTCGTCGGCACGCTTGGTGAGCTCGTCGGCGGCGTGATCGGAGATCTCCTCGTTCAGCTGCGCCGAACCGATCGCCGAGATCAGGCCGGCCCAGGCGCTCGCGAACGTCATCGGTGTGTCGGGTGGGAGCGATGGTGCATCGGTCGACGGCGAGTCGGGGGTGGTCTCCTCGGCGGCCGCTCGCGCCTGCGCGCGTGGGCGGAACGGATCGGATGTGACGGCGAGGAGCACGCCGGCTAGGGCGAAGAGCAGAGCGACGACCAGCGCTGCTGCCAGCCACGTCCGATGACTGTGGGGTTTCCGGCGAGCATGCGACCTCTTCGAGGTGCCGGTCGGCTGCCTCTCGGCTCCAACCCCGACCGTCGCGACGGGCTGCGTCTCCGCACCCCCGGCGACCGCACCCACAGGCTGCGTCTCGGCGGCCCCCACCGTCTCGAGCTGCATCGTGTCGCCCGACCGCGCGAGCGGTACGGCGAGCAGGGCGGCCTCGAGCTCGGCCGCCGAGCCGAACCGCCGCCTCGGGTCCTTCTCGAGGCACCGCATCACGATCGCCTCGAGCTCGGGCTGGACGGGCGAGATCGTGGAGGGCGGCGGTGCGTCCTCGTTCACCTTCCGGTACATCGTCGCGATCGGCGTGTCGGCTCGGAACGGGACGTGACCGGTCAGCATCTCGTAGAGGACGCACCCGAGCGCGTACAGGTCCGCGCGCTCGTCCACCGGCTGACCACCTGCCTGTTCGGGCGAGAGGTACGCCGTGCTCCCGAGCACCACGCCGGTCCCGGTGAGCGTGTCCGAGCCCGCGGCCCGCGCGATCCCGAAGTCCACGACCTTCACCCGGCCGTCCGGGAGCACCATCACGTTCCCCGGCTTGATGTCGCGGTGGATCAGCCCACGATCGTGGGCCGCGGCGAGCGCGCGAGCGATGTCGACGGCCACGGCGACCGCGTCCGCCGGCGGCATCGGGCCGTCGCGTCCGAGACGGTCGGCGAGGGTCTCGCCCTCGACGAGCTCGGTCACGATGAAGTGGGTGCCGTCGTCCGACCCGCTGTCGAAGACGGCG
>Ga0193739_1000431_pt1 | contig 11755 bp, 10 predicted proteins | sample L2a2metaG_FD_144926 | JGI IMG/M metagenome (GOLD analysis project Ga0193739, IMG submission 144926) | Soil microbial communities from a riparian zone of the East river system, Colorado, United States - L2a2 | ecosystem: Environmental > Terrestrial > Soil > Riparian zone | place: USA: East River...
CACCTCCCACTCGACGCTGGGCCTGATCCGCGGGCTGCAACAGGTGCTGCCGGCGACGGCGCGCGAGCATGTCTACTGGGGCGCCACCGTGCAGGACGTCACGGACACGTGGTTCGCCCTCGTCATCCGTGAGGTCGGTGCCCTCGTCTGGCGAGATCTGCGCGCAATCGAGGAGTCCCTCGTCGACATGGCCGTGGCCCATCGCGACACGGTGATGGTCGGGCGCACCCACGGTCAGCCGGGTGCGCCGATCACCTTCGGCTTCAAGGTGGCCTCCTGGGCGGACGAGGTGCGCCGTCACCTCGATCGTCTGCGGGAGGGGCGACCCCGGTGGCTGGTAGGCCAGCTGGGCGGAGCAGTGGGGGTGCTCGGCTTCTTCGAGCCTCAGGGGTCGACCCTGCGGGCAGAGTTCTGCGCCGAGCTGGGGCTGGGAGATCCCGGGATCTCCTGGCTGACCTCACGAGACCGGGTGGCGGAGTTCGGCAGCGTGCTGTCCATGATCTGCGCGACGCTGGCCCGAATCGGCAACGAGGTCTACGAGCTCCAGCGTCCCGAGATAGGAGAGCTGCGTGAGCCGACCACGCCCGATGCGGTCGGGAGCATCACCATGCCCCACAAGCGCAACCCCGAGGGCAGCGAGCATCTGGACACGCTGGCCCGGCTGGTCCGCGCCAACGCGGGCGTTTTGGTGGAGGCGATGGTGGTCGGTCATGAACGCGACGGCCGTGGCTGGAAGGCGGAATGGTCCGCGCTGCCTGAGGTCTGCCTGCTGACCGGCGTCGCGCTCGACCTGGGCCGCCGGCTGGTCGCCGGTCTGGTCGTCGATGTCGATGCGATGCGGGCCAACCTTGACCGGCACGGGGACCGGCTGGCATCCGAGCGCCTGCTGGCCGGGCTGACGGGGCGGCTCGGGAAGCACGCTGCCCAGCAGTTGATGCACGAGGTGCTCAGTCCCGGAAGCACCGACGTGGGGCGCGTCGTCGACACGCTCGTCGCCGCCGGCGCCGCCACGGAGAAGGACTGCCAGAGCTGGCTCGCCCGGCCGGCGACGGGTGCCGCCGTCTCGATGGTGGACACCGTGGTCGGCCGCGCGCGTGCGGCGCGGGCCGCGGAGCCGGACACATGGCGGTGACCATTCCCCGGATCAGGCTTGCCACCCTGCCGACACCCCTCGTGCGTGCTCACGGCCTGGAGTCCGCGCTGTCCGCCGGACCGATCTACCTCAAGCGCGACGATCTGACCGGCTTCGGCATCGCCGGCAACAAGGCGCGGGCACTGGAGTTCCTCATCGGCGAAGCCGTGGGGGAACGGGCTGACGTTCTGGTCGCCGCCGGGAGCCCCAGCTCGAATTTCTGCACCGCAGCGGCGATGGCCGCCCGCACAGCCGGGCTGCGCTGCGACCTTCTGTTCAGCGGTCCCCCACCGGCGGCCCCGTCGGTGAACATCGAGCTGGCCAGGGCATGCGGCGCGCGGCTGCACTTCGACGGCGCTGTGACGCGAGAGCAGTTGGACGACGCAGTGGTCGCCCACGCGCAGAAGGTGCAGGCAGAGGGCCGTCGACCGTACGCCGTCCCGCGCGGTGGTGCGACCGGGGTCGGCGCAGCCGGCTACGTCGATGCCGCGGAGGAGTTCGCCGACCAGTGTGCCGCTTCGGGCATCACACCGGCGGTCGTCGTCGTCGCCACCGGATCCGGTGCCACCCAGGCAGGGCTCGTGGCCGGCCAGGTCGGCTTCGGGTTGTCCTGGCGGGTCATCGGCGCGTCCGTGAGTCGACCCCCGGGCGACGCGGCTGCTCAGGTGCTGCGTGTTGCGCGCGACTGTGCGGCCCGGCTGTCTCTCGTCCCCCCGACATCCGCTGACGTCGAGATCCGCGATTGCCGCGGTCCGGGCTTCGGCCTCGCCTCGGACGACGACCGGCTCAGCGCACGCCTGGCTCTGCGTCACGAGGCACTGCTCCTGGATGACTACTACGGTGCCAAGGCCATGAGTCTGCTGCGTCGCGAGCTTGCCGACGGTTGCCCCACACCGGTCGTCTTCTGGCACACCGGTGGCATCGCTGCCACCCTGACCGCCCTGACCCAAGGAGCCCGCACGTGACCACGACACCACGGCTGGCCGGTCCGCCTCGGGGCTCGGCCGCCCCCGAGTTGGTCGAGAGCGGCTTTGCGCTCGAGAACGCCGACGCGCCCTTCCTGCACGACGGGCTGAACCTCGCCGACATCGCCCACGTGCTGGACCTACGGCGCCGCAACCTCATCCCCGAGTCCGCAGCCCGCGACCTGCTACGCCTGCTGCTGGAGGCCTACGCCACCGACTCGGCGGCCTTCCCCTACGACCCGGTCTTCGGAGAGCCGTACAACTCGCGGGAACGGTTCTTCGTCGAGCAGCTCGGTGACGTCGCCGGCTGGCTCCACGCCGGACGCCCCCGGCGGGAAGCCGCCCGGATCGCGTTGCGGCTGTACGTCCGACGCCAGTTGCTCGAGCTCGTCGGCGAGGTCGCCTCGTTCGCGCGCCACGCGACCGAGCTGGCCAGCCGTCATGTCGACACGCTGATGCCCGACCAGACGTATCTGCAGCAAGCACAACCGTCGACGTTCGGGCACTACACGATGTCGTTCGTCTACCCGGCGATCCGGGATGCCCGCCGATTGCTCGACGCCGTCGACTGGGTCAACCGGAGCCCTGGGGGCGCCGGGTGTGTGAACGGCACCCGGCTGCTTGACGACCGCGCCTTCATTGCCGCTGCCCTGGGCTTCGACGACGTCATCGAGCACACCCGGGACGCGATGTGGCAGATCGACGGCCTGATCCATGTCCTGGCAACGGCGGCCAGCCTGCTGTCGACACAGAGCAAGCTGGCCGAGGACCTGGAGATCTGGTCGAGCACCGAGTTCGACTTCGTGGACCTCGACGACGGGTACACGCGGTCGAGCATCTTGATGCCACAGAAGCGCAACCCCTACTCGCTGTCGATCGTGCGCGGGGCCTCCGGGGTGGTGATCGGCCGGCTGACCGGGTTCCTCGCCGTCGCGAAGAGTCCTTCTGCGCGCAGCGACAACCTGATCTTCGCCTACGGCGAGGTTCCGCGGGCGCTGGACCTGTCGATCCGCGTCACCCGGCTGATGAGTGGCGTGGTTCGCACGCTCCGGGTCAACGCCGCACGGATGGCGGAGGAGCTCGACGTCGGCTACACGCAGGCCACCGACCTCTGCGAGTTCATCGTGCAGGCCTGCGGGGTGGACTATCGCAGTGCCTACGTCGTCGTCGGCAAGACCGTCCGCGAGGCCAGCCGCCTGGGCATCCCGGGCAGGGCCATTACCGGCGCGATGCTCGATGAGGTCGCCCTGGCGGAGACCGGACGGTCGTGGGGTCTGACCGACCGCGCGCTGAGCTCGGTGCTCGATCCCCAGGCGATCGTCGACTCCCGGGTCGCGATGGGCGGCGCCGCCCCGTCGGCCGTCGAGCGCATGGTCGCACAGTGCCTGCAGTTGGCGACCGACCTGGAGGATACGGTCCGCGGTCGACGGCACGACCTGGACGATGCCGAGCGGCAGCTGCTCGAGCAGGCGCGCCGGATGGCCGCGACGAGGGAGGACTCGTGACGACGACCAGACCACCGGAGATCGTGCTGCCGGGCGAGGTGTCGGTCGTGAACGTCGGTCTGCCGCTGTTCGCCGACGCCGTCCGGGACCAGGCCGTCCCCGTTCAGCACGTGGACTGGCGGATCCCGGCAGACGGCGACATGGCCTCGATCGACGCCCTGGAGCGGTTGTACGGCGAGCGCGCGGACGCGATCGACCGGGCCAACGCCGAGGTGGTGCACCGGCTCGACCAGGGCGTGCCCATGCTGGTCGACATCGGGGCAGGGCGGACGCTTGTACCGGACCTGGCCGGACAGGTGCTCCTCCACTGCGGCCCGGCCATTTCTTGGGCGGAGGTATGCGACCCGCTTCGTCGGTCGATGCGCGCGGCGACTGTGGCAGAGGGATGGGCAGACGACATAGAGGAGGCCGACCGCCTGCTGGCCTCTGGCACCGTCCGCATCGAGCCCGCACACCAGCATGACGTCGTGGTACCGATGGCCACGGCCATCGGCCCGTCAGCTCCCGTCTTCGTCGTAGACAACCGCCAGGGAGGCACGCGCGCGTTCGCCCCGATCAACCAGGGCCCGGGGGAGACAGCATGGTTCGGACGCGAGACACCGGCTGCGATCGATCGGTTGGTGTTCCTGCGGGAGGTCGCCGGCCCGATGCTCCGCGCGACTCTCGACCGCTCCGGCCCGATCGACGTCTTCGCACTTGCCGCGCAAGGAGTGCAGATCGGCGACGACGTGCACATGCGCACCCAGGGAACGACCAGCTTGCTGATCCGCAACCTGCTCCCGCATCTGGCGTCCTTGCCCGACGACGGGAGGGTCGAGTTCGCCCGGTTCCTGTCCGGCAACCACCTGTTCTTCCTCAACCTGGCCATGGCTGCGGCAAAGTCGGTGGCGCTGTGGGCGGAGCAGGTCGAAGGATCCAGCATCGTGACGATGATGTGCCGCAACGGCACCTCGTACGGAGTGCGGCTGGCCGGCTCCGACGAGGTGTTCCTGGCCGACGCGCCGCCGGTGTCTGATGCCATGTACTACCCCGACTACGGGCCGGAGACCAGCGCGCCGGACATCGGAGACAGCGCCATCCTCGAGCTCGTGGGCCTGGGCGGCGCCGCCGCGGCTGGGTCTCCGGCGGTGGCCGGCTTCCTCGGCGGCGGCATGTCCGACGCAGTGGCGGTCACCGAGGAGATGCAGACGATCTGCGCCGCGGAGAGCACCCGTTTCAAGCTGCCCACCTGGAACAACACAGGGACACCGCTGGGGGTCGACGCACGGTACGTGGTGCAGCTGAACACGACTCCCAAGGTGACTACCGGGATCTTGCACGCGAGCTCCGGAGTGGGGCAGATCGGAGCCGGTGTGGCAGCGGCCCCGGCGTCCTGCTTCCGGGCGGCCGTGCACGCCCTGGCCGGGGTATAGCCGCCGTGGACAGAGCCGTGGCCGTACGGGTCGTGGATGCCCGCTGGGACGGTGGCATGAAGGCCGTCGTGCAGGCCGGCGACTACGAGATCATCGTGGACGAGCCTGAGTCAGCAGGTGGGACCGACACCGGGCCCCAGCCCACAGATCTGTTCCTGGCCTCGATCGCCTCCTGCTTCGCGCTGTCGATGGCATACGCCGCCAAGAAGCGTGCCATCGAACTGCCGGGGCTGCGAGTGCGCGTGGTCGGCACCTACGAAGGGCTGAAGTTCACGCGATTCGATCTCCGGATCGTGTCCGCGGGGCCTTCAGCCGTGCTGGAGGAGTTGATTCCCGACGCCCAGCGGGTCTGCTACGTCACCAACACCCTGCGCCAGGCGACGGAGCTCCGGTTCACCGTGGGTTAGCAGCGGGCCCCATTTCCACGGGAACGGCTCGGCACTCACACACGGAAGCTCACCCTGGGCAACCCCGGGGCCTGGAAGCTCGACCATTCCATTCTCAGAATGGTGGTGGGTCGAGTCCGGTGTCGCGGCCGGGTGCACGGTCAAGCTCGGGCGGGTCGCCGTCTGAAGCGCCCGGCGGTAGGGCCGGCTGCGGCCCGGCCCGCTGCACGATGGGGCCGACGGGTTCGGGGTCGACGGTGTAGCGGTGTCCGGTGGGTGCCCGCCAGGAGAAGTGGCCGGGTCGGGGTTGGGTCAGCTGCCAGCCGGCGTGGGTTTTGCCGTTGTGGCAGCTCTGACAGAGCATGCCCAGGTTGGCCGCGGCGGTGGACCAGCCTGGCGCGCCGGCGGGGACGGTGTGGTCGGCCTGACAGCGGGCCGCCGGCTGCGAACACGTCGTGAACCGACACGTCCGGTCCCGGACGATCACATGCTCGGCGAGCTCCGGTGGCGGGAGGTATCGGTTCTGCCCGTAGTCGAGCACCGCACCGGACGCGGGGTCGGTCAGCAACCTGCGCCACACCCCGTGGGCGGCGATCCGTCGCGCCACCGACGCCGGGATCGGCCCGTACCCGTCGAGCTCGCCGGGGGTGTCGTCGATGCCGATCATCGTCGAGTACGGCACGGTCACGTTCACTGCCGCGGCGCGGCCGTGCCGCTTGCCCAGTCGCGGGCCGCAACCGTGCCCGCAGCCACCCAGATACCCGGAGTCGAGGGACGCCCACGCCAGCGCGGCCAACACGTCCACCCGCAGCTGATCGGCCGTCCGCCCGTCGGCCAGGTCGCCGTCGGGGCCGGCAGTCGCGGTGTCGATCTTGGCGGCATCGAGCATGGCGCGGATGGCGGCGACGTCCTCGGCCGAGGCGTAGACGTGCAGCCACGCCATCCCATCCACATCGGGGCGGAACTCGACATGCCGGTCCTCACACGCCCGCCGATGCCGCTCCTCCGCGGCCCTGGGTGCCACCTGTGCGACCGCGCGGGCCACCGCGTCGCGGTGCTGACGCTGCGACCGACCACCGGCCTTGGGCAACACCGAGGCCTCGACCTGCGCGACCAGCCCGCGGCGCACCCCGTCGGCGGTGATCGGCTCGCCGGTCACCCGGTCCTGCATCCCGTCCGGCGGATCCAGTTGCCGGACACCCACGGCGAGCGCGGCCGCCTTCGGGTAGTCGATCTCGCCGCGGAACAACGCGGCCACCGTGTCCGGCAACTCCTTGACCATCTGGCACGCGGTCGCGACCCGGTCCGCGCCGGTCGACGGCGCCACACCGAGGCGGACCGCCAGCAGCTGCCCGGCCGCCCGCACCGCCGAGAACCCCCGCCTCGCCGCCTCCGGCGCGTGACACACCGGATGCCGGGCCAACGCGGCCGCGGTCTCCACCTCCACCCCGTCCGCCCACGCCTTGAGCCGCCGACACGCCGCCGCAAGTTCGACCAGGTCATACGCATCGGCCACATCATCCGGATGCACCCTGGTCAGCACCGCGGCCAGCGCCATCCCGCCCTGCACCCGCTCCAGCCCGACCAGACCCGGCACACCGCCGGCCGGCGTGGCGTCGCCGCCGCCGCCGTCGCCGGCGTTCGGATCCATCCGTTCGAACATGTGTCCTAGTCTAGTAGTGGCCACCGACACCGCCCGACTGCTTGCGCCGGGCGTCGGGGACCAGTTGGCCGTAGACCACGTCGGAAACGCGCCGTCGGAGCGGCGCATCGCTGTGGCGGAATTTGACTTTGCCTCGCGTCATACTATGGTGACTAGGCATTGCCGATACTAAACGAACCGGCAGCGACTCAGGGGCTGGAGTGGCCCGATGGGAGCGCTCGTGCCACACAAGACCGTGGTCATCGGTGGTGGGGCAGCCGGCATCGGCGCTGCCGGCGGAGTCAAAGCCGCAGATCCGCGGAATGATGTCGTCGTCTACACCGAGTTCAAGATGTCGGATACAGCCCGTGCGGCATTCCCTACGTCCACGGCAAGGAGATCGACAGCTTCGAACGGCTCTTCTTGGCCCAGAAGGAGGCCTACGTCCAAGCGGGCATCGACGTCCATTACCAGACGAGAGTCAACTCGATCGATCTGAAACGTCAGGTGATCGACGTCGTGGGCGAGGGTGACGTCCGCTGGGATCGCCTCGTGATAGCCACCGGATTCGACTACGCCGACCCGGGTGTGCCTGGCGGCCACCTCGCGGGCCTTTACTACGTCAAGAACATCCGTCGGGCGATGGTGTGGGACAAGGTGCTCGACACGACGAAGTCTGCCGTGGTCGTGCACGCCACCCCGCTCGGTCTGGAGATGACCACATCGCTCGCCCACCGGGGCATCGAAACCCACCTCATCGATCCACAGCCATGGGCGCTGGCCGACATGGTCGACCCCGACATCATCGCTCCTGTGCAGGAGTCCTGGCTGGAGATGGGCGTCAACCTGCATTTCAACACCACACTGAAATCCTTCAACGGCGATCGGGCGGTCGCCAGCGTCGGGACGTCGGACGGCGTGATACCCGCCGACCTTGCCGTGATCTGCACACACAAACAGCCGAACATCGTGCTCGCCGCCCAGGCCGGTCTGAAGGTGGGGCCAACCGGTGGCCTCGTTGTCGACGAACGCATGGCCACATCAACACCCAACGTGTACGCAGCCGGCGACTGCGCCGAGTTGCCCCACGGACTGACCCGGGTCGGCGTCTCAGGGCTGACCGGCAGCCACGCCTATGCGCAGGGAAAGGTTGCCGGATTCAACGCCGGTGATGGAACGAAGCGTTACCAGCCGGTCTACGTACCGTGGGGAACACCAGCCGGAAAATGGGTCATCGGTGGGGCTTCGTTCGGTGAGACGCTGGCGACCGCGCTCGGCATTCCCTTCGTCGTGGGGCGGGCCGAGGGGATCTCCCGGGCGCGCTACTACCCGGGCGTGAAACCGGTCAAGATCAAGCTCCTCGCCGAGCCAGAGCAACTCCGCCTGATCGGCGCGCAGATGGTGGGCCAAGAGGGCATCAAGGAGAGAGCAGACTTTCTCGCGACGGCAGTGAAATTCGGCCTGACCCTGCACGACCTCGCGGCCATGGAGAACGTGTACTCCCCTGCCATCGGCGCACTCAACGAACCGATCGCCATGGCGGCGCAGGACGGTGTCCAGAACGCCTCCCGAGCGGGCTGAGATGCCTCTTGCCCACTGGCTGCGCCACAACGCCGAGCATTACCTGTTGGTCGCTGCACAGGACCGGATCGGCCGACAGTACGGGGTGACCCGACCGCGCCAGCCGCACGGGCTCAGGGAGCTCTTCTGGCGGCGGCTGTTCGCGCCCATTTACCAGCTGCTCCCCTGGACGCTGCGGAGCCGGGTGCTCCGCGCGATGCCGGGGAGCCACCGACAGCAGTGGGCGTCCTGGGCCCAACCGCCCTCGCGCCGGGATCCGGGGGTGTAGCCGGGCCGAGGTCAGCTCACGCACCAGACCAGACAAGCGGTAACCGCAAGAAAGGGAGAAGCGCGATGGCACAGATCGTTGGAGAGCGGGTCACGAAGGGCGACGCGATCGTCGACTACGAGGACAAGGTCTTCGAGGACATCCAGGCCGAGCCGGGTGAGAAGGCGTTCATCCTGATGCACACGGTGCCGTTCGAGGGCTCGGTCGGTCTGGTCAACATGCTCACCGCCACCAGGATCAACCGCAAGGGGTTCGACACCCACCTGGTGCTCTACGGGCCCGGCTCGCTCATGGCCGCGGCGACCCGTGGATATCCCAAGGTAGGTGATGAGGCATTCCCCGGAAACCTGGGATACAACAAGCAACTGCAGACCTTCATGGACGAAGGCGGTCACGTGTACGCGTGTCGATTCTCCGCCGCGGCACTGTACGGAATGCGTGAGATCGACATGATGGAAGGCGTTCGACCGATCAACCCACTCGACGTGCTCGACTCCGTCCTCACGGCGCGCCGCGCAGGCGCGCTGATCATGCAGACATGGACGGTGTGATCAGGTCCTGATGCCGGTGACAGGCGATCTGACCCGACGTAGATCGCCTGCCCACCTGTCTCATTGCTCACTGTCGACAATCTGGCCGACGGTGGAATGTTGTATGCGCGGAAAGGACTGAAGAATGGCTTCCCTCGAGCGCGTCAAAGGCCAGGTCATTGACGCCCACAGCCACATCGGCGAACTGGCGGCCTGGAAGTTCTACAACCTGGCCGAGCCAGTCAAACCCACGGTCTACGACTTCGCTGGCTATGACGCCTATGTGAAGGATCACCTTGACCTGCGCGGTCTCGAGCGCGGGCTGATCCTGCCCAACTACGGAATACCGGTTCAGGAACAACCGTTCTCGCTCAACGATCTGGTGCTGGACGCCGTCGGTCGCGATGACCGCCTCCGGGGCGGCTTGTGGGTCTCGTTCCTGCCCCCGAACCGGGAGATGACGATGCGCACCCTGGAGCAAGTCGGGGAGTCACGCATTGTCGCAATGAAGACCACCTTCCTGCTCGGTGGTAACCCCGACCCGGGGACCTGGGACACCGAGACTCGCGAGATCGCCGAAGTGTGCTTCAAAGCGGCAGAGGAACACGACCTGGTGTTCCATTTCCATACCAGCGCCGGTGGTTCCTCGGACATCAACAACTTCATCCCGATGATCGAGGAGTTCGGGAAGCGGGTGAAGATCTACATCGTCCATTTCGGGGGTGGCGTCAGCGGACACATCAAACTCGTTCCCCAGTTCCTGGACTGGGTGGAACAGGGCTACCAGGTGTATGCCGACACGACCTGGGCGATCGGCTTCGGCGCCCGTTGGTTGCTGACCGAGATCGAGAAGCGAGGCGTCGGCGAGGACCGGGTGTTGTTCGCCTCCGACGAGCCGTGGAGCGACTTCTGGGGCGAGTACTACAAGATCGCGGGTGCGAACGTCAGCCAGGAACTCAAGGAGCGCGTCCTGCACGGCAATTTCGAGCAGCTGTACGGAACCGCCTGACCTGGAGCTCCGCTCGCTCTGCCGTCTGTTCAAGCACCGATATGGCTGCGATGATCGACGGGGGCGACGGCGGATGCGATCTTCGCGGTGATCGAGCCGATGCGGGGGGCCGACACTGAGGTCGGTGGCGTCCGAGCACCCGTTCTCGCCCCGCTGACCGTTCTGGTGAGCTGTGCCCTGCTGGTCCTGATGCAGCTCTACCTGGCCATTCCACTCGCACCTGTGGTGGGCGAGGCGCTCGGTGGCGACGGCGCCCCGGGTGCTCTGGTCACGGCCTACAGCCTCGCCTACGCGCTGGGATTTCTGGTCTTCGGGCCGCTGTCCGATCGCTACGGACGCAAGGCGATCTTGGTGCCCGGGATGGCGGCCCTGGCGATCGCCACCGCCGCGTTGGCCGCAGCGACATCGCTGCCGATGATGGCACTCCTGCGAAGTGTCCAGGGTTTGTTGGCGGCAAGCTTCGCTGCAGCAGCACTGGCGTACGTGGGTGAGGCGCTCCCGCCGCGCTGGCGATCCGTCGGGATCGGGGCCATTTCGACCGCTTTCCTGGTGGCCGGCATCGTGGGTCAGGTCTATGCGCAGGTGGTGGCGCTGACGCTCGGCTGGCGTTGGGTGTTCGCATTGGCCGCACCGGCGTTTGCTGTGGCCACGGTCGCTTTGGCCACGGTTCTGGGCGAGCCTGCCCGCAGTGGTCCGCCCGCAAGCCTGGGTCAGAAGTACCGGGAGCTCGGTGCACTGGCAGTCCGCCGCGAACTTGCGCTACCTTACGCCGCTTGCTGCACCGTGCTGCTGAGCTTCGTCGCCATGTATGCAGCTCTCGGTCCGCTGTTGGAGACCCAGTTCGGACTCGACCATTCCAGCGTGCTGCTGGTACGCCTCGCCGGGCTCCCTGCGATAGCGCTGGCCCCGTTCGCCGGTTGGCTCGTGGGGCGTCTCGGTGCCGCACGGGTCGCCGTTGCCGGCTTCGTACTCGCCGCGGCGGGCCTCGCTGCACAGGCCATCGCCGTCTCGGCGCTGTGGGCCCTTGTCATCGCCGGCGTGGTCTTCGTCGCCGGCATCGCCACCATCGTGCCCTCGGTGATTGCGCTGGTCGGGGGTCGCGGCGGCTCGACGCGCGCCGGTGCGCTCGGCCTCTGTGGCCTGGCGATATTCGTCGGGGCCTCCTTTGGCCCGCTCGCAGCCGAACTCCCGCTCGGCTTCACCGGCCTGCTGCTCACGCTCGCCGCACTGCTCATTGGCGGGGCAGCACTGATCGCGATCAGTGGCCACCAACGGCAGACATCGGAACCGTCTGATCCCAGTCAATGATGACGTCGGCGGTCGGC
>Ga0193739_1000432_pt1 | contig 11752 bp, 12 predicted proteins | sample L2a2metaG_FD_144926 | JGI IMG/M metagenome (GOLD analysis project Ga0193739, IMG submission 144926) | Soil microbial communities from a riparian zone of the East river system, Colorado, United States - L2a2 | ecosystem: Environmental > Terrestrial > Soil > Riparian zone | place: USA: East River...
CGCTTCGCCGATCCCGACGCTCGCGCCCTTGTTAGCACTCCCACCCCCTTGTCTGCTAACTGCTGCGTGGGGACTATTAAGCATCAGTTCGGCTGGTGATCAACGACGTACCACCACGGTGCTGCAGGTGAGCAGCGAGTTGGGAGGTCATCATGGATGGCTATCGGCCTTCGTCGATTGAGGTTGCACCGCTGCAAGCCGACGGATCGCTGTACGGGTTCATGCTGATGGGCCGCTGGCCCAACGACACCGTCGAGTGGGCGCGATTCTTGGTCCTTGCCGTGCAAATTGCTGCCGTTCCGGGGTTGCTACCGACCAGCACTGTGTTTCGAGTGCGCGAGGAGTTGCCAGACGAGCCGCACCCGAGCGCCGTCGGCCTGGTGGTAGCCGAGGGGCAACTGCTTGGTGACCATCCTCTTCAGCCCGGCCATTTTGCCGAGCATCAGCCGCCCGGGCTGATCGTGCTGCACCCGCCTTCCAGCACGCTATCGAGCGTTCCGGAGTACAACGTCGCATCGGGGTGCGTCTTCCTGCCAGGCCTGCCGCACCTGGGACTGGATCATCGCGCCGCCTGGGTCGAAGCGGACGTCGAAGGCACGGTGACGCAGCTGATCAGCAAGGTCGGTATTGATCCCCAGGTCAACGCCGACACCGCCGCGCTGGCCATGCTGCTTGCTGCCTGACGCCCGACTCCTGTCGGAAAACTGGGTTAACCCACTTTGCTGGCGCCTTACATAGGTTGCAACGTGTGTGAGGTGGCAGACAAGTGGGTTAACCCAGATTTCTGCAGGTGGTGGGCGCGCTTGGAACAGGCGATGCCCGACCGGGTCCGTGACCATGGAGCTCAGGAGCGTGCGAATATCGCGGTCGCGTCGTGATCGGGGCCGCGCCTAGCATGGCCGACCATGGGACATGTCGACCTCGCTGGGGTTGGTTTTCACTTGCTCGACGGGCGCGTGCTGCTGGACGATGTCTCCTTCCGGGTGGGTGAAGGTTCCACAGTCGCCCTGATAGGACCCAACGGCGCTGGCAAGACAACGCTGCTGAAGATCATTGCTGGTGACCTGACGGCAACCAGCGGATCGGTGTCCCGTAGCGGCGGGCTGGGCGTGATGCGTCAGTTCATCGGTAGCATCCAGAACTCCTCGACGGTGCGCGATCTGCTCTTTTCGCTCTCGCCGTCAGCACTGCGCCAGGCCGTGTCCGAGGTGGACCGGCTAGAGCTGCGGTTGATGGAGGACGACCGCGAGCAGACTCACCTGCGTTATGCGCAGGCGCTCGCCGACTACGCCGACACCGGCGGGTACAACGCCGAAGTGATCTTCGACGCTTGCTGCACCGAGGCCCTCGGCATGAGCTACGACCGCGCCAAGTGGCGCGAGATCAGCACGCTCTCCGGAGGTGAACAGAAGCGGCTTGCGCTGGAGGCTTTGCTACGTGGTCCGGATGAGGTCTTGCTCCTTGACGAACCAGACAACTTTTTGGATGTGCCAGCCAAGCGTTGGCTGGAGAACCAGCTCCAGACCACCCAGAAATCGGTGTTGCTGGTCAGCCATGATCGGGAGCTGTTGGCTCAGACGGCAAAGACGATCGCCGTGCTGGAATTGGGCGCCGCCGGCAACACCGTGTGGACTCACGGATCCGGCTTCGCGACGCTGGCGGCTGCCCGCCGGGACCGACTTACCCGCTTGGAGGAATTGCGGCGGCGCTGGGACGAGCAACACCGCAAGCTTCGCGAGCTGATGCTGATGTATAAGGCTAAGGCCGCGTACAACTCTGGCATGGCCTCGCGGTACCAGGCGGCTCAGACCCGGCTGGCCAAGTTCGAGGAGGCGGGGCCACCTCAGGCGGTGCCACTGGAGCAGCGAGTCGCAATGCGGCTCAGCGGAGGGCGTACCGGCAAGCGGGCCGTCGTGATCGATAATCTCGAGCTGACCGGTCTGATGAAGCCGTTCGACATCGAAATCTGGTTCGGTGACCGGGTTGCGGTGCTCGGGTCGAACGGCTCCGGCAAATCGCATTTCTTGCGCCTGCTGGCTCGCGGCGGCTCCGATCCTGATCGTGAGCACGAGCCTGTCAGCGATCTTGACATCGCCCCAGTTCCTCATACCGGCAAGGTAAAACTCGGAGCCCGGGTACGACCTGGCTGGTTTGCGCAGACCCACCATCATCCTGAGCTGATGAGTCGCACTCTGCTCGAGATCTTGCATCGCGGTGATGATCATCGCGCCGGCATGGGGCGTGAGGAGGCCTCCCGCAAGCTGGACCGTTACGAACTGGCCAGATCCTCCGAGCAGAGATTCGAGTCGTTGTCTGGAGGTCAACAGGCCCGCCTCCAGATTCTGCTGCTGGAGCTGAGCGGTGCGACGCTGTTGCTCCTGGACGAGCCGACCGACAATCTCGACCTGGAGTCCGCCGAGGCGCTGGAGCAGGGGCTCGATTCCTTCGAAGGCACAGTGATCGCCGCCACCCACGACCGGTGGTTCGCGCGCGGCTTGGACAGGTACTTGATCTTCGGCGGCGACGGCAGCGTTTATGAGTCGACAGCGCCGGTATGGGATGAGGCCCGGGTAGACCGGTTGCGATGAGCGACCGAGCAGGCGCTGGGGATAACCCGACCTGAAAGTTTACGGCAGGCATCAGTGCGCGAAGCCGGCTGTGATCACCATGCTGGATGCCATGTCGACCGACGAGCTGAGCCGTAGCACCGCCCTAGCCGATCATCCTCGCGCGGCCCAACGGACACCGCTGCTGCGTCGACCCTGGGTAGTCCCGCTGGCATTAATGACGGTGATCTTCATTGCGTACGCGGTGCCGCCTTATCTCACCCTTGACCCAGCGCAGGCTCGCACTCAGCCGATGCCGCCGCATGCCAGCTACTACCCGCTGCTGGTCACCCACATCTTCCTCGGTTCGGTAGCACTACTTGCGGCCTGCCTGCAGGTGTGGCCTTGGCTTCGCCGCACTCGCCCCGCGATCCATCGCTGGAGCGGCCGTGTCTATGTCACAGCCGCGCTGAGTGCATCGGTTTGCGTCATGATCATCTCTCCGATGGGCCTGTATGGCGCCAATCAGCGGGTGGCGAACACGATGCTTGCGTTGCTCTGGTTCGGAACCACGTTGGCCGGCTTTCGAGCGGCCCGGCAGCGTCGTTTTGCCGATCACCGGCAGTGGATGCTGCGCAGCTTCGCCTTGGCCTTCTCCATCGTGGCGTTCAGAGTCTGGATGTTGATTGCCTTCGCAGTCTTTGTGCCGGAGATCTTTACTGGCGCAGAGGTCGATCCAGCTGACGTGAGCCAGGCAATCGGCGTGACCAGCTGGGTGAGCTGGGTGGTCAACTTGCTGATCGTCGAGTGGTGGCTGCATCGCCGTCCAAGCATTTCGGTGTAGCTCGTCGCCCACCTCACAACACTGGCTGAGCGTTGCGCCTGAGCTGTTCTGTCAGCGTCATGACCAGATTCCCTCAAAATGTGACTCCAGTTTCGCCGACACATCGCCTACACCAGCCTCACTCGTAACGAGTGTCGGTTTTTTGTGAGATGTACCGCGAACGGGAGCAGAAGCGACCTCGACTCCAAAGACGCTATGCGTCTCATCTCCACGCGCCGGGCTAGCGACCGAGGATCGCTAGGTCAGCGCAGGTCCAGCCGCATCAGTACGCGTGGGAACCCGCCGGATACCGAGCGAGTGTCCGCAGCCTTGATGAAACCGGCGTCCTCGAAAAGCTTGCGCGTGCCCACATAGGCCATGGTGAGATCGACCTTCTTGCCCCTGTTGTCCACGGGGTAACCCTCAACTGCTGGCGCACCCTTTGACCGCGCGTACGCCACGGCACCGTCGAGCAGGGCGTGCGAGATGCCCTTGCCGCGGTGGCCGGGGCGGATACGGATACACCACACCGACCAGACCGGCAATTGATCAACATGTGGAATCTTGGTGGACCGAGCGAAAGGCAGTTCGGACCGGGGTGCGACGGCCGCCCACCCGACCACCTCGGAGTCAACGTAGGCAAGGACGCCGGGCGCGACGGGTCGAGCGCAGAGCTTCTTCACGTAATTACGCCGAGCCCGGCCGACCAGCGCCTGGTTTGTCTTCGAGTCGACCCGATGGCTCAGGCACCAGCACACCGTGGAATCAGGGTTCTTGGGCCCGAGCATGGTGGCAACATCGTCGAATCGTGTCTTCGTCGCGGGACGGACCTCGATGTTCACTACCCCACGCTAACCCGCGCTTGCTCGACCTCCAGGCTTGCGCCCCGGAGTCCAATCATGATCACTACCTGGTGCCGATTGGGTGCGGTCGAGGACGCCTTCTCACCTCCCCGCACCTCATCTGGGAGATCAGCGCACCACAGAGCACCGGCGAGTTCGATTGCTGCGGTGTCCCGGCTTGGTTACGGTGAGCCAGGGATGCGGAAGCTGATGCTGGCCGAACGCGTCGTGCGGAATGAAGGAAGGACGAACACTGGTGGAATACCAGTTTCGCTTTGGGGTGTTTCTCAGGCCGGACCCCAAGACGTGCGCGGCCGTAACACAGATCACCAGCCAACTGCGGGCGCAGTACGGGTTGGTCTCGGCGGGTGCATTCCCGCCGCACATCACGTTGGCAGGCAGCCTGCCCGTCGTTGTTCCGCTGGCCGAGTTGATGCAGCTCATCGGCTTTGTCTTGCGTCGAATTCCGGCGTTCACGGTGCACAACGTTGGAGTCCGGCGGCTGGCGGATTCCGCAATCGCCTATGACGTGTCGACCCTGGATGGCGCACCGAACAGGCACCTCCTCACGTTGGCTGGCGCGGTTGACTCGGTCGTCAGACCGCTGGTAGGCCCGAGCGGCCCGCTGCCTCCGGCGTTGTATGAGCCGGATCGGTGGATGGCCCATATCTCGCTGGCCTCGCATGAGCTCCGGGTGCGGGCGGACATCCGCGGTGAAATAGAGGACTACGTGAACGAGCTGGGTGTCAGGGCACCGTCCTCGTTCACAGCCGACACGGTGATGCTCTATCGCTTCGCTCACAACACCTGGACTGGCAGCTGGTGGCGGGACATGCGTTGGGAGCACGTACGCAGCTGGCGCCTAGCCGCATAACCGACAAGTCGTAGTTGGGGCGAGTTGACAGGTCGGTCTCAGTTGCAGCCACAGAAGGGGCCGCAATCACCGTTCCTTGATCGGGACGAAGTCCCTGCTTCGGATGCCGGTGTAGATCTGTTTGGGGCGTGCAATCTTTTGTTCCTTGTCCTGTACCAGCTCTGACCATTGAGCCAGCCAGCCCGGCGTACGGCCGATGGCGAACAAAACGGTGAACATCTCCGCCGGGAACTGCAACGCCTCATAAATCAGTCCGGAATAGAAGTCGACGTTGGGATACAGCTTGCGCTTGACGAAGTACTCGTCCTCTAACGCGATCTTCTCCAGTTCCTGGGCGATCTTGAGCAGCGGATTGACACCGGTCACCTCGAAGACATCGTCACAGGCCTTCTTGATGATCTTGGCCCGCGGATCGTAGTTCTTGTACACCCGATGCCCGAAGCCCATCAGCCTTTCGTTGCCCTCTTTGACCCCAGCAATGAAGTCAGGAATGTTTTCAGTCCTGCCGATCCGGTTCAGCATGGCGAGCACAGCTTCATTGGCGCCCCCATGGAGCGGCCCGTAGAGCGCTGCGATCCCCCCAGCCACGGCCGAGTAGGGATCGACCTGGGATGAACCGATGGACCGTACAGCATTGGTGGAGCAGTTCTGCTCATGATCGGCGTGCAAGATGAACAGCACCTCAAGTGCGTGCACCAGCCGTTCATCGGCTGGGTAAGTGGGCTCACTCATCTTGAACAACATGGCCAAGAAGTTTGCGGTGTAGGACAGCGTGTTGTCCGGATACACGTACGGCTTGCCCTGCTGATGCCGGTAGGCGAAGGCACCCAGTGTTGGCATCTTGGCGATCAACCGGGTGATCTGCAGCATGCGGTTCTCGGGATCGCCGATGTTGCTGGCCGCCGGATAGAACGTCGAGAGCGCGCTGACCGTGGCCATGAGCATTCCCATGGGATGCGCGTCGTAACGAAAGCCCTCGATGAACTGCTTGAGGTTCTCGTGGATGAACGTGTGGTAGGTCACGTTGAGCACCCACTCATCGAGCTGTGCCTGGGTGGGCAGTTCCCCGTGCAGCAGCAGGTAGGCGACCTCGAGGAAACTCGATTGCTCGGCAAGCTGCTCGATGGGATAGCCGCGGTACTCGAGGATGCCGAGATCGCCGTCAATGAAGGTGATCGCGCTGCGGCAGGAGGCGGTATTGACGAACCCGGGATCGTATGTGGCCAGCCCTTGATCGCCTTCCACGGCGATCTGCCTCAGATCGGCTGCGCGAACGGTTCCGTCGGTAATCGCGATCTCGTACTCACGACCTGTTCGGTTGTCGCGAATGCTCAGGGAGTCAGCCTTGGCGGGCTCAACCATGGGCGTATCGGTCATGCGCACAACCTACGCGTGGTCGTCATGGCTGAATAGTCGGGGGCCATATGATTTGGGCCACTGGCATCGTGTTCGGGCCGGGGCGTAGATCTGCCAGGCGCTAGGTTCGGCGGATGGACCCGAAGTGGATCATTCACCGGTATCTGGATAAACAACGTACGGCGCTGCTAGCGAAGTTGGATGGCCTCGACGAGCGTGCCGTTCGATGGCCGATGACCCGGACCGGCACCAATCTGCTCGGCCTTGTCAAGCACGTGGCGAGCATCGAGCTGGATTACTTCGGGAAAGTGTTCAATCGGCCATCAAACATTCAACTGCCCTGGTTGGCCGACGATGCCGAGACCAACGCTGACATGTGGGCCACGGCAGAGGAGTCGCGAGAGGACATTGTCGCGCTGTATCAGCGGGCAGCAGTCCACGCAGATGCCACCATCGAGGCACTCACCCTCGATTCGCCAGGCCGAGTTCCGTGGTGGTGGCCTCTTGAGCGGCAGCAGGTCACCCTCCAGCAGATCATGGTGCATGTCGCTGTTGAAATCGCTCGGCACGCTGGGCATGCCGACATCGTCCGCGAGCTTATCGACGGCGCAGCCGGCGACAACGATGGGAACCTCCCCGATCAGACCGCACAAGAGTGGGCGACCTACCGCGTGCAACTCGAGGAGGCGGCGGTGCAAGCTGCACAGCGTGCGGAGCTGGGCGACCCTAGCCAGCCAACGACACCTCACTGAGACCTATGCACAGTCGCCGCCACTTTGACCGGTGGCAGCCGCCCCAGGTAGCCTGGACGGCTGTTGCGTCCAACGCGTGCGATTGCCGCGCCCGAATGGGTTATTGGAAGCGGCAAGGTTCACTCACACAAACAAGTTCGCTCGTGTCACAACGGAAGCCGGTTATGTCCACCTACAGCCCCAAGCCTGGCGACATCACCAGGTCCTGGCATGTCATCGACGCCAATGATGTGGTGCTGGGCAGGCTCGCGGTGACGGCTGCGACGCTGCTGCGCGGCAAGCACAAGCCGACCTTCGCACCTCACGTCGACGGTGGCGACTTTGTGATTGTGGTGAACGCGTCCAAGATCGCTCTCACCGGAAACAAGCGCACCGACAAGCTGGCCCGCCGGCACTCTGGCCGGCCCGGCAGCCTGAAGTCTGTGCCCTACGGTGAGCTGCTCGACCGTGACCCCCGCAGGGCGGTCGAACTCGCTGTCTGGGGCATGCTCCCGAAGAACAAGCTCAGCCGCCGGCTGATCAGGAAGCTCAAGGTGTACGCCGGTCCCGAGCACCCGCACACCGCTCAGCAGCCGAAGCCGTACGCGATCACCCAGATCGTCCAGTAGCCTCGCATCGACCAACCCTCCCAAGCAAGGAACCATCTGCCGTGACTGACACCGCCACCGAAAAGGTGGACGAGGAAGAGATCACTCCGTTCGTCGAGGAGGACCGCGAGATCGCCTACCGTTCGGAGGCGACGCCGCAGGTTTCGCATGGTCCGGCAGGCCGCCCTGCCGTTGTGGCGCCTGCCGCCGCGACCGGACGGCGTAAGGAGGCGGTGGCCCGGATACGCATCATTCCCGGCAGCGGACAGTGGACCATCAATGGCCGCACCCTGGACGACTACTTTCCCAACAAGGTGCACCAGCAGCTGGTTTCCGAGCCTTTCGCCGCGGCTGCGGTGGCCGGCTCGTACGACGTCATTGCCCGCATCCATGGCGGCGGTGTGACCGGTCAAGCAGGTGCCCTGCGGCTCGGCGTTGCCCGCGCGCTTAACGCTGTCGATGCAGAAGCCAGCCGAGCCGCGCTCAAGAAGGCGGGCCTGCTGACCCGTGATGCGCGAATCAAGGAACGCAAGAAGGCGGGCCTGAAGAAAGCCCGGAAAGCCCCCCAGTACAGCAAGAGGTAGTCGCGGGACTAGATCAGTGGGCCGACTCTTCGGAACCGATGGCGTACGCGGAAAGGCCAACGAGGCGCTTACCGCGGAACTAGCGCTGAGTCTTTCCGTCGCAGCCGCCCGCGTACTCGGCGAGGCTGGCGAGTTCCACGGGCATACGCCATTCGCGGTGGTCGGTCGCGATCCGCGTGCCTCCGGTGAATTCCTAGAGGCGGCCGTTGTGGCAGGGCTGGCCAGCGCCGGCGTCAACGTCGTACGGCTCGGTGTGCTACCCACTCCCGGGGTCGCATTTCTCACCGAGGATTGCGACGCCGATCTCGGCGTCATGCTGTCAGCGAGTCACAACCCGATGCCCGACAACGGGATCAAGTTCTTTGCGCGCGGAGGCTACAAGCTGGACGACGCGCTCGAGGACGCGATCGAGTCCCGGTTGGTTGAAGCGTGGCCTCGGCCGTCTGGCGCCGGCGTTGGCCGGGTGACGGTCCAGGAGTCGCTCGTCGAGACCTACGTAGCACACCTGGTCAACAGCCTCGGTGGCCCGGTCAGCCTGGAGGGCATCAAGGTGGTCGTCGACTGTGCCAACGGAGCTGCCTATCAGGCGGCGCCGGCGGCGTTCGAGGCCCAGGGTGCTGAGGTCCACCGGATCCATGCCGAGCCAGACGGCATCAACATCAACGAGAATTGCGGCTCTACCCATATGGACTCGCTGCGATCGGCGGTACTGGAACAGCGGGCGGACCTTGGAATCGCACTCGACGGGGATGCCGATCGCTGCCTGGCTGTCGACGCATTCGGCCGGATCGTGGACGGCGACCAGATTCTGGCGATCCTGGCTCTGACCCTTCGCGAAGAAGGTCGACTGAAGAACGACACAATCGTGGCAACCGTGATGAGCAACCTGGGGTTGGTCAATGCGATGCGGGACGCCGGGGTAACCGTTGAGCAGACCAAGGTCGGAGATCGCTATGTGCTTGAGGCGATGAAGGCCGGCGACTTTGTCCTGGGCGGAGAGCAGTCCGGTCACGTCGTGATGTCGGAACATGCCACGACCGGCGACGGCACGCTGACCTCGCTCCACCTGATGAGCCGGATGGCGACGTCGGGTCAATCCCTGGCACAGCTCGCTTCGGTGATGACGAGGCTGCCTCAGGTACTGATCAACGTGCCGGATGTCGACAAGAGCCGAGCAGCGTCGGACCCGCAGCTCACGGCTGCAGTCGCCGAGGCCCAGGCCGAGCTCGGGGATTCGGGCCGGGTTCTGTTACGCCCCTCTGGTACCGAGTCTCTGGTCCGCGTCATGGTCGAGGCCGAGAGTTACGAGGCAGCGAACGAAGTGGCGCATCGCCTCGCAGACGTGGTCAAGGCCTCATTGGCCCTCTGATCTAGGCTGTCGCGATCGCGCGAGGAGCCCAAAATGGGGCTCCGAGCCTCGGGAATCGCGTGTTCAACGCGCGATTGCGCGGGGGCCTCGCTCAACCGGGCAGCAGATTGCTGATGTCGATGACGTTGGCGGCGGCGAGAAATATCGCCACGGCGCCCAGGACGACAGACAAGATCACGTAGAACAAAAAAGCTCCGAACGCAACAAAGAAGCCGAACTTGAGGGCTGTGCCTGCGCCAATCCGGACTTTCTCCGGCGGTGCGATGCCGTACGAGTTGGTCACGTGCTGACGCTACCGTCGGGACGCAAAGTGATCGAGGCGCCGCTCCCACATGCCTTCGATGATTTGTATGGCTGCCGCCCCCACAGGTTTCACGCGTTTCACACGTGTTGCAAACTCTGCCCGAGCAGCGTCAGGAAGCTGAGTTAACCCACTTTCCTGACGCTTGACACAGGGTGCAACGTGTGTGAGGTGCCGGGAAGCTGAGTTAACCCAGTTTTCGGACAAGACGCTGCAGCCGGAGATGGCCGAGACTGCGGTGCCTACCTAAACCTTGCGGATCCGCACCCACTGGACCGAGTGATCACGATCTTTGCGGAGGATGGCGGTCGCCCGCCCTCTGGTCGGCAAGATGTTTGCCTGAAGGTTCGGTCCATTGATCGTGTCCCAGAGGTAGCGGGCCTGCCGGACGGCCTGGCTCGTCGTCAAGTCCGCGTATCGGGTGAAATAGGAGCGCGGGTCGCGGAACGCCGTGTCGCGGAGTGAAAGAAAGCGACTCACATACCAGTCCCGGATATCCGAGGCATCCGCGTCGACATAGACGGAGAAGTCGAAGAAGTCGCTGACAACCAGGCCGGTCGTGCCGTCGGGTCGCGGCCGCGCCGGCTGCAGCACATTGAGGCCTTCCAAGATCAAGATGTCCGGCCGCTGCACCCGCACCTTGGCATCCGGAACGATGTCGTAGACAAGATGGCTGTAAACCGGCGCGAGCACCTCATCCTGGCCCGACTTGACGTCGATCACGAAACGCAGCAGGGCGCGCCGATCATAGGACTCCGGGAAGCCTTTGCGCTGCAGCAGTCCGCGCCGTTCCAGCTCCGCGTTGGGCAGCAGGAAACCGTCGGTGGTCACCAAGCTGACCCGTGGATGTTCTGGCCACACGGCCAGCAGCTCACGCAGCAGGCGTGCTGTGGTGGACTTCCCGACTGCAACCGATCCTGCGATCCCGATCACGAACGGCGTCCGTTGCACCGACAGATGAAGGAACTCGTTCGTCGACTTGTGCAGCTCGCTGGTGTGCAGGAAATAGCGACTCAGCAGCCGAGTAAGCGGCAGATATACCTCCCGGACGTCGAGCATGCTCGTCGGATCGCCTAACCCGCGGACCTTCTCCAGGGTCGTCTCGTCGAGCGGGATCGGCATATGTTCGGCAAGCTCGGCCCAGTCTGCCCGACTCCGCTCCACATAGGGACCGAGGAGCTGAGCGTCGTTCGGCATACGCAGAATCTAATGTGGAGTCAGAATTGGCTGGCATCGTGACCGAAGATCGCTACGACGCCAGCCCACCAGCGCTGGAAAGGTACAGTTCCGCCTATGTGTGGAATTGTCGGGTACGTCGGTGAGAAGGCCGCGCTAGACGTCGTGGTCGAGGGTCTGCGACGTCTCGAATACCGCGGATATGACTCAGCAGGCGTTGCAATTGTGGCGGGCGGGACGCTGCACGTCTCCAAGAAGGCCGGCAAGCTCGGCAATCTGGAGAAACAGCTGGCGGAGGAACAGTTGCCTTCCAGCAGCCTCGGCATCGGACATACCCGATGGGCGACCCACGGAGGCCCCAACGACGTCAACGCTCACCCGCACACCTCTTCCGACGGCCGCATCGCGCTGGTCCACAACGGCATCATCGAGAACTATGTGAGGCTGCGCGAGGAGCTGGCAGAGGCCGGAATCAGCTGCGTGTCGGAGACCGACACCGAGATCGTCGCGCAGTTGCTGGGCCAGCAGGTCTCAACTGGATT
>Ga0193739_1000433_pt1 | contig 11731 bp, 8 predicted proteins | sample L2a2metaG_FD_144926 | JGI IMG/M metagenome (GOLD analysis project Ga0193739, IMG submission 144926) | Soil microbial communities from a riparian zone of the East river system, Colorado, United States - L2a2 | ecosystem: Environmental > Terrestrial > Soil > Riparian zone | place: USA: East River...
CCAGGGTGAAGTTCGGCGTGACATCCGGAATGTGCTCGAACGATGTGACGGAGTCGCCGGTCAGGTCGACGGTCGCCTCGTAGGTCCGGTTGTCCGCGCGATTCCACACCACCGCGAAGGAGGTCCGGGGCACGGGGTCGCCTGCGCGCCACGCCAGCACGTCGTCCTTGTCCGGTTCGCGCAGCTCGATCGAGGCGAATCGGAACGTGTCGGTCACGTGGCCGTCGCGGCGAAGGATGGCCGCAGTCTGCCGGAATTCGTTTGCGTTTAACGGCTCGAGCGGATGTTCTGCCACGGCAGAGATCTCCTTCCTGCCCGCGATCCGGGCTCCGTGACGCATGTTGCGTACGACCCTGCCCGGAGGATGGACGACCATCGACCGTCATGCGACGATACCCGAGGAGGCAGACGTGAGCGGTGCGACGAATGACGCTGTTCCCGACCGGCCTCGCACGCCAACACTCACGACGATCTCCGAGCTTCGCAGCTTCTTCCGGACCAACACCCGGCCGATCTTCTTCGTCGGGCCGACCGCCTTCAATCTGCTGGGCATCGACCGATGGGTGCGCAACTTCCAGTACCTCGTCTACTACGACTCGTGGGATAGCGCCCATCCGCGGGTGTTCACGCCCAAGAACAAGCCGTACGTCGAGTTCGAGAGCAGCGAGGAGATCAACAACTACCTGCTCCGCGACGCCGAGGTGCAGGCCCACATAGCCTCCCGGGTCGGGTCCTCCGGTGTGGCACCGATGGTCGCGATGGTGTTCTTCGACGAGGAGACCGAGCAGATCTGCGGGAAGCTGGGCTACGAGCTGATCCTGCCGCCCGACTCGCTTCGCCGCCGCCTGGACTCGAAGATCGTCACGACCCGCCTTGGGGAGGAGGCCGGTGCGCCGTCGGTGCCCAACGTCCTCGGGCGGGCAGAGAGTTACCCCGAGCTGAGCAAGCTCGCGGCCGACGCCGGGCTCGGCTCTGACCTGGTCGTGCAGACGCCGTACGGCGACTCCGGCAAGACCACGTTCTTCATCAAGGCCGAGGCCGACTGGGACACCAGCGCCGAATACATGATCGACGAAGAGCTGAAGGTAATGCGGCGGATTCGCAACCGTGCCGCGGCCGTCGAAGCGGTGAACACCCGGCACGGCACCGTCGTCGGGCCGTTCATGACCGACCTCACCGGCTATCCCGAGCTGACCCCGTACAAGGGTGGCTGGTGTGGCAACGACCTCTTCCCGGAGGCGCTGTCGGAGGCGCATCGGGCGATCGCGATCGAGCACGTGCGGCGGCTCGGCGACCGCCTCCGGCAGGAGGGCTACAAGGGATTCTTCGAGGTGGACGTCCTGGTCGACCTCGACTCGGACAGCGTCTACCTCGGCGAGCTCAACCCGCGCATTTCCGGTGCGTCATCGATGACCAATGTGACGGCCGGCGCCTACGCGGACATCCCACTGTTCCTGTTCCATCTGCTCGAGTTCATGGACGTCGACTACACGGTCGACGTCGACGAGATCAACGAGCGGTGGCGCGACCTCGCCGCGGTCGACGTCTGGGCGCAGCTGATCATGAAGGAGCCCACCGACTCGGTGGAGCGGATCCTGGAGGCGCCGCGCACCGGCACCTGGCATCTCGAGGACGACGGCAACCTGAGGTTCGTCCGGGTGACGAACGACTGGCACGAAGTCACCCATGAAGACGAGTGCTTCTACATGCGTGTATACGGCCCGGGCGACTACCGCTTCAAAGGTGCCGACCTCGGCATCCTCGTTACCAAGGGGCGGATGCAGACCGCCGGCGGTCTCACCGAGCGCTGCCGCCAATACATCACCGGCATCCGCTCGCAGTACCAGAGCGAATCGCCGCCGGAGACACCAACGGTTATCCCCATCGGGTACGTCAAGTAGGCGCACCCTCGCTCGTGTGGAGGGCAGTACGCGATGCCGGAGAAGAAGGCGTTCCACAACATCATCAACGGCGAGGTCCAGCAGGCCGCCGACGGCGAGCTGATGGACCTAGTCAATCCGTCCACGGGTGAGGTCTACGCGACAGCGCCGAACTCGTTGGCAGTCGACGTGGACCTGGCATATCAGGCGGCCGGCGCAGCGTTCGAGAAGTGGCGTTGGTCGACGCCGAGCGAGCGGCAGCGGGCACTGCTCAAGTTGGCGGACGTGATCGAAGAGAACGCCGCGGAGCTCGTCGCCATCGAGAGCGAGAACACCGGCAAGCCCATCGGTTTGACGATGTCGGAGGAGATTCCTCCGATGGTCGACCAGATCCGCTTCTTCGCTGGCGCGGCCCGGGTGCTGGAGGGTAAGGCGACGGGCGAGTACATGCGCGGCTTCACCTCGTCGATCCGCCGCGAGCCGGTCGGCCCGGTGGGGCAGGTGGCCCCGTGGAACTACCCGATGATGATGTCGGTCTGGAAGTTCGCCCCCGCGCTGGCGGCGGGCAACACCGTGGTGCTCAAGCCGTCCGACACAACGCCGGCCTCCTCGTACTGGATGGTCGAGAAGATGCAGGAGATCTTTCCGCCCGGTGTGTGCAACCTCGTCTGCGGCGACCGTGAGACGGGTGCCGCGTTGACGGCCCACCCGATTCCGCAGCTGGTGTCGATCACCGGGTCCACCCAGGCCGGCATCGCGGTCGCGACGGCGGCTGCGAAGGATGTCAAGCGTGCCCACCTCGAACTCGGCGGCAAGGCGCCCGTGCTGGTCTTTGACGACGCCGACATCGAGTCCACGGTTGAGGGGATCAGGGCCGCTGGCTACTTCAACGCCGGCCAGGACTGCACCGCGGCGACCAGGGTCATTGCCCAAGGTGGCATCTATGAGGAGTTCCTGGCCGCCTTGGCCGAGGCGGTGAAGAACACCAAGACCGGATACGACCCCGACGACGAGGACATCTTCTTCGGGCCGATCAACAACGTGAACCAGCTCGGACACGTCGGCGGTATGGTCGAACGCGCTCCCGCCCACGCCCGACTGCTGGCAGGAGGCCACCGCCAGGGCTCGACCGGATTCTTCTTCGAGCCAACGCTGATCGCCGACCTCGAACAAGGCGATGAGTTGGTGGAAAAGGAGATCTTCGGACCTGTCGTGACCGCGCAGCGGTCGAAAGACGAGGACGAGGCGGTCGAGTTCGCCAACAGCAGCGAGTACGGCCTTGCCTCGTCGGTGTGGACCAGCAACGTCGGCACGGCCGCGCGGATGGCCGCCCGGCTGGACTTCGGCTGCGTCTGGATCAACACCCACATCCCGCTCGTCGCCGAGATGCCGCACGGGGGCTTCAAGCATTCCGGGTACGGCAAGGACCTGTCGATGTACGGCTTCGAGGACTACACGCGGATCAAGCACGTGATGCAGTACCACGGGTTCGAGGGCTGACCGGCACGGGTCCGCCCTCAGCCACGGCCTCGTTCGCGTCCCGCGACGATGCCGACAGGTCCGGTCGGTCGGAGCTCGTCGGCCGTCTCGACCGGGCGTAGCTCGGCCAGATAGCGGCCAGCAGCGGTGAATGCCCGGATCGTGTCGAGCAGGTAGGCGTGATCCTGCTCTGTCGGCCACGAAGAGAGCTTCACCGCGACTGTCCGGGTGCCGCGGTCCACGAACACCATCTGACCGTGGATGCCCAGGCCCAGCTGGATGTCACCGGACGGGCCGGGTACGAACCAGAACTGGCTGCTGTACCAACCACCAGGAAGGACCGGCTCTGATTGGGAGGCGGCGAACGCGCCCCGGATGTCAGCGTCGAGATGCCTCGCCTCCAGCAGCCACCACTCGGGGATCACTGCCTGCTCGCCCACCCATCCGTCGTCGAGCAGGAGCTGGCCGAACCTCGCCACGTCGCGTGCAGTGGCGGAGATGCCACCGTCATGCACGGCCGTGCCGACGCTGTCACAGGTGATCTCGGCGTCGTACTCTGCGCCCATCGGCCCCCAGATCATGCTCGAGATCAGGTCGGCCATCCGGATCCCGGACGCTCGCTCGCAGACCCATCCGATCATGTCCGTGTCGGCCGAGCGGTAGACGAACGGGCCGCCGTGCGGTCCTTCGGTGCCGAGCGAGGCGAGATAGGCATACATGCCGACGTGCTCGGAGCCACCGTCCGGTCGCCAACCCATATGCCGTTCGATGACCCGCACCTCAGCGTCGGGGTTCTGGTACGCCTCGCTGAACGCGACACCGGTACGCATGTCGAGCAGGTGCCGCACAGTCGCCCCGTCGTACCCGGAACCGGCGATCTCGGGCACGTAGCGGGCGATCGGTGCGTCGATGTCCAGCCGCCCATGCTCGGCGAGGACACCGGTGACGCAACCGACGATGGACTTCGAAATCGACATCAACAGATGCGGCGTGTCCTCCCGCATACCCCCGAAGTAACGCTCGAGCACAACCTGGCCGTGGTGCATGACGAGGACGGCGTCCGTCCAGGTGTCGGCGAGCACTGCACCGAGTGTCGACGGGACTGACTCGAGACGAGTGACGGCGACGTGGTCGGGCTCGAGCAGATGGTCGGCATGGTCGAGCGGCCGTGCCACAACGCCACGTGCGATTCGCTGAGTAGGGATCACCTCGCGCAAGTGCTGGAAGGACCACCTGTTGAACGGCGGTTCCTGCCAGTTCTCCAGGTTCACCAGCGACTCTCGCGCTGGCGGGAAGCCCTCCATCGGGGCGTCTTGGGACATGCGGCGCACCCTATCCGTTGTTGCGACAACTGTCGGAGGTGTTGTTGCCGGGTGACGGTCGTCCGAAACACCATGCGTATGACAGCGGATCGACACGTTGTTGCTCGGGTCAGATACCTCGACCTTCGCCAGCGGAATCCGGTGGGCCACGCCGGCGCCGTGACAATACCGGGAGGACGACCATGGCGTTGACCGTTGGCTGGCTGGTCTCCCAGGTCGACCTCCGGCTCATCCTCGCGGCGGGTGGTCCGGGAGTAGACAGGAGATCAGCTGGGCCCATGCCATCGAGCTGGAAGACCCAACACCCTGGCTCGGTGGAGGGGAGCTGGTACTCACCACTGGAATGCGGCTCCCGCGGGCAGCAGCGCGACGCCGGGAGTTACGTCACGCGCCCCGACGCGGCCGGCGCAGCTGCCCTCGGCTTCGGTCTCGGCCTCTTACATGATCGGATACCAGACGACCTGCTGGCGGCTCACCGATGTCGACGAGGGACTGGCCCTTCTGCTGCCCGCTGGCGCCGCGGCCGGCTCGGCGCGGGACCTGGCCGCTGCAGTTGGCTCCAGCCTGAGGCACGAGTTTCGTGCCGGCGTCGGAGTTCGCACTATCCACCCGTCCGGCAACGGCATGGGAGGAACGGCTGCACGCGGTCGGGGTGCCATGCGGTCGGGTCAACGACATTGGTGCCGCGATCGAATACGCGGCCGAGCTCGGCCTCGACCCTGTCCTCGACGTCGGCCCGGGCCGGATGCCGCAGCTGCGCAACCCCGTGACCCTGACCAGCGCATCCCTCGTCACTCCAACACCACCACCCGCACTGGGCGAGCACACCGACGAAGTCCTCGCCTGGCTCGCCGCCGATACGGCCGACCCACTGCCCCCACTTCGCCGCGCGGACCTGCCGTCACCCCTTCAGGAAGCATTCCGATGAGTACCGTGCCGACTGCGCAGGGGAGCCGGTCATGGCCTCCGCTTCTGATCGAACCCGACCACGGTCTCGATGGCCTCCGCCACGGCGAGCACGTGCGAGTCGTCGCAGCGCCGGCCCAGCACCTGCAGCGAGACCGGCAGACCGTCGTCGCCGAGCCCGATCGGCAGCGCACAAGCGGGTAAACCGGCGAGGTTCGCGTCGTAGAGAAGTGGCGCCCAGTCCAGGTCAGGCAGGACCGGGACATTGCCGATCGTGTCCGGATGCCGCTTGCCGTGCGGGAACGCCTCGCACCCCAGGGTCGGAGTGAGCAGAACGGTGGCCCCCGTTCGCTCGAACAGGTCGACGTAGGCGCGGTGGATTCGCTCGCGAGCGAAGTGGGCCTTGATGTACTGCCCGGCTGTGACGTCGCTGCCGGCTTCGATGAATCCTGCAGCGCCCTCGCCCAGCTCAGACCGGTGGTGGACGAACTCGTCGTGCTCGGCGTAGCACGCTTCGGCGAGAGCGATGGCACTCCAGATGTCGACAGATGTGTGCAGGCCAGGCGTGTCCTCCACGATCTGAACGCCGGCGTCGGCGAGCCGGTCGACTGTGGCTCGGAATGCCTGACGCACGTCGTCGTCGAGCGAAGCGAACCCGAGGTCGTCCGAAACGACGACTCGAACCTGTGCCGGCTCCGCGGGAGGAGCGTCCAGCTGCACGTGCGGGAGGCTGTGCCGGTCGCGCCGGTCGAATCCTGCCACAGCAGTGAGCATCAGCCGGGCGTCCGCAACCGAGCGGGCCAGTGGGCCAAGGGCGACCAGCGTCTTCCAGCCGGCAGTCGAGGGCTCGTGCGGGACTACCCCGAAGGTCGGTTTGAACCCGACGACACCGCAGAATGCCGCCGGTATACGGATGGATCCGCCCCCGTCACCACCTAGCGACAGCGGTCCGCAGCCAGCGGCCACTGCGGCGGCGGCCCCGCCGGAGGAACCTCCCGCCGTCCGGTCGAGGTGCCACGGGTTGGATGTCCTGCCAAATAACTCCGACTCGGTGATTCCGAAGTAGCAGAACTCTGGAACCGTCGTCCGAGCGAAGATCACCGCTCCGGCGTCCTCCAGCCGCTGGATCGCGCCGACGGTCTCGGTCGGGACGAAGCCCTTGCGGGCGCGGGATCCGGCCGTGCTCTCGACGCCGGCCATCCAGTGTGAGTCCTTGGTCGTGACCGGGATTCCGCAGAGCGGCTCGGCCTTCGATCGTCGCGACCGGCGGGCGAGCATGGCATCGGCCGCGTGGGCCGCATCCCGGGCTCTTTCGTCGAGCCGGACGCTGAACGGGTTGACCGTCGGTTCGATTTCGTCAGCCCGCCGGAGCATCGCGTCGAGCGCTTCCACAGCCGACAGCTCGCGGCGCCGGAGCGCGGCGCCGAGCTCGATTGCCGACAGTTCGCAGATATCCACGGCGCTCCCTAGGCGTTGGCCGTCGCCACTTGGTCACCATTCGCCCGATCGGCGACCGTGCCGAACGCCTCGTCGACGAGGTCGAGCCCTTCCCTCAGCAGGTGCTCGGCTATGACCAGGGGCGGCAGGAAACGCAGCACGTTGCCGAAGGTTCCACACGTCAGCACCACCAAACCGGCCTGGTGACAGGCTTGTGCCACCGCCTGCGTGGTGGCCGGGTCAGGTGTCGTGGAACCCGGCGTGACCACCTCCACTGCGAGCATCGCCCCGCGGCCCCTGACGTCGCCGATTGCGGGATACCGTTGCTGGAGCTCGCGGAGCCGGGGCAGCATGATCGATTCGATCCGCCGCGCTGCCCCGATCAGGTCATGCTCCTCGATCGTACGGATCGCGCCCAGCGCCGCGGCACATGAGACCGGGTTGCCGCCGTAAGTGCCGCCGAGGCCACCAACGTGGATACTGTCCATGATCTCGGCACGGCCAGTTACGGCCGCGAGAGGGAGGCCACCCGCGATCCCTTTGGCAGTCGTTATCAGGTCAGGGGTCACGCCCTCGTGTTCGCAGGCGAACCATGCGCCGGTGCGCGCGAAGCCGGTTTGCACCTCGTCAGCCGCGAAGACGATCCCGTTCTCTCGACAGTAATCCGCGAGCGCGGGCAGGAAGCCCTCGCCCGGAACCACGAACCCACCCTCGCCCTGAATAGGTTCGATGAGCACGCACGCGACGTTCTCGGCGCCGACCTGCTTGTCGATCATGGTAATCACCTCGGCGGCCGCCTCTGGCCCACAGTTCTCCGGGCCGGTCGGCCACCTGTACGGGTAGGCCATCGGCATCCGGTAGACCTCGGGGGCAAACGGTCCGAACCGGTGTTTGTACGGCATGCTCTTCGCCGTCAGTGCCATGGTCAGATTGGTCCGGCCGTGGTAGGCGTGGTCGAAAGCCACAACGGCCGGCCGACCGGTGTGCGACCGGGCGATCTTCACGGCGTTCTCCACGGCTTCTGCCCCGGAGTTGAACAAGGCGGAGCGCTTGTCGTGGTCGCCGGGAGTGAGGCTGGCGAGCTTCTCGCAGACTTCTACGTAGCCCTCGTACGGCGTGATCATGAAACAGGTGTGGGTGAACTGACCGACCTGATCGCGGACTCCGGCAACTACCTCGTCGGCGGCGTTTCCGACGCTGACAACAGCAATCCCGGACCCGAAGTCGATCAGTGAGTTGCCGTCGACATCGACCAGGACACCGCCGCCGGCGCGCTCGATGAAGACCGGCAACATGGTCGAGACAGCCCGCGACACCGCTTTCGCGCGCCGTGCCAACAACGCAGCCGAGTGTGGTCCGGGGATCTCGGTGACCAGTCGCCGCTCTTGCGGCAATGCGGGGCCACCCGACGGTTCAGAGCTCACGTCGACCTCCTCGGGGCAAGATGCGGCGACCGCGTCATGGCGGCCGGGCTCGAACGGCCGTGCTCAATGGACTCTAGGTCTGTGCGACGAGCTCGAGTCATGGCACCGTAGGACAGTTCGGCAAGCTGACTTCGACACTGTGTCGAGGAATGATGCCTGTCACGCTGTCTGCCCTGCTTCGTCAGCCTTCGCTTGGACTGACGGCTCTCACTGGCCGCGAGGCGCTCGACCGCGAGATCTCGTGGGTGCACGCGAGCGAACTGCTCGATCCGACCCCCTATCTCGATGGTGGTGAACTGCTGCTCTCCGTCGGGATGTGGCTCAATCCGGGTACGGCGGTGCGGAAGGCCGGCCAGGCGAGTGTTGCGGCATACGTGGATCGCCTGGTCCGAGCGGGAGTCGCGGGGCTGGGCCTTGGTGTCGGGCTGACCCATGCGGAGGTGCCGGGAGCGTTGATCGAGGCGGCCTCGGCACGCGAACTCCCTCTTCTCTCGGTGCCGAAGACGACACCGTTCATTGCCATCGGTCGGGTGGTGTGGGAGGCGATGGCGGCCGACCACAACGCGGAGTTGATGCACACGTTCCAGGCGCAGCAGGAGCTCACTCGTGCCGCCATTGCGGCAGGCCCCGGCGGAGTGGTCCGACGTCTTGCCGAGCGGCTCGACGGGTGGGCAGTGCTACTCGATGCCGCCGGATCGGTCGTTCACGCTTCCCCAGCTGGAGCCGCCCGGCAGGCGCCATGGCTAGCGCAGGAGCTGGAACGTCTTCGCGATGTCGCCACGCCGGTGAGTACGACACTGTCCGTTGACGGCGACCAGATCGTCGTCCAATCGCTCCGGCCTGAGCGTCGCACCCGTGGCTTCCTCGCGATCGGTATCCCGTCGCGTCCCACCACCGAGCAGCGCAATGTGCTCAACACGGCCGTGTCGCTGTTGACGCTCATGCTCGCCCAGGCGAGTGCCCTCAGGACCGCGGAAGACCACCTCCGGACGGCGATCTTCGATCTGCTGGTCATCGGTGACCTGAACCGGGCCGAGCGGCTAGCCACGGATATGTGGGGCGGCCTGCCATCAGAGCCTGTGCGGATCGCGCTTGTCGCTGGAGCGGCCGCTGCCCTTGATGACCTCACCGACGTCCTGGACGCAGCGGCCGCATCGTCGACGGAGCGACTGTTCTTCGCGACGGTCGCTGACCGGGTGGCGGCCGTCTATCCGGCGGCTGCCCGGATACGGGAGCAGGTCCTTGCAGCGGCCTGTGCTTCGGAGTCGCTCACGGTCGGCGAGTCGACGGAGGCGGGGCTGGCAGAACTCGCTCGGGTGCACCGTGAGGCTGAACAGGCGCTGCGTATCGGCATCCGTCACCACCGTCGCCATACCCAGTTCGCGGATATCGGGGCCTCGGCAATTCTGGAGTTGCTGGCGACGCCACAGGCTGCGGCGTTCGCCGCGTCGCTGCTTCGTCCGCTGACTGAGCACGACTCCACCGGGCGGGGCGATCTGGTCAGGTCGCTGGGCGTCTGGCTCGATCACAACGGACAGTGGGATGCCGCGGCCGCGGCGCTCGGAGTTCACCGTCATACGTTGCGGCATCGGATTCGCCGCGTCTGCGAGTTACTGGGCCGGGACCTGGACGTTGCTGCCGTACGGGTGGAGTTTTGGACCGCAATCCAGCTACTCGACGGTAATCGGAGCCGGTGGCGAGGGCTTCCGACCGCGCGGTGAAAGGGTCACTACGGCTCGTCCAGAACCAGGGAAGGGGTGTCTTTGCGAAGTATCTCGCCGCGGAAGAACGCCGGTTCCCTGACCTGCTGCCAGAACATCAACGCCACGCCCGCGACGATGAGGCCGAGCCCGAGAATGAGCACGAGTCCGACGCCACCGATGCTCGCACCGCTGCCGTAGTCGGGCGATGCGCTGTCGCGAAGGGTCACCACGAACACGAAAAGCAGGCCGAGCCCACCGAGCAGCGGAAAGAGCAGTTTGAACACGACACTTTCCGCGTCGAGAAACAGCTCCTTGCGGAAGTACCAGATGCATGCGAATGCGGTCAGCCCGTAGTAGAAGCAGATCATGATGCCGAGGGAGTAGATGGTGTCGGTGAGGACGTTTTCGCTGAGGAAGGTGAGGATCGCGTAGAACAGGCCCGCCACGATCGCTGCCGCGACCGTGGCGTAGGACGGGGTGCGGTGCTGCGGATGCACCGTCGCGAACTTCTTCGGGAATGCCCCATAGGTCCCCATCGCCAGCATGGTGCGCGAGGCCGGCAGGAACGTCGTGGTCAGACTTGCGGCACTGGAGGCCAGCACTGCGAGGAAGAGGAACAGGTCCAGCGGGCTACCCAGGACCGGCTCGGCCAACGCGCCGAAGACGTTGTCGGAGATTTCCTCATTGCCCAGGCCGAGTCCTTCGGTTCCCACACCCGCGTACATCTGGGTCGCAACGGTCACGATCAAGTACGTCAGCAAGATCGACAACACACACAGCAGCGCCGCACGGCCGGGAGTCTTCTCCGCCTCCTTCGACTCCTCGTTGACGGTCAGGGCGGTGTCCCACCCCCAGAACGCGAAGATCGAACCGGACAGCCCGGCGATGAACGCCGACAGGGTCAGCCCGGACGGGCTGAACCAGTCCCAGCTGAACGACACGCCGGTTGCCGAATCGCCGGACTTGACCAGCGCAACCACCGCGAACAGCGCGAGCACGACCAGCTGGAAGCCCACCAGCACGAACTGGACCCTCTCAGTCGTGGTAATCCCCCGGTAGGACACCCACGCCGCGACCGTCAGGAAAATGAGGCACGTGATCACGTTGACCAGCTTGTTCTCCCACAGCGCACCGAGATCGTCGTTGTTGATGAGCTCACCGAGGAACTGGTAGAAGAACTGCACCGCGACACCGGCGAGGTTCGACAGCACGATCACCGTGGCAAGCACCGCCGCCCAACCGCCCAGCCAGCCGATGTGTGGGCCGAACGCCTTCGTCGTCCACGTGAACGACGTGCCGGAGTCCGGCGCCACCTTGTTCAACTCCCGATAGGCATACGCCGCAAAAAACATCGGCAAGAACCCGGCAATGATGACGACCGGCATCTTCGCGCCCGCCTCGGCCACCAGGATCCCGATGGTCGCCGTCAGGGCATACGCAGGCGCCACCGATGAAATGCCCAATACGGTGCCGCCGAGCAACCCGACCGCATTGTGCGTCAGGCCCTTGTCCCGGAGGTCGGTTTCAATCTTGTGATGCGGGTCGTGCGCCTCGATCTCCATGTGGACCTCGCAGTGTCG
>Ga0193739_1000434_pt1 | contig 11726 bp, 9 predicted proteins | sample L2a2metaG_FD_144926 | JGI IMG/M metagenome (GOLD analysis project Ga0193739, IMG submission 144926) | Soil microbial communities from a riparian zone of the East river system, Colorado, United States - L2a2 | ecosystem: Environmental > Terrestrial > Soil > Riparian zone | place: USA: East River...
ACGATTTCCGAGGTCCAGTCGATCTGCTCGCTGTGCGCAGCCACCCTGAAGGGCCGCCGCCAAGCAATTGGCCGCCGCACGCGGCGAGCTCTTTGCCCGCTGGGTCCCTCGATCGAGGCACCGTAAAACGAACTCCGATCCGTCGGGATGAAAGAGCCGCCGGTGATCCAATCGCGCTCCCACGTCACGTGCGTCTCGGTGCCGTTGGTCGGTCAGGACGCTTGAACCCGCCTGCCCTCGGCGGAATTTGGACGTTCGGCCTAGCAGAGGCCACCGATTAGCGGATGTATCCGTCCTACCGATTCCCTACGGTCGTTGGGCCATGCCAAGCGCCGATCTGTCAGCGGTCCGTTACGTCGATGTCGACGCGAGCCTGGTCACCTTCTGCTCCAGGTGCCGCCACTCAGAGTTCGTGCACGGCGAACGAGAATCGGGGCTGTGCCTGTTCAACGAATGCCGATGCCCGTGGTTCTTCCCCATGGTCGAAAGGATGGACCCTTGACCCGGAAGCCGTTGCGAGCGGGCCGGTAGAGGGACGCGACCCCTTGGACGACACATGCCGCCGGACCCCCCTGCAGCCCTCGCCCAGTGGCAAGCGGCGGGGCTCCCGCTCCCCGGCCGCATGGACTTCTGACGAGGATCCAGGGCACGGACCCTTCCTAGCGTTGGGTCAACGAGCTGGCGAGCCAGCCCGAGCAATGGGCACCCTGGCACTCGAGTACCGCGACCGACCGGGCGAACCTACAGGGATCGCGGAAACCGAAGTCGTCGACAGCAGTGTCATATCCGCTCCACCTCCGGCAGCTCGCCGACGCCATCGGGGCCGGATCCTCCAGATCACGGGCCTCTTGTTCATCGCCACAGCCCTTGCCCTTGGCGGCTACCTCTGGTGGAATCTCTGGGGCACGGGGTTTGCCGCAAGGGCCGCGCAGAACGATCTCCGACCGGCGTTCGAGCGCAACGTTGCCAGTCTGCACCCGACCGCGGCCCCCGAGCGGGTGGCCAACGTTCCTGGTAACGCGATCGCGATCATCCGTATCCCGAAGATCGAGATGGACTTGGTCGTGGTCGAAGGCACCAACACCGAATCACTCAAGAAAGGACCCGGCCACTACACGTGGACGGCATATCCCTGGGACGACACGGGTCGCGTAGGGATCGCGGGACATCGGACGACGTACGGAGCCCCGTTCTGGTCGCTCAACGAGCTCCGCGAAGGCGACAGGATCGTGCTCGCGACCGAGTATGGCATCTTCAACTATCGAGTAGGCCGTATCGCCATCGTCCCACCATCGGGCTTCCTTTCCTCGGGCGGCTATGTCCTGGATCAGACGAAGAGTCCGACGCTCGTGCTCACCACCTGCAACCCGAGGTTCTCGGCGGCTGAACGCCTTGTCGTGTTCGCCGACCGCGTCGGATAGACGTTCTCGCTCTCTCGTCATAGAACTCGCCGATGCGCTCGGTGCGATCAGAGTCGCGGAACGTCAGGACGTGGAGGAGCTCCGCGCCGGATGCCGGACCGGCGTCGAGCCGCTCGCGCGGGACTCGTTCGAGTTTCGCTCCGCGCCGACCTGCGTTCCCTGGTCAGCACACCGTCTAGCCCGGTCTGGCTGGCAGCCGGAAGGTCAGGGTTCGGATCCCCTTGGGTCCATAGGCCATACTCGAGTCTCGGGGGCCGAGGCGCCCCCGGCTACCGAAGGTATTTTCGTCGGTGCCGGTCACACGTGGCCGCTTCGTTCCGTCAGACAGGTTAGGTGATCAACGGACAACGGAGAAAGGAGACCACCGTGCCTTTGCAAGTGACCGCCATCATGCTCGGGGTCGAGGACCTGGCCCGGTCCAAGGAGTTCTACGGCGAGGGCCTCGGTTGCACGATCGAGCAGGACTATCCGAACTTCGTGCAGTTCAAGCTTGGGGAGGGATCGTCGTCGCTGGCTCTCTATGAACGCGAGGCGGCGGCCCAGGACGCCGGCGTCTCTTCCGAGGGATCCGGGTTCCGGGGTGTCTCGTTCCACTACATCGTCACCTCGAGCGAGGCCGTGGACGAGGTCATGAGCAAGGCCGTGGCGGCCGGTGCCGCCGTCGTGAAGCAAGCGGCAGGCTCCCAGTGGGGGTACTTCGGCTACTTCAGCGACCCGGATGGCTACCTCTGGAAGGTCGCCTCCTCGTAGTCGGCAGGCGGGGCCCGGTGATCCGCGAACTCGTAACCCCCCGGTAACCCATCCAGCTGCGCGCGGCTGAAGGATGGGCGGGTGGTGCGCGAACAGATCCTGATCGCCCCGGGCTCGAGCGCGGACCTCGAAGCCATCTCGGGCATCTACGACCACTACGTGCGGACGACCGCGATCTCGTTCGACCTCGAGCCACCGACGACCGAGTGGCGGCGGGAATGGTTCGCGAGGTTCGACGACCGCGGACGCCACCGCCTCCTCGTCGCTCGGGACAACGAGGAGGCGATCGCCTACGCGGCGAGCGTGCCGTACCGACCGAGAGCGGCGTACGCACCGTCCGTCGAGACCAGCGTCTATGTCGCGCCCAGCCATCTCGGGCGCGGGGTCGGGTCCGCGCTCTACCGCGCGCTGCTCTCCGAGCTCGAACGCCAGGACGTCCACCGCGCGTACGCGGGGATCGCGATGCCCAACCCGGCGTCGGTGCGCCTCCACGAGCGGTGCGGGTTCCGGCAGGCGGGGTACTTCACCGAGCAGGGTCGCAAGTTCGGGCGATACTGGGACGTGGCGTGGTTCGAACGGAGCTTCCCGGAGGTGGCGTCCTCAACCTCCGGGTGAGAGGTTGGGGGCGTGGCCGACGAACTCGAGGGACGGATCGACGAGCTCTACGGGCTCCCGCTCGAGCGCTTCACGGCCGAACGCGACGCGCTGGCGAAGGAGCTGGCGATCGCCGGCGACCGCGACGGCGCCGCGCGCGTCAAGGCGCTGCGCAAGCCGGTCGTCGCGGCCTGGGCGGTGAACGCCCTCGCCCGGGAGGACCCCAACGGCGTCAGAGAGCTGATCGAGCTGGGTGGCACGCTCCGTTCGGCGCATCGACGAGCGGTGTCGGGCGGCGACGTCGAACCGTTCCGGGTGGCGACCGAGGAACGCCGCCAGCTGGTTCGAACGCTCACGCGTGCGGCCGAAGCGATCGTGAAGCGCGACGTCGGCGCGGCCGGGGCGGCGGCGGACGCGATCGCCGGGACCCTGGAGGCCGCCACGGTCGACGAGGAGACCGGCGAGCTCCTGCGGTCGGGCAGGCTCACCAAGCCGGTCCGTCCGCCCGCGACCTTCGCCGGCGCCGGGCTCCGGGTGCTCGAGGGAGGGCCGTCGCCGCCCCGCCGGCCCGAGCCGGAGGAGGCCCCCAAGCCGAAGCCGGACCGCGCCAAGCTGCGGCGCGAGCTCTCGGCCGCCGAGACGCGCGAGCGCAGGGCCGAGGCCGCCGTCGAGCGCGAACGCGCGACGATCCGGGACCTCGATCGCAAGCGCTCGGAGGCCAAGGACCGGCTCCGAGCCGCCGAGGCCGAGCTCCGGGGGGTCTCGCTCGAGCGCAAGCGGCTCGCGTCCGCGTTGGACAAGCTCGGGGACCGCTGACGGACGATCGAGCGCTCGCCTCGCCGATCCGGCGAGGTCCGTTCGGTAGCATCTGCTCACCATGCGCCGCTACGAAGCGTCCGAGATCGAGCCGAGATGGGTCGAGCGCTGGGAGGCCGAGGGTCTGTACCGTGCCTCGGAAGACCCGGCGGATCGGCGCCCCCGCTACTACGCGCTCGACATGTTCTCCTACCCCTCGGGCGACCTCCACATGGGCCACGCCGAGGCGTTCAGCGGCGGGGACGCCGTGGCGCGATTCGCCGCGATGCGCGGGCACAACGTGCTCCACCCGATCGGGTGGGACGCGTTCGGGCTCCCGGCAGAGAACGCCGCGATCAAACGCGGGATCCACCCGAAGGAATGGACGTACGCGAACATCGAACAGCAGGCGCGGTCGTTCCGCCGGATGGGGATGTCGTTCGACTGGAGCCGGAGGCTCAACACGTGCGATCCCGAGTACTACCGGTGGACGCAGTGGCTGTTCCTGCGGCTGTTCGAACGCGGTCTGGCGTACCGGAGGAACGCGCCGGTCAACTGGTGTCCCAAGGACGCGACGGTCCTGGCCAACGAGCAGGTGATCAACGGCGCCTGCGAGCGGTGCGGGACGGCCGTCGTGCGCCGGGACCTCACGCAGTGGTTCTTCAGGATCACCGACTACGCGCAGCGCCTCCTCGACGACGCGGAGACGCTCGTCGACTGGCCCGAGCGCGTGCTCACGATGCAACGCAACTGGATCGGTCGTTCCGAAGGCGCGAGCGTCACCTTCGAGATCGCCGAGACCGGTGACCCGGTCGAGGTCTTCACGACGCGCCCCGACACGCTGTGGGGCGTGACGTTCTTCGTGTTCGCGCTCGAGCATCCGCTCGTTCCCAAGCTCGCCGAGGTCGGCGGGACGGCGGCCGAAGTCAAGGCGATGCTCGACGCCCTTCGGGTGACCCCGCTCACCAACCGTGAGCAGGCCGAGAGCCGCGAGGGCATCCGTCTCGGCGTCAACGCCGTGAACCCCGTGAACGGCGAGAAGGTGCCCGTGTTCGTCGCGCCGTACGTGCTGATGGAGTACGGCACCGGCGCGGTCATGGGCGTGCCCGCGCACGATCAACGGGACTTCGAGTTCGCGCGAAACCAGGGCCTGCCGATCCGGGTGGTCGTGCAGCCCGAGGGCGAGCAGCGCGATCCCGACGCCATGACCGAGGCGAACGACCACGATGGCGTGATGGTGAAATCGGGACCGTTCGACGGGGTGCGCTCGCCCGGATCGATCGAACGGGTCACCGCCTGGCTTGAGGAGCAGGGCAAGGGACGCGCGGCGGTCACGTTCCGCCTGCGGGACTGGCTGATCAGCCGGCAGCGGTACTGGGGGGCGCCGATCCCGATCGTGCACTGCCCCGAGCACGGCGAGGTCGCCGTACCGGATGACGAGCTCCCGGTGCTGCTTCCCGACGACGTGGACTTCCGCCCCGGCGGGGACTCGCCGCTCGCCCGGCACGACGCGTTCGTGAACACGGTCTGCCCGATCTGCGGGACGCCTGCGAAGCGCGACACCGACACGATGGACACCTTCGTCGACTCGTCCTGGTACTACTTCCGCTACTGCTCGCCGAACGACGAGGATCGGCCTTTCGAGCCCGACGACGTGGGGCGGTGGATGCCCGTCGACCAGTACATCGGCGGCGTCGAGCACGCGATCCTCCACTTGCTCTACTGCCGCTTCTTCACGAAGGTGCTGTTCGACATGGGGATGGTCGGGTTCACCGAGCCGATGCTCCGGATGATGAACCAGGGGCAGGTGATCTACGGCGGGGCGTCGATGAGCAAGTCGAAGGGCAACGTCGTCGAGCCGATGCCGCTGGTCGAACGGTGGGGGGCCGACACGATGCGCCTGAGCATCCTGTTCGCCGGTCCCTTCGAAGACGACATCGACTGGAAGCTGATCGCCCCCGATCCCGACCGGCGTCCCGGCGTCACGACGTGGCTCGGGCGCGTGTTCGCGGCGGTCGGGCAGGCCGCCGAACGCGACGCGCCGGACCCCGAGTCCCTCCGCCGCGTGACCCACCGCACGATCCGGGGGGTCACCGACGACATGGATCGCCTCCGGTACAACGTCGCGATCAGCAAGCTCCAAGTGCTCTCGAACGCGATGCGCTCCGCGCTCGACGCGGGCGACGGTGCCCGAGAGGCGGCCTCGGCGCTCACGCAGCTGCTGGCGCCTCTGGCTCCGTTCGCCGCGGAGGAGCTCTGGCGCGAGGTGCTCGGCAACGGGTCGAGCGTGCACACCTCGGCCTGGCCCACGTTCGACGACGCGCTCGCGAGGCAGGAGCGCGTCACGCTCGTCGTCCAGGTGGATGGGAAGGTCCGCGACCGGATCGAGGTCGACTCGGACGCCGGGGAGGAGACCTGTCGTGAGCTGGCGCTCGCGTCGGACAAGGCGAGGCACGCGCTCGGCGGCCGCGAGATCGCCAAGGTGATCGTCCGCGCTCCGCGCCTGGTGAACCTGGTGACGGCCCGCTAGGCACCTCGCGAGCTCAACATCGGCGCGAGCGGGCCCGATACACAGGGCGAGGCCGGAGTCGGCCTGTTTCCGCCTGACGAGGGACACCGATGAGCGCGACGGCTTCTCGATCGCCCGTTCCCGACGTGCCGGCCGGATCCGGCTCATCCCTGTCCGTCCTGCGGACCAAGCAGATGATCGCCCTGCTGCGGATCTGCGCGCTCGCCGTGGTCATGGTCGTGTCCCTGAGCTCGACGAGCATCCGGGAGGATGCCGGACCGGAGGCGCCGGCCATCCTGATCCTCGGACTGGTCTACGCGCTCGCCTGCCTGTTCCTGTCGACGCGCGGTGAGGCTTCGTCGCCGTGGAGCCGGACGGCGACCGTGGCGATCGACGTCGCCCTGATCGCGGCCTGGATACAGGCGACGGGCGGGGGTCGGAGCGAGTTCTGGACCCTGTACTTGATCGTGATCGTGGCGGTGGCGCTCCGGTTCGGGATCATCGAGACGATGGGCGTGGCCGTCGGGCTCGGGATCTTGCAGACGACGATGCTCGTCCGGAGCGACATCCTGTGGACGTCTCGGCTCTACCGGCCGACGCTCCTGCTGGTCGCGGGGTTCGCGGTCGGCATGCTCTCGCTCCAGCGCACCGACCAGCGCCAGAAGCGATCCGAGATGGAGGCGATCGCGGAATCCTGGGCTCGTCAGCTCGGTAGGGAACGCGCCGAGGTGGAGCGCCTGCGCAAGGTGGATCTCGCGCGGACCGAGTTCGTCGGCGTCGCCGCTCACGAGCTCAGGACCCCGCTCGCGGCGATCCTCGGTGTGCTGAGCACCCTCAAGCAGCACGGTGCGGTGCTCGACGACGGCGTCCGCGTCGAGCTGATCGACGCGGCGGAGGCGCAGGCCGAACGTCTCACCCGGCTCGTCGAGGACCTCCTCACCGTCTCGCGGATCCAGGACGGCGTCCTGCGCCTGTCGATGGCGCCCGTCGACCCTCGCGACCTGATCGACGACGCGGCGGGCGCCTCCAGCACCGCCGAACGGCTGCAGCTCGAGATCGACACGCCCGAACGCGTGGTGTGCGACGCGGACGCGACGGTTCGGGTGCTCACGAACCTGCTCGACAACGCCAGGAAGTACTCGCCGGAAGGGGCGCCGATCGTCGTCGCCGTCTCGAACGACGGACGGCGGGTGTGGTTCGCGGTTCGAGACGCGGGTCGCGGCGTCGCGGAGGCCGATCGCGAGGCGATCTTCAAACGGTTCCGCCGGGCCGACGACTCGGGAGCGCCGGGTGCGGGGCTCGGTCTCTACATCTCCCGAGGGCTGGTCCGAGCCCACGGTGGCGAGCTCGAGGTGGGCGATGCGCCCGAGGGCGGCGCGCGGTTCTCGTTCTGGCTGCCGGTGCTGGCCCCCGGCGAGCACGAGGTGACCGTCGGAGGGTCGGACGCCCCCGCGGAGGGTCCTCCGGATGTCGAGGCGCTCGGCCTCGATGTGAACCACGTCACGGTTCCGACGGGTCGTCCGCGCTAGCGTTCGGATCCGATCTCCCCCGTGCCTGCCTGTCTCTTGGGGGGATGTATGTCCGAAGGTTCCATCCGCGAACGACTCTCCGCGCTTTCGCGCAGCGAGCTCGTCGGCCTCGTTGCCCTGCTGGCGGTCACCCTCGGGGGAGCCGGGCTCTGGTACGTGCGTTCGCTCCCTCGGCCCGTGGAGGTTGCAGCTATGCCGAGCGGTGGGGGCCCGGCCCTCGCCGCATCCGCGAGCCCGTCGCCGGAGGTCCCGATCCTCGTGGACGTCGCGGGCTGGGTTCGCGATCCCGGCGTCTACGAGTTCGCCGAGGGTGCGCGGGTCGTCGACGCGATCGATGCAGCCGGTGGTGCGCGTCCGGGGGCCGTCCTCCAGGCGCTGAACCTCGCCGCGCTGCTGGTCGACGGCAGCCAGATCCTGGTCTCGCGCGAAGGCGAGGCGGCCGTGGCGCCCCCGGTGGCCGGTGGAGCCGTCGCGGGCGGACTGATCAACGTCAACACCGCGAGCACCACCGAACTCGAGGAACTGCCGGGCGTCGGCGAGGTCATCGCCCAGGCCATCATCGACCACCGGACGGAGAACGGACCGTTCACGTCGGTAGACCAGCTGCTCGACGTGAGTGGGATCGGCGACGCGACGCTCGAGGACATCCGGGAGCTCGTCACGGTGTGAGCGCCTGGATCACGCCGGCGCTCGCGGCCGTGTTCTGGGCCGGCCTCCTGCTCCAGCCGTCGCTCGGCAGGTTCGCCGATCCGTGGGTGTGGCTCTCGGGCGGCGGGGTCCTGTTGCTGGTGGCCGTAGCGATCGCCCCCGAGCGTCGGGTAGACGCGGGGTCGCTCGAGCGGGCGGGGCTGATCGCCCCCGCGCCTGCAGACCCGCGAGTCGCGGTAGCGCCGCCGCCCACGCGCGCGGTTCGGCCGGCCTGGCTCTGCCTGCTGGTCGCCCTGGTCGGGACGCTCGTGCTCGCCGTCGGCTGGGGGAGCGTGCACGAGCACCGCGTCCGGGACGCGCTGGTCGCGGGCATCTCGGGTTCGGTCACCGTCGGGGGGTCGCTCCGGGTCGATCCCTCGGCCGAGCGCGATCGGTGGTCGGCGGTGCTCGACGTTCGCTCGGTCGTGTGGGACGAGGGCGCGGCGAGCGTTCGCGAGACCGTGTGGCTGTCCGGTCGCGACGAGCCACCGGAAGCCGTTCGCGGCGATCGCGTCCGGGTTTCCGGGTTCGTGCGGCCGGTCGACGACGGCGGATTCGCGCTGTTCCTGCTGCGTCGTGGCATCTCGGCGGAGCTCGAGGTCGACGAGGTCGAGCGCCTCGGTCCGGCGTCCTTCGCGCCGGTCCGTTGGGCCCAGTCGTTCCGCTCCGTCGTCGGTCGCTCGATCGAGTCCTCCCTGCCTCCCCGCGAGGCCGGCCTGCTGATGGGGCTGGCGCTCGGGGACGACTCGATGCTCGACCCGGTCCTCGAACGGGACTTCCGCGCGACCGGCCTCTCGCATCTGCTCGTCGTCTCGGGGGGCAACGTCGCGATGGTGCTCGCGCCGATCGTGGCGCTCGGGGCGGCGCTCAGACTGTCGCGGTGGCCGAGGTTCGCCCTCGGGCTGGGGACGGTCGCGTTCTTCGTGGTGCTCACCGGCGCCGAGCCGTCGGTGATGCGAGCCGGGGTGATGGCCGGGCTCGCGCTGACCGGCATCCTGCTCGGGCGGCCGAGGAGCACGGGGTCGATCCTGGCCGGTGCCGTCCTCGTACTGCTCGTGATGGATCCGGCGCTCGTCTGGTCGGTCGGCTTCCAGCTCTCGGTCGCGGCCACGGCGAGCATGGTCGCGCTCGCCACGCCGATCGCCGAACGGCTGCCGTTCCTGCCCGGGCCGCTCGCGCTCGCGACCGGTGCCACCCTCTCGGCACAGATCGGCGTGACACCCTTGCTCCTCTTCTACTTCCACGAGGTCCCGATCTCGACCGTCGCCGCCAACGTGCTCGCGTTCCCCGCGGTGGCTCCCGCGCTGCTGCTCGGTCTGGTCGGAGCGATGATCGGCATCGTCCTCCCGCCGGTCGGGGACCTCGTCTCCCTGCTCGCGCTGGTGCCGATGCGCTACCTCGAGGCGGTGGCCGACCGGCTCGCGAGGGCGCCGATCCCGTGGATCACGGGGGGTGGCGGCCTCACCCTGGTGCTCGGTCTCGCGGTCGCGGCGCTCCTTCCCTGGTGGTTGCGGACCGGGCGGCGCCTGCCGAGGAGCGTGCTCGTCGGGGTCCTCGCCCTCGTGCCGCTCCTCGTCTGGACGAACGCGATCTCGGCCGGGCCGCCGAGCACGCTCACGGTCCGGTTCTTCGACGTCGGCCAGGGCGACTCGGCGCTGCTCACCTCACCGGGGGGCGTCGCGATCTTGGTGGACGGCGGCCCCGAACCCCCACAGGTGGCGACCGAGCTCGTGGCCCTCGGCGTCAAGCGGCTCGACCTCGTCGTCGCCAGCCACCCGCACGCGGACCACGTCGTCGGGCTCCCCGCGGTGTTGGCGCGTATCCCCGTCGGGCTGCTGCTCGAGCCCGGTTGCCGCGACGACTCGCCGGACGGCGCCGCCCTCGAGGAGGCCGCGACGTCCGAGCACATCGTGGTCCGACATCCGCGGGCCGGCGACGTCCTGTGGGTGGGCGACGTCCTCCTCGAGATCCTGTCGCCCGATCGGTGCTGGACGGGGACCGAGTCGGACACCAACAACGACGCGATCGTCGTCCGCGCGAGCGTGGGGGAGGACTCGGTGCTGTTCGCGACCGAGCCCGAGGAGCCGGCGCAGCAGGTGCTGCTCGACGAGGAGGTGGATCTTCATGCCGACGTGCTGAAGGTGCCGCACCACGGGGCCGCGACGTCTACCCAGCCGTTCTTCGAGGCCGTCGGTGCGGAGGTCGCCGTGGTGAGCGTGGGTCCGAACACCTACGGCCACCCGGTGCCCGAGGTCCTCGGATGGATCCGCGCGACCGGCGCGAGGGTGCTCCGAACGGATCTCGCGGGGACGGTAACGATCACGTTCGACGAGCGGGGGGTCCTTGTAGAGTCCGCCGGGTGAGCCCCTCCAAGACGAGCGCTCCAGCCGTCGTCCTCTTATGGGGTGAGGACGGGTTCCTCCTCCGGGAGGCCGCGCTCGACCTCCTCGGCGATCTGCGGCCCGTGGAGGTCGACGGAGGACTCTGGCATGGCGGCGAGACCGCGGACCTCGCGACCCCGTCCCTGTTCGGCGAACGCCGGGCGCTGTTGGTCTTGGACGCGAAGGCATTGCCCGAGGACGGCGTTCGCGAGCTCGCGCGGTACCTCGAGGCCCCGGACCCCGAGGCGCCGCTGGTCTTGGTCGCGGTCGTCGGCGATCGGGCGAAGGCGCCGGCGGCGCTCGTGAAGCTCGTCAAGGGTGTCGGCACGGTGACCGAGGTCAAGCTCGTGCGAAAGGAGCTGCCCGGTTGGTTGCTCACACGCGCGCGAGCCAAGCAGCTCGACCTGGCCCCCGACGGCGCCGCCGCGCTGGTCGACACGCTCGGTGAGGATCCGGGAGCGCTCGATCGGGCGCTGGACCAGCTCGCCACAGCCTTCGCGGGCGAACGGGTCTCCCGAGAGATCGTCGCGCGTCAGTTCCGCGGGCTCGGCGAGCAGCACGTCTGGGACCTCTGCGACAAGGCGTTCTCGCGCGACCTCCCGGGTGCGATGCGTTCGCTCCGGACGCTCCTCGAGGCCGGAGAGGCGGGTCTGATGCTCCTCGGCGCGATCACGTCACGGCTCCGCGACCTGATCCGCGTGAAGGCGTTGCCCGAGCGGCTCGCGCCGGCCGAGGCCGCCAGGCGGGCCGGTCTGCGGTTCGACTGGCAGGTGCGCCGCTACCGCGAGCAGGCCAAACGGTTCTCGATCGAGGAGCTCGCCGGCCTCCACGAGCGGGTGGCCTGGGCCGATCGAGCGTTGAAGTCCGGAGCGACCGACGACGTGGTCCTTCCGATGCTCGTCGCGGCCATCGCGGGCGAACCCGCGGCCCTGCCGGTCTAGGTTCTCCTACTCGGCGGCGGCGGAGCGGTTGGCTGCCTTGGCCAGTCGCGACTTGTGCCGGGCGGCCGCGCGCTTGTGCAGCATGCCTTTGGACGCGGCCTTGTCGTAGGCGCGTGATG
>Ga0193739_1000436_pt1 | contig 11706 bp, 15 predicted proteins | sample L2a2metaG_FD_144926 | JGI IMG/M metagenome (GOLD analysis project Ga0193739, IMG submission 144926) | Soil microbial communities from a riparian zone of the East river system, Colorado, United States - L2a2 | ecosystem: Environmental > Terrestrial > Soil > Riparian zone | place: USA: East River...
TGATTTCGCTCGCGACCGAGACCGAACGCACCCTCTTCTTCGATTTCCTGCCGGTGGACCTGGGGACGATCCGCGGTTTCAAGACGCGGTTCCACCTCTACACCGTCCCGGGCCAGGTGTACTACAACGCGAGCCGGAAGCTGATCCTGAAGGGCGTCGACGGCATCGTGTTCGTCGCCGACAGTCAGATCGAGCGGATGGAGGCGAACGTCGAGTCGATGCAGAACCTGTACGACAACATGGCGGAGTACGGGTACGACCTGACCAAGATCCCGTTCATCATTCAGTACAACAAACGCGACCTGCCCAACGCGGCGCCGATCAAGGACCTCCAGGCGGCGCTGAACCCCGGCTGGCCGGTCGAGGACGCCGCGCTCCAGAAGGTGACGCCCGACCCGGCGCATCCCGGCGAGAACCTCATCGAGAAGGCGGGCGGCGAATGGGTCGGCCGCGCTCCGTACCATGAGGCGGTCGCCGTGCGCGGCGACGGCGTCTTCGACACACTGAAAGCGGTCAGCAAGCTGGTGCTGAAGACGCTGAGCTGAGAGGCGGTCCGATGCGCTGGACCCTGCCCAACATCATCACCCTGGCCCGCATCTGCCTCACGCCGGTCATCGCCCTGCTCCCGTTCATCCAGGGCTTCGGGCCCAAGTTCATCGCCTTTATCGTGTTCCTCATCGCCGCGTTTTCGGACATCCTCGACGGCTGGCTGGCGCGGCGCTCCAACACCGTGAGCGACCTCGGCAAGCTGCTCGATCCGATCGCCGACAAGCTGCTGCTGTTCGCGACGCTGATCCCCATCTTCTGGATGACGCGCCATCCCACCATCCTCGTGGATTACCGCATTCCCTGGTGGGGCAGCCTCCCCGTGTGGGTGGCGCTGCTGCTCGTCGGTCGCGAGGTCTTCATCACGGCGTTCCGTCACTTCGCCATGCGCCGCGGCGTCGTCATCCCCGCGGTCGCCGCCGGCAAGGCGAAGGCGCTGCTCCAGAACATCTTCATCGGCGCCACCATCGCCTGGTTCGCCTGGAAGGACGCCATCGCCGAGCTCAAGCTGGCCGGGGACTTCCGGAACTACTGGGACCAGTTCCACGGCACCCTGGTGGCCGTCACCCTGGCCGGCGCGATTGTCCTGACCGTCTATTCCCTCGGCGTCTACCTGTACCGCTACCGGGCGCTCTTCAAGACCGACTCATGAAGCTCGAGGTCGTCACCATCGGCACCGAGCTGGTGCTGGGTCTGACGCCCGACACGAATGCCGCGGACCTGGGCCGCGCCCTCGCCGCCGCCGGCGCCGAAGTCGTGCGCCACGTTTCCGTTCCCGATCGCCCCGCGGCCATCCGCGCCGCCATCGCCGAGGCCCTCGAGCGTACCGGCTTCGTCATCGCGACGGGGGGCCTCGGCCCCACGCGCGACGACATGACGAAGGCCGAGGTTGCGGCTCTCTTCGGGAAAACACTCCAGGTAGACCAAAGTGTCCTGCGCAGCCTCGAGGCGCGCTTCCGCCGCCTCGGCCGCCCCATGCCCGCCGTGAATCGCACCCAGGCCGAGGTCCCGGAGGGCGCGACCGTGCTGCCGAACCCGAGGGGCACCGCACCGGGCTTGTGGCTCGAGGACGAGCGGGGCCGCGTCGCCGTCCTCCTGCCCGGCGTTCCGTCCGAGATGCGCGGCTTGCTCGTAGACGAAGTGCTGCCTCGCGTCGCGCAGCGCGTGGGCAGTCGACGGGTGGTGCTTTCCCGTACCCTGCGCACGACGGGCGTCCCGGAATCGGCCCTGGCGGAGCGGATCGGGCCCGTCGAAGACGACATCGCGCCGCTCACCCTCGCATACATCCCGTCCGTCGACGGTGTGGATCTCCGCTTGACCGCGTGGTCCCTGCCGCCCGACGAAGCGGAGCGCCGCCTCGCCGAGGCGGCCGCGGGGCTGCGCGCGCGGCTCGAGGAGCATTATTACGGTCAGGACGGCACCGACCTCGCCGCCGTCGTGCTCGACCTGTTGCGCGGGGAACGCCTGGCCGTGGGGGAGTCGTGTACGGGCGGTCTCGTGGCGGCACGGATCACCGCGGTGCCCGGCGCGTCGCAGGTGTTCGTGGGCGGCGTCGTCGCGTACGCCAACGGCGTGAAGCACGACCTGCTCGACGTGCCCGCCGCCACGATCGAGGCGCACGGCGCCGTCTCCGAGGAAGCCGTGCGCGCGATGGTCGAAGGGGTCCAGCGCCGCTTCGAGGCCGGCGCGACGATCGCGGTGACGGGGATCGCCGGACCGGGGGGAGGCACTCCGGAAAAACCTGTCGGCACGGTCTGGCTCGCGGCGCGGCTCGGCAGTGAGACGCGTGCCGTGAAGCGCGTCTTTCCCGGCGACCGCGGTGAGATCCGCGCGCGGGCGGCACAGGCGGCCCTCGACCTCCTGCGCCGCCTGTGCGGCGAGCAGGGTGCCCGGCGATGAATCGCCTCAACGCGCCCGACGGGACCTCGCTCGTGTTCGACGCCTATGAACCCGCCCGCCCCAAGGCCGCGGTCCTGTTTCTCCACGGCTGGTCCGACCACGCGGGCCGCTGGGTCAGCACCGGTCAACGCCTCCAGGCCGCCGGGTTCGCCGCCTACTTGCTCGATCTGCGCGGTCACGGACGCTCCGGTGGAGCGCGCGGCCACCTCTCCCGTTTCAGCCAGCTGCTCGGCGACCTCCAGGCGTTCCGTCGCGCGGTGCGCCTCCGCACGGAGGCACCGCAGGTGCTGCTCGGCCATTCGTTCGGCGGCCTCGTCGTGCTGCGCTACCTCGAGACGCAGCCGGGCGACCCGCTCGCCGCCGCCGTCGTATCGAGTCCCTGGCTCGGCTTGGCGCACGCGCCGCCCGGTTGGAAGCGCCTCGCGGCAAGGGTCTTCGCGAACATCTGGCCCACATTGCGCGTCAGCGCGGGCATCGATCCCGATCACCTGTCACGCGACCAGGCCGTGAATGCCGCCTGGGCCGCGGACCCCGCGTGCCACGACCTGATGACGCCGGGAGCGTGGGCCGAGATTCGCTGGGCGCAACGGGCCGTCGCAGCGGATGGCTATCGCATCGACTGCCCGCTGCTGTTTCTCCTGGCCGGCGAAGACCGCGTCGTGGACGCACATCTCACGCGCGCCTTCGCCGATGGCCTGAAGGGCGCGGACCCCCCACAGGTGCGCTGGTATCCGGAGATGTATCACGAGGTGTTGAACGATCCCCAAGGCGAGCGCGTGCTACGCGATGTCCTCGACTTTCTCGCCGCCGGCCCACTCCTCGGATCGCGTTCCAAAGGATGAGTGGTGTTGCTCCCAAAGCCGTCTGTTGTTTCCGGGGCCCGGTTGGTATAGTGCCCCAAGGCTTGTCATCTACCGTGGAAACAAGGAGCGGCAATGAAACGCATGTACATAGGCACACTGGCTCTCGCGATCATGCTCTACGCGACACCCGCGTTGAGCGCGCAGGGCCAGCCGACCGAAGGTATCCGATTCGGTTTCGGGGCGGGCCCCACGCTGCCCATCGGCAACTATGGCGATCTCGACAAGATGGGCTATCACGTCCTCGGCGCACTCCAGCTACCCATCTCGCAGAGCCCCGTGCATCTCCGGATCGACGTCCTGTACGGGCAGACTTCGCATGACGTCGGCTCCGGCAGCACCAGCCTCTTCGGGGGCACCGTCTCTGCCCTCTACCACCTTGGTGACCGGCACGCGTCTGCGCGCCCCTATATCCTCGGCGGCCTCGGGCTCTACAACGTTGACGCGGGCGGCGGCACCCAATCGAAGATCGCCTATGGGTTCGGCGGCGGACTGCTGTTTGGGCTCAGTGGACTGAACGCATTTGTCGAAGCGCGCTACATGAGCGTCCAGACCAGCGGGTCGTCCCTGTCGTTCATCCCGATCACGGTGGGTTTGATGTTCAAGTAGCGCACCGGCCTGGAGCTAGAGACCCCGGGGCGCCTCGCAACCGCGAGGGTCGCTCCGGGGTTTTTTGCGTGCGCTCGTGCGGCTCGACAGGCCTTGCCTTGCCATCTATCTTGTTGTCAGACCGAAACTTCCGGCCGGTTATCAACGCAGTGGAGATCATGACCGACAAGAAGCAGCACCCTCTGAAGACGGAGGCGACGGAGCCGACCCCGGCGCCGACCCCCCCACCGGCTTCCGACCCCGTTCCGCTCCCCGTCGAGCCCGCCGATCAGGCCATCGCGCGCCTCGAGGCGGAGCGGGACCAGCTCAAGGACCGCTACCTCCGCCTCGCCGCCGAGTACGAGAACTACAAGAAGCGCACCACGAAGGAGCGCGCGGAAGCGTGGGTCCGGGCGCAGGCGGAGCTGGTGACGCGCCTCGCCGATGCGCTCGACGATCTCTCGCGCTTTGCGCACGTCGATCCGGCCACGACCGACTCTCAGACGCTCCACGAAGGCGTGGAGCTGGTCGAGCGCAAGATGTGGAAGGAGCTTGCGGCGCTCGGTGTGACCCGGATCGACGCGACGGGCGTTCCCTTCGACCCGAACGTGCACGAGGCCGTCACGACGCAACCAGCCGCTACTCCCGACCAGGATCACGCCGTGGGGCAGGTGCTTCAGGCGGGCTACCGGCTCGGTGAGACGCTGCTCCGCCCCGCCCGGGTGATCGTGTCGACCTGGCAGGGGGTCTGATGGCCCCGCAGCGCGACTATTACCAGGTGCTGGGTGTTGCCGAGACGGCCACGACGGACGAGATAAAGAAAGCGTTCCGCCGGCTCGCGAAGCAGCACCATCCCGATCGCAATCCCAACACCCCGCAGTCGGCGGAGCGCTTCAAGGAAATCAACGAAGCGCATGACGTGCTGAGCGACGCTGAAAAGCGGAAGAAGTACAACCAGCTGCGCCGCTACGGCGCGTTCGCGGGCGGCAGCGATCGACGCGGGGGCGGCCCCGGCGCCGGCGACAATGCAACGGACTTCGATCTCTCGGACCTCGGCGGGTTTGGCGGCCTGGGGGACATTTTCTCATCGATCTTCGGTCGCCGTGGCGGGACGAAAGAGCCCGAGGCCGAAGAGATCGAAACGACGGTTTCGATTCCGTTCCGCGTGGCGGCGCTGGGCGGCAAAGTCCCCATCACGCTCGCGCTCTCGGAGGTGTGTCCGACCTGCAGCGGCAACGGCGCGGCGCCGGGCGCGACGATCTCCACCTGTCCCGAATGCAAGGGCCGCGGTACGATCTCGTTCGGGCAAGGGGGGTTTGCCGTCAACCGCCCGTGCCCAGTCTGCCGCGGGAAGGGCACCGTTCCCTCGAAGCGCTGCGGCACGTGCCAGGGCAGCGGCGAGGTGCGCGTCGAGAAGCAGATCATCGTGACGATCCCAGCCGGCACCGAGGACGGCACGCGGGTGCGCCTCAAGGATCAGGGCGCGAAGGGGAAGGGCGACGTGGTCGTGCAGATCCACGTGGAGCCCGACCGCTTTTTCCGGCGCGAGGGACTCGATGTGATCTGCGTCGTGCCCATCACCCTGGCGCAATCGATCCTCGGCTCACGCATCAAGGTCAAAACGCTCGACGGCAAGAAAGTCGTGCTCAAGTTGCCGCCCGGCACGCAGCACGGGCAGAAGTTTCGCATTCCGGGGCAGGGAATCGAGAAGAACGCACGGCGCGGGGATCAGTACGTCGAGGTGCACGTCGAGATTCCCGAGCACCTGACTGAAGAGCAGCAGGAAGCCTTCAAAGCCTTCGCCGAGAAGGCGGGCCTCAAGTACTAGCTACAACGCAACACGACCTTCCCGATGTTGCGCCGCTCGTGGATGTAGCGATGCGCGGCGGCGGCCTCGGCCAGCGGAAAGCTGCTGTCCACGCGTGGTGTGAGTTTACCCTCCCGCGCGTAGTTGTGCAGGGCTTCGACCTGCGGCGCCAGGAGCGCCTCGTCGTTCCAGAGGTGGCCCAGATTCACACCCGCGACACTTCGGTTGTCGTTCATCAACGCCAAAGGTCCGAAGCGCGGGAAACGCAGCACCCGCCAGACCGTCTTCACCAGATTGCGTCGCGATCCCTCCGCCAGCCCCGACGCCCCGTAGCACACCAGCCGCCCCGCTGGCGCGAGCAACCGGTAGCTGTGGCGCCATGAGTCCCCGCCCATGGCGTCGAGGACGACGTCCACGCCGCGTGGGGCCACCTTGTGGACCGCGTCGAACCAACGGGGGGGCGCGACTGTCGAACGGCTCCACGCCGTACTCACGCAGTACGCTGTGTTTGGCGGGGGATGCCAGGCCGAGCACCCGCAAGCCGAGCAGGCGACCCAGCTCAGCGACCGCCAGCCCCACGCCGCCCGCCGCCGCGTGCACCAGCACGGTCTCGCCACGGCGCGCCGCCGCGACCCGCACCAGCATGTGATGCGCGGTGAGATAGACGACGGGGAAGGCGGCGCCCTGTTCGAAGCTCCAGCCGTCTGGGAGAGGGAACACCGCGGCGACCGGAACCACCAGCAGCTCGCTCTGCCCCCCAAACCGTGTCGTGGCGGCGACGCGGTCGCCGACGCGAATCGTCGCGACTCCGGGTGCTACGGCGTCTACGACTCCCGAAACCTCGTACCCGATCGTGCAGGGTGGTTTCGGGGCGTCGGGATAGAGGCCTTGGCGGGCGAGGAGATCGGAGAAGTTGATGCCCGCAGCGCTCACCCGGATCCGTACCGTACCCGGCTGGACGACGGGATCGGGGGCCTCACGCACCTCGAGGACCTCGGGCGGTCCGTAACGAGTGATGACGAGCTGCTTCACGGGCCGATGTCGGCGCGCATTGCGACGGCGCTGGCGGGACAGGCGATCGTGAACTCGACCGACGCGCGCACAGCGGGATCCACGTCCTCCCGCGCGACCTCGCGGAACCCGAACCGTGGGAAGAACTGCTCCGCCGTCGTAGTGAGCAGGTAGACGCTCGTCACGCCGCGCGCCCGCGCGAGATCGAGCGCCGCCTGAGTAAGCTGGTGGCCCAGGCCCTCCCCACGGCGCTCTTCGTTCACCGCGACGGAACGCAGCAGGCCTGAGGTGCCGTAGACCTCCACTGCGGCGCACCCGACGACTCGGGCGCTCCGCTGGGCGACGAGTGTCGTCGCGACGTGCTCCTTGAGTCCCGCCACGGGGAGCTTGTCCTTGTCGAGCAACATCATGACCGCCGGCAAATCGCTCGCCGTCGCGGCGCGGATGCCATTTCTCGAGTCCGTCATCCCCAGCGTGGCCATTTCTTGCAGCAACGTCTCCCGGAGGCCGTCCTCCAGGGCGCGCGCCCGGAACCCCAGCTCTTGCTGAGCCTTTTCGCTGCTGGCGAGGTACGTGGCGCCCGCCGCGATCCGCAACGTTTCGCCCGAATACGTCGGGGGCAACGGGATGAGCTTCTCAATCGCGCTCGCCGCCACGGCCATCGCGCGCAGGACTATCGCCGGCGGCCGGAGCCAGGGCGGGCGGATACCGGTGATCTCCTCGGCGATCTCCAAGGCTTCCTCGAGCGTGTGCGGCGGCCCCGCGAGGATGTAACTCTCCCCCGCGCGCCCCTTGTCCATCGCGAGCACGTGTCCATGCGCGGTGTCGTCGACGTGGCCCCAGCAGAACGCGGCCCCGTGAGGGCTGATCGGCAACCGGCGCCTCAGGTACTGGCGCAGCAGGTCGCCGAGGACGCTGGTATCCCCGGGTCCGTACACGACCCCCGGCTGCACGATCACGAGCGGGAGGCCCGCCTGGAGCATCGGAACCGCGACCTCGTAGTGGGCCTTCCACTTGGTGCGGTCGTACTCCGAAATCCAGGGGCCGGTATGCCGGTACGATTCGTCGCCAACCCACCCCTCGGTATCGCCGAAGACCGCGAGCGTGCTGGTGTACACGCCCTTGGGGACGCCCAGCTCCCGCATCAGCTCGAGGACGTTGCGCGTGCCATCGACGTTGATGTGCTCCGCGGCGTGCCGCTCGCTCGCCCGGGCCCCGATGCGGTACCAGGCGGCGAGATGAAAGACGCCATCAGTACCGCCCATGGCGGCGCGCATCGATTTCTTGTCGGTGATGTCGCCGGTGTGCAGGGAGGCGCCGAGCCTGGCCAATTCCGAGGCCTTGGAGGGCGTGCGGACGAGGGCGCGGACCTCGTGTCCGGCGGCGCGCAGCTGGCGGACGAGGCGGCTGCCGATGAATCCTGTCGCGCCGGTGACGAAATATCGCATCGGGGGTAAGTTAGCTGGGCAGCACACTATTGGGGTGTAGCTCAATTGGCGGAGCGCCCGGCTGTTAACCGGGAGGTTGGAGGTTCGAGTCCTCCCGCCCCAGTTGAACAAGGCGCCGAGGCGCCGCGTATGAACGATGGACCCCGCAGGGAGGCTCCCATGTTTCTGTCTCGCGTCGTGCCTCTCGCCCTTTTTCTCGGCGCCGTCGGCTGCACCAGGGCAGACGTGTTCCGACTCGATCAGACGCTGCGCCCCCAAACGCACCCGGACTCGGTGCGACTGATCGCGCAGGAGCCGCAGCAGCCCTACACGGTCATCGCACTCGTGTCCGTACGGGTTGACCCGCTCCTGGGCGCGCAGGACGACGGCCGCAAGCGTCTATTGAAGGAAGCTGCACGCCTCGGTGGTGATGCTGTGTTGTTCGACGCTGGGTCGTTGACCCGGGTCGGCACGGGTGGGGAGTATGGGGGATCCCAACTCGTGTTGGCGGGCAAGGTGATTGTGTTCGAACGAGAGGCGGCACGGCCCAATTAGCGGCGGGCGCGGCGTTGTCCGGCTCCGCCGCTTCGCCGTCTGGCTCGATGCGGGGATTGCCGTGCCGGGGACCTCCGTGCGATTCGGCCTCGACCCCCTGTTCGGTCTCGTTCCCGGTCTGGGGGACGCTGTCGGCGCGCTCCTCGCCGGCTGGATCTTCGTCGAGGCGATCCGCCTCGGCGCACCCCGCGCCACGTTGCTCCGCATCGCGGCCAACATCGGGCTCGACGCCCTGATCGGCGCCGTCCCGGTCTTGGGCGACGTTTTCGACGTCGTCTGGAAGGCGAACCTCAAGAACGTCGCGCTACTCGAGCGTCACGAACTCGATCCTCCCGCTGCGGGGAAGGCCGACCGCATCTTCGTCACGCTGCTCGCTGGTGGGATTCTGGCGCTGTGCGGGGGACTGCTCGCGGGAGGTGTGCTGCTCACCGCGTGGTTGGTCAAGCTTTGAGCGCCGGCGCTCCATCGAGGAACCGATCGATCGTGTCGTTGCCGAGACTGGGCCGCAGATACTCCGTCACGATGCGGCCGAGCCGCGGAACGTCGTCCTTCTTGAAACCGGCCGCCGACAGGCCCGCCATGAGGGCAGCGGGGCCCATGACGCCGATCATCTCACCGGTGCGCGCCGTGCTCATCAGGGCGCGCCCCATGTAGCTCTCGTGGTTCGGCACCGCCGTTTTGACCTTCTCGAAGGTGGGCTTGTCCACGACCATGCGCAGCGCCATCAGAATGGCGCCGACGCCCTTCTCGGCTTGACCCTCTTCGACTTCCAAATTGGCGACGATCTGAGGAACGAGATCCATGGTGGGGCAAAGCTAGTCGGTTAGTCGGTTAGTCGGCTAGACGTGCTTCTCTACCCGACTAACCGGCTAACCGCCGATCTATTGTCCGACGGTGAAGTCGATTCGCTTCAGCACCGTCCCGGCTGCATCCCGGATCTCCACGTGCCACGCTCCCGTCGCTTCCATCGGGATCGTCTTGCGGCTCCAGGTCCGCCACGGCGACCCGCCGACCGTCAGGGGCACGTTCCCCACTTCCGTGTCACCGTAGAACCACACGTGGTTGAGCGTCTGACCCTCGCCGCCGGTCGCACGCATCCACAGCACCAACTGGCCGACGTCGGCCGGGAACGCGACGCCTGTATCCTGCGGCGCCCGGTCCAGTACGCTTCGTGCCAACACCGCTTCGACGGTCGCGGTGCTCTGCGCCGCCGGTGCGGCAGGCGCCGCAGCGGTCGTATCTTGCGCGGCGAGGCCGCTCGCTAGACCAAGCAACATCGCTACGGGGAGAATCACCTTCATGAGGGCCCTCCTTAGTTCGGGTCCGCCCGTTGTACGGCGCGGCGGCGGCGAAGTTCCAGCCAAGAACCGAGTGTAGCGGCAACGACACACCCCAACGCCGTGCCCGCCATCATGAACATGATCTGGTATTCGAGCTGAATCCAGTGACACTTGGGGGCGAATACGGGTCCGACCAGCCGCCCGCACGTATTCTGCGAAAACGCGAAGCCCCAGCCTGCCCCCAGCCCGAAAACGAGGGGCAAGAGCGCGATAAAGAAATGCCTGAGAAAGACTTTCATGGTCCGCCCATGACGTAGAGGAAAACGAAATTGTAGATCCCGGTGACCAGGGCGAGGCACCAGATGAGAACGATATACGGACCCGTGTGGCGGTGCAGGGTGCGCAGACGGGGTACGGCACGGCTGGTCAGTTGCCACGCGATGCCCGCAAGCGCCGTAAACGCGAACGCGAGGTGGATCTTGAAGAGCGGCAGGGCGAGCAGCGCGGGCCGCCGCGCGCTCGGCTCGGCGACGAACCCGAAGGAGACGAGGACGCCGACCGTCACTAGCGCCGCGCCGATCATCAGGGCCGCGTGCAACGGAATCTTCCCCCGGCCCACACGCATCGCCGCGTACACGAGCAGCGGCGGCCCGATCACCGCCCAGCAGAGCGCGAACCACGCCTGCCAGGGAATCGTCATCACCGGCCGCGCTCGATCTTCCAGCGCTCCGTGACCTCACCGCCATTCACGACGGCGTACTCATCGAAGTGGGCCATCGTGAGACAGGAGTGATTGGGGATGATCTCCACCTGCTCCCCGACCTTGAACTTTCCCTCGATCGCCCCCGCTGCGCCTGCACGGATAATGCCGTGCTCCTGCGATACCGACGCGAACGTCAGATAGGGATGACCGCGGATCTCACCCATGGCGGGGGGCAGGTCGAGGTGCGTCGGGCCGAGATCCTTGGAGAGCGACAGCGCGCCGGCGTCCACGATGTAATGCGCCGCTCCCGGCTGATGCGACACCACGCTCGCCAGCACCGTCACGCCCACGTCCTCGGGGGCGCAGCAGCCGATCAACACCATCGTACGGTCGTAGAAGATGTAGTTGCCGGGGCGGGCTTCGGTGACACCCGTAAGGTCCTGAACAGCCGCCATCGCCGGCGTCGACCCGACGCTGACGCCGCGCACCGGCAGGCCGTCCTTGCGGAGTAGGTCGGCGAACCAGACCATCACCTGCCGCTCTTGCTCGGCGACCTGGGCGGCCTCGGCTTTGTTGCGTGTGCGATAGGCGTGCCCCGAGTGGCTCAGGATCCCGTCGAAGGTCAGGCCGCGCTCCGCGCCCAGCTCGCGGGCCACTTCCAGGGCGTATTGCGACGCGGGGTCCACGCCCGCTCGGTGGTATCCGCAATCGACCTTGAGCCAGACGTGCAGTCCGCTGCCCGAGAGGGCCTTGGCGGTGCCGAGGTCGTCGACCAGCACGCGCAGCGTGGCACGCTCCGCGATCCGCCGAACGTGCGGAATGTGTGTCGGATCGAGGGGGAACGCCCAGGTGAGGTCCGTGAAGCCGGCGCGCGCGAACGCCTCGGCTTCGAACAGCGTCGAGACCGTCAGGCCTTTGGCGCCATGCGCGACCTGCCGCTTGGCCAGCTCGACGCTCTTGTGCGTCTTGACGTGCGGGCGCAAAGAGACGCCGAGACGCCTAGCTCTTTCTGCCATGTGCGCGAGGTTCC
>Ga0193739_1000437_pt1 | contig 11703 bp, 14 predicted proteins | sample L2a2metaG_FD_144926 | JGI IMG/M metagenome (GOLD analysis project Ga0193739, IMG submission 144926) | Soil microbial communities from a riparian zone of the East river system, Colorado, United States - L2a2 | ecosystem: Environmental > Terrestrial > Soil > Riparian zone | place: USA: East River...
CGGCAGGCGTACGAAGAGCTGCAGGACGGGACCTTCATCAAGGCCCGCTAAGAGCCCGCAGGCGCCCCTTCGCCTCCTGATTCGTGGTGTCGCGACGCACCGCTTCACGGAACGCCGCCACGGCGGCCGCTGTGTCGCTCCGCATGAGCAAGATGTTGCCGCGAAAGACGTACATCCCCGAGGAGCCGGGAAACAGCTCCTCGTTGAGTCGTAGCAACGTGAGCGCGTCGTCGAACTTGTTGGCGCGCCCGAGGCGAAACGCCGCGATGTTGAGCGACGACTCACCGAAGTCGTAGGCATCGCGTCCGTAGTAGCGCGCGCGCAAGGCGCGGTATTGACGACTTGCGGAGTCGGCGCCGGCAGCGGTGGCGGTCTCCTCCATGATCGTCGCGAGCGGCGCGGGCCGGCTCACGCCGCGGTGGCACGTCGCGCAGGTGACCTGGAGGTTCGGGCCCGGATGCCCATGCTCGGGCAGCGTGTCGATGCGCCGATTGATCTCCTGCACCATGAGCATCATTTGCCGCGCGACGAGTTTCGAGCGCTTTTCGTCTTTCGCGAAGTCGAAACGGTCGAGGGGCATGCCCTCTTCGCCCACGTGACAGAACTGGCAGCGGACGCCGAGCGCGCCGGTGATGTTGCGCATCGCGCCGACGACCTGCATCACGGGCGTCGTGCGGGGGAAGACTTTCGTGTTGATTAGGGAGTCGGGGGGCCAGCGGCCGGCCTGGGCGGCAAGCGAGCCGGCGCACCCGAGCAGGCCCAGACTAACGATGAAGGATCGCATGCTTCTCAATTACGGCGTGCGGGCCTCGGCCGCTACCGGGGCGTGGGATTCCTTGCGGACTCCTGACACGGTCACGAAGCCGACCCCCTCATCACTACGCGACCCGCTGTGGATTCCAGGTATGGGTTTCCTGCCGCACGTGCCGGCTCCACGCGTACAGCGCATCGTAGATCACGAAGCCCTGGCGCAGCTGCTCGTGATCGTCGCGGAAGTTGTGCGACAGGCCGAGCGAGATGGCGAGGAGGCCCGCCGCCTGCGGCGCCAGCTCGAGCCGCGCCGTGTCCGCCCCGCGCACGATCGTGGCCAGCTCGGCAAGGGCCGGATCGTCGAGATGGTACTTGGCGAGCAGCGCGTCGAAGGTACAGAGCGGGCCGTTGTGACTCAGCTCGACGCCCTCGACGTCGAAGGGCGTCGCGCCAAGCTCCGTCGCGAGCCGCCGCACCTCGGCGGTGGGCGCGAAGATGAACTCGGCCGAGTCGTCGATGAAGCGCGCGATCAGCCAGGGGCAGGCGATCCGGTCGATCTTCGGGCGTTCACGGGTAATCCACTTCATAGAGATCTCCGGAATGCGAGGTCGATTATCCGTGCCCTAAAGGGCCGGCTCGGCCAGAACACACGTCCTTAAGGACGATGCGCGAGTCTCACTTCGGCGGAGGAGACTGCCACATCACGTTCACGATCATCCACTTTCCATTGTACCGCGCCAGTTGCAGATAGTCGATGCCCCACCAGGCCACGACTTTGGCGGTCGCGGTTTGATCGTTGACCTCGCCGACGATGACCTCGCGTGGCGCGGTCGCCGGCGTCGTCCGGCCGTTCTTCTTGAAGTTGTTGGCGTAGGAAATCATTTCCGCGTAGCTCATCTCTTCCGCTTCATAGGTCGTCGAACCGCGGGGCGTGAAGTAGCCGACCTTCCGCACGTTGGGGCGCACGCTGCGGACGATCTTGGCGGAGTCGCCCTCGTAAAACCCCTCGAGATAGTCGAGCGCCGCTCGTCGCACACCCTCCCGGTCGGCGGCGGTGGGTTGCTGCGCCGACACCGCGGGCACCGCGAGGGCGCTCACGACAAGTGCGGCAAGAATGGCATGTCGCATGTGACGACTCCTGATATGAGTTAGAAGGCGAGCCCCGTCGGATCCGTGTCCTAAAGGACCGGCTCGGCCAAGACACACGTCCTTAAGGACGCGCGCAGTAGCCGAGCCGGCCCTTCAGGGCACGGAAAAACACGACCCGATGGAGGGCACGTCAACTGCAGGCGCCGCTCAGATGGCCCTCGCCCCGCTGCGTCGACCGATCGATCCCCGCGGCGCGCCGCACCCACGCGATCAAATCTTCCAGGTAGCCGGGGGCATTGCGCGGCCAAACGTCTCCGGCCCGCCGCACCCGCGCGGTGTGATCGGCACCAGGGTACACGCACACCGTCGGGGGTTCGCGGCCAGCGACCGCCAACGCGTGGCGAATACCTTGCGCGCTCGCCTCCGCGGGAACGCGCTGGTCGGCACTGCCATACAGGAGTAGCACCGGTGCGTTGACTTTCATCCAGCGACTCCGCGGATCGTAGCCCACGATGCGACGGGAGAACGCCCAGTAGGAGTTGGTGAGCGGCGGCAGCGGGAAGTACCAGGGTTTCCCCGCGAGCGCGCTGGCCAGTGAATCCAGCCGGCGTCGGTCCTCGCCGTGGTAGGCGACGCCAACGACCGCCTCAACGTACTGGTTGGCCTGGGCAGCCTCCTCCGGCGGCAGCGTGGAGAATCCCACCGCATTGCGGAGGCTGAACCGCTCGGCCGAGTCGGTCGACACCGCCGAGGCTGCGGAGGCGACGAGGAACGCCGCGCCGCCCGCGGCTTCGGCCACGAGCGGCAGAATGGTGCCACCCTGGCTATGCCCAAACACGCCGATGTTACGCGCACGAATGTCGGCTCGCGTCCGGAGCAGGGCTATACCGCTGGCCGCGTCGGCGGCGAGGTCTTCGAACCCCGCCGTTTGCCAATCGCCGGACGATTGGCCCACCCCGCGCTTGTCGAAGATGAGCGTCGCCACGCCCGCCTGTGCGAACCGGTGCGCCAGAAAGCGGTTCGCCCAGCGTCCTTCGGCGCCCGACCCATGCACCATGACGATCGCGGGGTACGGAGGAGGCGTGCTCGGCAGGACCAGTGTGCCGCTCAAGCGCACGACGCCGTTGGAGAACTGCACCTCTTCTTCGCGGATGGCGGAACTAGCGCTCGGGGCGCGCCGCAGCGCGAACGTCCCTGCGGCTCCCGTTTCCGTGAATGTCCCGGTGATCGAGTCGGTCTTGAGGGTTCCCTCGAACACCAACGTCGTCGCGTCACCCCGCAGCGTCAACCGAATGATGCAACACCCTTCGCGCTCCGCCGAGTTGAAAGGAATGCCCGCCACGCGAAGACGATCCGTGGAAAAACTGGCTCGATAGCGGTTGGGCGCGTCGCCGGCTTGCAGGGACATGGTCACGAGCAGCGTGTCGCCACCGCGGGCCCAGTAGCCTTGCCAGCCCCCGAGGGCAGGGTCCTGGCCGTGGAGGATTCCTGGAACAATGAGGAGCGCGGTAAGCGTCCAGCAGTGGTAGGGCATAGCTGGACGTACGGCGCTCATCAAGGATGGTTTCCCTTGGGCGCGCGCACACTCGGCAACCAGCGCCGCACGTCTCGCGTGTACCGCTCGTATGACTCGCCGAAGCGGCGGCGCAGCGTGGGCTCCTCGTACCCGATCACAAAGAGATTGACTGCCACGAACCAGATCGCCCAGTAGAGGAGCAACGCACGCGACCCGCTCAGCAGGACCTCCCCGAGGACGATCGCGGTCACACTCAGGTACATCGGATTCCGGACGTAGCGATAGAGCCCCCGGACCACGAGCTCTCGCGGCGGATCGACGGGGGACAACGTTCCGCGGCCGCTGCGCGCGAACTCCCAGATGCACGCGAGCAGCAGCGCAGCGCCGAGGGCGATCGCCAGCAGGCCGAGCAAGTGCGCGGGATTGGTGAAACTGAGCTGCACGTTGGCGAGCCCGAAGAATCGCAGTGGCACGTAGCCCGCAAAGAAACCCGGGAGAAGCGCGGTCCAGAGGATGCTTCGAAGCGCGAGCATCACTTGGAGAGCCGCCGCTCAATTCGCGAGTCGGGCACCAGCCAGATCAACGCGACGGCGACGTACAGGGCACCGGCGATCCACGGGTGAATGAACGCCGAGGGGATCGCGACCGCGTAGAACAGGGGCGAGAGTTTGCCCTTCAGGTCTCGGCCCACCGCGACCGCCAACAGGGAGGCCGGACCCTGCTTACGGAGGATGGCCTGCTGCAGGATGTAGTAGGCGATCGCCGCCATGAGCAGCACGACGCCGTACAGGGCCGTCGGGGCGGGCGCGAAGTGGTTCTCTCCCATCCACCCGGTCACGAACGGCACGAGCGAGAGCCAGAATAACAAGTGAAGGTTCGCCCAGAGGATCGCGCCATCCACGCCCTCGGTCACCTGGCAGAGGTGGTGGTGGTTATTCCAATAGATGCCGAGGTAGACGAAGCTCAGCACGTAGCTCAAGAACACGGGGAAGAGCGGGCGGAGGTCGGCAAGATCCGTCCCGTGCGGCACCCGCATCTCGAGCACCATGATCGTGATGATGATGGCGAGCACGCCGTCGCTGAATGCCTCGAGCCGTCCCTTCCCCATTGGGTTCACCGCGCTGAAGGAAGGGGAATCCGGTAGAACCGCTGAATCAGCCAGCTGCCGTCCGGCTGCCGCACCCACTGCGTGACAAACTTGCCGTACTGCTCGCTCAGTGGCTGGCCCGGGAACGCGAGGCGCTCGAAATACGAACCCCACAGGAATGCCGTCCCACCGAACACTTCGATGGTGTCGGGGGTCGCCGTTGCGACGTCCACCCGGACGCCCGGAAACGAGGCGATGAAGGCGCGGATCGAGTCTCTGGTGCGGATCGGATTGATGCCCGGCTCGAACAACTCGGCCGTGGGAGTATAGAAAGCCGCGATGGAATCGGGATTCACGCTGCGCGCGGCCACCTGGTAGCGCTGCATCGCGCGCGCGACCTCTTCCGACCCATTTGACGCGGCCACGCAGGCGCCCGCGAGTGCCAGGCTCGCGAGCAGCAGGCATGAACGGTGCCTGTTGATCACTGCGGCTGCTGCCGGTTGCTCTGATCGATGTCGGCCGCGATGAGCCAGGGCCCCCCCCCGCGCGCGCGCCGCAGCGCGAGCACGAACTTGCCGCGGTCGGGGACCGGCACGCTGTCGCCGTATCCATACGCGCCCACGATGTAACCGACAGTGTCCTGGACGGCGAAGGCCAGGGCGCGGAGCTGCAGCCCGCCGCCCGAACTCTGGTACGTGGCCCGAATCGCGTCACGACCCCGGACCCAGCTCTGCCCCGTCGGCACGAAGCCGTCCTCGGTGAAGAGCGCCGCGAGCGCGGCCTCATCGCCAGCCTTCCAGGCGCGCTCGTAGTCGCGCAGGACACGATCGAGCTCAGCGGGCAGCGTGATCGATGGGAGGGACGGTGGAGCGGTCGGACCTTGGGCGTAGCCGGGTGCCGAGGCCAGAGTCAGGAGGGCGAGTGCAAGCGTGAAGTGGCGGTGCATCGGGAGTCTCCGCTGGGGTGAGGGAGAGTTACAGCGATATCGGCGGGCGCACAAACACGAAGGGGCCGCGGTCGCCGATCGGCAAGAGTTGGGAATGGCCGTGCGGGGTTTTATCCGTGCCCTGAAGGGCCGGCTCGGCCACTACGCGCGTCCTTAAGGACGCCCTACGCGCCTTTTCGGTACCGACGTTCGAGTAGATCGGTGGTACGCTGAGTCATGGCCGTGCGAATCTACGCTCATCTCTCCTGGACCACGTTCGCGCGCGCGCCGCTGATCACCGAGCGCGTGGCCGAGTTCCTGTGTCGATTCCTGTTGGAAGAGGCGACGAGGCACCGCGCGCGAGCGATCGAGATCGGCGTCGTTTCCGATCACGTGCATGTGCTGCTTGAGCTGCCGGCGTCGTTCGACGTGCCGCGGATGGTTCAGGGTCTCAAGGGAGCAAGTGCGCGGATCGCGAATCGCGATGGGATCGCGGGACACACGCCGCTGCAGTGGGCGCAGGGATACGATCTACGGTCGGTCGGGGTCGAGCAGCTTCGTCGGGTCGCGGAGTACGTCCGGGATCAGGAACGGCGGCATGGCGAGTTACGCCCTTCAGGGCGTGCGTAGTGGCCGAGCCGCTCCTTTAGGAGACGGATTAACGACGGCGAGCTCGGTGGCCAAACTGGATGGAATGGGTGTCGGTCGATTTGTTATCCGTGCCTTAAAAGGCCGGCTCGGCCAGAACGCACGTCCTAAAGGACGCCCTCGTTGGCAAACCGCCTACCGCGAAAGTTTGAAATCGATTGGTAGGTTGAGCAACACCCGCACAGCCCTGCCGTGCACGCGCGCCGGACGGAACAAGGCGCGCAGCACGTAATCCTTGGCCGGCTGATCGAACCCGGGGTTCGGGCTCTGGATCACCTTGACCGACTGCGGCTCCGCCCGGCCCGACGTGTCGATGATGGCCTGCACGAGCACCCGTCCCTGGATCGCAGCCTGGCGCAGCAAGTCGGGGTATTGGAGCTGCGGCCCCGACAACACCTCGGGCCGCTCCTCCACGACGGACTCCATGTACACCTGATCCGACGGCAGATCGAGGGGAGCCTCCGCCGGGGCCTTGGACTCTGGCTTGTCCGCTTGGGGCGGACAGGTCGCCCACAGCTCCCGAGTCACCTGCGTGATGCCGGTCAGTCGGAAGACCATCGAGAGCGGCGCCTTGCCGTACGGGGTGACCTGGAACACCACCAGGTCATAGCGCTCCAGCGTGCGCACGAATGCTTCGATCTCCGCCCGGTCACCAGGATTGAATAGGGCCGCATGATCGCCCGACCCGGTCCAGTGCTCCTCGAAGGGAGCATCGGTGCCGAGGCGAATGGTGATCATGTCGTTGTCCTGCCCCAAGTACTCGTGCGGCGCGACGTAGAGGTCGAGCTCGCCCCGCTTGCAGCGGATGATGAGGCTGCGCGTGTCGAAGAGACCGCCGCCTTCCGCCTCCAGCATGAACGTGACGCCTTTTTGATCGCTGATGGGATCGGTTTCCCGCGACGCGATCCATTTCCCGATCCGACTTGTTCCCGTGAACGGCGCCGGTTTCGGTTTGGCGAGCGCGTCGTAACACTGGAGGCGAGCGGCCGATGTGCGCAGCGCGGCGCAGCGCGAGAGCTGCTCGGCGGTCGCTTGCGCGTACGCGACCGAAGCAATCATCAGGAACCCGGCGAGGCCCTTAATGACTTTCACGGTCATCGCCTTGATTCTTGTCCGCGCGTGGACCGAGCGCAATGAGGACGAACCCCACGACGAGAAAGAGTCCGCAGGCGGCCGCCGTGATCCAGTTGAAGGGCGTGATGTCGTCAGAATCGGCGGTCCCAGCGAAAACGAACATGAAGAGAGGAGCCCCAGACCAACGCAGATCAGACCACGCTTCTGCAACCGCCACGAGGGCGGCGGTGGAGTCTTGGGCCCCTCGAGCTTGCGCAAGATCTCCTGAGCCCGCGGCAAATCGTCGTCGTTGACGACCGCGACGCGCGTGCGACCCGCAAACCCGATGAAACCCGGAGCGTTTGGGTCGAGCACGACGGCCTCAATGCCTTCCGATTCGAGCACAATGCGCACACTCTCGGCCCAGCTGATCGAGTGCGTCTGGAGGGAGATTCTTCATGATCCCCCTCGAATCGTGGAGCGCCGTTACGTCAGAACCTTCTTCCTCTTCTCCGCATACAACGGAAATGCATCCGCCAGCTCCCTCACTTCTTTCTTGATCCGAGCGACGGTGGCATCGTCCCGCTTCGTCAGCACCGTATCGATCAGATCCGCCACCCGATCCATCTCCGCCACGCCAAACCCGCGCGTCGTCAGCGCCGACGTGCCGAGCCGGATGCCGCTGGTCACGAACGGCGACTGCGGATCGCCCGGGATCGTGTTCTTGTTGACCGTGATCGCCGCCCGGTCGAGCAGCTGCTCGGCATCCTTGCCCGTCAGGTTCTTGGGCCGAAGATCGACGAGCATCAGATGGCTGTCGGTGCCGCCCGAGACAATCGCATAGCCGCGCTTGACGAGCGCCGCCGCCAGCACCTGCGCGTTCTTCACGACGTCCTTCGCGTAGGTCTTGAACTCGGGGCTCAACGCCTCGAGGAACGACACGGCCTTCGCAGCGATCACGTGCTCGAGCGGCCCGCCCTGCGTCCCCGGAAACACCTGCTTGTCGATCGCCTTAGCGTATTCGGCGGTGCAGAGAATCATCCCGCCACGCGGACCCCGCAGCGTCTTGTGCGTCGTGGTGGTGACGATCTGCGCGTGCGGTACCGGCGAGGGATACACCCCGCCCGCCACGAGCCCAGCGAAGTGCGCCATGTCCACCACGAACACTGCGCCGACTTCGTCGGCCACGGCCCGCATCGCGGCGAAATCGACGACGCGCGCGTAGGCGCTCCCACCCCCGACGATGATCCGCGGCCGCTCTTTGCGCGCCACGTCGCGTAGCTGGTCGTAGTCGATCAGCCCCGTCTCCTCGCGCACGCCATACGCCACGGCGCGGAACAGCGTGCCGGAGAAGTTGACGGGAGAGCCGTGCGTGAGATGCCCACCATGCGGCAGCGCCAGGCCGAGCAGCGTGTCACCGGGCTTCGCGACGGCCAGATACGCCGCCATGTTGGCCTGCGCGCCGGAGTGCGGCTGCACATTGGCGTGCTCGGCGCTGAACAGCTGCTTGGCCCGATCGATCGCCAGCTGCTCCACTTCGTCCACCACCTCGCAGCCGCCGTAGTAGCGCTTCTTGGGCAGCCCCTCGGCGTACTTGTTGGTGAGCGCGCTGCCCATGGCCTCCAGCACCGCCAGCGAGCAGAAGTTCTCGCTCGCGATCAGCTCTAGGCCGTGCTCCTGCCTGGCCACTTCCTCACGGATCAGGCGGGCAATGGCGGGGTCGACCTGGGATAGCGGTGCTAAGCGATCAGCCATCAGCCGTCAGCCTTCAGTTCGATCTTCTTGACGCGCCGTTCGTGGCGCCCCCCCTCGAAGTTCGTCTCTAGCCACTTGCGCAGAATACTCACTCCTTGCTCCTCACTGACGAATTGGGCCGGCAACACCAGCAAGTTCGAGTCACCGTGTTGGCGCGAGAGCTCGGCGACTTGCTCGTTCCAAGCGAGCGCCGCTCTAACCTTCGGAAAACGATTCGCCGCGTATGACATCCCCAGCCCGGTCCCGCATGTCAGCACGCCGCGCTGCGCCTCACCCGTGCTCACAGCCTTCGCCACAGGTTTCGCGTAGTCCGGATAGTCGTCGGCCGGATCGAGTTGCTTCGGTCCCACGTCGATTGGCTCATACCCGAGCTTCTTCAGCTCCGCAACGAGCCGGTTCTTCAGGTTGAAGCCGACATGATCAGCGCCCACGTAGATCCGTTCAGCCACCGTCGCCCCCTGACAGCCGATCGCTGATCGCTGATGGCTGCTGCTCAGACAAAGTTCTGCCTCACCTTCGCGATCGCGGCGATGCGCTGCTCGGCAAGCCGGTCGGCGGCGCGATAGCTGGGAATCCCTTCCTCCTCAGCGATCTCGAACACCCGCAGAATCGTGTCGTAGATCTCGCCGGCCTTATTGCGCGCCCGCTCCATCGTCCAACCCTGCAGCTCGGCGTTGACGTTGATCAATCCGCCGCCGTTGATGACGTAATCGGGCGCGTAAGTGATCCCCTTCTTTTCCAGCTCGTCCCCATGGCGCTCTTCGGCCAGCTGATTGTTCGCGCCCCCCGCCACGATCTCGACCTGGAGCTTGGGCAGCGTGTCGTCGTTGATGATCCCACCCAACGCGCACGGCGCGAAGATGTCGGCCTTCACACCGATAACCTCCTCGGGCTTCACCGCCTGGGCGCGGAACTCCTCCACCACCTTCTGCACCTTGGCAGGATCGATGTCGGTGACGATCAGCTTGGCCCCCTCGCGCACCAGCAGCTGCGCGAGGTAGTAGCCGACGTTGCCGCACCCCTGAATCGCCACCGTCTTGCCGCCGAGCGAATCGGAGCCGTAGCGGTGCTTTGCACACGCCTTTATTCCGCGGTACACGCCGAACGCCGTGACCGGCGATGGATCGCCCGACTTGCCGATCAGCCCGGTGACGTGATCCGTCTCGGCTTTGATGTATTCCATGTCGCCGGTCGAGGTGCCGACGTCCTCGGCGGTGATATACCGTCCGCCCAGCGCCTGCACGTGGCGGCCGTGGGCGCGGAAAATCGGCTCGCGATTCTTGGTCTTGTTGTCGCCGATGATGACGCTCTTCCCGCCCCCGAGGTTCAACCCCGCGACGGCCGCCTTGTACGTCATCCCGCGCGCCAGCCGCAGGCAGTCGATCAGCGCCTCGCGGTCGGACCGGTAACTCCAGAACCGCGTGCCGCCGAGCGCCGGCCCGAGGGTCGAGTCATGGATCACGATGATGCCGCGATACCCCGACGACGGCTCGTAGCACAGGCTCACCTGCTCGTGCTGGTGCTCCTCGAGCAGGGCAAACAGAGCGCTCGAGTCTTCCTTAGCCGTGTTCGGGCTCGTGAGCGAGAGCGCGCGCGATGACGATACGTTGGATTTCACTCGTGCCTTCATAGATCTCGGTGACCTTTGCATCACGGAAGAGTTTCTCGACGGGAAAGTCCCGCATGTAGCCGTACCCGCCGAAGAGTTGAATCGCCTGCGTCGTGACCCACATCGCCGTCTCCGATGCGAACAGCTTCGCCATGCTGGCGAACGCCGTCACGTCCTCGCCCGAGTCCTTGCGGAGCGCCGCCCGGTGGGCCAGGGCGCGGGCCGCCTCGGTGCGCGTGGCCATGTCGGCCAGCTTGAACTGCACCGCCTGGAAGGCGGCGATCGGTTGACCGAACTGGCGCCGCTCGGCGCAGTACTTGATGCTGTGTTCGACGGCCCGCCGCGCGATGCCCACCGCCTGGATCGCGATGCCGAGGCGCCCGGCGTCGAGCCCCTCCATCGCGTACACGAACCCCATCCCCTCCTCGCCGAGCAGGGCGTCCGAGGGAAGCCGGAGATCGTCGAGCGCGATCGTCGCCGTATTCGACGCGCGGAGCCCCATCTTGTCCTCGGGCTTCCCCGCGCGATAGCCCTTGGCGTCGGTCGGCACGATGAACGTCGAGATCCCCTTGGCGCCGCGGCGTGCGTCGGGGGTGTCGGTGCGGGCCATGACCATCATCAGGTCCGCCGTTCCCGCGTTCGATGCCCAGGCCTTCGTGCCCGAAAGCACCCACTCGTGCCCGTCCCGTACTGCTTGGGCTCGTAGGGACGCCGGGTCGGACCCGGCGTCCGCCTCAGAAAGAGCGAAGCCCGCAAGCTTCTCGCCCCGGGCCATCGGTCGCAGCCAGCGCTCCTTTTGCGCCGGCGTGCCGTGCTTCACGAGCATCGTGGTCGGGATCGCGTTGTGGATCCCCATGGACACGGAGATCGACGCGTCGGCGGCGGCGATCTCCTCGAGTGCCATCAGGTAGGTGAGCGTGTCGAGCCCCATGCCGTCATACTCCTCGGGAGTCGTCATGCCGAGGAAGCCGAGCCGGCCCAGCTCGTCGATCACATCGCGGGCGAAATGCTTGGTGCGATCCCACTCGGCCGCGTGGGGCTCGATCTTCTCGCGCGCGAACTCGCGCGCCAACTCCACCACTTGGAGCTGCTCAGTCGCGGTAGGCATAGAACCCCAGTCCCGATTTCCTGCCCAGCTGTCCCGCTGCCACCATCTTCTCGAGCAGCGGCGCGGGACGGTACTTCTGCTGGTCGAGCCCATCCTGCAGCACCTTCAGGATCGACAAGCACACGTCTAGGCCGATCAGGTCCGCGAGCGCCAGCGGCCCCAG
>Ga0193739_1000438_pt1 | contig 11694 bp, 8 predicted proteins | sample L2a2metaG_FD_144926 | JGI IMG/M metagenome (GOLD analysis project Ga0193739, IMG submission 144926) | Soil microbial communities from a riparian zone of the East river system, Colorado, United States - L2a2 | ecosystem: Environmental > Terrestrial > Soil > Riparian zone | place: USA: East River...
AAGCGCGTGCCTGTCATAGTGCGCTTGGTCAACTGAAGGCGTTCTCGCCGGTCAAGGCTTGCCCGATCACCAGTTGGTGCACTTCGGAGGTCCCTTCGTAAGTCAGCACCGACTCCAGATTGTTGGCGTGGCGCAACACTGGATACTCCAAGGTGATGCCGTTGGCCCCCAGGATGGTCCGACACTCGCGGGCGATCGCCAGCGCCTCGCGTACGTTGTTGAGCTTGCCCAGGCTGACTTGTTGCGGCTCCAGTCGATGATCATCTTTGAGCCGCCCCAGGTGCAGTGCTAGCAAGAACCCCTTTTGCAGCTCCAGCGCCATGTCCGCAAGTTTTGCCTGGGTGAGCTGGAGCGATGCCAACGGACGGTCGAACACCTCCCGAGAGATGGCGTAGTCGATCGCAGTTTCCAGGCAATCGCGCGCGGCACCGAGAACACCGAAGACGATGCCGAATCGCGCTTCGTTGAGGCAAGACAGCGGCCCACGCAGTCCAATCGCCTCCGGGAGCACGGAATCAGGTGGCAGGTGGACATCCTCGAGCACCAGCTCGGAGGTGATGGAGGCTCGCAACGACAGTTTCTTGGTGATCTTGGGAGCCGAGAAGCCGGGTGTTTCGGTCGGGACAACGAAGCCCCTGATCCCATCGTCGGTTTGGGCCCACACGATCGCTACGTCGGCAACCGAGCCGTTGGTGATCCACATCTTGGTGCCATTGATCACCCAGTCCTCCCCGTCCCGCTTGGCGCGCGTCCGCATACCCGCTGGGTTGGAGCCGAAGTCGGCCTCGGTCAGCCCGAAGCAGCCGATGGCTTCGCCCGTGGCCATCCGGGGCAGCCAGGTGGTCTTCTGCTCCTCGCTCCCGAACTTCCAGATCGCAAACATGGCAAGGGAACCCTGAACCGACACCATGCTGCGTACCCCGGAGTCGCCAGCCTCCAGTTCGAGGCAGGCCAGCCCGTACGAGACGGCGTTCGCTCCGGCGCAGCCGTATCCCTGCAGGTGCATGCCGAGCAGTCCGAGAGCACCGGCCTCGCGCATCAGTCCAAGATCGAGATCTCCACGTTCGAACCAGTCAGCGATGTTCGGCGTGACCCGCTGCTCCACGAATTCGCGAACAGTCGCTTGGATGTCACGCTCCTCCTCACTGAGAAGATGATCAATTCCAAGCAGCTCGAGCGGTCCCGTTCGGCTCATCGATTTGTCTCCATCTCTTCGGGGTGAGGACTGCTCATCAACCTCAGTCCCGCCTTCTCGATCTCTTCCTCACTCAGCAGCACGTAGTCAGCCGCTGCGCCCAATGGCACGAAGCTGTCCTGGCTGGACACCCGCTGCACCGGTCCGGTAAAGCCACCCTCGACCAAGGCAGTGACAACACCTTCACCCACGCCTCCACTGTGCCGCGTCTCATCGACAACCAGGACTCTGCCGGTCGATCGGGCTGCGGCAAGGATGTCCTCGACCGGAAGTGGAGCCAGCCAGCGCAAGTCCAATACCCGTGCGGCGATCCCGGCAGATGCAAGCCGGCGGGCTACCCGCAAGCTCATTGGCACTCCGTTACCAAAGCTGATCATGGTCAGTGCTGCCGATGCTGTGCTGTGTGCTGAGCTTGTCGAAGTGCGCCCTTCGACGGGCTCAGGGCCCAGGTACACCCGGGCTTGACCGATCGGCACGTGCTCGTCATGATCAACAGCCAGCCACGCCTGATCGCCAGCCTGGTAGAGATCTCGCCGGTGGTATAGCGCGATGGGCTCGAGAAAGACTGACAGCGTCGAGTCTGTGATGGCAGCAGCCACACAGGTCCGCAACATTGCGGCGGCGTCATCGGCGCGTGCTGGGCAAGCCAACACGAGCCCGGGAATGTCGCGCAGCACGGCCACAGCGTTGTCGTTGTGGAAATGTCCGCCGAAGCCTTTCTGGTAGCCGAGACCGGCGAGTCGCACGACCATCGGGTTGCTGAAGCGGCCACGTGAGAAGAAGGGCAGCGTGGCAGCCTCCCCGCGGAGCTGGTCCTCCGCGTTGTGTAAGTAGGCGAGGTATTGCACTTCAGGAATCGGGATCAGCCCGGCGAGCCCGGCGCCCAGCCCAAGACCGAGAATGGCCTGCTCGTCGAGCAAGGTGTCGAAGACTCGGGCGGTTCCATGTCTCCGGGCAAGACGTGTCGTGACGCCATAAACCCCACCTTTGACACCAACGTCCTCGCCGAAGATGATCACTCGATGATCACAGGCCAGTAGCCCGTCAAGTGTGCGATTGATCGACTCGGCGAGGGTACGCGGTGTTGGATCGTGTGTGGTTCGGAGCTTCACTACCGCGTCCGCGACTTTGACCGGATGGCGCGGCGCGAGAGGCGCCATGATTTCCGCCGCAGAGCTGAGTTGTGGGTCGTCTGCGAGTCTTTCAACCTCCTCATCAATCTCGAGCCGGATGGCGTCGTAGCGAGCCAGGATCTCCTCAGCACTCGCGCCGGTTGCACGCAGGCAGGAAGCCGTGGCCAGCAGTGGATCAAGGGTGTAGTCCGCTTCGATCTCTCGCGGTTTGCGGTAACTGATCTCCGCATCGCTGCCGGCGTGGCCTCCGAAACGTACGGTTCGCAGGTGCAGGAAGGCTGGTCGCCGCTCCCCGCGCACGGTGTCCGCGGCTTGCACGATCGTCGGCCAGGCGGTCGCAGGATCTGAGCCGTTGGCCGACGCGTACGCCAGTCCCGGCCTGGATCCGTACGCCTGCTCGATCCAGCCGGACGGCGTCGGGACCGAGATGCCAAAGCCGTTGTCCTCGCAGACAAACAGAATCGGCACGGGCAGCCCTCGATATGCCGTGGCCAGTGCGGCATTGATTGCGCCGGCAGCGGTGGAGTGGTTCGCCGAGGCGTCGCCGAATGAGCACAGCACCACGGCGTCTTCGGGCCACTCGCAGTCCACCTGCAGCCGATGTGCGCGGTGCAGCGCGATCGCCAGGCCGACTGCCCTCGGGAGATGGGAGGCGATTGTCGAGGTCTGCGGGATGACAGCAAGGTCGGGATGGCCGAAGACCTTGTGCCTCGCGCCGGCAATCGGCTCATGCGCCAACCCCATCAGGCCTTGCAACACATCTCGGACGGGCGTGGATCCTGGCACCTGATGGGCGCGTGCCACGTAGAAGGCACCTGAGCGGTAGTGCAGCAAGGCCGGATCTGTGGTCCGTAGGGCCAGCGCGACCATGGCGTTGCTCTCATGCCCAGAAGAACCGATGGTGTAGAACCCGCGACCTTCGCGCTGCAGCTCCCGCGCCACGAAATCCAGGTGCCGACTGGTCGCCTGCGCCGCGAACAGCCCCCACCACCACGCCGACTTGTCAGAATCTGAGGGACCTATAGCACCCGCAGGTTCTGACAAGTCGATGAGGGAGTCGCGGAAGTGACGATCCAGCGGATCCATCAAGAGCTCTACAGGCGGAAGGTGGTGTCCGGAGCGAGCTCAATGATGTCCATCTGAGCCTTCTGCAGTCGCCCGGAGTAGTCCCAGTTCATCGCTTGCCAACGGGTGAACTGATCCAGCACCCAGACGCCGGACTGCCGGGACCCGTTGCCTGACTTGCCGTTGCCGCCGAACGGCAGATGAGCCTCGGCGCCCGAGGTCGAGTTGTTGATCGACACCATGCCCGCGCTGATCTTGTCACGGAAGGTGAACGCGTCTTTGGGATCGGTGGTGTAGATAGAGGACGAAAGCCCGTATCCCGGAGCGTTCGCCAGCTCAATGGCTTCGTTGAGCGACTGATACGTGGTCACGCCCACGATCGGCCCGAAGGTCTCCTCCATGAAGATCCGATCACCGAGGCGTACTCCGTCGACAACCATCGGGTGGTAGTACAGCCCAGTGCTCGGATCACCCACGAAGCGATCCCGCGGGTTGTCTTTGGTGATCCTGCCGTACGCCGCTTGGACCGCGTGATGCGGCTGCACCCAGCCCAAGAACTCCTCATAGCGCTCCGCGAACTTCGCGTCAAGCATCGGGCCCATCAACACATCGTGAGTGGGATCCCCAACGCGGGCGCCGGCCAAGGCCGCATTGAACCGGGCCAGGAATTGATCATGGACTGACGCATGCACGATGACCGTGCCAAGCGAGGTGCAGCGCTGCCCGGCAGTGCCGAAACCCGAGAACAGCGCACCCTCCACAGCAAGATCAAGATCAGCGCTCGGTGTCACGAGCAGCGGATTCTTGCCGCCCAGCTCCAAGCACGCGGTCTGCAAATGGCGCCCAGTCAACGCGCCAATCTCCCGGCCGACCGCGGACGACCCTGTGAAGCCGACTTTGTCGACCAGGCCAGCCTCCAATGATTGCTTTAGCCCTGAAAAGGTCGCGGGGCCATCGGCCTGCACAACATTGAAAACCCCGTCAGGCAGCCCGCCGCCGCGGACAAAAAGTTCGTGAAACGCCGCGCTGCTCACTGCTGAGTATTCGGCTGGCTTCCACACAACTGTGTTGCCCGCCAGCAGCGCCGGCACGATGTACCAGGCGGGGACTGCCACCGGGAAGTTCCCGGCCGTGATCACTGCAACAGTGCCGACCGGCCTCCGGAAGGTGAACAGCTGCTTGTCCGGCATCTCGCTTGGCACGGTCTGCCCGTAGAGTCGGCGGCCTTCGCCAAGGAAGAAGTCGCAGGTGTCGATGATCTCGCGTACCTCACCCAGCGCTTCGGAGTACGGCTTCCCGATCTCGGCAGTGACCAGTCGTGCCAACGCCTCCGCATTTTCTTCGATCAGCCGGCCAATGTGCGCGATCGCGCGACCCCGGATCGGCGCGGGTATCGTCGCCCACTCCTCCTGCGCCTTCTTGGCTGACTCGGCGGCCCTCACGAAGGTGGAGGCGTCGCCGAAGGACACCTCGCCGACAACCTCATCAAGGCGTGCTGGATTCGTGCTCGGCAGCGTACGGCCACCAGGCACGGGTGCGCCGTCGATGACCGAAGTCACCAACCCGCGAAGCGCGGGTGCGGCGCGGGGGATCACATTCCCCGACCTATCTCCACTCACGTGTACTGCAGCTCCTTGCTGGCGATGCGCACGACGGAGCGACGAGTAGCTCCAACGGCATCGTCAATCTCATCCTGACTCACCGACAATGCTGGACGGAAGCGGATCGAGCGCTCGCCGCAGGGCAGCACAATCACTCGCTCGACCGTCCGCAGATCGTTGACCACGGCATCGCGCTCGTCGCGGGTTTCGAGGTCAAAGGCGACGAACAGACCGCGCCCGCGGACGTTACTGATCAGCTCCGTTTCGTGACGAAGCTCCTCGAGTCCGGCCACCAGTTGGTCGCCTTTAGGCCCAGCCAGCTCGATCAGACCCTCGGATTCGATGATCTCCAATGCTCGGCGCGAGCGGACCATGTCGACGAGCCCGCCACCCCAGGTTGAGTTGATCCGTCCGGAAACCGTGAACACGTTGTCAGGTACCTCATCGACCCGGCCGCCGGCCATAACGCCGCCGACTTGCGCCTTCTTGGAGAATGCGACGACATCAGGCTGGATTCCCAGTTGCTGGTACGCCCACGGGGTTCCCGTGGTACCGACCCCGGTCTGCACCTCGTCCAGGATGAACAACGCATCGTGGGAGTGCACCAGCTTGAGCATGGCCTGCAGAAACTCCGCTCGCATGTGGTTGTCACCGCCCTCGCCCTGGATCGGCTCCGCAATGAACGCGGCAATGTCGTGAGGGTGCTCGGCGAAGGCGCGTTCCGCTTGCTGCAGCGCACGTTCTTCAGCGGCAATCACCTGATCGAGATGATCACTGAGCGGGTGGGTAATCGCCGGCACGTCGATCCTCGGCCATCCGAACTTCGGGAATCGGTCGGTCTTGTTGGGTTCGGTGTTGGTCAGCGACAGCGTGTAGCCGCTGCGGCCGTGGAAGGCGCGTGTCAGGTGCATGATCTGACTGCCGAGGTTCCGGTCGATCCCCGCGGCCTCGTTCTTGCGGCTCTTCCAGTCGAATGCGACCTTGAGCGCATTTTCGACGGCCAAGGCGCCACCTTCGATGAAGAACAGGTGGGGGAGTGCGGGATCACCGAGCACACGAACGAAGGTCTCAACGAACTCCGCGTACGCGGTGCTGTACATGTCCGGATTGGCAGGCTTGTTGACAGCAATCTGGGCAAGCTCGGCCATGAACGTCGGATCGTCAGCGATGCCGGGCGGATTGACCCCCAACGGAGCCGAGGCGAAGAACGTGTACATGTCGAGGTAGCGCTCGCCGGTACGAGCATCAACCAGGCGACTTCCCAGGCTCCGCTTAAGGTCTAGAACGAGTTTCATACCGTCGGTCAACACGTGCCGGGCCAGCACCTCGTGCACCTCCAGTGCCTGGAGATGTGTCTGTTCGGCCATGGGTCTCCTTCCCCCGAGCAAAAAAAATCCACGTGACCCCCACACCGGTGCCACAGATTCTAACGCACCTGCGCAAATTTGCGCCAATATGCCGAAGAGTCATGCAGTTTTGCAGGGCCGCTGCTCCCGCTGCGTCGACCAGGCCTGCTCACAGTCCCAAAACCGCGGACATCTCCGACCGGATCGTGGCAAGGATCGATCGCGCCTCGGCGCGGGTGGCAGCCAGATCGGGGCTGCTCGGGGTACCCAGATGTACCTCGAGATAACACTTGAGTTTCGGCTCGGTACCAGACGGCCGGACTACGACCCTGATCATTTCGCCGGTGATCAACACCGCATTTGTGGGCGGCAATTCCTGACTGCCGTGGGCCAGATCGCGCACCGAGGTGGGCTGTCCAGCAAGGATTTTGGGCGGGCGCGCCCGAAGCCGATCCATGGCTGAGGTGATGATCATGGGATCCGGGACGCGTACCGAAACCTGGTCGGTCTGGTAGACCCCATAACGGCGTGCGATCTCATCCAAGCGATCAGCGAGGGTCCGTCCCTCGGCCTTGACTCCGGCGGCCAGGGTCAGCACCATGATCAGCGCGGATACCCCGTCCTTGTCAGGAACCGCCTCCGGATCGACGCAATAGCCAATCGCTTCTTCATAGCCGTACGCCAGGCCAGGTACCCGCCCGATCCACTTGAACCCGGTCAGTGTGTAGACGAAGGGTTGGCGGTACGCCGTCGCCATAGCTGAGAGTAGAGAGCTGGAAACGATCGAACATGCGTACGTACCGCGGACGCCGTGCCGCAGCGCGTCTTCGCCAAGCAGCACACCGAGCTCGTCGCCGCTCAGCATCCGCCACTTCCCATCGACGATTACCGCGATCGCACAACGGTCGGCATCCGGGTCGTTCGCGATGACCAGATCGGCGCCGATCTCTTGTGCTCGTGTCAGGGCGAGGTCGATGGCGCCAGGTTCCTCAGGATTCGGGAACGCCACTGTCGGAAACCTCGGATCCGGGTTGGCCTGCTCAGCAACCACATGAGGATGAGGAAAACCGCATGCACTGACCGCCCTTTCCACTACCGCGGCCCCCACGCCATGCAGTGGGGTGTAAACCCAGCGCACTTGGCGCGGTGCATCCCGACGTACCAGGCTGGCAACCCGATCTAGATAGGCCGACAGCAATTCCTCTCCGAGGACTGTGTAGGACTGTGAGCGCGGCACGTCGTCCAGGCTGTGCCGAGCGACCTGGTCGATCCATGCAGAGATCTCCGCGTCGGCGGGCGGCACGATCTGCGAGCCGTCCCCGAGATAGACCTTGTAGCCGTTGTCCTGAGGGGGATTGTGTGATGCCGTCACCACCACGCCGGCGACACAGCCGAAATGGCGGATCCCGAATGGCACCAGAGGTGTCGGACATGGTCCCGACGTGATCATGCTCTGGAAGCCAGCACCCGACATGATCTCCGCCGTGTCACGAGCGAAGATGTCCGACTTGTGCCGGGCATCGAAGCCGATGATCACCTTCCCACCAGCCAGACCATGATCAAGAAGGTAGCTGGCGAGTGCGGCGGCGGTTTGCCCGACGACGACTCGATTCATACGGTTCGGTCCAGGGCTGAGCGCGCCACGCAGTCCAGCCGTGCCGAACTGGAGTCGGGCGGAGAATGCGTCGGCAAGCTCGGCCCTTGCGCGGGCGTCCCCGGAATTCGCCGCCTTCGCTTGATCTACCAGCTGCTGCCGGGTCTGCGGATCCGGGTCCTGCTCGGTCCAGCTTGCGATCGCACGGACGAGGTCGGCGGAGAGCGCCGGTGCCCTGACTTTCACAGGGTTGCCGCGATTCCCCCGAGCAACTGTCGCAGCCGCGGCGCAGCTTCTCGTCCGGCCTCGAGCACATCTTCATGGCGGAGCGGCTCGGGTGAGATCCCAGCAGCCAGGTTCGTGACCAGGGAGATGCCGAGTACCTCCGCGCCCAGCTCCCGGGCCGCGATGGTTTCGATCGTGGTTGACATGCCGACCAGGTCCCCGCCCAGCGCTACTGCCATCCGCACCTCGGCAGGGGTCTCGAACTGCGGCCCCGGGAATTGGACGTAAACCCCTTCCGGCATGCCGTGGCCCACCGACCGAGCAAGATCACGCAGCCGCGCCGAGTAGGCCATTGACATATCGATGAAACGTGCACCAACCAATGGAGAGCTACCCGTCAGGTTGATGTGGTCGCGGATCAGCACCGTCGAGCCAGGGTGCCAGTCCGGGTTGAGGCCACCGGACCCGTTGGTCAGCACGATGACGTTGGCGCCGGCACAGACGGCAGTGCGCACCCCGTGCACCACCTGGTCCGCGCCCTGACCCTCGTACAAGTGGGTGCGCCCAGTGAAGATCGCCGTGATCTTGCCTGTTGGCGCCGAGATGATCCGGAGCGCTGCGCCATGACCAATGACCATTGGTTTCGCGAAGCCGGGCAGCTCGTCCAGCTCGCAGCTGCCGATCATCTGACCAAGATCATTAGCGGCGGCCGCCCATCCGGATCCCAGTACGAAAGCGGTGTCGAGCTGCGCGATCTGGAAGCGTTCCAGTATGGCGGCTGCGGCAAGCTTGGCGAGGGCGTACGGATCGGATGGCAGGCCAACGTTGCGCATGGTCGCAACACTAACTGCGAAAGAACGTGGGCCGTCTCGAGAAGGCTCGCGGGGTGATCAGATGCCAAGCGGGACACTCGTAAGTCGTCTTCAGACGGCAAATGGCGATCTTGCTCAGTTAGGGCAGCTCGGTGTGTGGGCCTGGCGGGAATCCGGCTCACCAGCCGCTGGTGCAAGGGCGTGACCGCAGTTCCGCGACATAGTCCTTGGGGGCAGCAGCTGCTTCGGCGGCGTCGGCAAGAATGCCAATGGTCCGGGCGCTCGGGATGCCGCCTTCGAAGTCATTCAGCACATACACCCAGGCCGTCAGCTCGCCGTCGAGGGTAGCCACCCGTACCCGGACCTTGCGATACAGACCGGTGTCCGCGCTCTCCCACTCATCGAGGGTGTTCTCATCACCTGGTGTCACCTCGTACAGGGCGACAAAGACCTGACTGTCGGGTTGCTCGACCAACGTCGGCAGCGCGCCGTCCCAACCCTCGCCACCAAAGGTGATGCGCCAGCCCTCGATCCATCCAGTGCCGCGCAGCGGTGAGTGCGGACAGCGGCCGGCCATTTGACCGGGATCAAGGTTGCTCCCGTACGCCGCGTACAGCACAGCAGCGAGGTTATCTGGTCAGGCACCCCGCACGGGAGATGGAAGAATGCCGAAGGTGACCCGGGTGGTGATTGTCGGCGGAGGTCCTGGCGGTTACGAGGCGGCGTTGGTGGCCAGCCAGCTGGGTGGCGAGGTCACATTGGTTGACAGTGACGGCCTCGGCGGCTCGGCGGTGCTCACCGACTGCGTTCCCTCAAAGACCTTGATCGCCACGGCCGAAGTCATGACCGATGTCCGCCACTCGGCCGATCTTGGGATGCGGTTCGGCCCGCTTGATCAAGGGGATGTCGAGGCCGCCGTCCACGTCAACCTGCTTGCGGTCAACCAGCGTGTACTTGATCTTGCGAAGAGACAATCCTGCGACATCGAAGAGCGTCTGCTCCGCGAGAACGTCACCCTGGTAGCCGGCCGCGGCCGGCTTGATGGCCCGGAGCGTGTGATCGCCCAGACCGCAGATGGTGAGCAGTCCCTGCCAGCCGACATGATCTTGGTCGCCACAGGAGCACACCCTCGAGAGCTTCCTGACGCCAAGCCGGACGGCGAGCGGATCCTCACCTGGACGCAGGTGTACGGACTGACCGAGTTGCCGGAGCGGCTGATCGTCGTCGGCTCAGGAGTGACGGGCGCGGAGTTCGCCAGCGCGTACGACGCCCTCGGCTGCGAGGTGGTGCTCGTCTCCTCACGTGACAGGGTCCTCCCCGGCGAGGACGCCGATGCCGCTCAGGTGCTCGAGGATGTCTTCGTGCGACGTGGCATGACAGTGTTGTCGCGGTCACGCGCCCAGTCGGTCGAGCGCACCGGCGACCAGGTCACAGTGACGTTGACCGATGGGCGGACCGTTAAGGGCTCACACTGCTTGCTGGCAGTCGGATCCATACCCAACACGGCAGGTCTCGGTCTAGAGGAGGCCGGCATCAAGCTAGACCGGGGCGGCTTCATTGAGGTCGATCGGGTGTCGCGCACATCGACGCGAGGCGTATATGCGGCGGGGGACTGCACGGGTGTGCTCATGCTTGCCTCGGTGGCTGCCATGCAGGGCCGGATCGCCATGTGGCATACGTTGGGCGAGGCCGTCTCGCCGCTCGACCTCAAGACGGTGTCGTCGAATGTGTTCACAGCGCCCGAGATCGCGACGGTAGGGGTAACCCAACAGCAGGTCGACTCCGGTGATGTGCCGGCGCGTGTTGTGACCCTGCAGCTGCGGGGGAATGCTCGCGCCAAGATGCAGGCCAGCCGCGACGGATTCGTCAAGCTCATCTGCCGCAAGGTGACCGGCATCGTCATCGGCGGGGTGGTGGTCGCCCCACGGGCCAGCGAGTTGATCTTCCCGGTGGCGATTGCTGTGGCACAGCGGCTCACCGTTGATCAAGTCTCGGAGTCGTTCACCGTGTATCCCTCGATGACCGGCTCAATCGCCGAGGCTGCGCGCCGACTCAAGGGCACCGGCACCATCAGCTGAGCGAGCGGCGGATGGGTGCCTGGCCAGCGATTCGTAGCCGAAGAAAGAGTTCCTTGGTATTGATCTTGCACGGTACGGTACTTGCGTGACAGTGGCAGCTCCAGCTGCCGTTAGGGCGGCCGCAGCACTGCTCCGGGGCCGGAGTTGGGTCGCCCTCACCGGTGCCGGCATGTCGACCGACTCTGGGATCCCGGACTATCGCGGGCCAACCTCGGTACGCGCGACGCCGATGCAGTACAGCGAGTTCGTTGGCTCTGCGGACGCCCAACGTCGCTACTGGGCCCGCTCCTACCTTGGCTGGCGCCGGATAGGCCGGGCGGAACCGAACTCGGGACATCGTGCCCTTGCCGACCTGGAAGCGGTCGGGTTGGCCGGAGTGATCACGCAAAACGTCGACGGGCTGCACTCCGCTGCGGGCAGTACCCAGGTGATCAATCTCCACGGCGATATCGCCAGCGTTGTCTGCCTGGAGTGCGGGGATCGCTCTGCGCGCAGCCAGCTGCAGCAGCGGTTGCGGCACGCGAACCCGCAGCTCGATGAGCCGCATGTTCTGGAGCATGCCGAGCTACGCCCAGACGGTGATGCGGTCGCGCAGGACTGGCGGCACTTCGGGCTGGTCGGCTGTCTGCGCTGCGGTGGGCGGCT
>Ga0193739_1000439_pt1 | contig 11691 bp, 11 predicted proteins | sample L2a2metaG_FD_144926 | JGI IMG/M metagenome (GOLD analysis project Ga0193739, IMG submission 144926) | Soil microbial communities from a riparian zone of the East river system, Colorado, United States - L2a2 | ecosystem: Environmental > Terrestrial > Soil > Riparian zone | place: USA: East River...
AGTAAGAAAAGAATTGAAGCAATTATACCATCAGAAAAAACAGATTCAGTTTTATCCACCCTAGAATCTATGAATATTCAGGCAACATTCTACGAATCTAAAGGCATGGGAAAGGGAGAAAAATATATGATTTCATATGGCAAAGGAGGTAAAACTACTAAAATGCCTTATTCTACAAGACACACAGTTGTGACCATAATTGATGAAAATAAAGTTGGAGAAGTGATAAACGCAATAAGGCAATCGGCGATGATAGCAAGTAAATCAAATGTTGGAATTATAGTTATCTCGTCTGTGGAAGATGTACTCCCTATATAGAATATAAATTATGCTGGGCATAAACGAAAATCAACTTCCTTTAACAGTTGGAATCCTAATCTTTGATCAAGTGGAAGTCTTAGATGTTGCTGGACCCTTTGAGGTATTAGCTGTAACCCGTTTGAATGAAGAACGTAGACAGGAAGAATTATCGCCATTCAGAGTATTATTGGTCTCAGAGAATATGGATCAAGTCTCAGCCATAGGGGGCCTACGCTTTACTCCGGATGTAACTATGGATAACTGTCCAGAACTGGATTTACTTATAGTTCCGGGTGGTTGGGGTACTCGTACGCAGATAAAGAATGCTAATCTTCTAAAGTGGATTGCTAATAAATCTCCTAGGACTAGACTGACTGTTTCAGTATGCACTGGCTCAAGTCTTCTAGGGAAAGCAGGATTGTTGGATGGACGTGAAGCTACTACACATTGGCATAATTTTGATTTCCTCCGACAAGCCGCCCCCAATGCTTACATACGTGAGGATCTACGATTCACTATGGACAATTCCATCTTCACTTCTGCAGGGATTTCTGCTGGAATTGACATGGCTTTGCATATCGTAAGCCACTTTTTTGGAACCAAGATAGGAGAGGCGACAGCCCGCCAAATGGAATATCCCTATCCTCAAAATAACCAACGTAGTAGGAATACTCAAGAGTCTAGTCGAAGTTTAAATAAGACTTTGAAATGATATTAAGTACAGTAAAGTCCATCTGAGACACGAATTAAGACACGAGAAGTTTTTTTGAAAGTTGAGTACTTGATTGATTCTTAATATGTTTCTGCTAATGTGTTGCAAATGTAATCTATCTCTATTTGTAAATTAAGTTGGAATTACCCAGGATCTCGGATACAATTAGTTATTTGCGATGGGCATTTTAATCTTTACCTCATCTTCTTATTTGATCTTACAGTATTATTACTCTAATTCATCAACTATTTCGATGAAGTTATTAACAACTTTGTCTGTAAAGCATTCCCGGTACTTATGAACCATCTGATTTACTAATTTTCGATCAATAATTCGATAAAGGTTATACTCACCAGAGTGAACTGCTACGATTCCAGCTTGACACAATCTTTTCAGATGCCATGATATGGTGGACGGAGCTTTTCTCAAATGTTCTACTATCTCGTTGAAAGTAGAGAAATCATGATCTAGCATAAACAGGATTATTTTTTTTTCTGAATGAACTCTAAGATGCGATATGACTTTTAGATCCTGGATTGGAATATCGATAGGATAGTATCTTGTCACATTGCTTTGTTTAAATTTGTTTATACATCTAATTTGCTCAAGTATATTCAAATGGTAAGTCAATACACCATTTGCAAAACCTGTCCGACGGGTAAGCTCTCTGTATCGGATACCCGGACTCTGGTTTATAACTTTCAAAATATTGCTCTGGCTATCACTTAACTGATAACGGTGATATTGGTTGCATCCGAATTTTTCCAATAACCCTTGACTATCCGAGGTAGAACGTGTGTTCGGCAATATTATTTATTCACCTTTATTACTCCTACCCCAAATAAAGTCAGCATCACTAAGAGAATTATATGTGGAAGCTCTATATCAATGAAGGGAATAGAAACCTCCTTTATATCCTCAGTGGCATAAAAAAGGTATATCAGTTCAATTATCGTCAATGAGAGAAATCCAAAAAACATGAACAATACTCTTGCACTGCCGCTTCTTCTATATGCTGCTGCAGATATAGCTGTAAGAAAAACCGCTACGATGAGACTAACTATGTGCAAAGCAATGTGGTAAATCATGGATGGGTGGTTAATGTGTGGGAGAATTACTGGCATGCATAGTACTGCTATGATAATTGAAGAGATTGCAATCAATAATTTTGATTTACTAGTTATTATCTTTTGTATAGAAGGCGTTATGGGTTGCATCTTCCAATACATCCATGTGGGGATTCCAAGTAATCGTACTATAAAAATAGAGTGGTACATACATCGAATTGGTTCGATGCATGTACTAGATGACTTAAATAACACTTAATGATTTTTAGCCAAAATGCTCAACCCAAATCTAATCGTAACCACTACAATTGCTACAGTTGCAATACTTCTGCTTTCTTCATCATGTATTCTGCAGAACGTAGCATTCGCACATCAAAGACAGCTATTTACAATTGGAGATAAAGACTACCTCTTTGTTGTGGGATCGCTAGGCGAACCATTGTATATCGATCAAAAATCTGGAGTAGATTTTTCTGCTTTTTGGCCAGATCCTTCAGATCCTGTAAATTCGAGAGCTAACGGTTCTAAACCTATTGAGGGACTAGAAAACATGTTAAAAGTAGAGGTTGTAGCTGGAGATAAAAATAAGACATTTGATTTTGAACCAGCTTTTATGAATCCAGGTCACTACGAGGCACCATTCTTTCCGACAGTAGAAACTACATATAACTATACTTTGTTTGGAGTCATTAATGGTACCAATTTCAAGGCTACATGGACTTGCAGTCCTGCAGGGGGAGAAGGAACACTTATTTCCAATAATTCCACAGTTGAAATTTCTCCGAATGTTACAAGAAAATCAATGATGGGAAGCTTTGGATGTCCACAGCCGCTTTCGGAAGCTGGATTTCCTGAACCAATGATGTCAAACCAAGAAATTGTAAAGAAATTAGCAGAGATTGGAAATGTTACTAAAGTACAATAGTAGAAGGACATAAAAATACAAAATGCACAACAAACAGCCCTGACTTTATTTCTTATCTATATTTATAGGCATACTTATGAAAGGAGTATACAGAACTTTGAGTAGGTCATTGAACCATTTGCTAAAGAATTGAAGATAGAGATAAAAACATGCCTTAAAAGATGGTTACCCAAATTGTCTATTATTTCAAACAGAAATATATTCGTCATGGTAGTAGAATTAGCATTATTTTTTTACATTCCATATCAGTTATTATCTTCCACAGCATATGCACAAATTGGATTAGAATCTTCTCCTTCTATGACTCCACAGACAGAGACCGTTACTTCGTACTATGATGCATTATTAAAAGTTCCATTAATAGTGTCTCAAGCAGCAATAGTTGGCATAGTATTGAATCATATAATACTTCGAAGAGTAATTCTAAATAAAATTGTATCAAAATCTGGCAAAATTGATAGTACTGCTCCAAGTAAAAATACTAGATTTCTGTATCCTCTAAAGAGATTTTTCCTGATACTTCTAGCGTGTGGCATAGCTATGATTGTTTCAGCAACCTCACTATTTTTATTACAAGCATTTAGCCTATCTTCAGAGCTTGGCATAGATGTTGTCACGACTTTTAATATAATATCCTCCACTCCTATTGGACCAGTTTGGAATGTACGTGTAATCACATCGTTGGTAATTATCGTCTCCTCTTGTCTTTACTACATCCTAGAAAGAAAATGCCTCATAATAAATGATGTAAATATTGTAAATGACAACAACTCTGTTCCACTAAGAGAGACAAGAGGAATTAGTGTTCTTCGGATCGTATTATTATATATCGTAATTATTTCAGGTGCAATAAGCATTTTTTCTAATAGTATAGTTAGTCACAATACAGCTCTGACCTTCTTTCCCTCGCTTGCTATTTCTGTAGATTGGCTTCATTTCATGGCAGTATCGATATGGCTTGGCGGGCTATTCTATATCTCGACAGTACTTCTCACAACAATAAGACTAATAGTTAGTAAAAATAGGAACATAGGTGGATCTGTAAATGAGTCTTTAAAGGCCAATATAATACGTACTACTTCTAGTATTCTTGCATTATTACTACCGTACTTTTCTCTAATAGCCACTTTATCTCTTGGAATAATTGGAATAACTGGTCTATATATGGCCTGGATTCATCTTCATGCAGCAGAAGCCATATTTACTAGTTTGTATGGCAATATTTTGGCTATCAAGCTATTGCTAGCACTACCAATGATTATTCTTGGCGCATATCATCAGATAAAACTCCATAGCAGTCTCATGAACGTTGCTAGTTTGAATAAAGGCGGACATGAGAGGCACGATAATAAAATAGGTGATCCTTCAATGAAGTTTAGCAAGACCATAAAGATAGAATCATTAATTGGCATTGCAGTTTTGTTTGCAGCTTCATTTCTTACGATTACCTCTCCTCCTTCCATTTCAATGCAGGGATCGTTATCTACCAAAAGCTCAATGGGAATGGGAGAAGAAGGTCTACAAGATTACACACCTTCATTTGATTTATTTACTATTTTGGCAATTATTTTGGCAGCAGCAGTTTTTTCTGGTAGTATTATCTATTTTAAGAAAAGTAAACACATTATAACGTTTATTTCAAAACAAATATGATCGGTTATAGAAGCTACTGGTGTAACGCTATGATTTGTCCCATGAGGTTTAGTTAAAGATCTACGGTGCAATGTAGTCGGAATTCATATTGAATCTTTCCTCTTATGACTAGAAAATAGAATCAATAACAGTAAGTTTAATGGAAATTAATCCCCTTATTCGGTCGCTAGGTTTCTATAACGACTAGATCCTAGACGAGGTTTGTAAACTTTCTGCACTTACGGTAATATTTCCAGGATGTTCAAGATTGTATGTGAATATCTAAAAGTCAGCCTACAATTATAGCATGTCTGTACCTTATTTTATTGTGATAATCCATCAGATACCTTTACTCTCTAACCAACTACCTATTTGAGTAAATGTCATTTTATGATAATCGTTTAGATGCATAAGTATGGAGATCATACTAAAACAATAATATTCTGGTCTTGAACAAAAACAACTAAGATGATTTTCGGGACTGCTTTGAATAGTGAAATTCTCTATCATTTCTAAAATGTCATATGGAATTAATTCTGCAGGGTTCATATTTTTTTCATTTTGACCTTTATTTGATGCTGTTGCTATGTCATATCCTAAATACTTTGACAGGACAGAAACCGCACAATATCTTTTTCCGATAGATTCAAAAAAAGATCCAAAAGATTGAGGAGTATCACTCACTTCATATTTGAAAATTGTACTAAGCTTTACGTGGATTTGTCGTTGCCATTGTTGATTCTTCTGACTTGAGCTTGTTGTTGACATTATATAATCTCATTTCATTAATTTTGTATATACCAAATCACAATCAAAGATTAAAGGATTAACTAATAGAGTTACCTGTGTGTTAGCCCTCCATAAATAGACAAAAATATCTGAGTGTGATTAAATCAGTCGATTGCAAATAGGACTAAGGTTGCCCCAGGCTGGAAAAAACCTGGCTACAAAGGAAAATATAGTTAATCTTGCAAAACAAGCTGAGAATGCTGGTCTTGATTCTCTATGGGTTTTAGAGAGGCTAATCTGGCCTATTACACCCCAGGATAAATATCCTGGAACTACAGATGGTAAGTTTCCAGAAGATTGGCAATACATCTTTGATCCACTTGAGACGCTCACTTTTGTAGCTGCGAATACAGGCAAAATTAGGCTTGGAACCTCTGTTATAGATATGCTATTTCACAATCCAATAATATTAGCAAGAAGATTCGCTACACTTGATGTATTGTCCGAGGGAAGGGTTATTGCAGGATGTGGAATTGGGTGGTCAAAAGACGAATATGATGTCTCCAACATTCCCTTTAAAGATAGAGGTAAAAGAGCAGAGGAGTATATACGAATACTAAAAAAGATTTGGACAGAAGATATTGTAGAATTTAGAGGACAATTTTATGATATTCCATCATCCAAAATAGACCCAAAGCCTATTCAAGAACCACATATTCCAATCTACCTTGGTGGTTATAGTCAGAAGACATTTGCAAGAATAGCAAGTCAGGCTGACGGATGGGTTTGTACAATACGTAATTCATTGGATCATCTGAAGTTGAATATAGATAAAATAAAGAAGGAATGTCATAAAGTGAGAAGAGATCCTAATGATATCGATATTGCTGCTATATTGTATCCTAATATCATAGATTCAGGTTACAAAGATAAAAAATATGATGGTAAAAATCAACAGAAATCCAGTCAGCTATTGAATGGAGAAATTGACAAAGTGGGCAATGATTTACGAGAAATTAACGAAATAGGAATAAATCACGCAATACTCAACTATAACCGATCGAAAATAAGCAACGACTTTAAAAGTATAATTGATATGTCAAAAAAGCTTCGAGCTTTTGTAAAGTAAGGGTTTTATTTTTGGAACTCTATTTAATGAATCCGATTCACCAAAAGCCTATAATAGATAGATTATAGAACTGACTCAGAATACTTACTTTGCAAATAGATGGGTAGAATCTCGTAAATAGTAGGGTTTGGTTACCGGACAACCGGGATTACAACCATGCCACTCTGTACTAAAAAACCAGCATATGCCACACGTAGACTTTAGCGAGAAGCGGAAATATCCTAGCCATCTTCCAATGAGTCTACGATTTGTACCGTCCATATCCGAATTCTGCTAGGACCATCTCGAGGATTTTAACGCTCAAGAAGGAACTAAAGTATCTGAAAGGTGAAAATGATAACAGGAGAGAACTAGATGACATGTTAGCCAAATTGAAGAATTTTATCTCTAGGTACGGTACTTCACAATAACAATAGTTTATGGGACCGAAATGCGTATAATCATCAGGGCTGCAGGATAACCCCGCACTCAACGATTTTAGATACAAGCCTTTGTAGTCATTCGTTGAGGCACCTGCAGCCCTCGTTTATTGTATTGCCTTTGTTAGTCATCCCTTTAATATGATTCTGCGAATTCTTCGCCCCTCGAACAGTGAGGCTGAGTCTCCTGCGACTCGGATTGAGTCGTAATCTGTCTACCTAGCTACCCACCTACCTATCAGACAATGGCTCAGCATTACTAAATACGATATTTCACAGGAGCTTAGGGGTCAATATCTCTCCATCTAGGGCTGCAGGATGGCCCTAGAGTAGGCGGCAATGTAAGCGGCAGTGTTTCCACACATGCTGAGTCTCCTGCAGCTCCACTTCACTTATATCTAGCTCTAATCTAAAGGGCAATGACTCGGGGAGTAAGCGTATGCATACATGCATCACTCTAACCGGGGGATGTAATCTGGTACATCACATGAACATTCTCCGAGTCAAGTCATCTTTCTACATAGGTCGTGAACTTGAATCCGTGTCTGCTCTGCTTAGGGCTTCATAAGCTGCTGTTAGTTTCTGCTTTTTGTTTAATGTAAGGTGTTACTTCTGTTCAAAGAAATTGAAGGTGGTGAGAGAGAAAGCAGAAAAAGCTTTGAGACTTAATGTCGGGTTCTAACTAGTCATTATTGTAGAACAACCTAGCGACTGTCAAGTATCTCATAAGATAACCTCCTAAACATCCATGCAATTTAATCAGAACATTGTGTTAATAGCATTTCTTTTTTATGTTCACTCTTTCAGTTATAAGTGATTCTGTTCATTAAAGTAAATGATCCATAACCTTTAAAACAGATCACATATGAAAAACTTATAAAAATGTATTGATTTCTTATTAGTTATTAGGATTGCCCAAGTTTCTCGATGTCCATTCATTTCATAGTCTTGGAGAGTCGACCGTAAAGGAACTTCAAAAATCTCCACCTGATGAGTTTGGTGTAAGGCACTTAAGCATACTCTATAATAGAGCAGCTGATTTGTGTTTTTGTCTTCTTGAAGCCCCTAACAGAGAAGCAGTTGAAAAACATCATGAAAAAATTAATCTAAAGTGTGACTGGATTACACAAGTCGAATCTGCGGCGTGAATAGTTCATCGGTGTGTTAGAGTCAAACAGATATTATCTAACCAGGAATTATTCCACCGCTGCCAGCAGATTCATTTCTTGCTATGCTCTGGTTTAGTGTGCCAGTGATACCAGTATTGCTAAATATAGCTTATAGAAAGGAACAGGTCGTAGAGGGGTAGTTTAAAGATTCAGACAGGTTCTCTCCTGCCAACAATGTAAACAGGATTCACCACTATCTTGGAAGATTTCTCCTATGTTATTTTTATAATGATTGCATGAAATACTAGTTGAAGCCACAGTCTTTAACTCCAAATCAATATCGGGTCTACTCATAAGGAGGATCAAAGATAATGTGTCATTAAATGTTTGTACATTATTGTAATGACCACTAATGACTTCCAGCTATTCTATAGAGCCCTACAGAACTTGACTGCAAGTCAACTAACCAATAAAACAAAGTTTAAGCAAATCTGATTTGTAGTATTTCTTTCCTCAATATTCTCTTAGTACATGATACGATTACACAGATATACCCTCAATGTCGAGTCTATTTAAATAGATATGAAGAGGATCCATCTTTTAACATATATTGCAACGATATCTGCTATTCTCACTATGGGTGCTGTCTTTCATTTTGAAGCTGGCTTAGCTTTTGCTCAAACCCAACCAAACTTGAATGCTACCAGTGTCTATGATTCGGGTCAAATGATTCTAGGAAATAATGTAAAACACTTAGTTGTGGTGATTCCAAATGAAGGACATCATGGCCCAGGTGAAGAAGACGAATCAAGGTTTATTGCTCAGCCCTTCCTTCCACAAAATGCTATTGTAGAACCCGGAACCCAGGTAGCTTGGTTTAATGGAGATGTTGGCCATGAACATAATATTGTAGTAAATGATCCTAATGGGATTCAAGTTTTTGAAACAGGCGAATTTACGGAGTTGACAGCTTCCAGACCCATTATGTTAAACAATACAGGTGATTATGAGTACGCAGACACAGTAGAATATGAAGGCGGATTCGTGATGACAGGAACCATTAGGGTCGTTGATCAGAATGCTAACTCATCTCCCCCTGGTACATTTGATACAGTTGGAGCATTAATGATACCTTCTATGGATGTTCAAAATATAGTTGCAAGTATCAAAGATGCTGGATTTGGAATAGATAGTATGCATAACTTTAAAGATCTACGTGGAGGACAATCAGATACGGGAGACGAACAAACATTAGTAATATGGACTTCTAATGGGATGGATTTGAATGAAGTGGTTTCAAGATTGCAAGCTATATCAGAACCCATACCATATGAATAGATTGCGATGATTTTTAATCCAAACGGTATAGGATAGAGGTACGCGATAAGACTCTAGGGGGGAATAATAGCACGCCCCTTCTCTCCAATATCCGTTTCATTAGTTTCGTTCTGACTTTAGCTATTACACTAATGATTTTTACCAAAGCCCATAATTATAGCAATAAGCACGGCTGCATTTGCCTATCATACAAAGATGATCACAGGATTACATAAATATAATATTGGAAATCATTTAGTTGTGTTAAGAAATCCTCTATTAAGTATATGCTCTTTCTTACTACCGTTTATAATATGACTTTACCGATGTCGAAGCTCACAAGTGCTTCCATCCAAACTCATCTTTTCTTATCAGTCATGTTTTTGATCTATATGCTATTACATAAGTTATACCACCACATATTACTCCTATACTTAGTATAACAATGAAAAATGCTATAGGAGGAATAAAAGAAGTCATTATTCCTATATCCTCTTGACCCAATTTTCCCTCAATGAAAAGGGAAAGTACTCCAGAACCAGCCAAGCCTGCAAGTATCATGAGTATGGTTGCACCTGGACCCCCAATATTCATACCTAACAAGTGAATCCAAGCAAGAACACTTGATATCTTAGAAAACCTTCTCTTTAGGTTGATTTCTAAATGATTATAGAATACTGCAGTTACTGCTATAGCAACAATCAATATCAAGTAGAGGATAATTCCAATAAAGAACCATTTTGCAGGTCCTTCAAAGGATAAAGAGAGGAATTGAATTATATCAACATCTGTTGTCAATAGCTGGAATGCTACAGTGACTAAGGCCATCCCAGTCATTATTCCTCCCTGGATTATGGCTGCAATTATGAATCTATTTCCCCATTTAGTTCTGAAATTCTTGTCATTATTATTTTTCATCATATTTATAATGATATGACATTGGCCGTAGTAAGTAGTCTTGTATTCATTAGGATACAGAATGCAGATAGAGGATTTTCACCATGTTGTCATCAGAAATTTGCATTTTGTGTTTGTAGGTTAGGATTTCGATAATGTCGATATGACAGTTCTATTTCTTAACTACGCATATTTCATTTTTAGTCTGTAATTACTTTGCACCAAGACAGGACAAGAAAGTCTGAAAGCTTTCAATCGTATCCATAGCACATTCAGCTGGTGGTATAGAAGGTAAAGTTGGGGTTTTAGTGGGCGCGGGCTTAGTCACGTCATTAGGACTAGGACTAGCAGCGACGGGGTTGTATATGGACAGGCTATCCACTAGCTGCGGCGGCGCCATTATTATCGAAGTATCCCACATGCATTGCTACATCGTCAGAAAATGTTGCCATTATCCGACATCCTGGCCATCACGTTCGTTCTTCCTCTTATATTTTTGAAATGTATTAGCCAGAAATTCTACGTCATCTATTGACTTTGTGAGCTTAGATACCTGAATAACATCCCTTATGTCCTTTGAGCCTAGTCTATTCCATATAGTGTCGGCAATCATTGTTGCAGTCTCTTTATTTTGTCCATCCCTTAGGCTTGTCAAGTGCACCGCAATTTCACAGAATTCGTCGTAAGAATATGGTGGCAGACTAAATTCTAGGAATCGACTTCTGAATGGCTTGCTTATAGCCTCTATGTCATTTGTAGTTGCATATACTGATAGGTCCATCTTCTTACTTCCTGTTTTCCTCACTTTTGTTGATGTAAGTACTCCGGTTTCAAGCACATTCAACAACACATGCTGGTCATTTTTGGACATCTTTTCTACTTCATCTAATAGTAGGTATTTTACGTCATTTTGAACAGATATTCTACCATTCCTGGTCCAGATGCATTGGTACAATCTACGTAATACGTATCTTCCAATTTCTTTTGCATCTGTAATAGGAACATAGACTTAGCCGACGCAGGTGGTCCATCGAATATAATATGCATAGGCTCACTTGATTGGATACACCGTATGAGTAGTCTCTTTATGTCAGCATATCCAATAATTTCTGAGAAGAGACTTTCTCCAATTCTAAATCCTTTATATTTTTCATCTTGGAATTGTATTCCCTTGATTTTCTTATCTACTTCTGCATTAAATTCGGTTATTGTCCTATATTCAGTCTCAGTCTCAGTCCCATAGTCAGCCTCAGACTCAATCTTAGTCTTAATCTCAGGTTCAACAACATGCAATGTGTTTGTTAATGCATCTCCCCCATATGCGACACTTCCACTCTTGTTTTTACCCTTCTTCTGGCGAAATATCTCTTCTATAATATGCTCTGGTACTTTATCGTCGAAGTTCATTGCAAATATTAGGTTCTTTATTAATTTGTTTAACAATTTTCTCTCTTA
>Ga0193739_1000441_pt1 | contig 11670 bp, 8 predicted proteins | sample L2a2metaG_FD_144926 | JGI IMG/M metagenome (GOLD analysis project Ga0193739, IMG submission 144926) | Soil microbial communities from a riparian zone of the East river system, Colorado, United States - L2a2 | ecosystem: Environmental > Terrestrial > Soil > Riparian zone | place: USA: East River...
CACTCGTCGTTGGCGTATTTGCGGCGCATGCCGTGGCAAGCGAGCTGATCCAGCATGTGTGGTACCAATATCGGACCGGCGACCCGCTCGATGTCATAGCGGACTGGATCGGTATCGCGGCGGGTGTGGCGCTGGTTCGGCTGATTGTGCTGCGCGGGTCCCACAGCACCTACCGAGGGCTTGCCGCATCATGAGCGAGCAGCCAGCGGGGCGACCCATAACCACACGGGATCCGATTGCTGGAGATCTGTTGGTGGCAAGCATCATGCTCGCCGATGGCGTCTTCAACCAAACCGTGGTGCTGATCTTGGACGCCGACGAGGACGGCGCTCTTGGAGTGATCTTGAACGAGATCTCCCAGACGCCGTTGGATGCGGTGCTGCCGGAGTGGGTGAGCACCGTGTCAGAGCCGCGGCTGCTCTTTCACGGCGGGCCGGTGTCACCCAACGGTGCCATCTGCCTGGCGAGCGTAGCCGCTGATGGTGAGGAGCCGCCGGGCTGGCGACCGCTGTTCGAGAGCGTCGGTCTCTTGCACCTGGACACCCCAATTGAGATCGTCTCCGGTGCATATCGCGATCTGCGGATTTTTGCCGGCTATGCCGGCTGGGCTTCCGGCCAGCTGCAGGCAGAGATCGCAGAAGGCATGTGGTACCTGGTTGGCGCGGACTATAGCGATGTCTTTGGTGACCAGCCGTTGGAGCTGTGGCGTGCCGTACTGCGTCGCCAGAAAGGTGAGCTCGCATACTTCTCAACCTGGGTGGAGCACCCGGAGCTCAACTAAGACCAATCTGCTGCGGCTGTGTCGGAGACTGCAGATCATCGGCAATGTTGTGAAGCTTGTTTTCAACGTGCATAGGATTACGTCGCAGGAGTCGCCTAGTGAGAGGGTCATCGCGGGTGTGCTCACCGAGACGTCGGTGTACATGTCGCACTGACGGAAGGGATACGGGTGTCTGAAACAACCAAGAGTGCAGGGCCGCGCAGCCGGGTGCTGGTGGTTGACGACGACGCGGCGCTCGCCGAAATGCTGTCGATCGTGCTTCGGAACGAGGGGTTCGAGCCAATTTGGTGTGCGCATGGGGACAAAGCGTTCTCGGCGTTCAAGGAGGCCAAGCCGGACCTGGTGCTGCTGGACTTGATGCTGCCAGGGCGTGACGGCGTGGACGTCTGTCGCGATATCCGCGCCGAGTCTGGTGTGCCAATTGTGATGCTGACAGCCAAGACCGACACCATCGACGTAGTCGAAGGACTGGAAGCGGGCGCCGACGACTACGTCGCCAAGCCTTTCAAGGCCAAGGAGCTGGTCGCCAGAATCAAAACTCGGCTGCGCCGGATGCCGGCCTCAGAGGAGGTCGACGTTGAGACCTTGCGGATCGGGGATCTCGCGATCAGCGTGGACGGGCATTCGGTGAAGCGGGACGGCGTACAGATCCAGCTCACACCTTTGGAGTTCGATCTCTTGCTGGCCTTGGCTCGACGGCCGTGGCAGGTATTTAGTCGAGAGGTCTTGCTCGAGCAGGTGTGGGGCTACCGCCATGCCGCCGACACGCGGCTGGTCAACGTACACGTGCAGCGCCTGCGTTCAAAAATCGAGAAGGATCCCGAGCACCCTGAGATTGTTGTGACTGTACGAGGGATCGGCTACAAGGCCGGCGAAACCAACTCGGCCCGATAGCTGGTCCCGCTTGAAGCGGTCTGAGGTGAACGTCGGCACATGGTCTCCATCCAGAGGATGCTGAAATCCCGCTGGTGGCGGTTCCCCATCACGTGGTGGTGGCGGTCGTTGCCGCTTCGTGTCGTACTGACCGTCTTTGTTGCATCGGTGCTGGTGCTGGTCCTCGGCGGTTTCCTGCTGATGCAGCAAGCCACGATCGGAGTGATTGACGGCAAGGAGGAGGCCGCCAAGAGCGAAGCCCGACAGGCGGTCAACACTGCACAACAACAGCTCGACGCTGCCGACCTCACTGCTGATGTCAACATCGACAAGTTGCTGCTCGACCTGGCCACTGGATTCGCCAATCGGGCTGGGGAGCGATTCGAGGTGATCATCATCGCGGGCGGCCAGACGATCACCGCTGGGAATGCAGCAGTCAGCAGTATTCCGCCTCAGCTGCGTAGGCAGGTCGAAGTGAGCAACGAATTGCTGATGACCCCAACGCAGATCGACTACCGGGATATGCGACCCTCGGTCGCCGGCCTTGCGGCGGGCACGACTCTGACCCTGCCGCTCACCGGTCGCTACCAGATTTATCTGATGTTTCCGTTGACGCAGGAGGTCGCCACTCTTGTCGTGCTCCGCTACGCGGTCGTGACGACTGGGGCGATCCTGGTGATCTTGCTCACTTTCATCGCAGCGCTGGTGAGCCGTCAGGTCGTTACTCCAGTACGCGCCGCCCGCAGGGCGGCCGAAAGCCTCGCCTCGGGCAACTTGCATGATCGAATGAAGGTGCGCGGGCAAGACGATCTCGCTCGACTGGCCACGTCGATGAACTACATGGCCTCTGAGCTGGAGAAGCAGATCAACACGCTGGAGGAACTGTCGGCGGTTCAGCAGCGTTTCGTCTCCGATGTCTCGCATGAGTTGCGTACGCCGTTGACCACGGTTCGGATGGCGGCCGAAGTGCTGCATGAGGCTCGTGAGGATTTCGACCCCGTTGCCGCACGCTCGGCGGAGCTGCTGCAAAAGGAGCTTGATCGCTTCGAGGCGCTGCTGACTGACCTACTTGAGATCTCGCGCTTCGATGCGGGGGCGGCCTTGCTCAACCTTGACGAAGCAGACCTGCGGGTTCTGGTGCATCGGGTGGTTGAGGCGAACGCACCGCTCGCCGAGACATACCACACCGAGATCACCGTGCACGCGAGGGGAGATGCGAAGGCCGAGGTAGAACCCCGCCGAATTGAACGAATCCTGCGCAATCTCTTGGTCAACGCGATCGAGCACAGCGAGGGTCATCCGATCGACATCTTCATCGAAAGCGATGACGCTGCGGTAGCGGTCGCAGTTCGCGACCACGGTGTCGGGTTTCAAGCCAGTCAGGCCAGGCAGGTCTTCCACCGTTTCTGGCGCGGCGACGCTGCACGGGCACGTGCCGTTGGCGGAACTGGTCTTGGGTTGTCGATAGCCATGGAGGACGCGAATCTCCACGGGGGCTGGCTGACGGCGTGGGGCCGTCCAGCGATGGGGGCCCAGTTCCGGCTCACCCTGCCGCGGCAGGCCGGCGCGATCCTCGAGACGTCACCGCTTCCGCTGGTCCCGCGTGACCTGGTCGGCCCGGGAGGCAGTCGGCTCGACGGCCTCGAGGCGCCAGCACCCCTGGCGCCAAGTTCGCCGGCGACACCAACCGCAGTCCCACGACCATCGACTACGGCGGAGACAACGGTGAGCCCCTCGTGAATCGGGCCCGGCGTCATTGTGCGGTCGTCCTCATCGTCCTCGCCAGCCTGCTGGCTGCGGCCGGTTGTGTGAGCGTCCCGATCTCGGGACCAATCGAGAAGGTGGAGGGACAGCAAGCTGGCTGCCAGAACTGCGTGAACGTTGAAGTCGCACCACCGGCCCCCGGCGATGACCCGCGGCAGATCGTGGAGGGCTACCTCCGAGCGACGGCGCACTACCAGCCGAACTACTCAGTCGCGAAGCAGTTTCTGACTCGAATGGCCGCGGAGAAGTGGAGCGCCGAGGAGGGGGCATCGATCTACCGAGGGTCGCTGCGGGTCACTGGGGATAAGACCGTCAGGCTGGACGGTCGACTCGTAGGCTCGCTGGCGCGGGACCGCACCTACACCGCCGAGGATCAGAAATTGGTCATTGACTTCGGCCTCGTGCAGGAGAACGGGGAATGGCGGATCGATGATCTACCAGCCGGGCTGATGGTGGCGGAGTTTTTGTTCACGTCCTTCTATCAGTCCTACGACCTCTACTTTGTCGGTAACGGCAGTTCGCTGGTTCCCGACCACATCTATCTGCCTGCCCTGAGCAATCCAGCCAATGTCGCCTCGGCACTGATGAAGGCGCTACTCAAGGGCCCGTCAGATTGGCTGAAGCCGGCCGTCGCCAGTGCGATCCCGCCGAACACCAGCCTGAGCGTGGATTCGGTGACGATCACAGACGGCATAGCCGAGGTACCGCTGAGCGACTCGGTGTTACCGCTGCCGGATCCGCAGCGCAGCTTGCTGGCTGCGCAAATCGTCTACACCCTCAGACAGGTCGGCGGGGTCCGAGGTGTCGTCATCAAGGTCAATCAGCAGCCGTACCGGGTGCCCGGAAGCGACCCGACCAGCCTCATGATTTCGGTTGACGCCATTCCGCGCGACATCGACCCCGTTCCGTTCGCCGCCGAGGATCAGCTGTACGCGGTCAGCAACGGCGCGGTCAGCTTGGTAAGGACGACCGCCGAAAAGCCCGCTGTCGAGCCGCTCAAGGGGCCATTGGGCCCGGGCGCGTACCAGGTCGACGCGTTGGCTGTCTCGGCAACCAACACCGATCTTGCCGTCACCACTGATGGTCGGACCACACTGCGCCGTGCACACATACCGGCGGGGGAGCCAAGCACGCCGACAACGTTGCTGAGCGGAGTCACAGATCTGCTCAGACCGCAGTTCACCAGGTATGGCGAGATTTGGGCGATCGGTCGCCAGGGTGGCCGGCAACGGATGTGGATGTCCACCGATGACGAGCCAGTCGAGATCACCACACAGGTGTTGGGGGTCCGAGGACGAGACGTGACTGCTTTCAAGATCTCACCCGATGGCACTCGGATGGCGTTGGTTCGTAGCACGGAAACGGGCTCGGAGCTCGGGCTCGCGCGGATTATCCGTTCCGGCAGAGACCAGATCGTGGTAACCGGCTGGCGGGCCCTAGACACCGCGCAGATAGGAACCATGCCGCTGATCGGGACGATCCGGGATGTGGCATGGCTCGATGCCACTGAGCTGCTCGTGCTCGGGGCCGCACCCGGCGAGAGTGCATTCGCGCCGTACCGAGTGGTCGAGGATGCGTCCCGAATCACTGCGGAAGGCGAGTCCCCGAACTCCGATGCCGTCGAGCTCGCGGTGCTGCCTCGGTCGCAGAGCGCAATCATCGTCAGTGGCAACGGCGACACCTGGAAGGACGACGGCAGCCAGTGGCTGCGCTTCCTGGACGAAAAGATCAAGATCAAAACCATCGCCTACCCGAGCTGATGGCGGCCCACCACGCTGACTGTCCACAGATTGCCCGCGGCCGCCGGTTTTGCAGTTGCGGCGTTGCAGACTCAGCCAGTGGGCTTCGAACATTGGGTTGCGGCGGCAGGTGACCTGCTGCTCGGCGCCAGCTGCCACGGATGCGGCCAGCCTTGGTGGGGTGTCTGTCCACAGTGTCGTCACCAGCTCGCCAGCCGGCGTCCCTTCTTCACCAGGCCGATTCCCTGCCCCGACGGATTTCCGGTGACGGTCACGTCCTCGACCTATGATCCGATCCTGCGCAGGCTGATCAGCGCGCATAAGGAGCGGCAGGCATTGGCACTGACCAGTTTCCTGGCCGACCGGCTGGCACTCAGCATCCACGGGCTGTTGGCCCGCGAGCCGTACACCGTCCATACCGGTCGCGTTGCCTTGGTACCGATCCCCTCAGCTGCGTCAACGGTTCGTCGGAGGGGATTCGATGCCACGGCCGCGATGGCCCGACTTGCGGCGCGACGCCTCCGCGGCCGGTACCCGGTGACGGTTCGATCGGTACTGACGCAGGGACGGCGGGTCGCTGATCAAGCAGGGTTGAGCGCTGTCGCCCGTCGCGACAACCTTTCGGGCGCATTTCGGATGCGCAGGCCGATCTCCACCAGTGCGGCTGTTCTCGTCGATGATTTGGTGACAACCGGCAGCAGCCTCACCGAGGCGGCGCGGGTGCTCCGGAAAGCCGGGATCACCGTGCTGGGTGCAGCGACGGTCGCAGCCACCGTGCGGGTACGGCCCGCGAACTCGCCGAACGTCGGCGCGATGTTCACGGACTGAGAACTCATTGAGGATCAGAAGGAACGTGTAGAAATACCGGATGGTAACGATTAGCGTCTCAGTATGGCGCTTGCGCACCAGGGGGATTTTTGGCTCGTCCGAAACCACGGTGCGTTGAGCGCCTTCGTCATTTCTGGATCGTCTCCGCAGCGCGGCCCAGGGCCGCGACCGAACGCTGGGCGCATGTTCGCCTGACTGTGCCGTTCGAACTACCAGCTCCTCGATGGAGGTAGACATGGATGTTGTCGTCAAATCCCGACATTGCAATGTGTCGGATCAGTTCCGCTCCTATGTGGATGAGAAGATCACCCGACTTTCCAAACTCAACGACCGGGCTATTCGCGTCGAGGTAGAGGTATCGGCAGAACGGAACAAGCGACAACATGACCAGGCGAGCCGCGTCGAGATCACCCTTCGCACCAAAGGTCCGGTAATACGTGCGGAGGCAGCGGCCGAAGACAAGTCCGCTGCTTTTGATCTGGCATTGGACAAACTGATGGCACAGCTGCGCAAGGCAGCCGACCGGAAGCGAGTCCATCGCGGCCAGCATTCACCGCGCTCGCTGCACGACGCAGCGGCCGAGCTGCCGTTGATCGAGAATGGTGCACCGGATACGAACGGGTCATCGGTGCGCAAGATCGCCGGGATTGAGGTCGAAGGCGACGGGCCCATGGTGGTTCGCGAGAAGTTTCATCCGGCAGTACCGATGAGCTTGGATCAAGCGCTGTTGGAGATGGAGCTCGTCGGCCATGACTTCTATCTCTACATCGACTCCGAATACCGGGCGCCGAGCGTCGTCTATCGCCGCAAGGCCTACGACTATGGCGTGATCCGCCTCGATATGGCCTACGCCATGGTCTCCTGATCTCATCGACAATGCATGTGCCCTGAGCCTGTCGAAGGGCGCATCGACGCACCAGCAGACTCGGTTCGGGGAGGCGTATGGGCGGGCTAGGCAAACGCGGTCGTTGGCTCTGTAGGCAGGCTCGAGTTCCGCTTGGGTGGGGTTTCAGACATCTTAGGTTTGCTACGCCCGCCCATCCGCCTCCCCGAACCTTCTCGGATTGTCATGGGTAACGGCTAGCGTCTGCCTGGTGCGACGGGAGAGCCTGAGTAAGGCTGAGGCGCGGCGGATCGCGCTGGTTGCGCAGGGCTTTGGGGTGCCGAGGCTCGAGCGGCCGGTCACTATGCGCGATGTGCAGGCGGTGACGAGCCGACTCGCGCAGTTTCAGATCGACTCCATCAATGTGGTCACGCGGGCGCAGTTCATGCCGCTGTTTTCGAGGCTTGGACCGTACGATCCTGCACTCCTGGAGCGGGCCGCGTACCGAGCCCCGCGGCGACTCTTTGAGTACTGGGGCCACGCGGCCAGCCTGATCGATGTCTCCCTTCAGCCACTGCTCCGATTCCGCATGGAACCGGGCTTTCGGGATGTTTGGGCTGGGGTCGAGCGAGTCGCGCGGGAGAACGCCGATTTGATTCCCTTCATCCGAGACGAGGTCGCCGCACGGGGGCCGATCAGCGCCAGGGATCTGGAAGTCGTCGAGGAGCGCGATCGCAGCAACTGGGGTTGGAACTGGTCCCGTGTCAAGACTGTTCTGGAGTGGCTGTTCTATACCGGCGAGGTGACCTCGGCCTACCGCAACTCTCAGTTCGAGAGGGTCTATGACCTGCCTGAGCGCGTGATTCCCCGCTCTGTGCTCGGGATGCCGACGCCCACACCGCAGGAATCAGTCATCGGCCTGGTACGGCGTGCCGCACGAGCCCTCGGGATAGCAAGCGAGTCCTGCTTGCGCGACTACTTCCGGACGCGCGGGGCAATGACGCGCCTCGCGATCACGACATTGGTGGAGAGTGGCGAGCTAAATCCGGTGGTCGTCCAGGGGTCAGCGAGCCGGCCCTGGTACCTGTGGCACGAGGCACGGGTGCCTCGTCGAGTCAACGCCCGCGCCCTGCTGAGTCCCTTCGATTCGATGATCTTCGAGCGCGGGCGGCTGGAGCGCCTGTTCGACTTCGTCTATCGGATTGAGATTTACGTGCCCGAGCCCAAGCGAGTCCACGGTTACTACGTCTACCCGTTCCTGCTGGGCGAACAGTTCGTGGCGCGTGTTGACCTCAAAGCGGACCGCGCGGGCCGCGTGTTGCGGGTCAATGCCGCCTGGATCGAGCCCGGTCAGGACCCGTACGCCGTAGCGACTGAGCTTTCATCAGAGCTCAAGATCATGGCTGAATGGCTCGGACTACAGCGTGTGGAGATCTTGCCGCGCGGGGATCTTGCCCCTGCGCTCGCGGCGCTTTAGGTTTTGAGCCGTTCACGGCAGATCGCGCTGAATGCCACGGTGCTCGGCACGGCTTACCATAGGGGCGCTGCTGCGGCACCCCTACGATGGATGAAGTCTGACGCTGAGCCGAGCGGCGTGAGGGAACATCTCGGCGCCAGAGACCGTGCAGGTAAGTGATGACGACGTAAGGGAGCCAGCTTCCGTGGCTTTGATGGATAGGTTGCTACGCGTAGGCGAGGGCAAACTTCTCAAACAGCTCAGCAATATCGCCAAACAGGTGAATGCGATCGAGGATGACTTCGTCGCGATGAGCGATGAGGAGCTGCGCGGCCAGACCGGTGAGTTCCGGACGCGCTACGAAAATGGGGAGACGCTCGAGTCGCTGCTGCCCGAGGCGTTCGCGACGGTACGTGAGGCCAGCCACCGGGTGCTGGACAAACGGCATTTCGATGTCCAGGTAATGGGCGGCGCCGCATTGCACATGGGCAACATCGCCGAGATGAAGACAGGCGAGGGCAAGACGCTGGTGGCAACCATGCCCTCCTACCTCAACGCACTGACCGGCCGTGGGGTGCACATCGTCACCGTGAACGACTATCTGGCCAAGCGCGACTCAGAGTGGATGGGTCGTATCCACCACTTTCTGGGCGTGGAAGTGGGCGCAATTCTCTCGCAGATGGACTCTGCTGAGCGCCGCAGGGCGTACCAAGCCGACATCACTTATGGCACGAATAACGAGTTCGGCTTCGACTACCTACGGGACAACATGGCGCTGAGTCTCAGCGACTGCGTACAGCGCGGGCACAACTACGCCATCGTTGACGAGGTCGACTCGATCTTGATCGACGAAGCGCGTACCCCGTTGATCATTTCCGGCCCCGCGGAGGACACCGGAAAGTGGTATCCCGAGTTTGCCAAGCTCGTGAACCGCATGCGTCGCGACGAGCATTACGAGGTCGACGAGAAGAAACGGACCGTCGCGATCAATGAGTCCGGGATTGATGCCGTCGAGGATTGGCTCGGCATTCACAATCTGTACGAGTCGGCGAACACGCCGCTGATTTCGTACCTGAACAACGCCATCAAGGCCAGGGAACTCTTCAAGCTGGACCGCGACTACGTGGTCATGGACGGCGAAGTACTGATCGTCGATGAGCACACCGGTCGCACCCTGATCGGCCGTCGTTACAACGAAGGCCTGCACCAAGCCATCGAGGCCAAGGAAGGCGTACAGATCCGCGACGAATACCAGACACTCGCCACGATCAGCCTGCAGAACTATTTCCGGATGTACGACAAGCTCGCCGGAATGACGGGGACGGCACTCACTGAGGCCAGTGAGTTCCAGAAGATCTATGGCCTCGGCGTGGTGCCCATTCCCACCAATATGCCGATGGTTCGCGGCGACCAGCGCGACCTGATCTACCGAACTGAAGAGGCCAAGTTCGAGGCCATCGCTGAGGATGTGGCCGAACGACACGAGAAGGGCCAGCCGGTGCTCATCGGCACCGCATCCGTCGCCAAGTCCGAAATCTTGTCCGGGATGCTGAAGCGTGCCGGAGTGAAACACGAGGTGCTCAACGCCAAGCAGCACGAGCGTGAAGCGGCGATCATCGCCATGGCGGGCGCCAAGGGCGCGGTTACGGTCGCCACCAACATGGCCGGCCGCGGCACTGACATCATCCTGGGCGGAAACGCCGAGTTCCTCGCCGACAAGCATCTGCACGACTCCGGGATCGACGCGCTCGAGAGCTCTGCAGAGTACGAGAAGCTCTATCCCGAACTCTTGAGGGAGCTTGAAGAGGAAACCCAGGTTGGGCACGACGAGGTCGTTGAGCTTGGCGGTCTCTACGTCGTCGGATCCGAACGACACGAGTCACGCCGAATCGACAACCAGCTACGGGGGCGTTCCGGCCGTCAGGGCGATCCCGGAGAGAGCCGGTTCTATCTGTCGCTGGGCGATGACCTGATGCGGCTGTTCAAGTCCGACATCGTGGATTGGGTACTGCAGGCGCTCAAGATGCCCGACGACGTGCCGATCGAAAACAAGCGCGTGACAGCTTCGATCGCCAGCGCACAGAGCCAGGTTGAAGCCCAGAACTTCGAAATCCGTAAGAACCTTCTCAAATACGACGATGTGATGAACCGGCAACGGCATGCGGTCTACAGCGACCGGCGCAAGGTGCTGGAGGGTGCCGATGTCGAGTCGCGGCTGCGGGCCACCGTCGACACCGTTGTCGAGCAATACGTCATCGGAGCGACCGAAGGATTTGCCGAGGACTGGGACCTGGAACAGCTCTGGAGCAACATGAACACGCTCTATCCGGTGTCCCTGGTGCGCGCCGATTACGAGGAACGGGAGGACCTCGACCGGCAGATGTTGATCGAGGACTTCAAAGCTGATGCTCAAGCCGCGTACGACAGGCGTGAGGAGAGTCTCGGCGAGGAGGTCATGCGGGAGCTGGAACGCCGGGTGCTGCTGACTGTGCTGGACCGTAAGTGGCGCGAGCATCTTTACGAGATGGATTACCTCCGCGAAGGGATTGGCCTCCGGGCCATGGCGCAGCGCGATCCACTGGTGGAATACCAGCGGGAGGGCGGCGACATGTTCAACGTCATGATGGAGGCCTTCATGGAGGAAGTCGTTGGCTACGTGTTCCACCTTGACGTGGAGGTACAGCAGGCGCCTGCAGTCGGCGTCGTGACCGACTCCGAAGGCCAGGCGATTCAGATCGGCGCGGGCCAGATCGGAGCCGCTCGGACCGATGCTGCCAGTCCAAATGGTCACGACCGAGCCGGTCGCCACCTGGTGGAATCGGGGCCAGACCCCGACGGCCCAGGCGTCGCGGTCCATGAAGTCGATGAAGAAGTATCCGAGCCAGACGTAGTGTTCGAGGAGCCAGTTGCTGTGCCGACGGTGAAGGCCAAAGGCCTGGCCGGCCAGAGCGGCACGCGTGCTCCACTCAGCTATTCCGCTCCAGCCGAGGACGGCTCAGTGAGGACAAGCGGCAAGACGGCGAGCAAAGCGGACAACCCGTACGCAAATGTTGGCCGCAATGCGCTATGTCCGTGCGGTTCCGGTAAGAAGTTCAAGATGTGCCACGGCCGGCCGGGCGCCGTCTAGTCGTGTCGCGATAGCGGCTGCACTAACGCTCTCGAGATCGCTGGGTTGCCTGTCATGCCCACTCGTTCATGAGCCGCTCAGGCCTCGCGTTCGCCACGGCCACAGCGGCCGCCGTCGTGGTGGCTGGCGGCATCGGCATCGCCGCCGTCGTCAACGGTCGGGAGTCTGAACCGATCGCGACCAACTCCAGTCCAACCGAGTCTGCTGCGCCTGCGCCGACGCCCGCACGAACCAAGCCAGACGAGCGGCCCACCGACCCACTGACTGGAAGGGAGGTGA
>Ga0193739_1000442_pt1 | contig 11651 bp, 8 predicted proteins | sample L2a2metaG_FD_144926 | JGI IMG/M metagenome (GOLD analysis project Ga0193739, IMG submission 144926) | Soil microbial communities from a riparian zone of the East river system, Colorado, United States - L2a2 | ecosystem: Environmental > Terrestrial > Soil > Riparian zone | place: USA: East River...
TGCAGAAGGCTCGGCGGCTCGCCCGCGCGCTGATTTCCGACATGCTGGTTTATCATCCGGAGAAGCGGCAGCAGGGTATCCGCGACGGCACGCTGCCGCAGCTCTTCAAGGACGAGATCGAGAAGAGCTGGCAGGAATACGTGGAGCAGGTCGGCGCCGAGATGGCGCAGAGTACGCCGTTCTGGAGCGAGGCGTTGAACGAGATCCTCGCCGGCGGCCACAAGCTTTTTTAGAGGAGTGACGTGTGTCATTAGCGGAGCGCTTTCAGGATTTCGATCGCCGCCTCACCGAGCTCAGGAGCTTTCTTTGACGTCGAAGGGAAGGCCGCCCGCCTCGCGGAGCTCGAGCAAAAAATGGCCGATAGCGCGCTGTGGGCTGATGCCGAGCGCGCCCGCCAGACCGTTGCCGAAGTCAAATCGCTGAAGGGTTGGCTCGAGCCCTACCACGCGCTGCGCAAGCGAGTGGACGAGGGCCGCGAGCTGAACGATCTGCTCGAAGCTGAATCCCACATCGACCTCAGCATGCAGCGTTCGCTCGAGACGGAGGCGGAAGAAATCGCCGGCCGCCTCGAAGCCCTCGAAATGCAGAACCTGCTGCGGGGTCCCGACGACGCGCGCGACGCGCTGCTCACGATTCATCCGGGCGCGGGCGGCACGGAATCGCAGGACTGGGCCGAGATGCTCGTGCGCATGTACACGCGTTGGGCCGAGCGCCACGGGTTCACCGTCGAAGTGCTCGACATGCTGCCCGGTGAGGAAGCGGGCATCAAATCCGCCGAGATCGAGATTCGCGGGCGGTACGCGTTCGGGCTGCTGCGAGCGGAGAAAGGAGTGCACCGCCTGGTGCGCATCTCGCCGTTCGACTCGCAATCGCGACGGCACACCTCGTTCGCGTCGGTTTTCGTCTATCCCGAAGTGGACGACGAGATCGAGATCGAGATCAAGGACGACGACCTCCGCATCGACGTGTTCCGCGCGTCAGGCAAGGGCGGGCAGCATGTCAACAAGACGTCGTCGGCCGTGCGGATTACGCATCTGCCGACCAACATCGTCGTCTCCTGTCAGCAGGAGCGCAGCCAGGGGAAGAACAAGGCGACGGCGATGAAGATGCTCAAGGCGCGCTTGTACGAGCGCGCGGTCGCCGAGCGCGATGCGAAGAAGGCCGAGGTGGACAAGCAGAAGACCGATATCGCGTGGGGCAACCAGATTCGCTCCTACGTTTTTCAGCCTTACACGATGGTCAACGACCATCGGACCGAACTCAAAGTGAGTGACGTGCACAAGGTGATGGACGGCGATCTCGATCCCTTCATCGAGGCGTTTCTGAAGCGCTTCGGCAATAAGGCAGCGTAAATGACCGGTTTTGTCGAAGCGGCGCGGCGAGAGAAGCTGAAAGAGCTGATCGAGCGGGGCGTCGCTCCATTTGCGTACCGCTTCGACCGCAGCGCCACCGCCAAGGAGGCGCTCGCGGCGTATCGCGGCGACGACGACGAGACGCAGCATGCCGTGGCGGGGCGGCTGGTGGCATTGCGTCCGCACGGCAAGACCACGTTTGCGCATCTCGAGGACGCCACCGGCAAGATCCAGCTCTACTTCAAAGGCGACGAGCTGGGGGCGGACCTCTATGGGCTCGTCGAGCTGCTCGATCTGGGCGATCACCTCGGTGTCGAGGGTCGCCTCATGAAAACGCGCACGGGCGAAATCACGCTCCGCGTCGCGCGGTTCACGCTCCTCGCCAAGGCGTTACGTCCGCTGCCTCTTGGCAAGGAAGACGCCAGCGGCGTCAAGCACGGCGAGCTGACGGATCCGGAGCTGCGCTACCGGCAACGCTATGCCGATCTGGCCGTGCATCCCGACGTCCGCGAAGTGTTCCGGTTGCGAACGCGAATTGTGCGGGGCATCCGGGCTTTCCTCGACGCCCAGGGGTATCTGGAAGTGGAAACGCCGGTATTGCAGCCGCTCTATGGCGGGGCCACGGCGTGGCCGTTCAAGACACACTACGAAGCGTTGGACACGACGTTCTATCTGCGCATTGCGGACGAGCTGTACTTGAAGCGGTGTCTCGTTGGTGGGCTCGAGAAGGTCTACGAAGTCGGTCACGATTTTCGCAACGAGGGCTTGTCACGATTTCACAACCCGGAATTCACGATGGCGGAGTGGTATCAGGCGTACGCCGATTACAACGACATGGCCGCGCTCACCGAAGAGATGCTGGCGGGGCTCGTGCAGGAGCTGTTCGGGACCCGGGTGCTCGAGCGCCACGGCGCCACGCTGTCCTTCGACCGGCCGTTTGGGCGCAAGGATTACTACGAGCTGGTGCGCGAGCACGCCGGAGTGGATCTCCATAAGACGACCGACGCCGAGCTGCGGTCGGTCCTCAAGCGCCACAGCGCACCACCGGCGGATGTGGACGCGCTGAGCGGTCCGAAGCTCGTAGACGAGGTGTTCAAGACCTGCGTCGAGCCGAAGCTGGTGCAACCGACGTTTGTCTTGGACTATCCCGTCGCGCTGTCGCCGCTCGCCAAGCCCAAACGCGGCGACCCGACCAAGGTCGAGCGGTGGGAGCTGTTCGTGCAGCACCGCGAGCTCGCCAATGCGTTCAGCGAGCTGAACGATCCCGATGAGCAGCGCCGCCGCTTCGAGCAGCAGGCCGCGCTGCGCGCCGCGGGCGACGCGGACGCGCAACCGCTCGACGAGGATTTTCTGCGCGCGCTGGAGTACGGCATGCCGCCCGCCGGCGGCGTCGGCCTGGGCGTGGACCGGCTGACGATGATTCTGGCCGATCAGACCAACATTCGCGACGTGATTCTCTTTCCCATGCTCCGGCCAGAGTGATGCCGATCATCATCCTGGTGTTGAAGGTGCTCCTGTTCGGAGCCGCGGTCGCCGCCGTCGTCGTGATCGCGACGAACTGGCCGTCGCCGCTCGATCTCCGCGTGGCGATGCGCTACATGAAGGGCCGGCGCTCGTCGCGCCTGGTGTCACTCATTACGCTCATCGCGGTCGGTGGCGTCACCGTCGGCGTCATGGCCCTGGTGCTCGTGCTCGGCGTCATGAACGGGATGCAGAACGACTTGCGCGAGAAGATTCTCGTGGTGAACCCGCATTTGCGGGTGCTGACCTACGGTGAGGGCCTCCGGCTCGATGACTGGCCGGACGCGCTGGCGAAGGTGCGCCGGATGAAGGGTGTGGTCGCGGCCGCGCCATTCGTGCTGTCGCAAGGCCTGATCTCCGCCGGCCATGACTATGCCGAAGGCGTGGCGGTGGTCGGGGTCGAAAGCGATACGGGAACCCGCGCCGTCACGAGCTTGCCGCGCTATTTCACCAAAGGCGACCTCACGTTCCACACGACCCAGGCGGGCGTGGAGGGCGGCATCGCGATCGGAACGCGGCTCGCGAGCAAGCTCTCCGCCTACCCGGGCGACGTGGTGACGATGGTCGCACCGGCCGGCTCGCAGTTCAATCGCAGTCTGGGCGCGTTCGTGCCCAAGTATCGTCGCTACGAAGTGACCGGATTGTTCGAAACGGGGATGTACGATTACGACAACAGCTACGTCGTGATGCCGAGGACGGCCGCGCAGGATTTCGCCGGACTCGGTGCCGCGGTCACCGGCCTCGAGGTGCGACTTGCGGATCCCGAGAATGCCAACGCGTTCGGGCACCAGATCGAAAGCCAGCTCGGCTATCCCTACCGCGCGCTCGACTGGCAGCTCCAGAATCGGGGACTGTTCTCCGCGCTGAAGCTCGAAAAGCTGGCCATGGGCCTGGTGGTATTCCTGATCTGCGTCGTCGCGGCCTTCAATGTGGTCGGGACGCTGACGATGGTGGTGCGTGACAAGACCCGCGAGATCGGCATCCTCCTCGCCATGGGGATGCAGCGCGGCCGCATTCGCCGCGTGTTTCTCACGCAGGGCGTCTTCATCGGCCTCGTCGGCACGACCCTCGGGGCGGTGCTCGGCTTGGTGCTCGGGGCGCTGGTCAACCGCGGTCACCTGATCCCGATCGATCCATCGATCTACTTCATTGATCACCTGCCGGTGTTGATTAACCCGCTCGATGCGTTGGCCGTCGTCGCCGCCAGCGTCGTCATCGCTACGCTGGCGCCTCTCTACCCGAGCGTGCAGGCCGCCGGACTCGATCCGGTGACTGCCATCCGCTACGAATGAACGCCCTGCTCGTCGCTCGGGCGATCCGCCGCGTGTTCGCGGGTGGAGACGGGCAGCTGCTCGAGATCCTGCGCGGCATCGACATGGAGGTCCGGCGCGGCGAGTTCGTGGCGATCGTGGGATCTTCGGGCGCGGGCAAGAGCACGCTGCTCCACCTACTCGGAGCGCTCGACAGCCCGACCACCGGCGACATCTGGCTCGACGGATCGCGCTACGCTGACCTCGACGCGCGCGGCGCGGCGGAGCTGCGGAATCGGAAACTGGGGTTTGTGTTCCAGTTTCATCATCTGCTGCGCGAGTTTTCGGCGTTGGAAAACGTGATGATGCCCCTCCTGATCGGCGGCTCCTCCCCGCGGAAGGCGCGGTCGCGGGCCGAAGAGGTGCTGTCCGAGGTCGGTCTCGCGGGCCGGATGAGCCATCGCCCGGCCGAGCTGTCCGGCGGGGAGCAGCAACGCTGCGCGGTCGCGCGCGCGCTCGTCCACGATCCGAGCGTCGTGCTCGCGGACGAGCCGTCGGGAAACCTCGACCATGCGAACGCGGAGCGGCTGCACGAGATGTTCTTCCGGCTGGCCCGGGAGTATGAGACGGCGGTCGTCGTCGTCACCCACAACCGCCAGCTCGCCGGGCGGGCGGACCGCGTGCTCCTGCTGGAGGACGGCCGGCTCACGACCGTGAGCTCGGTCGATGCGATCCCTTGATGCTGTGCGATAACTGCAAGGAGCGCGACGCCATCATCAACCTCACGCAGGTTGAGCATGACTCCAAGGTCACGCTCCACCTGTGCGAGCAGTGCGCTCAGCAGAAGGGCGTGGAGACGGGCGGCGCCGTTCTCAAAAGCCCGCTGGGCAACTTCCTGGGCGCCCTCGGCAAAGGCGCGGCGCTCGTCCCCGCCGCCGCCGACGGGGTGCGCTGCCCGGCGTGCGGGAGCACGCTGCGTGATTTCCGCGACTCGGGCCGGTTGGGCTGCGATCAATGTTACGTGGCGTTCGATGGACATTTGCGGGACCTGCTGCGGCGCCTGCACGGCTCCAGCCAGCACGTCGGCGAGCGCTACGAGATGCCCGGGGAGGCCGGCGGCAATTCCGATCCCCGCAGCAGTCTGCTCGAGCTGAAGGCGCAGCTGCGGCGTGCCGTCGAGGGCGAAAATTTTGAGCTCGCGGCTGAGCTGCGGGACCGGATTCGGGTGCTCGAATAATGGATCTGTCACTCCTCCCCGATGGGGGCATGCGCTGGCTGGACGCGTCGGGTCCGAAATCGACGATCGTCCTGTCCACGAGGATCCGGCTCGCGCGCAATGTGCGTGGCGTCGCGTTCAGCCAGCGGGCCAAAGACGCCGACCGCACGGCCGTGCTGGACCGCGTCAGCGAAGCAGCGGCGTCGTCCGAACATCTCGCCGCCGCGGTCGCGTTCCACCTCGATCGGATGGAGCGGCCCGAACGGCAGCTCCTGCACGAACGCCATCTCGTCAGCAAGGAGTTGGCGGGCCTGGAGCGGGAGTCCCGGCCACGGCCCGGCGCCGCGTTGCTGGTGCAGGACCAGGTGGGCGTGATGGTAAATGAAGAAGACCACTTGCGGCTGCACGGCATGTGGTCGGGTTTCAATCTGGAGGACGCCTATGCCGCTGTGGAAGCGGTAGATGGCGAGTTGGGTCGGCTCGTTCCTTTCGCCTTTCATCCTGAATTTGGCTATCTTACGTCCTGTCCCACGAATGCAGGAACCGGGCTCCGGGCCAGCGTCCTTATCCATTTACCGGGCCTTGTTTTGACCAAGGAAATCAACAAAGTTCTCCAAGGACTCTCGCAGGTAGGATTAACCTTTCGGGGCTTATACGGGGAAGGCAGCGAAGTCGTCGGGAATTTCTTCCAGTTGTCCAACCAAACAACCTTAGGGAAGACAGAAGACGAGCTGATCGACCACCTGGGGAAGATCGTGCGCCAGGTAGTGGAATACGAGGAACAGGCACGGGACGTGCTGTTGAGAACAGCGCCGGAAGAGGTTGAAGACAAGACGTGGCGCGCATATGGTCTGCTCAAACACGCGCGCCGGCTGTCGTTTGAAGAGACGATGAATCTGCTGAGTGGTGTGCGGTTGGGCGTTGGGCTGAATCTGCTCCCCGGACCTGGGGTATATACGCTCAACAAACTGCTGATCTATACGCAACCCGCGCACCTGGCAGCGATGGACGGCCGGTCCACCGGCGACCGCGAACTGCCGACGGTGCGCGCTGCGTTTGTGCGGCGCCTGCTCGAAGCGGAACCCAGTTGAAGGGCGAAAGGGTGAGTTCGGAATCGCGATGAACGGCTACAATTTCACGGATCGAGTTCGGAAAGTTCTGCAGATGGCCCGCGAAGAGGCGGCGCGTCTGCATCACGAGTACGTCGGCACCGAGCACATTCTGCTCGGCTTGATCCGCGAGGGCGAGGGCGTCGCCGCGGCGGTCCTGACCAATCTCAACGTCGATCTCGAAGAGATCCAGCAGAAGATCGAGGAGACGGTCAAGAAGGGGAAAGCAGCCGCCGCCGCTGGGCCCGATCTGCCCTATACATCACGCGCCAAGAAGGTGCTCGAGCTGGCGATGAGCGAGGCGCGGGAGTTGAATCATTCTTACGTCGGCACCGAGCACCTGCTGCTCGGCCTGCTGCGCGAGGAGAAGGGCATCGCGGCGCAGGTGTTGACCGACGCGGGGGTGAACCTCGAGCAGGCGCGCGCCGAAACGCTGCGGCTGCTCGGCAGCGAGATGCCGGCGACGCCCGCCGGCGGCGGTACCGGCGCGCAGCCGACGCCGCCCAAGAGCGAGAAGAAATCCAAGACCCCGGCGCTCGATCATTTCTGCCGCGACTTGACGCAGCTCGCGGCGGAAGGCGCGCTCGATCCCACGATCGGCCGCCAGAAGGAAATCGAGCGCGTGATGGAAATTCTGTCGCGCCGCAAGAAGAACAACCCCGTGCTGATCGGGGAGCCGGGCGTGGGCAAGACCGCCATCGTCGAAGGCCTGGCCCAGCTGATCGCGGGCGGGCAGTGCCCCGACGCGCTCAAGGATCACCGCGTGTTGTCGCTCGACATGGCCGCCGTCATCGCGGGCACCAAGTACCGCGGCCAGTTCGAAGAGCGCCTCAAGGCGGTGATCAACGAAATCGCCCAGAACAAGAACATCATTCTCTTCATCGACGAGCTGCACACGCTCGTCGGTGCCGGCGCGGCCGAGGGCGCGGTCGACGCGTCCAACATGCTCAAGCCCGCCCTCGCGCGTGGCGAGCTGCAGTGCGTCGGCGCCTCGACACTCAACGAGTACCGGAAATACATCGAGAAGGACGGCGCGCTGGAGCGGCGCTTCCAGACCGTGATCGTGGATCCGCCGACCGTCGACGAGACGATCGAGATTCTCAAGGGACTCCGGAAGCGCTACGAAGATCACCACCGCGTGATCATTCCCGACGACACGCTGACCGAGGCGGCCAAGCTGTCGGAGCGCTACATCACCGACCGGTTCCTGCCCGACAAGGCGATCGACGTGATCGACGAGGCCGGCGCGCGGGCGCGGCTTGCCGCGCAGGTGCCGCCGCCCGAGGTCGCCGAGCTGAAGGACAAGCTCGAAGGCATCAACGGCGACAAGGAAGCGGCCGTTCGCGACCAGAACTTCGAGCGCGCGGCGTCGCTGCGCGATTCGGAGCGCGAGCTGCAGGCCGAGATCCGGCGCAAGCAGGAGGAGTGGGAACGCGAGCGGCAGACGCGGCGGCCCACGATCAGCGAAGAAGGCGTCGCCTTCATCGTGTCGCGCTGGACTGGTATTCCGGTCACCCGCCTGCAGGAGGCGGAGACGGCGCGCCTGCTGCGCATGGAAGACGAGCTGCACGAGAGCGTCGTCGGACAGAACGAAGCCATTCAGGTGATCTCGCGGGCCATTCGCCGCAGCCGCGCGGGCCTCAAGGATCCCAAGCGTCCCATCGGGTCGTTCATCTTCAGCGGACCCACCGGCGTCGGCAAGACCGAATTGGCGCGGGCGCTGGCGCGGTTCCTGTTCGCGGACGCCAACGCGCTAATCCGCGTCGATATGTCGGAGTACATGGAGAAGTTCTCCGTGAGCCGGCTGATCGGCGCGCCCCCGGGCTACGTCGGCTACGAAGACTCCGGCACGCTCACCAAGGCGGTGCGACGCAAGCCCTACTCGGTGGTGCTGCTCGACGAGATCGAAAAGGCGCATCCCGACGTGTTCAACATTCTGTTGCAGGTGCTCGACGAAGGGCACCTCACGGACAACTACGGCCGGCTCATCGATTTCAAGAACACGGTCGTGATCATGACGTCGAACGTCGGCGCGCGCGATGTCGTCAAGGGCAAGTCGCTCGGCTTTGCGCACTCCGATGCCCGGAACGAATTCGACAAGATGGCCGAGAAGGTGAAGGAAGAGATCAACAAGGTCTTCAATCCCGAGTTCTTGAACCGGCTGGACGACGTGATCGTCTTCCATTCCCTCACCCGGGAGCACATCACGCTGATCGTCGCCATCCTGGCGCGCGACGTGCAGAAGCGCCTGGGCGAGGAAGAGCTCACGCTACGGCTCACGCAGGCAGCGACCGATTTCCTCGTCGATCACGGCTACGACGAGCACTTCGGCGCGCGGCCGCTGAAGCGCGCCATTCAGAAGTACGTCGAGGACCCGCTGTCGGAGAAGATCCTCGTCGGAGATTTCGCGAAAGGCGACGAGATCGAGGTGGACGTCGCTACCGACAAAGAGCGCCTGGCGTTCAAGGCACTCTCCGGCTCGAAGGCGTGATTCGCCGGCTCACTCTTCCATTCGTATTGAGTCTCGCCATCCTTGCCCCGGGCCTGTGCATGGCCCAGGGCGAGGGGGGCTTCGCGCAGCCGCCGGTGCCCGACTCGATCGCGGTGGTGGGCAACCAGCGCAATAGCGCCATTGCGGTCGTCCAGCTCAGCGGTCTCGTCGCCGGCCGTGCGCTCAACTACCGCGACGTGCAGCGCGCCGTCCAGGCGCTCTATGCCAGCGGGCAGTTCGACGACGTTTCGATCACCCAAGCGCAAACCGCCGCCGGCAAGAACATCCTCGTCCTTCACGTGCGCGAGCGGCCGCAGCTCATCAAATGGGCGATCCGCGGCGTGCAGCGTCTGACCGAGGGGAACGTGCGCGAGAAGGTGCAGATGGTCGAAGGTCGCCCGCTCGATCCTGCGGCGGTGGAGCGCTCGCGCGCGCGGATCGATTCGCTGTACCACGCGCAGGGGTACTACCTCGCACGCACGAAGCCCCTCTTCGTCTACGAGCGCGACTCGACCGTCGTGCGCGTGATCTTCGACATCGAGGAAGGCAGCCGCGTCGCCATCGCTCAAGTGGACATCCAGGGCAATACGCATTTCACCGACGAGCAGATCGTGGCCCAGATGAGCTCTCGCCCCGAGGGCCTCTGGTGGTTCCAGTCGGGCGAGTACAACGACGACAAGGTCGCCGAAGACCTGCGCCAGACGCTGCCGGCGTTCTACGGCAAGCAGGGCTACGTCGACTTCCAGGTGCTCGACGATACGCTGATCGTATTCGAGCAGATCGGAAAAGCCACGCTGGTGGTGAAGGTGAGCGAGGGCGAGCCGTACCGGATCGGCACCTTCGAGATCGTGGGCAACCGGCGTTTCTCGACCGACGAGCTGGAAACGTTCTACCCGTTCACCCAGGAGCGGCGCACCGGATTGCTGGGTCTCGGCCCGAGACGGCTGACGGTGCATTTCGACGACGAGCAGTGGCAGGATGCGACCCGCAAGCTGCAGACGCTCTATTACAACAATGGGTACATCTACGTCGGCGTGCGGCCCGACGTCATCCGGCGCACCGCGCCCGACGGCAAGCCGGTCGTTGACCTCCGTTGGGTGATCACCGAAGGCCAGCCGGCCATCGTCAGTCACATCGAGATCCGGGGCAACGACGTCACGCACGAGCGGGTGATTCGCGAAGCCATCGTCATGGTGCCCGGCGACGTCTTCCGGCAGGATGCGCTGCTCGCGTCCTATCAGCGCGTGTCGAACCTTGGCTTCTTCAATCAGCCGTTGCCGTTCCCCGACACGCGACCCGCGAACGAACAGGGTGACATCGACGTCGTCTTCCACGTCTCCGAGAAACGCACCGGCAACATCAACTTCGGCGCGTCGGTGGGGCAGGGGACGGGGGTCGGCGGGTTCCTCGGCCTCGACGAGCCGAATCTGTTCGGCCAGGGCAAGCGCGGCCGGTTCCAGTGGCAGTTCGGGAAGAACATCAACGACTTCGACGTGTCGTTCAGCGATCCCGCCATTCGCGAATCGCGCATCTCCGGGACGATCGGCCTGCACAATACGCGCGTGCGCTACGTGATCGCCGACGTGGGCCGCCTGCGGCGCCGCGGCGCCACCCTGCAGTTCGGCTTCCCGGTGTTCGGCGACAACTACACGCGGCTGTTCCTCTCGTACAGCATCGACCAGCAGAGCTTCACGGGCTCGTCCACCAATGCGGCGTTCTCGAACGCCTTCCGCTGCAACGACTGCGTGCGCTCGACCATCGGGGCCTCGGTGCTACGCGACACGCGCATCGACCTGCCGTTCCCGACGGCCGGCACGTCGGTCCAGTTCGGGCTGTCGCAGAGCGGCGGTCTGCTGGGCGGATCGGGGAACTTCCAGCGCGTGGACGTGGAGGGGCACTTCTACGCCCCGATCGGGACCCTCGGCAACGCGGCGACCTCGCCCGTGAAATTCGTGCTCGGATTCTCGACGCGGTCCGGGTTCGTGTTCGGAACATCGCCGTTCTTCGAGCAGCTGTTCACGCTGGGCGGCACCCAGTTCTTCATTCCGTTGCGCGGCTACGACGAAGCGTCGATCACGCCGTTCGGCTACGATCCCAACGCCAGCGCCAACGGCGCGAGGCCCGACGCGTTCGGGAAGGCGTTCTTCACGATGACGGGCGAACTGGGCATGCGCGTCTCCCAGATGCTGTATCTCTCGGCCTTCTTCGACGCCGGGAACGTCTGGTCCCGCCCGGCGCAGTACAATCCGACCCGGCTGTTCCGGGGCGCCGGCCTCGGCGCCGCCGTGATCTCGCCGCTCGGGCCGCTCGGCATCGACTACGCGTATGGATTCGACCGAGTTGACGTCTTTGGCCGGCCCAAGCCAGGTTGGAAGCTGCACTTCAAGCTCGGCAATTTCTTCTAAGCCGCACCCACAGTCCTACCGGGGGAGTTCCCGCGTTATGCAGCGTCTCGTGCTCGTTTCGCTCGCCGCCGTCGCCGTGCTTGCCACGGCGCCCTCTGTCGTGCTTGGACAGGGCGCCTCGCCCGCGCCGGGGCCGTTGAAAGTCGCCATCATCAATTCGCGCGAGATTCTGCAGCGCACACCCGGGTATGCGGTCGCCGAATCCACCTACCTGAAAGAGGTGGAGGGCTTCCGGACCGAAGTCCAGAAGCTGCAGCAGCAGCTCGATTCCGCCGTTCAGTTGTTCGACCAGCAGGCGCTCGTGCTC
>Ga0193739_1000443_pt1 | contig 11650 bp, 9 predicted proteins | sample L2a2metaG_FD_144926 | JGI IMG/M metagenome (GOLD analysis project Ga0193739, IMG submission 144926) | Soil microbial communities from a riparian zone of the East river system, Colorado, United States - L2a2 | ecosystem: Environmental > Terrestrial > Soil > Riparian zone | place: USA: East River...
ACTTCATTGGACCGAATTATAGCACAACTCTCAAAACTATGAATGCGAGGATTGCTGGAGAATTCGTCACACAAACCACTCCATCCTTTATAGGCGGTGAAATAGTTAGAATTGCGTGGCTAATTAAAAACGGAGTTCCTGCGGGAAAGGCTGCTTGGGTGGCTACTGCAGAAATAATAGCTGATGTTTTTGCAGGGTGCATTTTGGCATTCATTGCAGGAGGTGTGGCTATATTCGGTGGCGGTTCCTTCATTGGTATTTTAGTCATTCTCGTTGCCATCCCAACATTTGGTTTTTGGTTCCTGGTAGTTGTACTGTCTGCAAACAGAAACATGCAGCTGCCAAAATTTGCGCTAAACTTGATTAAAAGATTCTTATCAAAAGAAAGATCAGATCGTATATTAGATTCAACAAATATTGCTTTGGCAGATCTGTGCAAAATGAGCAGAGAAAATTTTACTTCGTTCAATTCAGTAAAGGTCCTTTCTGTAGGAATGGCAATAACTTTTGTGGCTTTTGCTTTTCAGGGTATTTCATTTCTAGTACTCGCAGAATCAGTTGGTCATCACGTTGGATTTTTCCAATCATTTATGGCCACTTCAGCATCTACGGCTCTATCCACATTGCCAATTACGATAGGAGGATCCGGATTGGCAGAATTGGGCGTTTGGGCATATATTACAAATATAAGCACTATTCCGAATTTGACTGAAGTACTGAACTCTTCTCAATTGTCTGTAATCATAGCTTGGAGGATTGCTACATATCATGTCCCCCTTATCATAATGTGGATTGCCCTAATGAGAATTACAATTGGTAAGGACTCTATTGCAAATCAGATTAAATCTAAGAATTTGGATAACAGCTAAACAAAACAATTTTAGTGAAGGAAGGCTCGAACAATACCAACGAGGAACTTGCAATGAATAAATTGAAAGGGAAAACAGTTTTAGTAACTGGCGCATCATCAGGTATAGGAAGATCAACAGTTTTAGATTTTGCAAAACAACAAGTCAAAGCAATTATACTTTAGAAACAAGGAACGTATGTCACAGATTTCGTCACAAATTAGTGATAAATGTGAATCTACCTCCTTTTCCTGTGATGTATCTAATAAATCCGAAGTATTGCAGATGGCCAATGATGTCCTTTCAGTTTATGATCACGTTGACATCCTGATAAATAATGCGGGAATTGGAATCCTGGGAAAAGTAGCGGATCAATCAATAGAGGAAATAGAACTAGTCACCAAAACAAACTATCTGGGAATGATTTATTGTATCAAGGTGTTTCTAGACTCGATGTTAAGAAAAAAAAATGGACATATAGTAAATGTTGCGTCACTGGCAGCTAGCTTTGGAATTCCTGGTTTGGCCGCATACTGTGGTTCAAAATTTGCCATGCTTGGATTTTCAGAATCACTCCAACACGAATTGTTTGGGACTGGAATCCGAGTTACCGTAGTAAGTCCTATAGGTGTAAAGACAAATTTTTTTCATCATCCATCATTTGGCAATAAGTTCAAAAATAAGGAGCGATTTTATCTCGATCCTCATACTGTATCCAAAGCAATCATAAGAGCTTCTACCTCAAGCAGATTGGAAATAGTTGTACCGTTCTACATGAGAGGCGGGATATGGTTGAAGCATACGTTACCTTATTTAGTAAATCCTGTTGTAGGAGCTTCATTTAGAAAAATAATGGACAATTGAAATAGATCGCTTATTCATCACCATCTTCAGCAGTGCTTACTGATGTATGTATATCTGATTCTACATCCATAAGCTGAAGATCTTCCAATTCAAATCTGTATATTGCGTTCATTTCAAGATTGTACTTTGATTTTAAGAACTCGACTAACTTGGAACTTAATTCGCCCTTAAACATTCTTATTTTAAATTCATAAATAGATCCTTTTAGAAAGTCGGCAATTTTCAAATTTTTAGGGACATCCAAGCCTTCTATTATGGTACGTCCATCAGAGAGGGCTTCATATATCTGTAAATCAATCTTATATGCATCTTCGTAGACATCCAATATGTATCCCGATCTTGTTAGTATTTCTGGATCCCCAAATTTCACTGACTTAATTTCGTCTTCAGCCCATTTTGGTAGAGATCCATCCTCTCTGGGCTGGCCGTCCTTCGTGCCTTTGCTAGAAACTTGCGCTTTAGACCTTGGCATGACTAACTTACTATGATGTACCACTATTGCCTTCTAAAAAACTTTGCAGATAAAGATCATTAGGTTAGCACCAAATAAAATTGATAAACAATGATAGAAATGAATTAATAATTAAATAGAAATTAGTAGCTAGTCCAAAAAGTATGTACATCTTTTAACAGAATTATTTTTATCTCCAATGTCATTTGCTAATTTACTATGCAGTTAACAATCTTGAATTCAAATCTAATATGCAATGTGATGATATTCTAATTTGTTGCGATAGGGTGTATAAATCATGCTGCATCATAGTCTGAATAAAACCTTTAATGTACAAGAAACCATAGTCATTGAGGTTGACAATCAATAGAATTTATGATCATCTCAACACGGTTCGCAATATGCCTGTTGAAGGGTTGATGGAGTCCTCGGTTATAATATCAAAGGATGAACCCTTATCAAAATTTATCAGTACTTTGATTGAAACTGATTCTTATGACGTTTTCATAGAGTTTTCAGGAAAAATAGCAGCCTTGAATATTAGGGATATTATAGGGGCCAAAGATATCAAAACAACAAGACCATCTTTAGTTGGAAAAATAATTCCAGAATTGAATAGAAAAAGTGTGGTTGGCGAAGCGGCAAGAATTATGAGTCACTACAGGATGAGAACCCTACCTGTAGTGCAAAATGGACGGGTCGAGGGCCAAGTTTCAGCTAAGCGAATTGTTGATTTGATAAATAGACAACTGGTAGGAAATAAAGTAAAAATAAATGCATCCAACATTATGACAGGCGATCCCCTGGTTATCGATTCTCACAAAACTGTATCCGCAGCCATGTCCATAATGAAAAGAAGAAGAATTGATCATCTACCTGTAGTTGATAACGGTATCTTGGTTGGTATCATAACGTCATCTGACATCATGAAGGTAATGTCACCTACTGAGCGGATAGGCAAAAAGTCAATAGGTATAAACAACGCTGAGGATAGACTTTCCATTCAAGTCTCTGGTTTGGCAAACGATGATGTAATAACTGCAAGCGTAGACGAAGGTCTCCAGGGTGTCTGTGATAGAATGATAAGTGCCGGTTCCAGCTACTGTATAATTAAAGTAGGGGATGAAATCCAAGGAATTATTACTTATAGAGACATAGTTGCATTATTGGGTGAAAAGATAGAGGAAGATATTCCAATGTTTATTGTTGGTTTGCCTGATGAACCACTTGATGCAGAGCTCGCAAAGTCTAAATTTGCAAATATTACCAAATTCATGAGAAAAATTCATCCTGATATAGAACAAGCTCGTTGCCATATTAAATTAAGAAAGGTCTTGGGATCAAGAAAGAGATATGAAATTGATGTACACGTTAGATCCACTCATGGTAACATTTCTTATACCAACGTCGGTTGGGACTTGGCAAAGCTTTTTGATGAAATGAATCACGCTCTGAAAAAAAGGGTTGCCCACAAAAATAAAAGAAATCTTTAATTTCTTTGGCTATGACACAACGATGGAAAATCAAGCCTTTTGTCAGTATAATAACTACAGTATCTTGAATTAAGTACATAACTTTTCATCCAATTGGTATAGATAAACATTGGCCAACTCATATCTAATTCTTGTTGAATGGACCTTTATTGTGTTTTTAATCTCTCCTCCATCAATTCCTGTTCCCTCTTTTCCAAGTACATTTTTTGAATCGATTTTATCACGTTGAGGGATGAATTGATCTCCTGGATATGGCTCAAGCGTGACTCTCTCTTCTCCTAGCAACCCTAGATCGCGAATAGAATTCGACATAATACGTCCTCCATCATTCAGAATCATGTCAATACCATATGACCGCCTGATTTGAATCATGGCTAAATACATGTCAAATTCTTTACCTGTTATGATATAATGAATTAGATCTGATTCGGGAAGCAACCTTGACGCGTACTCATATCCTGATTCGTTTGTCAAGAAGACCACTTTGATTCCATTTTTGGGATCAAGAATTCTTATCTGATTTTTCTGACAGAGATTGGTAAATTTTAGTCTACGAAATGTTTTGTCAGATCTGGCCACAACAATTTGATGGAACATTGATTTTGTACCTATTTTACCTCTTAGCTTTATGAGGTCCTCGTAGATATTTGGGTTTGATTCTTTTATAGCATTTCCAAAAAATTGCCAATTCCAAATGTGTTCTTTGTTGACAACTAGATTGTCTGCAGAAATCATCATAGCTTTTGTACCTAATAAGATTCTATGAGTTGATGCAAAGATACTATCTCCCATTTTTCTAATGCCTCCAGTCAGAGAAAGAACACCACCACCGGGTTTATCGGTAATCTTGTAAATGTAAGTGGCTTTCCCACTTTTCGCTGTTCTTGCTGCAACATAACTAGTAGCCTGGTATGGCACTTTCATGTTGCTGACATAGTCATAAGAAGCACCGATAACTATTTCTGGTAAAATTTCACCCAAATAATAAAGTCCGTAATCATTTTGAGGTGAAATAATCCTCAAACCCCTTTTAATGAAATGCTTATAGATTTCTTCAGAGATTACTTCCTTTTCGAGTAATTCTGATAGTTGGTTTTCATATCTAAAAACTATGGATTCCACATGGCTAATTAGCTCTGGGGTATATTATGTTGTTTTAGTCATCCCGAGTAATTAAGAAAATTCATAAATCTCTTACCTTTACCACTAAACAATTGGCAGAAATATCTAAAGTACTAAGAGTTCTACTATTAATTTTGATAGTGCTTGTTCCCTCCTTTACTACTGTTAACGCCCTTGATTCAACTGAGAAGGGCGCATATACGGACAACATCCGATTCATTCAATATCTGGATGGAAATACAGCTTTACAGGAAATTAAGACAGGGAATCTTGATACATACTTCTTTAGGATACCTCTTGAAAAAGTATCATCTATTTCAAATGATACCACTCTAAAAATCTACGAAAAAAATGCAGGTTCATTTGCCTTCTTATTAAATCCCGCACCGTCAAAGAATTCAGACGTTCTAAATCCATTCCAATTTAAGGAGATTCGGTTTGCAATAAATTACCTGATAAATCGTGAATTTGTAGTAGATGAAATTCTAAATGGCTATGGAAGTGTCCAAACAGATCCATTTGGAATCTCCTCACCTGAATACGAGACCATTATTCCAATTCTAGAATCCTACAATTTCAAGTACAATCCGAATCTTGCTAAAGAGACAATTGAAAAAATATTGAGTGCAAATGGCGCAATAAAGTTAGACGGTAAATGGACATACAAAGGGACTCCAATCTCAGTCAAATTGATGATAAGAAGTGATGATTTACCCAGAAAATCAATGGGTGAAATACTTGCAAATCAACTTGAAAATATTGGCTTTACCGTTCAAAGAAACTATGGTGATTTAAATAAAGCAAACCTTATAGTCTATGGAACAGACCCACAAGAATTAACTTGGCAAATTTATACCGAAGCTTTCGGAGGGACATCCGCTTTTGTTAGATACAATCCAGTTACGGCAGCTCAAATGTACTCGCCTTATTTTAGTAAAATGCCTGGATGGGCCAATCCCTCATTCTGGAACTATCAGAACTCTTCACTTGATAACACAACACAAAGTATAGAGTTTTCTAACTTTACGTCGGAAGATGAACGTAATGAATTATTAAGACAAGCTGTGAGTTCAGGAATTCAAGAATCTGTAAGAATTTTTGTAGCTCAAAATATCGATCCATACGTAGCATCCTCATCCATTAAAGGACTAATTAATGACTTTGGGGGGGGTATCTCAACTAGCAAATCTCTCATTAACGCAAGATCAGAGAAAAACGCGAGCACTATAAACGTCGGTGTGAAACAAATCTACCAAGGGGCATGGAATGGAGTTGGTGGTTGTAATGATATCTATTGTACGAATATCCTTTCATTGGTATCAGATCCATCTACATCTAGAAATCCCTATACTGGTGAAGTGCTTCCTCTAAGAAATGAATGGACTAATATTACTACTATGGGGCCGGAACAAAGACTTGCTGTAGATAGTGATGCTTTAAAGTGGAATCCCGCTAACCAAGTGTGGGATAAGGTTGGAGAAAATACTTCCAAGAGTAAGGTTACATATCATGTGATATATTCAAACTGGCAAAATGGTCAATCTATGAGCAAGGCCGACCTAATTTATCCAATCTACTTTTTATATGAGTGGTCATCTAAAATTAATTCAGCTGATCTTACATATGATCCAGAGTATGCTGCCCACGCCCAAATTGCCCTACAGTATCTTCGTGGCACTAAGTTTCTAGATGATAGTAATGTCATATCATTTGTTGATTTTTGGCATTTTGATAGCAAGGAAATAGCAGAATTTGCCTCAGTTTGGGCAACCTCTCCTTGGGAAGTTAATGCAGCAATCGAGCGACTAGTAAAAAATGGAATCTTTGCATATACGAAATCAGAAGCGACGGTCAAGAACATTGAATGGTTATCATTGATAATACCCAGTCATGCACAGGCTATAAGACAAGAATTGGAAAAAATGAAATCAGAACAATTCGTACCATCTGCACTAAAGGATACTGTTACTCTTGAAGATGCTATGAAAAGGTATGATGCAAGTATAGGGTGGATTGCAGAACACAATCATGCAATAATTGGTAACGGACCATATGAAATTAAGAGCTATAATCCAACTGGGAAGGTAATATCTCTCACGGCATTTAGGGATAGTACCTATCCATTTGTTAAAGGATATTGGTCTACTTATGAAACAGCAAAACTTGCGAAATTTGAAATGGTTCAACACCCAAAAGTAGTTACTAGCGGTTTGCCAGTAACAATCTCAGGAAATATAACCGTTGGAGGTAACTATGACAGCAATGCTTCATTAACGTATTTTATCTCTGATAAAAATAATCGTCTAATAATCCAAGGGGAAGGTGAATGGGCCGACAATAAAGGGAATTTCATGATAACAATTAATGGGAGTGATACTAAAGGTATGTCTATTGGTCCAAACGAATTTGAGTTATTCGTCAAGAGCAATCATGCCCTTCGACCTGATATCTACAGTGGTATATTAATCACTGTCCCAAATACCATGACCAAAAACTAGACATTTAACTCGAACGGAAATCTATTTGGGATCTAACACATCACATTTGACATTGCTGATCGAATTTGAGATATAATTTGATGCGTATTAAGTTATATTGATAAGGTGATCAAGTAAGAGCATTTGGGCCTAGGAAGAACCTTAATATTTCGTTCATTTAACATGCTTTTGGTTCTGTTTTCGACCATTTTCATCACTGTTATTCTACTTGGCCCAACTCTTGATAAACTACTTGTTGATGCTGTACGTAATCAAGTAATTGACGAAGTCAATCAAGGAACGCTTAAATTCCAAAATTCAGATGAAAGATCATCTTACATAAACAACCAAATTGAGCTCAGATCCAAAACGCTTGGTTTGGATCAAGACCCCCTCAACCCGTCAAAGTTAGTTCATCGAGTTGTTAGCGTAATGACCTTGGATTTGGGAAAATCTCACTTCTTTACAACTGAACATGGATCAAGTAACGTACGGGATATAATATTTGAAAAAACTCCAAAAACCTTATTGCTATTTACTACAGCAACTTTATGCGTTACTGTTATTGGTATTTTTCTAGGCACGTATGTTGCAGGTAAACAAGGATCCTGGTGGGATAAATTTAACTCAATTATAGCTATATTTAGTAACAGCTTTCCCTCATGGTGGGTAGCAATGATCATGATCTTGATCTTTGCATTTACCTTGCACTTATTTCCAGCAAGAGCTACCCCTCTATCTTCGCCATCTGACCCTTATTATATTTTTGATCTGCTATATCATATGGCCCTTCCCCTAATTACACTGATCATTGTTGGTTTTGGTTCATGGGCTTATGTTGTCAGATATTTCCTGATAAACATCTTGAATGAAGACTTTATTTATGCCAAAAGAACAATGGGGATTTCCAGACGAAAAATTTTGTATTCTCATGCGCTTAGAAACGCAGGACCACCAATAGCTACGGCTGTCGGCTTGGGTTTAGCGAGTTCTTTTGGAGGAGCATTTATAACAGAAGCTGTTTTTGATTGGCCTGGAATGGGAAAACTCTTTTATGATGCAATAGGACTGTTAGATATTCCAATAATAATTGGACTTACATATACCACTACGGTGATCTTTTTGGTAACAATATTCATTACTGATATTACTTATAGTCTGTTGGATCCTAGAGTGAAAGGTAGCTAATCTATTGCAAAATAAACTATTTTCGGGTTTATTAAGATCTCGTCCTGGTATGATTGGAGTATCAATTATTGCGTTCCTGTTGTTACTGAGCGCACTTGCACCGCTAATCATTCCAATTGAATCATATAAGCTGTGGAATGATCCTGATTATTGGATCAATAATCCAAAAACTGCGGCTCCTTTTTGGAAAAATGTTTTCGGGACCAAGGAATTTGAACATACCTCATTAGATCAGAGTGATGCAATAATTACTTCAGAGTTATCGGAGGGGATAAGAGTAGTTAACTATAGATTTGAAATTAATATGCAGGCCGATGACTTTCCTGATGACTTTATGTTTCTTCACACAGTCAAATATGGTGACATACCTCCAGTATTGCAAATTGACATTACTAGACCTGATAACAATACATTTACTGTTTATTATTCCTCGTTACCTACAACAAATAACGTAAACAATACTTTTACAGACAGAATCTTTTCTACAAACAATAATATTAAAGAGTCACTAAGTCAATACCAAAGTTTCTTTATTTTTCCAATATCCGGTTTTGAACCCCAAGTCATAATATTCTTAGACACCAGTAAACCACGAGTTCTTGAAGGAATGTATCAAATATCACAGAAGTTTTTTTTGTTTGATAATTCCAGTAGCATAGAAGATGTTGGGGTAATTCTTGGAGGTAAAGTATATGGTATAATGGGAACTGATGACCTGAGAAGAGACCTGGTTGTTGGAATCATATGGGGTATTCCTATAGCATTGTTCATAGGTCTAACAGTATCAATATTTTCAATTTCCATCGGACTTATCTATGGGGTCGTAGCCGGTTATAGAGGAAAGAAAACTGATGAAGGAATGATGCGAATCAATGATATTTTTTATGCATTCCCTACCTTGATCCTCCTTATTCTGCTATCAATCACTTTTGGAAGTAACATCTTTTTGATAATTGTGATTTTGATGATATTTGGGTGGATGGGAACTGCAAAAGTGATAAGAAGTATCGCCTTGCAAATGCGCAATTTTCAGTATGTTGAAGCTGCTAAATTAATGGGACAGTCAGACCTTAAGGTAATTTTCAAACACATTATTCCACAACTGCTCCCACTCACATTTGCAAGTGTGGCAATCTCCGTACCAGGAGCTATTCTTGCCGAAGCTGCATTGAGTTTTATAGGTCTAGGAGATCCAACTCTACCTACTTGGGGACAGCTACTCCATGATGCTAATACTGCAGATGCAGCGTCACGAGGTATATGGTGGTGGATTATTCCTCCAGGACTTATGATCGCATTAACCGCGTTAGCGTTCTTCCTGATTGGAAATGCGCTAGACTCAATTGCAAATCCATTAAGAAACAAGAATAGAAAGGGGTAGTCTATTTGAACTGAAATTTAATTAGTCCATTAGCCTAGCTTAACTTGAAATCTTATTTAGATATCTCAAAATAATCTCTAAACAATTCTAATGGCAATTATGAAATCTACAAAGTAGAAAAGATAAGATCTTTCATTCATTTTTACTATCCATGGGATATAATATTCTTTATTATTTATTCTATATCCAAATTCTTCTGTAATTTTTCTGATTTGGATTGAATCAAATTTATCGTTATCATTATTGTTAACAAAATGGTAAGGATCAATTAAAATAAGTTTTCCATTCTTTTTGATGCAACTATTCACAGAAGAAATTAGCTTGTACAGATCGATTCTATCAACAACATTCAATGCAATTATACTCTGAAAGAATTTTGATCCAAAGGGAAGATTTATCGCATCTGCTACAATAAATTCTACATTTCTACTTTTTTTATTATGCATTATTTTTCTAGCTTCTAGTATGAATGAGAATGAAAGATCTACTCCAAAAACATATGTTAATTTTTTTGACAATTCAAAGGTGCTTGATCCAAAAGAACATCCAATGTCCAATCCAACCCCATTTAAGTTCAAGTTCTTGTTAGAGAGCATTTTGTAAATGTGATCTGGTTTTATTTGCTTTTTCAACAAGGATAATAACCTATCATCTGAAGGGTAACCCTGATGAGTATTCAAGTAAGATTTATACCAAATACTGTTCTCCTCATAGCGATCGTTATATGTTGGACTACGAATCTTTGCACCTTCTGATCTAAGAAAGGACTTGAGTTTAGAAGATTTAGAATTTATTATCCACTTACCATATGTTATAATTCTTTGACGAGCGTATTCATGAAAATTTTCCAACAGTATGGGAACACCCTGAATAATGGGGTATTTTGAGTTACAAAATTTACATGAAAGGAATCCTTCTATGCATTCATCTTTTACATCTAGAAATGATTCTAGTCTTAGGCCCATCTTTTTACAGGAATTATTTACACAACTTAAATCAGAGGCAATTTTTTTTATCATATATCATTACTGTTAACATCTTGTTTATTCGTCGTTCATTTTCGATATTATTGAATACATTTTTTCATACGATGAAATAATGTTTCTCTTGTTAGTATATCTTTGCTTGATTCTATTAATTTTTTTTCCAAGAATATTCTTATTTTTGATTATTATATCGAATAATTTAGCCGATTCTTCATTATATTTTTTTAGATATCTTATTAATTGCTTGTTATCCGCAAGCAGTGACGATATAAGTGATGAATTGTCTGTTAGTATGCTTTCAAAGAGTAGTTTTTGGAGATAAAAAGTAGTTCCGGAAACTCTTTTTAGTAATGTGATATTTTCATTGCTCAATGTGCTAGCCAGTAATAAATTTACGTAGTAAATCATTCCTAATATTATTGCCATAATTGAATCGTGAGATTTTGGGTCTTTGATTACTATTATTCTCGCATCCTTGAATAATGATCTTACCAACTTTTGTTCTCTCTTTTCGTTCCTAATTGGTATTACCAACAACTTAGTGTCACTCAATTTCTTAGCTCCTGGACCGAACATTGGATGAATCGAGAGAGGAACTAAATAATCTGGAATATCTAGCAAAGAATCAAAGATGTCCATTTTAAGTGAAGATATCTCTACTATGCAGGCGCCTTTTTTCATCATTGATACGCATTTATTGATTACAGGAATTGTTATCCTAATAGGTACACACACAATAACGATGTCAGCTTTGCTAACACAAGGTTGCAGTGACTTGCAGACAGTGATGTTACCAGCGAATTTTTTTGAATCTAATTTGATCTTTCTCTTATCATACAA
>Ga0193739_1000444_pt1 | contig 11644 bp, 11 predicted proteins | sample L2a2metaG_FD_144926 | JGI IMG/M metagenome (GOLD analysis project Ga0193739, IMG submission 144926) | Soil microbial communities from a riparian zone of the East river system, Colorado, United States - L2a2 | ecosystem: Environmental > Terrestrial > Soil > Riparian zone | place: USA: East River...
GGCTCGCCGCCCTCGTCGTCCCGGCGATCCTCGTCGGGCAAACGCCTCCCGCCCGTCCTGCTCCCGCCGCCGCCGTGCCGCGCACCGCGTTGTCGCCGTCGTACCGCGGCTTCACGCCCGGTCGGTCGTACCAGGAGTTCGCCGAGCGGGCGCGCACGCTGTCGTCACGCGACACGCTGCGCTGCAACACCTCGCGCAAAACCGCCCAGCTGATGGAGTGCGGCGTGATGATCCGCGACCCGCAGGACAGCGCGCGATTCTACTTGAGCGCCTACGTCCTCGAGGGGAAGATCGCGATGGTCTCGCTCACCGATTCGGGCGGGCCTCGCCTCGTCGAATGGGCGCGGCGCGATTTGTCGGCGCGGTTCGGGCCCTCGCATCGTCGCGAGCGCAGCATGCTCGAGTGGGCGAGCGGGAGGCGCGTGGTGCGGCTCAACTGGCGCGGCCGCGGCAACGCGCGCTGGATCTCCATCACGCTGCGGGACGACGACGTCATGGATGGGATCGCGCGCTACGTTCGGCGACCCCCCCCGGCGCGCCGCAACTAGCTCACCGGCTGCCGTCCGAGAGCAACTGTTCGGCAAGTTTCGCGATCCCCTGCGCCCCGACCATCTGATCCATCCACCGCGGCGGCAGCGCCGACTCCCCGTAGCGCGCCCCCAGCAGAGCCCCGGCCACAGCCGCATTGGTATCGGTATCGCCCCCCGCTTGGGCCAAGTACACCAGCGCGTCTTCCAGCGTCCGATCGTGTGTCACGAACCAGAACGCGATCTCGACGCAATGCACGACGTAGCCCGTCTCGCCGGCGACGGTGACCGGCAGGTCGTCTTGCCCCTCGCGGGGCACGCGGTGGATGGCCTCGACGAGCGCGCGCGGGGCTCGGTCCCGCAGGCGGTGCAGCACCTCGTCGACGAAGTAGATGTTTCCCAGGAGCAGCTCGCGCACGGCGAGGTTCACGGCCGCGGCGCCCCAGGTACAGCGCTCGTCCGCATGCGTGATCGCCGCCTGCTGCGTCGAAACGCGTATCAACCGGTCGATATCGTCGCGGAACCGCAGCGCGACCGGGACGCAGCGCATCACGCTGCCGTTGCCCGCCGAGCTGCGGGCGTTGTCCTGACGCACCAGGCGCCCCGCTTCGAACGGCTCCGTGCCGCGGTCTATCAGCGTCAGGGCTCGGCGCGTCGTCACGCCGATGCCGCGGCCGTCCACCTTCATCCACTTTACCCAGCGTCGTGCCACGTCGGTGGCGTCGAATCCCTTGCACTCGAGGAGCGATTCCCCGAGCAGCAGGGTCATCGCGGCATCGTCGTCGTAGGGGGAGTTCTTGGGGGGCGGCGCCAGATCCCAGACGCCGTTCGGAAATGCCTTGCGAATCGCTGCGGGGGTGCCGAGGTGCTCAGTCGGCACACCGAGCTGATTCCCGGCGACCAGCCCCAGCAGCGCTCCCCGGGCGCGAGAAACGAGCTCTGGGTCCATTGGCTATCAAGTTAATACGCCCCATGAATCTCATTCTGGGCCTTGCCGCGGCTTACCTCGTCGTTGCGCTGCTGCTCTGGGCCTTCCAGGAGCGGCTCACCTTCCCTGCCCCCCGTGCGGCCCTCCCCGACCCCCAGCGGGTGGCCCCCGGCGGCGAGCGGATCGAGCTCGTGATGCAGGATGGAACGCGGCTCGTGGGCTGGTACCTCCCCCCTAAGGAGGCGAGCCGAGCCCCCGTCCCGGGATTCCTCTGGTTCTACGGCAACGGCGAGACGATCGGGGCGATCTGGCCGGTGATCCGGGACTTCCGGCCCCCCGGCGCCGCGCTCCTCGTGGTCGACTACCCCGGCTACGGCGCGAGCGGGGGTCGCGCGAGCGAAGCCGGAATCTACGAGGCCGGAGCACTCGCCTACCGGGCGTTGCAGAGCCGCCCGGACGTCGACCCCAAGCGCATCTACGTCTATGGTCGGTCCCTCGGCACCGCCGTGGCCACCCGGACCGCGGCCGACTTCCCTGCCGCCGGACTGATTCTCGAATCGCCGTTCACGAGCGCCCGCGACATGGCGGCGCACACCTATCGCATCTTCCCGCGGTTTCTCGTTCGCCTGCGACTGAACAACGTCGAGACGATCCGGCAGGTGCACTGTCCGGTGCTCGTCTTCCATGGCACGGCGGACCGGCTGGCGCCGATGGAAATGGGGCGGCGCGTCGCGGCAGCGGCGCCGGGACCGGTGGAGTTCGTCATGATCGAAGGGGCGGGGCACAACGAGACGTACGACGTCGGGGGGCAGGCCTACCGCGAAAAGCTGGCGCAGTTCGTCCGCTAGATCACGACGACCGGCATGAGCCGGTCTCGCTCCTCTTCGAACAGCCGCTCCGCTTCATCGAGCGCGCGCACGACGTGCGGCTCCACGGGATCGGGGAACTTGACGCTCGGCGCCACGCGTCCCGTGAGCTTGCGGACGCCCACGAGCGCGTGCGTTACCTCGCAGCGGTCGAGATGCGCGTCGGTGTGGCCGGCGACGAGCAGCTCCTCATACAAAGGAAGAGCTGCGGCGTCGCCGAGCACGTACAGCGACTCGAGAATCTTGGGCCCCAGGAAGCGGCGCAGCATTTGGTCGGCGCGAATACGCTCGAACAGGGCGATGAGCGTCGCGGCGTGACCCGGATAGTATCGCGCCGCCTGGGCCGCCGCGCCGACGAAGGCGTGATGCGCGCCCGGTGTCTCGAGGTATCTCGCGAACAGCGGCCACGCGCCTTCCGGATGCCGCTCGGCAAGCGCCAAGAACGCGAAGTAGCGGCGGCCCAACGGCGCACGGGTGTCGGCGATGACGGTGTGTAGACCCGCCACGCCCCAACGCGCGCCCACGAGCGCCGCGGCCGCCGCGTGCTGCCAGCGCTCCAGCTCGGGGACCCGAAACGTTACGATGTGCGGATCGAGGAACGTACGGCACCGCTCGAGCACGGCGAGGAGCCGGCGGTCCACTTCAGCGAGAGCGGGCTCGAGGGCCTCGGTGTTCGCGCGGCGGGCGAGTGCGAGCGCTTCCCATCCGGCCTGCGTCAGCTCCAGCGCCTCCCACGTCGCGTCGAGTTGAGCCGCGTCGCGCACGCCGAGCAGACGCTCGAGCCCGGCCGCGAAGCCGCACAGGCGATGGGTCGCGTCCATACCCAGTAATGTGGAAAGCCTTTAGATATTGCGCTATCCTATGCAGCGCCCAAACCACCTGGAGGAGCGTCTGCGCAAGCTGGCCCTGATCGCGAGCCTTTCGCTCGCGTCGTGTTCCCGTGACGGCGGTCGCCCCGTCGTCGTGGGCCTAGCGGGGCCCTTCTCGCAGCCGCGGGGCGTGTCAATGCAGCGGGCCGCGGAGCTCGCGGTGAAGGAGATCAATGCGCGCGGCGGCCTGCGAGGCCGGCCCATGGCCCTGCGCATCATGGACGACAGCGGCCGCGCCGACGTCGCCATCCGGGTCGCGCAAGCACTCACGGACGACCCCGAGGTGGTAGCCGTGATCGGCCACCTCAGCTCGGGTGCCTCCCTCGCCGGGGCCCGCGTCTACGGCGCCGGCCGCCGGCCCGTCGCGATGATCTCGCCCTCCGCCTCGAGCCCCGACCTGTCCGGGGTCAATCCGTTCGTCTTCCGCGTCTGCCCCAGCGACCTGAGCCACGGCGCTCAACTGGCGCGCTACGCGCGGCAGACCCTCGGCGCCCGTCGGGCGGGGATCATCTATTTCGACGACGACTACGGACGCGGCCTCCGACTGAGCTTCGCGGCGGAGTTCCGCCGCCTGGGCGGCACGGTCCAGGAGGAAGATCCCTCGCTCCCCGCCACGACGAGCCTCGAGCCCTACCTCGCGCGGATGCGGCAGGCGGGGAGCGTCGACGTCCTCATGCTGGCGACGGAGCGGGGTGGTGCCGAGCTGGCGCTGCGCGATCAAGCGCGCCTCGGCCTGCGGTGGCCGACGATCGGCGGCGACGCGTTGACGGGGATCGAGGCCGCCGGCGCCTTGGCGGAGGGGGTCCGATTGTCCTCCGCGTATCTGCCTGATGCGCCCGGCGACCGCAACGCAGTGTTCGTGGCGGCCTATGCCCGCGCCTACGAAGGGCAACGCCCGGACCACCGCGGCGCGGGGGCCTACGACATCGTGCAGCTCCTGGCGACGCGCGTCTTCCCGGGCGCGGGCACCGACCGGCGTGCCGTGCGCGACTACCTGGCGCGGATCGGCAACGGATTGCCCGCCTACGACGGCGTCACGGGCACGATCGCGTTCGACGGGCGCGGCGACGTCCCCTTGAAGTCGGTGGTGGTGGGCGTGGTGCGCAGGGGCCGCATCGTTACAGAGGCGGCGCAATGAGGCTGCCCTCGCTCGACACCATCCGCTGGCGGATCATTCTCGGCCTCTCGGGCCTTTTCGGGGGGCTCGTCATCGCGGCCGTCGTGGGCGTGACGTCGCTGGCCACCCTGCGGCGTTCGCTCGCTGCCGAGATCGACGGCCTGCGCACGTCGAGCGAGGTCGGCAATGGGCTCGTGACGTCGGTGTTCGAAGAGATGCGCTTCGCGGAGCAGTACCTGAGCGTGCCCGGCTCCCAAGCGCGAGACCAGTTCCAGGCCGCCGCCGACGGCGCCTTCCGCTATCAGAAACAGCTCGACGGCCTCGAGGGACTGACGGAGAGCGATCGCATCACGGTGGCCAAGATCAAGCAGCTCCAGGCGGTGATCCACGTGGACTACGCCATGGCGCATGCCCTGCTCGATGTGGGACGGACGCGAGAGGCCATGGCGCAAGCGGAGTTGGTGCGGGTGCCGGGGACCGAGCTGACGCGGCTGGTGCGCGATTTCTCGGCGCGGCAGTCGGAGAAAGCGGGTCAGGCCGGGCAGCGCCTGGCGAGGGAGGCGCGGCGGCGGCAGATCGTGCTGTGGCTCGTGCTCCTGGCCACTACGGGGATCGGCGTGATCGTCGGGGCGTTTACGCTGCGCTGGGTGGAGGGGCCGCTGGTGCGGCTCGTCACGGCCGCCGAGCGCTTCGGCAGCGGCGACCTGCGCCCCGTGACGACGGGTCACATGCCGCAGGAGTTCCAGGTCCTGGCCGACGCGATGCGCGTGATGGGCGAGCGGCTGCGGGGCATCGTCGGGGACGTCGTGGGCTCGGCGGACCAGATCGCCGGCTCGGCGAGCGACCTGTCGGCGGTGAGCGAGCAGCTCGCCGCGTCGTCCAGCGAGGTATCCACCGCGATGGTCGACATCGCGGGCGGCGCCGAGCACCAGCGCAGCGAGTTGCACGCGATACAGACCGGGCTCGAGCAGATGCGGGTAGCTACCGCCGAGATGACGGAGGCGGCGGCCCGCGTCGCCCGGCTCGGCGAAGAGATCCGGACGGTGGCCGACCGGCACCGCGGCGACGTGGCGGCGGCGGGCAACACGTTGCTCGACGTGCGCGAGGTGGTCCGGACGACGGCGACCGAGGTGACCCAGCTCGCCCAGCAGAGCGCGGCGATCGACGACTTCGTGGATCTCATCAAGCGCATCTCGTCGCAGACGAACCTCCTGGCGCTGAACGCCGCGATCGAGGCGGCGCGCGCCGGCGAGCACGGTCGCGGCTTCGCCGTCGTGGCCGAGGAAGTGCGTCAGCTGGCCGACGAATCGGCTCGTGCCGCCGAGGACGTCGCCCGGACGACGGCGGTGATCCGCGAGCAGGTGGAGGAAGTCACCGCGACGATGGCGGTGGGCCAGGCGAAGGTGCGCGGCATCGAGTCGGTGGCGGAGGGCGCGGCGCGCGGGTTGGCGGAGATCGTGGCGGCAGTGGAGCAGGTCGAGCAGGCGGCCGAGCGCGTGACCAGCGCGGCGCACGAAAACCGCGGGGTCACCGAACAGCTCGGCCAGCGCGCCCAGCAGGTCGTGACGCGCGCCGTGTCGCACGCCTCGAGCGCGGAACAGGTCACCGCCGCCACCGAGCAGCAGGGCGCTTCGACCCAGGAAATGGCGGCGTCCGCCGGAGAGCTGCTCCAGGCGGCGGAGAAACTGCGCGGACTGGTCCGGGGCTTCCGGATCTAGCGGCGGGGTTTCTTCTTCGCCGGCTTCTTCGCGGCGGGTTTCGCTTTCTTCCCCAGCTTCGGCTTGCGCTTCCCCAGCGCGTCCTGCACCTCGGCCAGGACCCGGTCGCCCTCGTCGGCGCCGATCAGCCCGCGCCGCACGGCGTACCGGATCAACTCCTCGGCGTCGTCCGCCTCGAACTCGACCAATCCCACGGCGCCGCGCATCGCCTTGATCAACGCATCCGCGACCGGGCTGCGCAATACGCTTGCGATGCCGGGAAGGGTCTCGAGCAATGAGGAGATCTGCGATCCACCGAGCTCGGCTGGCACGGAAGCCGCCGCTCCGAGGTTGAAGGTCGCGCCAAGCTACACCCCCCCTGCGAGGCCGTCAAGAAAAGGGCTAGATTCCCCCGTTGGAGGCGAATCTGTGGGTCGAAGGGGCATCAAGGAGTTTCGGGCGCCGGAAGCCCTGGCGCTCATCGCGGCCGACCGGGACCACCTGCCGTTGGTGTGCCCGTCGTGCGGGACCCGGACGATACAGCGGGTGCCTCGCCGCAGGCCCTTGCCCCCCACCGAACTCGAGCCTCGGGCGGAGCGCATCAGCCTGATCTGCGCCACGTGCGGCCGGCACGCCTCCTACATCGCGCGGGGCCTCGAGCCGCCGCGCGACGCAACTATGGACCCGCGGGAAGCCTAGAACCGAAAGGACAACAGGTAACAGCGTGGCTGGTGACGCGATTCAAATGATGGGCACGGTGTCCGAGGTGCTGCCCAACACGACGTTCCGCGTAAAGCTCGAAAACGGCCACGAGGTGCTCGCCTACGTGAGCGGCAAGATGCGGAAGAACTACATCCGCATTCTCCAGGGAGACCGGGTGGCAGTCGATCTCTCACCATACGATTTGACCCGCGGCAGGATTACCTACCGGTACAAGTAGCGATCAGCTGTCAGCCGTCAGCGACCTGCATCCACCGTCAAACCCACCAACAGGTTCCGGCCCGGCGCCGGCTCGTAGTAGCGGCCGGCCGCCGCGTTCACCACGACCGACGCCACATACTTCCGGTTGAAGAGGTTCTGCACCGCTACGAACGGGGCCACGTGGGCCGCCTCCCAACCGATCCGAAGATTGGTGACCCACCAGGCCGAGGTCTGGCGACTCAGGGTGTCGTCCACGGCATAGGGCGACGCGTGCTGCGTCTCGATCTCCCCCCAAACGCCGCGGAGTGAGGCGGGTCGCGCCCGGAGCGCGAACCGGAGCGTCTGCCGCGGGATCCCCGGCAGGCGGCGCCCATCGAGCACGTGCGTGGTGCCCCCGGCCGTAAACGCGTACCGGCGATAGCGGAAGTCCGAGTAGGTCCAGGTCACGCGCACGTCGAGCCCCCGCCCGAGGGAGGCGCCGGCGGCCAATTCGATGCCGCGGTAGCGCACGGTGCCGGCGTTCCGGAAGAAGCGGCGGCCGGGCGACGTGGGAATCTCGAAACTCACGAGCGCATCGCGGACGTCGGCCTGATACAGCGCTGCCTCCCAGGTGGCGGCCCCCCCGGCCCCCCCGGCCCCCCGGCCGCCCCGGGCACCCACTTCATAGGTCCACGCGCGCTGCGGCGAGAGATTGCGGTTGAATCCCCCGGCGGTGTCGGGCCGGTTCGCGAGCTCCGTCGTGGTCGGCGTCTCGAATGAGGAGCTGGCGCTGGCGTACACGGTCAGTGCCTCACTCGCCCGCAACGTGGCGCCGAGGGAACCCGAGAGCGCCGCCATCACGCGCCGCCCCGAGTCGTTCCGGTACTTCACGTCGGCCAGAGAGTCGCCAACGAGACGGTCGCGCACGTCGAAGTTCACCCGGTCGTAGCGGAGGCCGGCCGTGAGGGTGGTGCGGGCGCTGACGTCGACGACGGTCTGCACGAACGGGCCCAGCTCGGTGACGTGCTCGAGTTGATCGAGCGCGTGCACTGTGTCGGGTGCGCCTGCGGCATTCCCGAAGTTCGCACGATCGTCGCGCTGACGTTGCACGTCGATTCCCGCCGTGACGCCTCCGCCGCGCCGCGTGAACACGGCGCGCGTTCCGTACGCGGTGCGGTTCAACTTGATATAGGCGAAGGTCTGAGGATTGTCGAGATCGCGCGCGAGCCCGAACAAGGTGAAGGTCGCCTCGTCGCCCGACGCGAGCGTCCCGCGCAGCGTGGCGCCGGCCTGCCCCTGCAACACGTCTTTCCCCGCGCGTGTGGCGAGATTCAAGGGCGGCACGGTATCGCGGTTGGTCCCCAGCTCGGTGAGGTTCAGGGCGCCGGGGTTGTCGGCGCGGGGTTGATCGCCGATGTCGGCCAGCGCCGTCAGTGCCCACGCAGCCCCGAGCGGCAGCCGCAAGCGGCCGCTCAGCACGCGCAGGTCGGCGGCACTGTGGTCCCGGGCGCCCTCGTACGAGAGCCGCGAGAGACTCAGGGTTGCACCACCTCCACGACCAACTGGGAAGCGCCCAGTCCCCTGCCACTTGGTCCAGGTCCGATCGGTCCGATTTGGGCCGCGGTCGAAGATGCCCGCAACGACCCGCATTTCGCCGCTCCACCGCGCGGGGAGTCGCGCGTCGGTCCAGATGCTGATCACGCCGCCGCTCGCGTTGCCGTACAGCGCCGACGCCGAGCCGCGCAGCACTTCGATCCGATCGGCGGCGCCGAGCTCGACGTGTGTGAGCTGGCCCTGGCCGTCGGGGAGGGTCTGCGGAATGCCGTCGAGGAGCACCTTGATGCCGCGCACGGCGAAGGCCGATCGAGCGCCGAAGCCGCGGATCGCGAGGCGTTGATCGAGCGAGAAGTTGTAGCGGTTGGCCGCGAACACGCCCGGCACGCCGGCGAGGGCTTCGTCGAGTCCCCACGTCGGGCGGGCGGCGAGGTCCCGCTTGTCCACGACTGCAACGGCGAACGGCAACCGCGTGAGGGACAGCTCGGCCCGCGTGACGGTCACGGTCACGGGTGCGAGCGTGTCTTGCGCTATGGCCAGGCTTGCGCAGGACAGCGCGAACACGGCACTATAGAAGGCAGATATGACGACTCTACTCAAGAAAAGCGGCTGGATGCGGCGCGCGGCATGTGCGTCGCTCATGGTCTCGCTCACCGCCTGCTCCACGCTCCAACCGATCGCTTCACCACGCCAATACATCACGACCGCCCAACCCGCCCGGATCTGGGTGACGCGCGCCGACAACTCGAAGCTGGTCATGGATTCCCCGCGACTGCTCGGCGATACGCTCGTCGGGTGGGTGTCCGGCCGTTACCAGGAGATCCTGCTGCCCGATGCCAGCCGGGTGCAGGGGCGCCAGCCGGCCCCGCGGCGCACCGCGTTCCTCGTTGCCGGCGTAGTGACCGTCGGCGCTCTGCTCATCGCGGTTCTGGCGAGCACAGGACCCCAAGGGTACCAGCCGACGCCGGAAGGCTCTGTGACTAGGCCCTAGACGCGTGGCCTGAGATAACGCATCAGGCGTTGCACCATGGTGTTAGTTCCGGTCATCCCGCCACGGACTTGATAGGCCGGCTTATGGGTGCGGCAATCGTATAAGTCCAGCTCGTTCCACATCACGAACAACAATCCGTCCACCGGGTTGGTCTGTCCGATCGGGCAGATGTCGACCAGTGCCTCCCGCTCCGTGGTCCAGAGGCCGCTGCGGCGTTGCGCGGTGAGGCCCTTGTCGTTGAGCTGTTGTCGCACCCGAGCGGCGATCTGAAGGGAGCTCTGGTCGTCGTCGCCGGAGATCACCACCACCGTCCGGAAGCTATCCCCTGGGACGCTGCTGCTGACGATCTCGGTAACCTTGCCGTACGGACCACTCGCACAGGCCGTCACGACCGCGGCGATCACGATCCCACCCATCCAGCGTAGTGTCATGCCTTAAGAATGTACCCTCCGAGGCCCGCCAACAAGCAGCGCCCCGTGCGAAATCCGCACGGGGCGCTGAGGCAACGACCGGGTGGTCGCGCCGGACTGCTAGAACAAGAAGTCGAGGCCGAGCGACCAGTTCCAACCGGTCGTCGGAGCCGCTGCCAACGACTGCGCCTGCGTGTTCGAGTATGCCAGCGACAGGATCATGTTCATCGCGGGCTGGAAGATAAAGTACGACTGGTACGCGACCTTGGTCTCGATGTCGTTCACGTTGCCCGCTTGGTCAATGAACTGGTACTTGGTGGGCTTCCACGCGCCGAGGTCGATCCCGTAGGTGCGGTTGTACACGTACCGGAACGCGCCGCCGATGTCGTTCCGCGAGGCCTCGGCGTTGTCGCGGTAATTGTCCTTGTTCATGTTCATCCGGAAGACGCCTTCCATGCTGTGCGGCCCGTGATCGACGAAGCCGTAGCGCACTTCGGCCGTCAGACGGCTCGTCTTGCCCACGTCAATGGACGTGTACGGACCGGGAACGAGCCGCGTGGCGTCAATGCCCGTCACGTTGCTGGTGTAGTTCCAGGTGCGGTTCTGCAACGGCGACGTGTTCGTGACTAACGGAATGTCGTCGTTCCCGGCCCGGTACATCACGTTGACCCACAGCTCCTTTTGGTCGGAATTGAACACCGCGTACGCCACCTGCCCCAGATAGGCGAGCCGCCGCCAATCCAGGTTGTTCTGCCCGGGGCTGGCGCCGCCCGTGAACAGGAGCTTGTCGTTCAGCCACGCGTAGGCCAGGAAGTTGCCCCGGTTCGGGTGCGACCAACCGGCAAAGCCGCCGCGGTTGTGCTCTTGCGGGACGCTGATCGGCCAGGGACCGAACCCGGAGACTTCCGAGATCCCCTGGTTGTTGAACGCCACACCGAAGACGTTGTTGTTCTTCATGCGGGTGTAGCGGAAATCGTACTCGTCGAACGAGAACAGCCCGAGGGTCCACTCGCCGGAGGGACTGCCGTCCGGCGTGAGGTACAGCTCGGTCCACAGCCCGAAGTAGTCGCCCACGGGGCCGCCGGTGAAGAGCGCAAGCCGCGAGGTGGGGTTGGAGGTGATGGGACCCGCGGTCGTCGCGCCGTTCGCCTTCGTTTGTGCGGCGAAAACGCTCTGATAGCGGAGGGAGATGTAGGGGAAGAGCGACATATTGAGCCGCTTCCCGCCCAGCGCCCCTTCCTGTCCGGCTTCGATCCGCTCGGTCACGAACGGAACGCGATACCCGTTCATCCGGAATTTCTTGCCGGTGAACGTGAAATTCGGCACGGGAGCGCCGAACATCACGTGGCACTGCGCGCAAGTCATGCCCGTCTGTCGCGTAAACGACGGGACCGCTTCGGCGTTTGCCGGCGCGAGTGTCATCGCCCCCATTGCCACGATACCCAGTGCTACCACCAAGCGACGCATCGTGTGGCCTCCTTTTGTCAACTCCGTGGATAGCTCACTTCGCCCCAACTTCCCTAACGAGCAACTGCCGCCTTGTCACTCTCTTGCTGCATGTATTGCAGGATCGCTTCGATTTCATCGTCTTTGAGTCTGAGATTGGGCATCCGGGTGTTGTTGTACTCTGCGAGGAGGGCTTTGGCGATCGAGTCGGTCTCGAACATCGGCGTCGGATTCTTCATCCACCGGCGCAGCCAATCGAGATCGCGGAGCCGCGTGACCCCCGCCAGGTCGGGTCCCGAGCGCTTGCCCTTGCCGATCGAATGACACCCGACACAGCCG
>Ga0193739_1000445_pt1 | contig 11642 bp, 9 predicted proteins | sample L2a2metaG_FD_144926 | JGI IMG/M metagenome (GOLD analysis project Ga0193739, IMG submission 144926) | Soil microbial communities from a riparian zone of the East river system, Colorado, United States - L2a2 | ecosystem: Environmental > Terrestrial > Soil > Riparian zone | place: USA: East River...
CAGACCAGCGCGGACGAGAGCGTGGCGTCGTCGCCGAAGGCCCGGTCGGGACGAGATGGGCAGGACGGTTCCGGCTGTTTCGCTACGAGATCCGCCGATGGCGCGGAGGCTCCATCCCCGATGCGAACGAGGCGGTCTCGAGCCCGATCCGCGTCGCGAACGACCTCGCTCGCGCGCAGCGGGTCCTCGATCTGGTGCCGTCCGTCCCAACCCCCGTGTGGGGCCGGGACGGGCTGCACACTGGCGACATGTGGAACTCCAACTCACTGATCTCGTGGCTGCTCGTACGTGCTGGCGTGGACACCGAGCAGATTCAGCCGCCATCCGGCGGTCGAGCGCCCGGTTGGGACGCCGGTCTCGTCGTCGCACGACGCGGCGGCGCACCTTTCGGACGTGTTCGCACGTTGTAGGACGGTTCGACGTGTCGTCCTGTGTCATCTGGTGTCATCCAGTGCCGTCCGGTGTCGTTCCGTCCTGAGCAAGATGTGAGCAAGGCGTCGCGATTGCCGGCGCCTCGGGTTGTGTACGTGGAGCAGAATCGGCGGATCGAAAGGGTGGTGGGCCGTCTGTTTGAGGGGGAGGAGGCGGCTCCTCCTTCAGCGGGCCTGGCTGCGACCAGGTCGCGAGATCACGCGGGACTCGGCGGCGATTCCCGGAGAGAGCCCTCGCCCGGGCGCCGGGCAAATAGAGAATCGCCCCCCGTGGAGCGAGTCGTGGCGGGTCCGAAACATAGGTAGGAGAACACCGGTCAGGCCCTCGGAAGGTCCTCGAGCTGATCGACTGACGACGCTCCATGTGTCCCACGCGCCCCGGCGTGCCGGGCCTCTCTTTCCCAACCCGTACGTGTACGAATAGGGGACGTTGTCGGCGGATCGAGATGGTGATACGTCCGGCATGATGATGGCCTCTCGCGGCCCGCGACAAGCACAGTCCCTCGATATGGAGAACTCCTCTCCGAGCTCGGGACGAACTCGTGGGCGATGCGCCTATCACAAGCTATCGCTTGGGCTGAACTGCCTGGTCTTCCTCGCGCAAGAAAAGCGGCCTACCCCCTGGCGAACCCTTGCGCCAGCAGGCGCCCTCCAGCCCGCCGACAAGCAGAAACGAGTGGGGCATGGTCAGCGAGTCGTCAGAGGGGCCCGTCCGGACTGAACCGGGATCCGCCCCGAGACCGTCGTTCCGCCGCCCGGCCGGGACCGGATGTCGAGCTTGCCGCCGAGTGCGGCCAGACCGATCGGTCATGTTCTGGAGCCCGGTTCCGAGCGGGGTCGTCTCCTGGTCGAACCCTCGGCCGTCGTCAGCGACGGAGAACAGCAGATCGCCATTCTCCTGCCACAGCCGAACGGCCACGTCGGATGCATCCGCGTACTTCGAGGCGTTCTGCAGTGCCTCGAGCACGCAGAAGTAGACTGCGGCCTCGAACTCCTGCGAATAGCGGCCGATACCGTCCGTCTCTACTCTGACCGGCATCGCTGCCTTCCGCGACTGCGCCTCCAAGGCCGACGCGAGGCCCTTGTCGGCAAGGAGCGGCGGGTAGATCCCGCGCGCAAGGTCACGCAGCGTCTCGAGCGCGTCGCCCAACCCTTCCTGTAGATCGCCCAGGATCTCCAGCTCCTTCGCGGGCTCCTTGCCGACGAGGGCGGATGCAAGCCGCGCCTTGACAGCGAGGGCGACGAGCTGCTGCTGCGCACCGTCGTGCAGGTTGCGCTCCAGGCGTCGGCGCTCCTCGTCCTGCGCCGTTACCAGCCGCTGCCGCGAGGCCCGCAGATCCTCGATGAGTCGGGAGTTCCGAAGGACCAGTCCCGCCTGCGCCGCGAGGTCGGTCACCAGCTTCTGCTCCACGGGCGAGAGCGCCTCGTTCGGCGGTTTCACCAGGGTGAGCACGCCGAGTAGCTCTCCGTGATGCCGGACCGGGACGAAGACGCTCGCGTCGACGAACTCGGGCACCTGGTTATCGTCCAGATGCCTCGGAGCCGGCGGCGCGCCGTTCGAGGGCCACGTGGCCGCCGGCCGAATCTCGGACCCGATCCTCAGCCACACGATCGCGGTGGACGCGCCCGTCCCCTCGGCGAGGAGCCGCGCCATCCGCAGCAGGATGTCCTCGCCGGCGTAGGCCTCGCCCACGTGCTCGGAGAACTCCGACAGGACCTCGTACGGGGTCGCGCGCTCTCCGTAGACGAGACGGTTCGCGACGCGCTGCGCTCGTTGGCGGATCGGCTGGAACGCCACGGCGACGATCGCGGTCGCAAGGAGCGAGAGTCCTTCGGTAACGCCGATGAAGGCGCCGATCACCACGACGAGGACCACGTACACCGCGGTGATGAACGCCGCGAGCACTCCGTAGACGATCGTCTTGCCGATGAGGACGTCGATGTCGTAGAGGCGGTACTTCAGAACAGCGAGCGCGATCGCGATGTCCATGAACAGGAGCGAGACGCTGGCGGCCACCGACGCGGCAACCGCCTCGGAGAAGAACCCGAGGCTGATGCTGACGGCCACGACCGCGGCCGCCGCGACGAACCACTTCAGCTGCAGCCTCTCTTCCCCCGTCGAACGGCGGAACCGAGCCACCACCGATGCGAAGGACAGCAGCAGCGTGACGGGATAGGTCAGGGCGGCAGCGAAGAACACCGTGACCACGATCCGCGGCAGCGACCCCGTCGTGGCTTCCTCGGATCCCGCGAACGGGTTCGACCAGATCTGCGCCGCGAAGATCCCCGATCCAACCGTGAGGCAGATGAGCACCGCCGCAGAGAGCCACGCGACCGGACGCCAGCGACGCGACGGGAGGTGTCCCGTCGGGAACAGGAGGAACAGGAACGGCAGGAGGCAGATCGCCACCGGCAAGAACAGGACGCTAATCCAAGCCATGACGTGGCCGCCGGGCAGCGCCCCGGGGTCGACCAGCAGGACATGGATCGCGTAGAGCTGCCCGAAGACCACGACCCCGAACGCGAAGCTCGCGCCGAGATAGACCCAGCCGATCGGGTTCCGCGGACGGCGCGAGGCGATCAGGATCCCAAGCAGCGGGACGGGGATGTTCACCGCGATGTCGATCCCCGTAAACACGCTCCATACGCCGACGCTCTGGGGGAGAACGATCTGCGAGCGATCGATGAGATACAGGATCAGGGCGGCGAGCAGGAGCGCGATCGAAGAGACGCCGACGAACCACGCCACCCGACGAGCGGTGTACGGCGTCACGAGCCCACCCCCGGGCCGATTCTGCTCCTTCTGGTAGCCGTTCGGAAGGGATGGAGCTTCAGGAAAGGCACCGCGTCAATGATGCGGCCGAGGACTTCACACCGCCCGAGTTGCCGACGCCTTTCCTGACCATGCCCAAGGCGGTTTCGCCGAACCACCCACGCGTGACTGGCGATGCCGTGCAGAAGACGACGAAGGCCGCCACGGTCACGAGGACCCAACGAGAAAATCAAAAGCCCGGATCGGCTACTCACGAACGGGCTCACCGCTGGCTGGAGTAGAGTCGGCGGACCGAGCGATGGACGCGACAAGCGGAACCGCGAACGTCGGGAAGGGACCGGAAGGACCGTGCAGGGTCTCCATGCCGCGGACCCGCACCGCCGACCGTCCGGCGAACCACCCCCCCTGCCACGAGAGCTCGGCCGGTCGGGGAAGTTCTTCCTCCTCCTCGTCGCCTACTTCAACCCTCGCCCTCGTGGGCTTCCTGGTGTTCCCGACGTTCGAGGAGTTCTTCGAGCGCTGGGATCACACCAGGCAACGCTGGATCACCGATCTCCGGACGCCCGGACTCACCCGGGTGATGCTCGTCGTCAACGGGCTCGCGTCCAGCTGGACCATCCGGCTGCTCCGATGGGGCGTGATCCTCGGCCTGGTCGTGTTCCGCCGGTGGCGGCACCTGTTCGTGTTCCTCGGCGCGATCATCCTGACCGAGATCGTCGCCTTCAACTCCTCCATCATCGTCGCTCGCCCTCGACCGCTCGGCATCGAGATCCTCTCGGGATGGCAGGGGTACTCGATGCCGTCGAGGCCGTTGGCCGGACTCGCCGTCTCGGCCGTCGGCGCCGCATACGCCCTCGTCGTGGCGGGTCGGCCACGCTCGATCGCCAAGTGGGTGATCGGGATCCTGCTCGTCTCGCTCGGGATCGCACGCGTCTACCTGGGCGTCGATCATCCGACCGATGCAGGAGCCGGCGCGATCTTCGGCATCGCCGTGGGGGTCGCGATGTTCCGATGGTTCGCGCCCAACGACCTGTTCCCCGTCTCGTACCGTCGAGGGAAGGCAGCCCACCTGGACATCGGGGGCCGGCGCGGTGAGGCGATCGTGTCGGCCATCAGGGATCAGCTCGGGCTGTCCGTGCTTGGCGTGAAGCCCGTGGGCCTGGAGGCATCGGGGGGCTCCACGCCGCTCCGGATCAAGATCGATGCGACCGAGCACGAACCGGAGAGGTTCCTCTTCGCCAAGCTGTACGCGAAGAGCCACGTGCGGGCCGACCGCTGGTACAAGCTCGGCAGGACGATCCTGTACGGGGCTCTGGAGGACGAGAAGCCCTTCCAGTCCGTGCGGCGGTTCGTCGAGTACGAGGACTACACGCTGCGCCTGCTGGGCGAGCTCGGGGTGCCGGTCCCGCGTGCCTACGGCATCGTGGAGATCACCCCCGAACGCGAGTACATGATCGTGATGGAGTTCTTCGAGGGCGCGGTCGAGATCGGCGACGCCGACATCGACGACGGCGTGATCGACCAGGGGCTCGCGCTGGTGCGGAAGATGTGGGACGAGGGGCTCGCGCACCGCGACGTCAAGCCGGCGAACCTCATGGTGCGCGACGGCGAGCTGAAGGTGATCGACGTGTTCTTCGTCCAGGTCCGGCCCTCGCCGTGGCGCCAGGCGGTCGACCTCGCCAACATGATGCTCGTCCTCGCCCTGCGGAGCGACGCCGAGCGCGTCTACGCACACGCGCTCACCTATTTCTCCGAGGACGAGATCGCCGAGGCGTTCGCCGCCGCGCGCGGCGTCGCGAGCCCGACCCAGCTCCGCAACAACCTCAAGCAGGACGGCCGCGACCTCCTCGCCGAGTTCCGACGGATGGCGCCCGAGCGCGAGCAGGTCTCGATCCAGCGCTGGAGCCTTCGTAGGGTGCTCCTCACGCTGGGGGTTGGGGTCGTCGGCTTCCTTGCGGTCGGGTTGGTCCTCAGCAACTGGAACGCGTTCGTATGAGGTGGCGGCGACGATCCCTCACGTTGCTCGGCCTCGTGCTCGTCGGCTCCACCCTTGCGGCGTGCAGCTCTCGGGCGGGCGACGCCTCGGAGGCCAACTGCCCCGTAGAGGAGGGCGAGCTCTTCGTCCTGATGGCGCAATCGGTGCCGAGCGCGACGCTGCTGCCCTGCATCGCGGGACTGCCCGCCGGCTGGCTGTACGGGGGGTCGGACGTTGCCAGCGGGACGGCTCGGTTCTGGCTCGATTCGGACCGTGGCGGCATCCACGCGGTCGAGGTATCGCTCACGTCCTCGTGCAGGATCGCCGACGCCGTCGACGTCACGAATTCGACTAGCGAGGGCGGGGTGCGGGTCTTCCTGCGCGAGTTCACCCTCCACCCGTTCTCGGCGAACGAGTACTTCGTGTTCCCCGGTGGTTGCGTGACCTACCGCTTCCGGTTCGATGCCGACGCGGAACCGACGCTCGCCCTGGAAGCCGAGGAGGCGGTCACGTTCGGGCTCCGAACGGTGCTGGTCCACAAGATCGAGCAGGACTTCGGGCTGACGCTGTGCGGAGCGGGGGCACCGCCGTGCGTCGCCGGCGACTAGCGTGCTGACGGATCACCGTCGAGCGATCGGCTGGTCGGCGGTGCTCCTCGGCGCCATGGTCTTCGTCTTCGCCGCGGTGGGACGCCATCCGGAGTCGATCGCACCCACGACCACGCTCCCGTTCGTCGGCGACTGGGATCTCATGGTGTTCCACTGGACGGACGACGTGCGCAACCAGGTGCTGACGTTGCTCGCGCGGTTCCTGAACGTCCTGGGCGGCGGGCTCGTGACGATCCCGCTCCGGATCGGGGTCGGGGTCTGGCTCATCGTACGGACCCGCTGGCGGGCTCTCGCGGCCTGGCTCCTCACCTGGGCGGTCGCGGAGCTCGTCCTCGCCGGTGCCAAGCCGTTCTTTCATCGCGGGCGACCGCCGGATCCGCTCGCCGAGGTCGTCGGGTTCTCGTTCCCATCGGGTCACGCGGTCGCGGGCGCGGCGACCGCCGTCGCCCTGGTGCTGGTGCTGCTGCCCGCCGGCCCCACCCGACGCCGCTGGGAGCTCGCCGCGGTCGCGTTCGCCTTCGTGATGGCCCTGTCGCGCGTCTACCTGCAGGCCCATTGGTTCTCCGACGTGGTGGCCGGCGTGCTGCTCGGGGCGGGCGTGGCGCTCGGATCGGTCGGCCTCGTCACCGAGATCCGCGACGTCGCGCTGCGCCGGCGGGCGCGAGCCCCGACCGGATCAACCTAGACGGGCTGCGGCTCCTGTTCGAGCTGCGGCTTCGGCGCCTCGCGCCGCCAGCTCTTCTTCAGCCTCCAGATCAGGTACGTAAACCCTCCGAGGGGGATCTGGATCCCGTACGTGAGGACCCGGAACAGCAGGACGGCTGCCACCACCTGCGCCTCGCTCCCGCCAGCCGCGGTCAGCCCACCGATGTAGCCGAGCTCGACGAAGCCCACGCCACCCGGCGTGATGGGCACGGCCGCGAGCAGACGGCCGAACGCGAAGACCGCCAGGGTCTGCAGCGTGCTGACCTCCTGCTCGGAGATGCCCACGGCCCGGAGGCAGAGGAGCAGCACGAGCCACAGCGCGAGCTGCGAGCCCACGGTGGTGAGCGTGATCAACAGCCACCGCTTCTCGACGAGGACGATCGTACGCTTGCGGAAGGCGACGGCCTGTTCGCCCCACGTCGTGATCGGACCCTTGTGGAACGGGCGCAGGAACCACGAGACGAACCGCCCGACCCCGTCGCCGATCCGCCGAGCCAACTCCTTCTTCCACAGCGCGAGCGCGAACAGCGATACGGCCACCACCAACACGGCCAGGCCGATCAGCGCGGCGACGACGAGGGCCGGAGCCGCTTGTCCCGTGATCGCGAGCAGCGAGAGAGACACGACGGGCAGCGCAAGCTTCATGAAGACGTTCCAGGCCCCGGTGACCCCGATGTACAGGGTGATCGCCTGGGGGTCGAACCCCCAGGAGTGAAGGATCGTGTACGTGAGTCCCACGGCCACGGCTCCGCCGGCCGGGATCGTGTTCGCGACGGACGTCGTCGTCTGGGTGACCACCGCGGCCGGCCCCAGCCGCAAACCGGGCAACGCGGCCATGTTCGCGAGCCAGTACGTGAACAGGTTGAAGATCATGGCCGCGAACAGCGTCCAGAACTCGATCGGCGTCAGGGTGCTGACCGTCGCCCAGACCGCCGAGTAGTCGGCGAATCGCGGGATCGCGTAGATGAAGATGGCGCCGACGATCACCAGAGAGATCGCCGCCGAGATGATGCGGCGGAGCGGCGAGTGCTTCTTCTTCGCTGCCTCAGCGATCACGACGGGTGCGTCAGCCACCATCGCATGCTTGCAGACATCGCCCCCCGGCGCATCCCCCCATCAGTCCGACGCGAGCACGACCTCCGGCCGAGCCTTCGCTCCATCGTCCCGGTAGATGCCTTTGAGCGCATCATCGGGGCCGTACACGGCGTACGGCCCGTCGATGCCCGCCGGCGCCAGGATGCGCCCATGCGATGCCGCTCGAGCCTCCTCCGGCTCCAAGCGGATCTTCGGCAGGTGCCCGATCGCGCGTTCGATGGGCTCCGGCGTCCCCTTACCGGGCGGACGAGCGTCCTCGACCCGGAAGGGCCCGATCGCCGTTCGGCGAAGGCGCACGAGGTGCGCGCCGCAGCCGAGCGCACGACCGACGTCGGCCACGAGCACGCGTACGTACGTGCCGCCCGAGCAGGTAATCCGAACCTCGACGTCTCGCCCGTCGAACGCCGACACCTCGAACGCGTCGACGCGGATCCGGCGCGAGGGGGCCTCGAGCGCGTCGCCCTTGCGCGCAGCCTCGTAGAGCTTGCGCCCGCCGACCTTGACCGCGGAGTACGCGGGCGGCGTCTGCAGCGAGTCGCCGACCAGTGCGGCGCATGCTCGTTCGATCTCGGCTCGCGAGACGTCGACGGGGGCCGATCGCACGATCCGGCCGTCCGCATCCAGCGTGTCGGTCTCCTCGCCGAGGCGCCCCGTCGCCGCGTACGACTTCGGGAGGTCGCCGAGGTAGCGCAGCAGACGGGTCGCTCGCCCGACGCCGAGGATCAGCAGGCCGGTCGCCATCGGGTCCAGCGTGCCCGCGTGGCCGACCTTGCGCGTTCGGAGCGACCTGCGCACGATGTCCACGACGTCGTGCGAGGTCACGCCGGAGGGCTTGTCGACCAGCATCAGCCCCTCGACCCCGGGAGTCATCGGCGGCTACGGAGCCGAGGGACCGGCTCCGAGGGCACCCTTGAGCGACTCGACCGTGGCGACCAGTCCCTGGCTCGAGGTGTACCCCGACGCGAGACGATGCCCGCCGCCACCGAACCGCGACGCCGCGGCCGCCACGTCGTGCCCACCGCGCGAGCGCAGGCTCACCTTGAACCGTCCGTCACGCTGCTGCTTGATCACGGCCGCCACGTCGGCTTCGCGCGCCGTGCGAACGACGTCGATGAGGTCGTCGGTCTCCCCCGGGTGGACGTCGGCGGCTTCGAGGTCGGCCCGTGTTAGGTAGGTCCAGACGAGGTCGGCGTCCGGCTCCACGCTCACGCGCCCGAGCGCGATCCCGAGGAGCCCGAGGTACGCCACCCCGTTGTCCTCGTAGAGCGCCTGCACCAGTCTCGTGTGCTCGAACGGGAACTCGCGCAGCTCCGCCGCGAGGCGGAGGGTGTCGGGCTTCACCGCTGCGTACTGGAAGCGCCCGGTGTCGGTCACGAGCCCCGCGTACAGGCACATCGCCGTCTCGATCTGGATCTGGCCGCCGAGCTCCTTGACGAGGCGCCACACGAGCTCACAGGTGGACGAAGCCGAGGGATCGACGATCGGGATCGTCCCCAGCCCGTCGTTGGTGACGTGGTGATCGATCCAGATCAACGCCTTCGCCCGCACCGCCGGGCCTCCGAGCGAGGCGAGCCGGTCGAGCGAGGCCACGTCGCACGTCACCATCACCGGCGGATCCTCGGGGAACGCGGAGGGTGGGACCAGCGCCTCCGTCCCCGGCAGCATCGAGGCCCACCGCGGCGGCTCGAACGGATCGTTCGGGAACGAGCACACCGTCTCCTTCCCCATGGCCCGCAGGTGGTTCGAGAGCCCGAGCATCGAGCCGAGCGCGTCGGCATCGGGGTTCACGTGGCACGCGAGCGCGACGCTCGTAGCGGCCGAGAGCGCCTCGGCCGCCTTCGCGAACGGGTCGGCGATCCTCACGTCCCCTCCTTCTCGTGCAGCTCTCGGAGGAGCTGCTCGATGCGGTCCGGGTCCCCGAGCGTCTGGTCGTGCTCGAACCGCAGATCCGGGAGCACCTTCATCCGGACCTGGTGACCGATCACCTGACGCAGGTGTCCCCGCGCCGATGCGAGCGCGGCGGCGGTCGCACGGCGATCGCGATCATCTCCCATCGTCGTGTAGAACACACGCGCCAGACGGAGGTCGGGCGTGACCGTGACACCCGTCACCGTGACGAACCCCACGCGCGGATCCTTCAGCTTGGGGATCTCCTCCGCGAGGATCTCCCGGAACTCCTCCGAGACGCGGCTCGGCCGGCTCCCCTCGGGCATCGGATCAGGCCTCCGGGTAGTGCAGCGTCAGCTCGCTGTCGATGAGCTCGACCTCGCCCCAGCGGTCGACCAGCTTCTCGACCTCGTGGAGGACGCGTCGCGCGTGGTACTGCTCGCCGGCGACGGCCGCGACGGCGATCGCCGTGCGCTGCCACAGGTCGTGATGGTCCACCTCGGCGACGGACACGTTGAACGTCGAGCGGATGCCGTGTGTCAGCGTCTTCACGACGTGTCGCTTCTCCTTGAGCGATCCACACGAGGGGATGCGGAGGTCGAACCGCTCCAGCGCAACGAGCATCGACGGCGTCCCTACAGCTCGCGGGCGACCTCGCGGACCTCGTACGCCTCGATGATGTCGCCCTCTTTCACATCGTTGAAGTTCTCGATCCCGATGCCGCACTCGAACCCCTCGCTCACCTCTCGGACGTCGTCCTTGAAGCGGCGGAGCGACCCGATCCTGCCGTCGTACGCGACGACACCGTCCCGGATGACGCGAGCGCGCGCGTTCCGGGTGATCGTCCCCTGGACGACGTACGACCCGGCCACGAGCCCGACCTTCGGAACGCGGAAGAGCGCGCGGACCTCCGCACGGCCGAGCTCGGTCTCGCGCTGTTCGGGCTTCAGCATCCCGCCCAGCGCGCTGCGGATGTCGTCGATCGCGTCGTAGATCACGCGGTACAGGCGAACGTCCACGCCCTCCTTCTCGGCCAGCTCCCTGGCCTGGACATCGGGCCGGACGTTGAACCCGACGACGATCGCGCGGGAGGTCAGCGCGAGGTTGATGTCGCTCTCTGTGATCGCTCCGGCGGCGCTGCGGATCACGTTCACGCGGACCTCGTCCTGCGGGAGCTTCGCCAGCGCATCGACGAGCGCCCCGATCGAGCCCTGCACGTCGGCCTTCACGATCAGGTTCAGCTCGGGGACCTCGTCACGCTGGGCCTGCGCCATGAGCTCCTGCAACGTCGGGGGCCGCGTGGTGACCATCTCGGCCGCGCGGACCTTCGCCTCGCGCTCCTGCACGACGTGCCGCGCCTCACGCTCGTCCGCGACCTCGCGGATGTCGTCCCCTGCGTTCGGCGTGGCGGACCAGCCGAGGATCTGCACCGGCTTGCTGGGGCCGGCTTGCTTCACCTGCTGACCGTTCTCGTCCAGCATCGCGCGGATCTTCGCCCACGACGTGCCGGACACGAGGGTGTCGCCGACGTCGAGCGTGCCTCGCTGGACGAGCACGCTGGCGACCGGCCCGCGGCCCTTGTCCAGATGCGCCTCGAGCACGACGCCGCGCGCTCGCCCGACCGGATCGCCCTTCAGCTCCTCGAAGTCGGCCACGAGCAGGATCGTCTCGAGCAGGTTGTCCAGGTTGGTCCGCGCCTTCGCGGAGACGTCGACGAACTCGTTCTGGCCGCCCCACTCCGAGGGCACGATCCCCTGCTCGACCATCTGCTGCCGCACGCGCGTGGGGTCGGCCTCGGGCTTATCGATCTTGTTCACCGCCACCACGATCGGCACGCCCGCCGCCTTCGCGTGGTCGAGCGCCTCGATCGTCTGCGGCTTCACGCCGTCGTCCGCCGCCACCACGAGCACCGCGATATCCGTCACCTGGGCCCCTCGGGCCCGCATCGCCGTGAAGGCCTCGTGGCCGGGCGTGTCGATGAAGGTGACCTCGCGTCCGTTGGTGTGCACCTGATAGGCGCCGATGTGCTGCGTGATGCCGCCGAACTCCTGCGAGACCACGTCGGTCTGCCGGATCGCGTCCAGCAGGAGCGTCTTGCCGTGGTCGACGTGGCCCATGATCGTCACGACGGGCGCCCTCGGCTCGAGCCGGCTCTCGTCGGTCTCCTC
>Ga0193739_1000447_pt1 | contig 11561 bp, 10 predicted proteins | sample L2a2metaG_FD_144926 | JGI IMG/M metagenome (GOLD analysis project Ga0193739, IMG submission 144926) | Soil microbial communities from a riparian zone of the East river system, Colorado, United States - L2a2 | ecosystem: Environmental > Terrestrial > Soil > Riparian zone | place: USA: East River...
GACCGAAGCGGACTCGTTGCGCGTGCCCTCGACGATTCCGACCAGTCCGTCGATCGGTTCGGTCGGGCGGTTTCCGATCCGTTCGGCGACGTACTGCCTGATCAGCGCGGCCTTCGACGTTCCGCGACGCCGTGACTCGACGGCCAGGGCGGAGTCGAGCTCTTCGTCGATATAGATCTGCAGGCGCTTCATGTGGTGAGTATACGTCGCATCATCAGATGTATACATCGCCACCGGACAGTGCCTCGGCCCTCGCGGGTCGGGCAGGCACGGCGGCTGTGCGATTGCTAGGCTGCGCATCGACCGACGTCCTTTAAGTCCCGTCCCGTGAGGCGGGGAAGGAGGTCCGCAGGCATGTCCACGCCTGTCTCCGAGCCGGGTCCCTCGACCCGCGACTTCGCCGACTCACCCGCCATCCTCGATGCCGACGACATCGCCCGGGCGCTGACCCGGATCGCGCACGAGGTGGTCGAACGCAACAAGGGCACGGCCGGGCTAGTCGTGCTCGGCATCCCGTCCCGCGGTGTCCCGCTCGCGAAGCGGCTGGCAGGACGCATCGCCGCCGTCGAGAGCACCGAGGTTCCGGTGGGCGCGCTCGACGTGACGATGTACCGCGACGACCTCCGGCTGCGACCCGCCAGGGCGCTCGAGCACACCGACATCCCGCCCGGCGGTGTCGACGGCAAGGTCGTCGTACTCGTCGACGACGTGCTCTTCTCCGGCCGGACCATCCGGGCTGCGCTGACGGCGCTCGACGACATCGGGCGCCCGGCGGTGGTGCGGCTCGCAGTGCTGGTCGACCGCGGGCACCGCGAATTGCCGATCCGCCCCGACCATGTCGGCAAGAACGTCCCGACCTCGCTGCGGGAGAGCGTGAGGGTCCTCCTCGACGAGGTCGACGGCCGCGACGCGGTCATGATCGCAGCGGCCGGGGACGGCACCAGGTGAAGCGCCACCTGCTCACCGCTGCGGACCTCGACCGCGATGACGCGACGCTGGTCCTCGACACCGCGGCCGAGATGGCTCGCCTGACCGAGGGGCGTTCGGTCAAGAAGCTGCCGACGCTGCGGGGTCGCACCGTCGTCAACCTCTTCTTCGAGGACTCGACCCGCACGCGGACATCGTTCGAACTGGCCGCGAAGCGGTTGTCCGCAGACGTGGTCAACTTCTCGGCCAAGGGCTCGAGCGTTTCCAAGGGGGAGAGTCTCAAGGACACCGCCCTCACCCTCGAGGCGATGGGCGCCGACGGGGTCGTCGTCCGCCACTGGGCCAGCGGCGCGCCGCACCGGCTGGCCTACTCGGGATGGATCCGCTCCAGCGTCGTCAACGCCGGCGACGGCACCCACGAGCACCCGACCCAGGCCCTACTCGATGCGTACACGTTGCGGCGGCATCTCGGCTCGCTCGACGGCCGCCGGATCACCGTCGTCGGCGACGTGCTGCACAGCAGGGTCGCGCGCAGCAACGTCCTGTTGCTGACGACGCTCGGTGCCGACGTGACGTTGGTCGGGCCGCCGACCCTGCTGCCCGTTGGCGTCGACGGGTGGCCGTGCCAGACGTCCTACGAGCTCGACCCGGCGCTCGCCAAGGCCGACGCGGTGATGATGCTTCGCGTCCAGCGCGAGCGGATGAACGCCGCGTTCTTCCCCTCCGCCCGTGAGTACAGCCGCAGGTACGGGCTCGACGCGCGGCGCTTCGCGCTGCTGCCGGACGATGCCGTCGTCCTGCATCCGGGTCCGATGAACCGCGGCATGGAGATCACCGCCGACGTCGCCGACAGCGACCGCTCGGTGATCGTCGAACAGGTGACGAACGGGGTGTACGTGCGGATGGCCGTGCTGTATCTGCTGCTGGGCGGTGCGTCGTGACATGGGTCGTCAGTGGCGCGCGCATCCTCGGGGGCGAGCCGACCGATCTCCTGCTGCGGGACGGACGCGTCGAGGACGCAGGGACCGGCCTCGACTCCGCCGGGGCCCAGGTGCTCGACGCCCACGGCCTGGTGGCGCTGCCTGGCCTGGTCGACCTGCATACCCACCTGCGCGAACCCGGCCGTGAGGATGCGGAGACCGTCGAGACCGGAACGCGGGCAGCGGCGCTGGGTGGTTTCACCGCCGTTCATGCCATGGCCAACACCGACCCGGTGGCCGACACCGCCGGTGTGGTCGAACAGGTGTGGCGGCTCGGTCGCGATGCGGGACACGTCGACGTCCGGCCGGTCGGTGCCGTCACCGTCGGCCTCGGGGGAGAGCGGTTGGCCGAGCTCGGCGCCATGGCCGACTCACCGGCCCGGGTCCGGGTCTTCTCCGACGACGGGCGCTGCGTGTCCGACGCGATGCTGATGCGCCGGGCCCTCGAGTACGTGAAGGCCTTCGACGGAGTGATCGCCCAGCACGCGCAGGAGCCGCGGCTGACCGAGGACGCGCAGATGAACGAGGGCGAGCTCGCGGGCCGGCTGGGCCTGCGCGGGTGGCCGAGCGTGGCCGAGGAGGCGATCGTCGCCAGGGACGTCCTGCTTGCGGCCCACGTTCGGTCGCACATTCACCTCTGCCACGTCTCGACCCGGGGCTCGGTCGAGATCGTCCGGGTGGCGAAGCAGCGTGGGTTCCCCGTCACGGCGGAGGTGACGCCACACCACCTGCTCCTGACCGACGACCTCGCGGCCAGCTACGACCCGCGCTACAAGGTCAACCCCCCGCTGCGCACGGCCGACGACGTGGCCGCGCTGCGGGAAGGGCTTGCCGACGGGACGATCGACGCGGTGGCCACCGACCATGCCCCGCATCCGGTCGAGGACAAGGAGTGCGAGTGGGATGCGGCCGCGTTCGGCATGCTCGGGCTGGAGACCGCACTGTCCGTGGTGCAGGCGACGATGGTCGACACCGGGCTGCTCGACTGGGCGGGCGTCGCCGAGCGGCTCTCCGGCGCGCCGGCCCGTATCGGGCGCTGCGACACGGGCGACGAAGCCCAGGGCCGGCCGCTGGCGCCGGGCGAGCCGGCCAACCTGGTGCTCATCGACCCGTCCGTCTCACGCACGGTCGACGCGCGCGAACTCGCCTCCCTCTCACGCAACACCCCCTACGACGGCCGGTCGTTGCCCGGGCGGGTGGTCGCCACCTTCCTGCGCGGCAGGCCGACCGTCTTGGACGGGAAGCTCGCGTGACTCGCGCCGCTGCGCTGCTGGTGCTCGAGGACGGCCGGACCTTCTGCGGCGAGTCCTACGGCGCGGAGGGCGAGACGTTCGGCGAAGCGGTGTTCTCGACCGCGATGACCGGTTACCAGGAGACGCTGACCGACCCGTCGTACCACCGGCAGGTCGTGGTCCAGACGGCGCCGCACATCGGCAACACCGGGGTCAACGACGAGGACTCCGAATCTGCCCGCATCTGGGTTGCTGGGTACGTCGTCCGTGAACCCGCCCGGCTGCCCTCGTCATGGCGGTCCCGGCGCAGCCTCGAGGAGGAGTTGGTCAGCCAGGACGTGGTCGGCATCAGCGGGATCGACACCCGTGCGTTGACCCGGCACCTGCGCGAGCGCGGCGCGATGCGGGCCGGCATCTCGACCGTGGAGACTGCGGCCGACGCCCTGCGGAAACGGGTGCTCGACGCACCGCCGATGGCAGGGGCCGATCTCACCGGCGACGTCACAACCCTGCACGCCTACGTCGTACCGGCTGCGGGGGAGCGCCGGTTCACAGTCGCAGCGCTCGACCTCGGCATCAAGGCCATGACTCCGCGCCGGATGGCGCAGCGCGGGATCGAGACGCACGTTCTCCCGGCCTCGTCGACCCTGGAGGACGTCCTGACCGTCGGGCCGGATGGGCTGTTCCTGTCCAACGGGCCGGGCGACCCGGCCACCGCCGACCACGCAGTCGACGTGCTTCGGGAGGCGCTGAGGCGGCGGCTGCCCTTCTTCGGGATCTGCTTCGGCAACCAGGTCTTCGGCCGGGCACTCGGCTTCGGCACGTACAAGCTCGGCTATGGCCACCGGGGCGTCAACCTGCCCGTCCGGGACCGTGCGACGGGCAAGGTCGAGGTCACCGCTCACAACCACGGCTTCGCCGTCGCCGCACCCCTCGACGGCGCCACCGCGACGCCGTACGGCACTGCCGAGGTCAGTCACGTCTGCCTAAACGACGACGTCGTGGAGGGGTTGACACTGCGCGATGCCGACGGGCGAGCCACGGCCTTCTCCGTGCAGTACCACCCGGAAGCGGCGGCCGGTCCGCACGACGCCGCCCACCTCTTCGACCGGTTCGTCGACCTGATGCGCTCGGCACGGGTGACGCGGCGGCGGGACCACGGCTGATGCCCAGGCGCACCGACATCGGGTCGGTCCTCGTCATCGGGTCGGGCCCGATCGTCATCGGCCAGGCCTGCGAGTTCGACTACTCCGGCACCCAGGCCTGCCGTGTACTGCGCGAGGATGGGCTGCGGGTCGTCCTTGTCAACAGCAACCCGGCGACGATCATGACCGACCCGGATGTCGCCGACGCCACCTACGTCGAGCCGATCACGCCGGAGTTCGTCGAGCGGGTGATCGAGCTCGAGCGCCCGGATGCCCTCCTCGCGACGCTGGGGGGGCAGACCGCGCTCAACACGGCCGTGGCCCTGCACGGGAGAGGCGTCCTCGACAAGTACGGCGTCGAGCTGATCGGAGCGTCGGTCGAGGCGATCGAACGCGGCGAGAACCGCGAGTCGTTCAAGCGGATCGCCAGGCAGGTCGGGGGAGAGGTCGCGCGTTCCGTCGTATGCCATTCGACGGATGACTGCCTGGCCGCCGTGGAGGTACTGGGCTTCCCGACCGTCGTCCGGCCCTCGTTCACCATGGGGGGCGCGGGCTCGGGGATGGCCTTCGACGAGGACGACCTGCGCCGGATCGCGGGCCTCGGCCTTTCCGCGTCACCGACCACCGAGGTGCTCCTGGAGGAGTCCGTGCTCGGCTGGAAGGAGTACGAGCTCGAGGTCATGCGCGACCGCGCCGACAACGTCGTGGTGGTCTGCTCGATCGAGAACGTCGACCCGATGGGCGTGCACACCGGCGACTCCGTGACGGTCGCGCCGGCCATGACGCTGACCGATCGCGAGTACCAGCGGATGCGCGACCAGGCGATCGCGGTGGTCCGGGCGGTCGGCGTCGACACCGGCGGCTGCAACATCCAGTTCGCTGTCGATCCGGCGACCGGACGGATGATCATCGTCGAGATGAACCCACGGGTCTCGCGCTCGTCGGCGCTGGCCAGCAAGGCGACCGGCTTCCCCATCGCGAAGATCGCCGCGAAGGTGGCGCTGGGGTACACCCTCGACGAGATCCCGAACGACATCACCGCCGAGACACCGGCGTGTTTCGAGCCGACGCTCGACTACGTCGTGGTCAAGGTGCCGCGGTTCGCGTTCGAGAAGTTCCCGCACGCCGACCAGACGTTGACCACGCACATGAAGAGCGTCGGCGAGGCCATGGCCATCGGGCGCAGCTTCACCGAGGCTCTGCAGAAGGCGATGCGTTCGCTGGAGCAAGCAGGCGGCGCGGTCGACTTCTCCGTGCAACCGGGATCCGCCGCGGAGTTGGTCGAGCGGGTGCGGCGCCCCTACGACGGCCGCCTGCGCGACGTCGCCGCCGCTCTGCGCGCGGGGGCGGACATCGCGACGCTGCACGAGGCGACGCGCATCGACCCGTGGTTCCTCGACCAGCTATTGCTTCTGACCGAGGTCGCCGAGCAGGTCAGGTCCGCGCCCCAGCTCACGCCGGACGCTCTCCGCCGGGCCAAGCGGCACGGCTTCTCCGACCGCCAGCTCGCGGCGTTGCGGGGCATGACCGAGGAAGTCGTGCGCGGACTGCGGCACGCGCTCGAGGTCCGGCCTGTCTACAAGACCGTCGACACGTGCGCCGCGGAGTTCGCCGCGCGCACGCCCTACCACTACTCGTCCTACGACGAGGAGACCGAGGTCGTGCCGCGGGGCAAGCAAGCCGTGATCATCCTCGGGAGCGGCCCGAACCGGATCGGGCAGGGCATCGAGTTCGACTACTCCTGCGTCCACGCGGCGATGGCCCTGCGCGACGCCGGCTACGAGACCGTCATGGTCAACTGCAACCCCGAGACCGTGTCCACCGATTACGACACCTCCGACCGCCTCTACTTCGAGCCGCTCACCCTCGAGGACGTCCTCGAGGTCGTTCACGCGGAGCGATCCGCCGGTCCGGTCGCAGGCGTCGTCGTCCAGCTCGGCGGGCAGACCCCACTGGGCCTCGCCCAGGCGCTCGCTGACGCCGGCGTTCCGGTCGTCGGGACGTCACCGCAAGCCATTCACCTGGCGGAGGAGCGTGGTGCGTTCGGGCGGGTGTTGGCGGCCGCCGGCCTGCCCGCGCCGAGGCACGGCACCGCGACGTCGTTCGAACAGGCCCGCGAGATCGCCGGCGAGATCGGCTACCCGGTCCTGGTTCGGCCGTCATACGTCCTGGGCGGGCGCGGGATGGAGATCGTCTACGACGAGGAGTCGCTGCGCTCGTACGTCGCGCGCGCCACCGACGCCAGCCCCGAGCATCCCGTGCTGGTGGACCGCTTCCTCGACGACGCCGTCGAGATCGACGTCGACGCACTCTTCGACGGCTCGGAACTGTTCCTCGGTGGGGTGATGGAGCACATCGAGGAGGCCGGCGTCCACTCGGGCGACTCCGCATGCGTGCTGCCCCCGATCACGCTGGGCCGGGAAGAGCTCGACCGGATCCGCGCATCGACCGAGGCGATCGCGCGCGGCGTCGGCGTCCGGGGCCTGCTGAACGTGCAGTACGCGCTGGCCGGGGACGTGCTGTACGTTCTCGAGGCCAATCCGAGGGCGTCGCGGACCGTGCCGTTCGTGTCGAAGGCCACCGGCGTGGCGCTGGCAAAGGCCGCGGCGCGGATCATGGTCGGCGCGACCGTGGCCGACCTGCGGGCCGAAGGACTCCTGCCGGTCGTCGGCGACTGCGCCGACCTACCGGACCGGGCACCGGTCTCGGTCAAGGAGGCGGTGATGCCGTTCAACCGCTTCCGGCTGCCGGACGGCCGGTCGGTCGACACTGTGCTCGGCCCGGAGATGCGCTCGACCGGCGAGGTCATGGGGGTCGACGAGCTGTTCGGCACCGCCTTCGCCAAGTCGCAGACCGCGGCGTATGGCGGGCTGCCCGCGGGCGGACGCGTGTTCGTCTCACTGGCCAACAGGGACAAGCGGCACATGGTGTTCCCGGTCAAGCGGCTGGCCGACCTGGGGTTCGAGATCATGGCGACGGCCGGCACCGCACAGGTGCTGCGCCGCAACGGTGTCGAGGCAACGGTCGTCCGCAAGCTGTCCTCAGGCGTCGACCCCGACGGGGGACCGTCGATCATCGGGCGCATCCTCGCCGGCGACATCGACCTGATCATCAACACGCCGACCGGTACGACTCCCGGCGGCAGCCCGCGGGCCGACGGCTACGAGATCCGGACTGCGGCGGTCCACGCGAACATCCCCTGCATCACCACCGTGCAGGGACTCGCCGCCGCCGTTCAGGGCATCGAGGCGGCCCGTACCGGGGTCATCGAGGTCCGGTCTCTGCAGTCCTGGGCAGCAACACTCCGCCCCGCGGGGCCATGATCAACGGGGCGGGGCGGGTGTACCGGGCGCTGTTCCGGACGGTGCTTCGGCGGATGGACGCGGAGACGGCGCACCGGCTGGGGTTCGGCGCGATCCGCGCCCTTGCCCGCGTGCCCGGCGGCGCCGCGCTGATGCGACGTGCCTGCGTGGAGGACGACCCCGCGTTGCGGGTTCATGCCCTCGGCCTCGACCTGCCGGGTCCGCTCGGGCTCGCGGCCGGGTTCGACAAGAATGCGCGAGGTGTGAACGCACTGGCCGCGTTGGGGTTCGCCTTCGTCGAAGTCGGCACCGTGACGGCTGCGCCCCAGCCGGGCAACCCGCGCCCGCGCCTGTTCCGGCTGGTGAACGACCGGGCCGTCGTCAACCGGATGGGGTTCAACAACGACGGATCCGAAGCCGTGGCTGCGCGGCTGCGTCACCGCCTGGGGAAGGTGTCTATCGGCCGCTCTCCGGTCGTGGTCGGCGTGAACATCGGCCGGTCCGCGGTGGTACCCGACGAGCACGCCGTCGTCGACTACGTCGCCAGTGCACGCCGACTGGCACCGTGTGCCGATTACCTCGTGGTCAACGTCAGCTCACCCAACACCTCCGGCCTGCGCGACCTGCAGGCCATCCAGCGCCTGCGACCGCTGCTGACGGCCGTCCGGACCGCGGCCGACGGCGCTGCCCGCAGGCATGTCCCGCTGCTGGTCAAGATCGCCCCTGACCTGGCCGACGATGACGTGCTCGCGGTCGCCGACCTCGGGCTCGAGCTCGGCCTCGACGGGATCGTCGCTACCAACACCACGACCTCACGCGACGGCCTCGTCACGCCGGCCGAGGAGGTCGGCGCTGCGGGCGCAGGCGGGCTGTCCGGCCCGCCGCTGCGCGCGCGCTCCCTGGAGGTGCTACGGCTGCTGCGGTCCCGGGTCGGCGACCGGCTCGCGCTGGTCTCGGTCGGGGGAGTCGATTCTGCCGCGGACGTGGCCGAACGCCTGAGCGCCGGCGCCACGCTCGTGCAGGCCTACACCGCGTTCGTCTACGGCGGGCCGTTGTGGCCGCGCCGCGTCAACCACGTCCTTGCCCGGCAACTCCATTCACCGACGGGTGTCCACCGATGACGGGCTTCGGCGCGCGGCTGCATGCGGCGATGCGGGACCGGGGACCGCTCTGCGTCGGCATCGATCCGCACCCGGAACTCCTGAGCGCCTGGGGACTCGACGACAACCCGGCCGGACTCGAGCGGTTCGCCCGTACGGCAGTCGAGGCACTCGGCGGCATGGTGGCCGTGCTCAAACCACAGTCCGCGTTCTTCGAGCGGCACGGGTCGCGCGGCATAGCCGTGCTGGAACGGGTCGTGGCCGACACGCGTGACCGCGGCGGGCTGGTGCTGATCGACGCGAAGCGCGGCGACATCGGCTCGACTGTGCAGGCCTACGCGGACGCCTACCTCGAGCCGTCATCACCGCTCTGCTCGGACGCCGTCACCGCGTCGCCCTACCTGGGCTTCGGATCGCTGCGGCCTTTGCTGGACACGGCGGCCCGGCACGGCAACGGCGTCTTCGTGCTGGCGCTCACCTCGAACCCGGAGGGCGCCGAGGTTCAGCGTGCGCACACCGCCGCAGGTGCGACTGTGGCCGGAACGATCCTCGCCCACGTCCGGGCCGAGAACGCGGGTTCGAAGCCCTGGGGCAGCGTCGGCGCTGTCGTCGGCGCCACGATCGGCGCCACCGATGACGACCTCGACGTCGGCGGGCCGCTGCTCGCACCCGGCATCGGCGCTCAGGGCGGGCAGGCCGCCGACCTGCGCCGCGTCTTCGGCGCCGTCCTGCCGAACGTGCTGCCGGCGCCGTCACGCGAGGTCCTGCAGGTGGGGCCGGACGTCGCGCAGCTACGCGAGGCGGCACGACGTATCCTGGCCGACTGCCGGGCCGCACTCGGGTCCTGAAGCGACCTCGGAGGCACCCAGAAGGCGGCCTCGATGGCGGATCGCGTTGCTGACCGGTCCCGGGACTCGCTAGGTTCCCGGGTGTCCGTAGTCGACACAGACGACCAGCCGAGGTGACACGCTCGTGACGCTCCCACCCCTCACCCCCGAACAGCGCGCGGCAGCCCTGGCGAAGGCCGCGGAGGCCCGCCGGGAGCGCGCGGAGGTGAAGAACAGGCTCAAGCACTCGGGCGCCTCGCTGCACGACGTCCTCAAGGAGGGCGAATCCAACGAGATCGTCGGCAAGATGAAGGTCTCGGCCCTTCTTGAAGCGCTTCCCGGCGTCGGCAAGGTCCGCGCCCGACAGATCATGGAGCGCATCGGCATCGCCGAGACCCGCCGGGTGCGCGGGCTCGGCACCAACCAGGTGGCCGCTCTGGAGCGTGAATTCGGCGGCCGGGGCTGACCACGTCTACGGAGGATGGCACCGGGGCAGGGCGGCTGGTCGTCCTGTCCGGGCCTTCGGGCGTGGGCAAGTCGACGGTCGTGCGCATGCTGCGCGTCGACCATCCCGAGGTCTGGATCTCGGTGTCGACCACCACACGCTTTCCGCGGCCCGGTGAGGTCGACGGGGTGCACTACGTCTTCGTCGACCGGGCCGAGTTCGAGCGCCGTGCGGCGGCCGGCGAGTTCCTGGAGTGGGCCGAGTTCGCCGGCAACCTGTACGGCACGCCGCTGGCACCCGTGGCGGCCCGCCTCACCCTCAGTCACAGCGTCCTGCTCGAGATCGACCTGCAGGGTGCCCGCCAGGTCCGGCAACGGCTGCCGGATGCCCGGTTGGTGTTCCTGCGGCCGCCGTCGTGGGAGGAGTTGGTCCGACGGCTCACCGGGCGGGGCACCGAACCGACCGAGCTCGTCGAGCGCCGGCTGGCCGTCGCGCGGGAGGAGATGGCGGCCGAATCGGAGTTCGACATCACGCTGGTGAACTCCGATGTCGAGCAGGTGTGTGAAGAGTTGGTAACCTTGTTGGGTTCCCCACATCGAACCCCCAGCGCGGAGGCATGAACGTGTCCGGTACCCACGGCGTGGCCGAGGGCATCACCTCTCCCCCCATCGACGACCTTCTCGCGAAGACCGACTCCAAGTACGCCCTGGTCATCTATGCGGCCAAGCGCGCGCGCCAGATCAACGCCTACTACTCCCAACTCGGCGAGGGCCTGCTCGAATACGTCGGTCCGCTGGTCGAGACCCACGTGCAGGAGAAGCCGTTGTCGATCGCGCTGCGCGAGATCGACCAGGGGCTGCTCACGGCCGAGCAGGTCGAGCCGGAGTAGGGCGGTGGCGGGACCCCGGGTCGTTCTCGGGGTCAGCGGCGGGATCGCGGCGTACAAGGCCTGCGAGGTCCTGCGTGGGCTGACCGAGACCGGCCACGACGTGCGGGTCGTCCCGACCGCTTCCGCCCTGCGCTTCGTCGGCGCAGCGACCTGGGCCGCCTTGTCCGGCCACCCGGTCTCGTCTGTGGTCTGGGACGACGCCCACGAGGTGCCGCACGTGCGCATCGGCCAGGAGGCCGACCTCGTGCTGGTCGTGCCGGCCACCGCCGACCTGATCGCCAGGGCGGCACACGGACTCGCCCACGACCTGCTGACGTCCACCTTGCTCACGGCCCGGTGCCCGGTGCTGTACGTGCCAGCCATGCACACCGAGATGTGGGAGCACCAGGCCACCGTCGACAACGTCGCCCTCTTGCGCGCACGCGGCGCCGTCGTCGCCGAGCCCGCCGCCGGGCGGCTCACCGGTGCCGACTCGGGCAAAGGCCGGCTTCCTGATCCCGACGAGATCGTGGCGCTCGCCCGCGACCTGCTGGCCGGCGCTCCCGCTGGCGCCGATCTGGCCGGTCGGCACGTCGTCGTCTCGGCGGGCGGCACCCGTGAGTACCTCGATCCGGTCCGGTTTCTCGGCAACCGCTCGTCCGGTCGGCAGGGCTACGCACTCGCGCGGGCTGCCATCGCGCGGGGTGCGAAGGTCACGCTCGTGGCGGCCAACGT